>Ga0272446_1002308_pt1 | contig 26197 bp, 26 predicted proteins | sample YNPCB0061_FD_194587 | JGI IMG/M metagenome (GOLD analysis project Ga0272446, IMG submission 194587) | Hot spring microbial mat communities from Yellowstone National Park, WY, United States - YNP-CB-006-1 | ecosystem: Environmental > Aquatic > Thermal springs > Hot (42-90C) > Sediment | place...
GCGTGCGCCGCTTTTTCCCGCAGAGAAGATCCACGCGCGGCTGCCTGAAATGATGCTGCGGGCATTTGCCGATAGGAATTTTGTGCTGCTCTACCCACCCATGCTGTCAGAAACTCCGCTAAAGCGCGGTTTCTCCCGATGGAAGAAGCTCAAGAGGTGGTTGGGATTCTGACACGGGCATTATGCCCGTGCCAGGGTTTTTTTAGAAGCGCGCGCCGAATACTGCTCCGGCAGCAAATCCGCGCTCGTCATCAAGCGCATCCGTCATTTTGATGTTGACGTCGAACTTGAGGTGGCTCATGTGCTTGAGTATCGGAATGCGGAAGCCGGTGTTGAAAGCGCCGCGACTTCCGGAACGTGTCGGTGCATTGCCATAAAGATAGTCATAGTTGGCAATTTCGTTGAGCCAGCGGACGTAACCCTTAAACAGGCCGGGAAAGAAATTCAGATCAAAGCCCATCGAGAAATCCAGGTCGCCCGAGCGGGTCGCGCTGCCAAAGGTCTTTCCAAAGACCAGAGAGGTATCGGCCTCCATTCCAAAAAAATTTGCCTCGTAGGTTGCGGCAAGATATATCTGCCCCACGGTGAAGGCTCCTGGTTCAAGGCTTTGGTAATTGCCGCCAATCGCCAGCGCTGAGTTGCCGCGGCCCGACCACGGGGAAAAGCGCAGCTTGCTGTGCAGCATAAAATCGTTATTTCCGCTGCCTTCAACAGAGTTGAAGACACCGCCCAGTTCAAAGCGATCAAACAGCGCCACATTGACGTTCGGCGCATGATACGCGGTTCCGTTGTTGGCGTAGCTGTAACCTGCGGTAACTGCCGCAGAACTGTTGTTACCTTCCCACACGATGCGCGCAGTCGGTGTTGAAATGAGGCCAGTCTGGCCAGCCATGTTGGTTGAGGTGTAGGCAGACACTGCAAGCGGTGAGCTCACCAGTATTGCCATTGCCAGGATTTTTCTCATAGTGGTGCAGAACAAACGGTAGTCAGCGGGTGTCAAATTCTTTAGCGCACAGCAGAGTACATTAATGGGGGCTCAAACGGCCTGCTGCGCAGTCCCAAGAAACTCATGCAGCAGGTCGCCTACGGAATAATCATCGTGCCGACGCCGGAATCTGTAAAAATTTCCAGCAGGAGCGCATGCGGCACGCGGCCATCGATAATATGCGCTGCCTGAACTCCCGCTTCGACTGCAGCGACTGCACAGTCGGTCTTGGGAACCATGCCGCCTGCTATGACTCCTTCTGCCTTGAGCCTGAGCACGTCTGCAGGAGTCAGCCGCGTCAAAGTCTCGCCATTTTGCATCACACCGGGGGTATCTGTAAGAAGGAGTAATTTTTCTGCCTGCAGAGCTGCCGCAATCGCACCTGCCATGGTGTCGGCGTTGATGTTGAGCGAATTACCCTCATCATCAAATGCCACCGGAGCTATCACGGGTATAAAGCCACCTGCCTTGAGCACATTGAGCACCTGCACGTTTACGCCACCGGCTTCTACAGTGCCCACGCGGCCCAAATCAACGTATTCAGTACCGTTTGGCGTTTTCTTTTCAATCTTGTACCTTGTCGCGCGCGCCAGCGAACCATCGCGCCCGGAAATCCCCACCGCCTTACCGCCTTTGCGCGCAATTTGCGCGACGATACGCTTATTGACATCGCCGCCGAGCACCATTTCCACTGCGGCCATTTCTTCATCACCGGTGACGCGGTGGCCTTGTATGAACTCCGATTTTACGCCCAGGCGGGACAGCAGTTGGTTGATCATCGGGCCGCCGCCGTGCACAATCACCGGATCAATGCCGCAGGCTTTAAGCATGACGACATCCTGTGCGAAGCGATCACTCAGGTCGGCTTTGTCCATGGCTGCACCACCGTACTTAATGACCAGTGTCTTACCGGCAAAGCGCTGGATATACGGCAACGCCTCGACAAGCGTGCCGATGCGATCGTGCGAGTTTTCGCTCAAGGCGTGTGGGAGTTATTTCTTTTTTGCGGCTTTTTTCTTCGGCGCAGCCGTACGGCGCGCAGAGGGCCTGCCGCCACGGGCCTTAGGCGCGGGAATCGACTTAGGACGATGCGACTCTTCGCGCTCGTGCGTATGCGGAGTAATGTCGCGCTCGGGTATGTGCTCCTGCGCTTCAACTGGCGCATTACCCTGGTTCATGCCGCGGCGGAATTCGTGAATACCGGCCCCGAGACCGCGTGCGAGCTCGGGCAGCTTCTTGCCGCCGAAGAGCAGCAGGATAATGACCACCAGAAAAATCATTTCGCCCATGTTGGGCATACCGAAAAGGAGAACCATGCGTGAGCCCGGTTCGGAAAGACAGCGTGTAAATTGTTTTTCCCTGTATAAACTGCACGGGGTGGGGCTGCGTTAGAAAGGCTGTACAGCGTCACGCGCTCAAAGCATTATGTCGCATTATGCTTCTGCCGACTGGCCGTTTTGCACCTCTGAGTTTTCTCGCCGGCTGCCTGCTTATGTATTTGACCAGCTGCGGCAAACAAAGCGAACAGGCAGTTGCTCCCAACGAACTTCCACCGGTTGCCAGACCAGCCGATGCGCCGGAATACCTGCGCAGCCTGTCTCTGCTCTATCCGCAGGCAGAACTCTACCGCGTGCCAGTTGCAGAAAAAAATGCCGGCAAAGTAGGAATCATCTTGCAGAAAACCAACCATCCGATAGAAGACGTTGTGCGCTATTATGGAGAAACGCTCCGCAAGCACGGTTTTACCGAGATCACCCACCTCGTTCAGGGTAATGGTGCGTTGCTGCAGTATGAGCGGCCCCTCGACAAGAGTGCGGACAAACGCGAGCTGGTATCGGTCGATATCAGCAAACTCCCCTATGCAGAGAATTTAATCATTCGTATTGGCCGTTCCGAAACAGACCATAGCCGTGGGGGCCCATGAAAAAAACAGAACCGCGCGAAATGCAGCTCGACCGCAGTTACAGCTTTCTCGACTTTCACCGCTTTTTGCCTTACGTCTTTTTTGGACTTTTCCTTTTTCTGCTCGCGCTGGTCAGCTTCGTTTACTACAGCTACCTGTATGCATTCTTCATCTCCGGTATTCTGTTCATTCTGTTTCGCACTCCGCACCGCTGGCTGCTGAAACAACTCGAGGGTCGCCGCACCCTGGCAGCCGCAATTTCAACCGCTTCGGTCATCCTGAGTCTTATTATTCCCGCAATCTTCCTGGCGGTCGCGCTGTTCAGCGAAGCGCGGCATGCGCTGGAGCTCGCGCGCGAATGGTTCACGCCAGAAAAACTCCTGGAGATCCACCGCAACAACCCGTGGATTGAAAACCGTCTGGACATCAGCGCGCAACAGCTGCTTGCCTACAGGCTACAGTTGCTCGACGCAATTCGCAATAACCAGCTGGAAACTCTGAAGCAGGGCTGGACCTGGGCGGCAACCGGTCTCAAGTTCTTCATTGACTTTACCTTCGCGCTCTTCATCCTGTTTTTTCTTTTTCGCAGTGTCGATCGCATCGGACTTGCGGTCTATCGCAATCTGCCTTTTCCAGACAAAATTGAAAAACATATCGGCGACCGCATGGTGCAGATTTTTGATGCCGTGGTCAAAGGAAACCTTATGGTTTCTCTCATGCAGGGTAGCGTTATCGGCATCGTATTCTGGCTCTGCGGTCTCAGCACTCCGCTACTCTGGGGTGCCGTCGCCGCGCCCTTCGCGCTGATTCCGGTGATCGGCACAGCTGTGGTTTGGCTACCCGGTGCAATCTATCTTTATGCACATGACCAGGAAACAACGGCTGTGGTTATGGGCATTACCTGCCTCGTCGCGTACTTTTTGCTCGAGAACCTTGTCAAGCCGCTGCTGCTCGACAGGGATCTCAATCTGCACCCGTTGTTTCTTTTCCTTGCGATTGTGGGAGGTCTAAACGCGTTTGGAGTGAAGGGCCTGATTTTGGGACCTTTCATTGTCACGATGTTCGTCACCATCTGGGAGCTCATCAGCGAATGGAACCGCAACTTTTCTGAAACTGAAACCGGAGGCGAAACGCCGTCAGAATAAGCTTGCGGCCGTCAGGACATTGAACCAATGCCGTTACGCAAGAAAATCCTTATAGCAGGTCTTGCACTTTTCGCCGCTGGTGGTCTGCTTCTTGCCTGGTATGTAGTTAAGCGCCATTCGGGCGGCGGCGAATGGTCGGTCAGCGTCGAGGGCAACCGAATCTTAAGCGAAAAAGAAATCCAGGATGTTGTCGCCTACCTGTTGCGTGCGGCGAAAGACGGTGTCAGCGCCGATGAGATCCGGGATGCACTGCTATTAAACACACGCATCGCAACCGCGCGCGTCGCAGTACTGCCGGGCAGGCGCATACAGATCGCAGTCACCGAACGCATACTCGAATACCTGCAAAATGAGGGAACTGGAATTGCTGAGAAAGATGCGAACGGCACCACGATTGTAGAAAACGTATCGCAGGTACACAGAGATTTCACTCCGGATAAAGTCATTTTCTACTTGACTTTTGGCGGTGAATCAATGGTTTCACCAAGAAGTGACATAATCCGGCTTTGGAAAGACACGCAGGGAAAGTATGCATTTCTCTGGCAGCGTCTCGCCGAAATCGAGATACGTCCGCTGAAAGACCGCACTGCCGATGAAACGGGTAAACCCGGTATTTGGCAATACCGCATCTATTCGGCGGGCATTCGCTCCTGCGTGGTGTATGAGGGTCGCTTCTCAGAAGAGACCCTCCGCCGGTTGTGGGCAGTGTATGCGTACCTCGAATCCAGGCTGCCGCGATCGGTGACACTGGTAGACCTGCAGGATAACAGCGCAATTATACGCGAAATGAAAACAAACCATAGCGGAGCAGAGGGCGACACATGAGTTATGACGCGGGGTCACATGGCGGCCGCATCATCGCAGCCCTTGACCTGGGTTCGAGTAAGACCGTTGCAATTGTTGCCCGGGTTGCCTCACCCGAGGACATCGAAATTATCGGTCTCGGTGTGGTCGAGGCACGCGGAGTAAAGTCCGGTTCGGTCACCAACATCGAGCTGACAGTGAAAAGCATACGCGACGCCATTGAAGAGGCGGAGCTCATGTCTGCCGTCGAAATCGACGAAGTCATAATCAATATCTCCGGCAAGAACGTCCGCGGCGACAATGCGACGGGCATGGTAACTATCACAGGCCGCGACCGCATCATCACCCACGCGGATGTTTTCCGCGTGATTGAGCAGGCGCAGAACATCCGCATTCCCGCTGACCAGGAGATATTGCATGTCCTGTCGCGTGAATTCAAGGTCGATGACCAGGCAGGTATTAAAGACCCACTGGGTATGGTCGGGGTTCGTCTCGACGCGCAGGTGCATATTGTAACCGCGCCAGTGACGCAGCTGCAGAACACAGAAAAAGCCGTCGAGCAGGCAGGAGTCCGCGTTTCGAACAAGGTTCTCTCTGCGCTTGCCTCCAGCCAGGCGCTGCTCACTGAAGCAGAAAAAGATCTCGGTGTGGCAATCTGTGATATCGGTTCGGGAGTCATCGACCTGATCATCTACGTCGACGGTGGCGTGGAATACTCGGCGACGATCTGCCTGGGCGGGCAGCACGTAACGCAAGACCTGTCGATTGGCCTCAAGACGCCGATCGACGCTGCAGAAATGCTCAAGAAACGCAAGGGCACTGCGCGCGCTGCTGACGTCGACCCTATGGAAATGGTCGATGTCCCTTCTGTCGGTGACCGTGCACCCCGACAGATACCGCGCCGCGACATGGCGCTCATCATCGAAGCGCGTATGCGCGAAATGCTTGAACTGATTGATATGGAACTCATGAAATCCGGCAGAAAGAACATTCTGGCGGGCGGCATTATTTTTACCGGAGGCGGCGCGCAGCTCGATGGCCTGGTTGGCCTGGCAGAAGAAGTTTTGCAGCTGGGTGCGTCGGTCGCCTATCCAAAGGGCTTGTTGGGAATTTCAGACAAGGTTGCTTCTCCGCCGTACAGCACTGCTACTGGACTAATCCTTTACCAGGCGCGTTACGGCGAAACAGAAACACAAAAACCAGGACGCAACCTGCTCGGAAAAGTAAAAAATTGGTTACAGAAAAACCTGTAGGAGCTTAACGATGCTGGCATTTGAAGAAAAAAAGAAATCCCCCGCGACAATTAAGGTAGTCGGCGTGGGCGGTGGCGGTATGAACGCAGTCGAGCGCATGGTGTCGATGAACCTCGAAGGCGTTGAGCTGATCGCAATGAACACCGACGAACAGGTGCTCGAACGTTCGCATGCTCCGGTCAAAGTAGCGCTCGGATCAAAACTCACACGCGGTATGGGCGCTGGTGGTATCCCGGATGTCGGTGCACAGGCCGCGATGGAAGACCGCGAGAAGATTATGAACGTGCTGAAGGGCGCCGACATGGTTTTTATCACCGCAGGCATGGGCGGCGGAACGGGTACGGGGGCTGCGCCGATCGTCGCGGAGGTTGCACGCGAGCTCAAGGCGCTTACTGTCGGCGTCGTTACCCTGCCCTTCATCGTCGAAGGCGAAAAACGCATGAGCTATGCGAAGCAAGGGCAGAGCAACCTACGCGAGCGTGTCGACACGCTCATCACGATACCCAATGAAGCGATCTTCAAAGTCATCGACAAAAAAACTTCCGTCGGCGCTGCGTACAAGCTGATCGACGATATGCTCTACCGCGCGGTGCGAGGCATCAGTAATATCATTAACTCCACCGGTTTTGTGAATGTCGACTTTGCCGATGTGCGCACGGTCATGGGCCAGAACGGTGACGCGGTCATTGGCCTCGGCGAAGGAACAGGTGAAAACCGGGTGGCCGAAGCGCTGCAGAGCGCAATACACCACCCGCTGCTCAACGGCAAGACAATCGACGGCGCGCAGGCAGTACTCATCAACGTAGTTGGCGGCTCAGATTTCGCTCTGTACGAATACCACGAGATCCAGAAGCAAATCCATGAACAGGTAGCAAAAGATGCCGTCATCATCGTCGGTTTCACCGAAGACGAAACGAAAGACAACCACGTCTCGATCACCGTCATCGCCACGGGTTACCGTCGCAAAGAAGCGGGCATTGCAACGCCTGAGCAGCGCACCGCAGGACACCCAGGGGGACAGCAGAAGCCATTTCAACCGCAAATTCTGCCGCGCACCGGTACTGACGATACTGCGTATCGTGCAGGCGCCGGACAGCAAGGACTCGATTTTCCCCGGGTGGATACTTCGATTCAGGGCGCAGTCTATGATATACCTACCTTTCTGCGCAAGATGCCAAAAGTAGAATAAACGCGCTTTACAGTTTGGCCATCGCTCCCAACTCTAAGTAGCGATGGCGTGGCCGTTAGCGTTTTTCACATTTGTGGCGCTTGCCTTGGGTTATGCCGGGCATGTTGCCTTCGCAGCGGCAGCCGCGGTTGCGGCGCTGCTCTCGGCATTCGGTGCCTGGCGTTCTTTCGGCCGCAAGTACCTGCCTGTGCTGCTCGTGGGAGCTCTCTTCGGTACCTGGCTGTTTTCGCTGCGTGCGGCTATGCTCACCGCGAAGCCCTGTCCAACCGAGGGGCTGGCAACGGTCAGTCGCGTTTCACGCCGCTCGGTAATACTCACAATGGATAATGCGAGCCGCCTGAGGCTGACGGGTTTTCGTAACGGCGAGTTACCGTTGCGCGGCGCTCTAGTGAAATTTTCGTGCCGCCCGGTGCCGATACCCGAGGGAGATTTTGCAGCCTTGGAGCGCCTGACCGGTGTCGCCACGTGGTGCGAAAAGACCGGCCTCGAAACCGTCAATACACCCCGCCTTGCCGGGCCAAGGCAAATCACGCTGGATTTTCTCCACCGGCGGTTTGCCAGCCTGGGCGACAAGAGTCTCATTGCGGCTTTCCTGCTCGGCGATACGGAAACGCTGCCGCCTAAGACGCTCGCAGCGTTTCGCGATATGGGGCTCATGCACCTCTTTGCCGTTTCGGGACTCAACGTTGCGCTGCTCTTTGCATTGCTCTACCTGCCGTTCCGTTTCGCCGGAGTACCCGCTGTCGGCGCTGTGCTGGGTTTTCTCATCGCGACCGCTTTTCTGCTGCTGCTCGATTTTCCCGTGCCACTCTTTCGGGCCTGGCTCTTTCTCGCGATTGGAGCTCTGGCCCGGCTGCTCGACCGGCGCCTCACACCGTGGACACTCCTTTTTCTCACCGCACTCATCGTCGAGGCACTTTTCCCCCTGAGCACCTTCACAATTTCGTTTATTCTGTCGTTTGGCATCACTGCGGCGATACTGCTGTTCTACCAGCCTTTATATTTCTGCTTCAACGGCGAAGGGCGCATACGCAAGCTTCTTGCCGCGCACGCCGCATTGACACTGGCCGCCGGGCTACCGGCCTTTGTGCTCAGCTACCTGCTCTTCGACAACGCGCAGGTGCTCGCGCTGCTGTATAACCTGCTGCTTGTACCTTTTTCCGGGCTCTACCTATTCCTCGGGATTCTCTACATACCGCTCGATGCTGCAGGGCCACTACTGCACCTGCTCGACCGCCTGTACCTGTGGTTTGCCGATTTGCATACCGCATACGCGATGCCGTACCTGCCGGTACCTGAAACCGGTACACTCTGGTTAATCGTCGCGGTGATAGTCAGCATTCTGCTCTCGCTGCTGTACCTGCAGTGGCGCAAGCGCCTGTGGAGCGCGCGGCGTCACCTGCGGCCCATTATCGCGGCGACGACCTGCGTGCTCGTACTGCCATGGCTGGTTACGCCGCACGCGCAGCGGGCTTTCTACGCTGTACCCAACCAGGTGTTCAGCTACGAGACTCGCGAATTGCGCGTCGCTGGAGAGCCGCTGTTCGAGGTTTCAGCTCCCCCTATCTGCCTGCCCGTGGCACGCCAATCAGCGGCTCGCGAGCAAGGGGGAGTAATCACGTTCGGCAAAGACTGCTTCGCTTTTGCGGCATCGCTCAAACCTGAGCTCTGGCGGACCGACCAGTTTGCCGGCTGCAGCAACCTGCAGCTTTTTCAGTCGAAAAAAAGCCAGACTCAGGTGACCGAATGGCAGAAACTCTTTGCCCTGTTTGGCCTGCGCGGCCCGGTCGAGCTGCGCAGCTACTTTACGTGGTACTCAGACCGCCCGCTCAGCTGCGCGCGGACGAGAAAACTCTGACGCGCATGGCACGCCGATTTCAACGCGGCTTTGGGGCGAACTCGGCGACACAGCGGAAGAGCCCCTGCTGTGTCGCGATAAGAAGCTGGCGCACCTTCTTGCACGAGAGGGGCTGCGCGTACCTGTACTCAATTCGCTTGACCCGAAGTAACTTAAGCTCATACATAACCCATGGCTAAACTTGCGGCAATCACCCAGCTATCGCCCACAATGAAAGAAGGATTGCTCGTCGAATGGTTGAAGAACGAGGGAGACACGGTTAAACCTGGTGACCCGATTGCCTCGATAGAGACCGACAAGGCAGTGATGGAGCTCGAAGCATTCGACGGCGGCACTCTGCTGAAACAATTAGCCCCCAAGGGAACCCGGCTGCCGGTGGGCGCGCCCGTCGCGGTTATTGGCAAACCGGGCGAAGATTATTCTGCGCTCCTTTCTACTGCAGCTGCACCGCAAACCACAAGCGGCGACGCGAATAAGCCTGCGATCCCAGCAGTCGGCACCGTCGCGCAGGCTGCAAACGTAGCGGCAGCAGCCATGCCACAGCCAAGTGGGAGCTCCCTTTCAAACCGCGTGAAAGCCTCGCCCCTGGCCAGGAAAATCGCTGCACAACACGGCATTGATCTCAGGCAAATCAAGGGCTCAGGCCCGGGTGGTAGAATCGTCAGCCGCGATCTACCGACAAAGGCGGCAATGCCACAGCAGGTAGGCGAAAAATCGATTGTCATTCATGCCGCACAGGGGCAGCGCGCACCGGATACCAAGCTGACACTTACTCCGATGCGGCAGACCATTGCCGAGCGGCTTACGTTTGCTAAGCAGCACGTACCACACTTCTACCTTTCACGCACTGTCAATGTCACCCGGCTTAACCGCCTACGCGCTGAGACCAATGCAGGACTTGCAGCATTGCACGCGAAAGAAAACGTAGAGAATACACACCTACCAAAAAAGATTTCGGTCAATGACTACATTGTTGCAGCCGTCGCGCAGAGCCTGGCTCGGCATCCCGAAATGTTGCGTCAGTACGTAAGCCCCCGGCAGCAGGGTAATGCGAATGAACCCGACTACCTGCTGCAGCTTGGTAACGTCGACGTCGCCTTTGCCGTCAGCCTGGACGATGGCCTTATCACACCTGTCATTCGCAACGCGGAGCAGCATACACTCTTTTCCATCGCCCAAATAGCGCAGGATCTCGCTGCACGCGCCCGTGCCCGCAAGCTGCAACCAGAGGAATACACGGGCGCTGGTTTCACAATTTCTAACCTCGGTATGCTTAGTATCTCATCGTTCCAGGCGATCATTAATGCTCCCGAAGCGGCGATACTCGCGGTGGGGGCAAGTGAGCGTCGGCCTTTTGAAGATGAAACCGGCGGCGTGAAGTTTGGTGATTTTCTCACACTGAGCCTTGCCTGCGATCACCGCGTAATCGATGGCGCAACAGGAGCTCAATTTCTCGACACGCTGGCGCGCTATCTCGAAAATCCTGGTCTCATTCGGTAACTGCTCGCCACCGGAGCTCGGTTTTGCTATATTGCAGCTATGCCGATGTTCATCACCGCGTTCGGTTCAGGGCTCATTGCATCCTTTTCCGCCTGCGTTTATCCGCTGATTCCAATCACAACTGCCATTTTCGTAGGCGGTGAACGCAAAAGCTGGGCGCAGGGTTTTCGCGCAGCAGGTGTTTATACCCTCGGAATGTCCATGACGTATGGTACGCTCGGCATGATCGCTGCACTTTCGGGCAGCGTATTCGGCAGGTACCTCGGTGATAACCGGGCTATATTGATTATAGGCCTCGTACTCATCTACCTCGGCCTTGCTTATGCGCATCTGGTACCCCTGCCATTACCCAACCTCGCCAATCGCCTGCAGGTGAAAAAGAGAGATAACTTGCTCTTTCCCCTCTTACTCGGTATTTTCTCCGCGTTTATCGCAGCACCGTGCACAGCCCCGTTCTTTGGCAGCCTGCTCGTGCAGATCAGCAGGAATGCGGCTGAAAGCCGCTCCATCCTGCAGCCGGCATTCTCAGCCTTCGCCTTCGCGCTCGGGATGGGAGTTCCCTTTCTGCTCATAGGCTTGTTTTCGATCAGGCTGCCTAAACCCGGTGTCTGGCTTAAGGCCGTCGAATATCTCGGCGCCGTCGTTCTCATCACAGCCGGCTTTCACTACATTGAAGACATCAGCGGGGATTTTCCCCCGGCAGCACACGCTTTCCCGTTTGCGGTCATCGGTCTCGCAATGTTCGCCACATTTTTTGTCCTCGCAGAACCACTAAAAGCGGAGTACCATATGAACATCAGAATGAAACTCAATACGGCAGGAATGCTCTTGGTTTCGGCGCTCGGGCTTTTTCTGTTCACCTCGCCTTTTGTAAAATACTGGGGTGTAGAGGTGAAGACCAACACCGGAGCAATCAGTGACTCAGGCTCAAAGAGCGGCATGACCTTGCCACAGGGTCGCCTTAAATGGTACCAGGATCTGCAGGAAGCCAAATCGGTGGCCGCAAAAGAAAAAAAGATTCTGCTCATTGACTTCTGGGCAGACTGGTGTACCGCCTGTGAAGAGATGGAAAGAAAGCTCTTTGTCAAAGACGAATTCATCAACTTTGCGCTGGCGAACAATATTCTGCCGGTTCGTGTCGATTACTCCACGCCGACCGATGCCCTCGACCGGCTGGCTAAAGATTACAACATTCGCGGATTGCCTACCGTTGTCCTGACCAAGGCCGATGGGGAGCTCATACACACACTGACGGGCTTCTACAGCAAAGACTATACAATGCGCGAGCTGAAGTCTGCCCTGAAAGACTGATTGTTGGTCTCAGTCCCTGACGAAATTTAGTGCGGCAGAATTGATGCAATAGCGCAACCCCGTGGGTCGTGGGCCATCCATGAACACATGACCTAAATGACCGCCGCAGCGGGCACAGCGCACTTCGGTGCGGATCATACCGTGGCTGCGGTCTTCTAATTCTTCTATATGCTCAGGTCTTACCGGAGCAAAAAAACTCGGCCAGCCCGTACCCGAGTCAAACTTTGTCGCCGAGGAAAAAAGCGGTAACCGGCAGGCAGCGCAGAGGTATGTGCCCTTCTCGTGGTGGTCGTGGTATTTACCGGTAAATGCGCGTTCGGTGCCCTGTTGCCGCAAAACATAGTACTGCTCAGGCGTCAGGAGCTTCTTCCATTCTGCATCGCTTTTCCGTATGCGCTGCATATGCGGCAACGTTTTCCCAAGCCTTGCTTGCCGGGCAGAGGTATTTTCAATAGCCGTAACTGCTACGGCGCAAACAAAAATAATGCAGCATATCACGGTAACAAAAAACTGTGTGATCATTGTCGTCAATTTTAAGCTTTTCATCACTGCTGCGACCAGAAATTGCCGTGTTAAGGTGGCAGGTGAAAATTAATTTTTATTTTACGTTGACAGATAAGTTGCGCAGGAGATATCCGACAGGCGTCAATGAAATAGCCAGACGCACCAGTGGATGGAATGATCGATCCAGCAAGTCAAGCTAAACTAAAGGAAACCATTGCTGACTGTATCCACACCGATCACGGATTGCTCGATACGCTGCGGGAAGAAATCCGCCCTCTGAAGAGCGTCACGCGCCGTATTCAACCGCGGGCCACGACATCGATCTCGCTAGTCGGCACCGATGGCGGCAACAACCAGCTCCAGTTCGACCCCTTCCTCATCCAGCTGATCCGTGTGGTGGATAGCAGCAACAACGAGTACTACCTCGAAGCCATCTCCCCTACAACTCCGCTTGAGAAGCTCAACCAGCGTCAGTTCGCAGCGGATGGGTCAGCACGGACGGCACTCGGCGAGATGATGGCCTTCCTGGGAGTGAACAGCCTGCCGGCACTCTCCCACATGATTCGGCCAACCGACAAGGGGCAACCGGTCTCCCCCAGCTGGGTGCAGGTGTACCGGGAGCTGGTGGAATGGGCAATCCTGTTCGCCATTTTGAAGAAAGATTTCGGCACCGATACCTTGATCGTCTGCGACGGTCTGTTGCGGAGCAAGGTCTTCGCCAAGGACTTGTTCCAACGCCTGCTCCAAGGCATGAAGGACCGCATCGACGCGCATTGGAGCAAAAGTCGTCGTCGCGTGTACTTGGCTGGCGTGGCAAAGCACAGCAAGGTTCTTGCCCGGTATCGCCTCGCCATGGCCCTGGAAGGCGTCCTTCAGACCGACTATCCGGCCTACGTCGAAGTGCCGCGCGAAGTGGAAGAGAAGGCATATGTTTGGTCGGAATTCGCGCGAGGTGATGACCGCGCCGCCCAAGGAGGAGAAATCAATAAGTTCGTCGGCGGCAAGATGTTCTTGGTGAAATTCGGCTCACATCGCCGCGACCCCGTATGGCCGGTAGACATCTTTGTGCCACAGGTTGGTGAGGCTCAAACCATTCTCGGCTCAATGCTCGCCGACGCGATGAACGGGTTCCCGGTGCCGCATTACCCGCGTTGCCTGCAAAAAGCACACGAAAACGCGGCCTTGGTCGATTTCGATTTCGACATTCTGCAAGACTTCATCTACGAAGGCGTACGATCGAGTCTCGGTGGTGACGCAGGGATCTTGGACGCGTTCCAGCTACAGGACGCCGACCCGGCGCAGCGCCGGTATGGATAAAGGAGTACGGCGTGGCAGACATTCAGCTCTTTCCTAGGGAAAAAGTCGTCGGCATCTTCAGGGGCTTTCAACAAGGAGGACTTGAGTTTCACGCCGACCTGGTGTTGCCATACCGGAACGAGTTCCAGAACATCCCCATGCACGGCCAGTTCCTCCTCGTGCAACTGGAGACGCCTGACGAAGCTGTGTTAGGCCGCATCGCCTCTTTCTCCTCAGAGGGTAAGCTGTCTTTCGGCTCCGGCGAGGAGTTCAATCTCCGTGCCGTTCGTGAGGATCGGCCCATCCCCGAAGACCTTCGCGAGCAGTACCTCAAGTACCGGGTCAATATCCGGGTGTTGGGTGTGTTGCGCAAGAACGGCAAGGGGCTCACCTTTGTTCCCTCGCATCGCCGTCTCCCCCATGTTGGCAGCAAGGTGGCCTTTCCGAACGATGCGGTGCTGCGCGAGATCGCCGGTCACAACCTCGACGGCGCTCCCATCGGCCATCTGGCCTTCGGCGAGTACATCTACGCTGCGAGCAGCAAGTTGTTCCAGTCGCAAGAATGGATGCAGGTGGTGGCCCCGGAGGTATTGGTTCGCTTCCCGATCGAGTCATTGGTGTCTCGCCGCAGCTTCATCTTCGCCCGCGCCGGGTTCGGTAAATCCAATCTGAATAAGCTTCTCTTCTCAAAGCTCTACGAGACCACGCCTTTCGTCACCAAGCGCGGTGGGAAGCAGGTTCCCGTCGGCACAGTGATCTTCGATCCGGATGGCGAATATTTCTGGCCGGACGACAAGGGCCGTCCAGGGCTGTGCGATGTCCCGTCGCTGGAGGACAAGCTTGTCGTCTTCACCGACAGGAAAAATCCAAGTCCTTTCTATCAGTCGTTTGTAGCCGGCGGGATCAAGCTGGATATTCGCCGCCTGCGTCCCAGCGATGTGATTTCGATCGCTCTCGGTCCTGATCGTCAGGAGCAGCAGAACGTGCGCAAGCTGCGCGGGCTTCCGCAAGACCGGTGGGAGTCGTTGGTGAACCTGATCGACGCCAATGGCAATACCGCGCCGCTCGAAGACATCTGCCGACTGCTCGACCTTGATCCGCAGCGGCAGGAAGCCGAGGCTCTGGCCGCCAAAGCGAACATGACCGCAATCGTCAAAATGCTGCACGACAAGAGCAGCCAGCTGTTGGACATGCTGATTCACGCGCTTTCCAAAGGGAAGTTGTGTGTCATCGATGTCTCGCAAATGCGTGGTGGCCAGTCGCTGGTCCTCTCTGGCCTGATCCTGCGCCGGATCTTCGATCGCAACCAACAAGAATTCACGGCAGCCGATCCAAAGACGATCCCGACGATCGCGGTCGTCGAAGAAGCCCAGTCGGTGCTCAACGAAAACGCCCCAGCCTCCGAGCCCTATGTCGCTTGGGTAAAAGAAGGGCGTAAATATGATCTGGGAGCGCTGCTGATTACCCAGCAGCCGGGCAGTATTCCCGTCGAAATCCTTAGCCAGGGTGACAACTGGTTCATCTTCCACCTGCTATCGGCGGCGGATCTCATGTCGCTGAAGCGAGCGAACGCCCATTTCAGTGACGATTTGTTGAGCTCGCTCCTCAACGAGCCCATTCCCGGCCAGGGTGTGTTTTGGAGCTCGGTAGGAGGAAAACCCTATCCGGTCAGCCTCCGCGCCTTGTCCTTCGAGAAGATGTTCTCGATGCGTGACCCTGACTACAACCAGCCTACCGGTCGCACCTACGCCCAAACGCTACGCAGCATCTTCTCCGGGATGAGGCAGATCGCGACGACAGCCCGCATTCCCGAAGCCGATGGCGCAGGTACTTTTATTCCCGCAGAGACAGAGGCCGAAGAGACTGAGCAAGTGGATGTCATGGCAAACATCGAGCAGCAGGTTATCGACGCCTTGCGAGCCGATGCCCAGTTAATCGCAAAGATCGAATCCACCGAGGGAGCCGCATGGGGCTCTATCAAGGCGTTCTTCCACCGTCAACTTCCGGCGCATCTGGATGACAGGGATACCTTAGCCTATCGGCTTGTGAAGAAGGCACTTGACCATATTTATGGCCCTCAAGACCAGGGATGGGAGCAATACCGTCATCCGACCCGCAACACTGCCTACGTCAGGAAGAGGAGTTAGGCAGTGTCCACCGCACAAACGACCCTAAACGGAATTTGCCCCTACTTCACAATGTTCCCGCTGGATTTTCCGCTCAACATCCTGAGGGGGCGAGCCCGAGCAGATGATGTCGTGCTCGATCCCTTCTGCGGGCGGGGCACCACCAATTTTGCTGCGCGACTGCTTGGTCTCCGTTCCCTTGGGGTGGACTCCAGCCCAGTGGCAGCAGCCATTACGGCCGCCAAACTGGCAACGACCACAGTCGATGATATCCTTAATGAGGCACGCCAAATTCTGACTGAACGCAAAGCCAAATTTATTCCGACCGGCGAGTTCTGGCAATGGTCGTTTCACTCGGCTGTGTTGGACGCGCTATGTCGATTTCGTGAAGCATTTTTAGCAGACTGCACCACAGATGCACGCATGGCACTGCGCGGTATTATCCTCGGTGCGCTGCATGGTCCGAAACAGAAAACCTTCCCCAGCTACTTCTCCAATCAATGTCCCAGAACCTACGCCCCCAAGCCTACTTATGCACTACGTTTCTGGCAGGAGCGAAGGCTTTTACCAGAGCCGATCGACGTCATGGCGGTCCTTGAACGCCGAGCCGAGCGTTACTTTAGAACAAAGTACAACAGTACGGGTACCGTACGATTGGCTGACAGCCGAAATGCAGAGTCGCTCCAACCCACGAGTTCAGATATTCGATTCAATTGGGTAATTACCTCACCCCCATACTACGGTATGCGAACTTATATTCCAGACCAATGGCTCCGCAATTGGTTCGTGGGTGGTCCGGATTTTGTGGACTACAATAATCATAAACAGGTGGTTCATTCCAGCAAAGAGAACTTTGCCTGCGACCTACGTCGCGTTTGGCGCAATGCGGAAAACGTGTGTGCGAACGATGCGAAAATGGTAATCCGATTTGGCGGTATTAGGGATAGACGTGCCGACCCGCTAGACATCATCAAGAATTCGCTAAGAGAAAGTGGTTGGCGCATCCGAACTATCCAAGAAGCCGGGTGCGCGGCAAATGGTAGGCGCCAGGCTGAAACCTTCCTGCGTAATCCGTCTACACCATTAGTCGAGTACGACATTTGGGTGACGAAAGCATGAAAGGGAAGCGTTAATTATCGACCACATCGACAAGTGAATCCCCCCAGCTGGTGTAAGATTCACCGATTCGAGCGACCGGTTAACCCAATTCGCCTCTACTCAAACTTGATCGACCGCGACATGAGTTCCTTGATTGCCTCGGACGCAGGCTTACCCTCATAAAGAATACGATAAACCGCAGTGGTAATCGGCAGCTCCACGCCCAGCTTTTGCGAAAGTTCATATGCACTTTCTGTGGTGGGAACACCTTCAGCGACCATGCGCATCTCACTCTGTATCTGCGCAAGCGACATACCCTGGCCGAGCTTGAGGCCGACTGTGCGGTTGCGCGATAAATCCCCCGTGCAGGTGAGCACTAAGTCACCCATTCCGGCAAGGCCCATGAACGTAATCGGTTTAGCTCCCAATTTTTCGCCCAGCCGCGCAATTTCTGCCAGGCCACGCGTAATAATTGCCGCACGCGTATTGCTGCCAAGTCCAAGGCCGTCGGCTATGCCAGTGGCAATAGCCATCACGTTCTTGAGCGCTCCTCCAAGCTCAACACCAATTACATCCGGCGTCGCATAGGCGCGGAAATATTCGTTGTGAAAAACCTTTTGGATATCAGGCAGACGCTCAGTCGCATAACCCGCGATCGTAATCGCAGTCGGCATCTTGAGCGCCATCTCACGGGCAAAAGAAGGGCCGCTCAGAAAGAATAACTGGTTTTTCTTTTTGTCGCCAAATACTTCGGTAAAAATATCGCAGACCAGAAGATGGGTTTTCTTTTCAATACCCTTTGAGGCGACGACGACCGGCACGTGAATTTTCTCTGCTCGGTCGTCTTGACTATATACTTCGCGTATCACCTGCGTCGGCGTTGCACTGATGAGGAGCTCAGCGTGTGTGACTGCCTCGGCGAAATCCGTGGTGACACGGAGGCTTGAGGGTAAAGCAATACCCTTGAGATAAATTGTGTTTTCCTGTTTCTGCCTGATCGCCTCGGCGGTATCGCGTGAGTGGCTCCACAACAGAACTTCGTGCCCGTTTTCGGCGGTGATTTTGGCGAGAGCCGTACCGAATGAACCGGCGCCAATAACTGCAACGCGCATAGTCCTTAAACGGGGCTGCGCGCCGCGATGGCAAGTGAATTAGCGACTGTTTCAGAGTTTTTCAAAAATCCACAACGCAAGCAGAGTCTTGCTGTCAGTAATACGGTGGTTGCGTACCATGCGGTTAAGCTCCGCCTGGCTAAATGCCTTTTTATTCGAGAAGACTTCGTCGGCATCGGGTTTTGCGCTGACTTCGCTCAGGTTGCGCGCTGTATAAAGATGCAGGATTTCCGTAGAGAAACTGATCGCCGGGTGGTACTGCAGATGCTTTTTCCAGTGCCGCGCGGCAAAACCTGCCTCTTCAGCAAGCTCGCGCTTGGCGCATTGCAGAATGGTTTCGCTATGCTTCTTTTTTCCAGCCGGAATCTCCCACGATTTCGCGCCGGAACCAAGCCGGTACTGTTCGACCAGCCAGAGAAACTTTTTACCAGAGCGAATTTTCTCCACCGGCAAAATACCCGCAGCGTGCGGGTATTGCAGCAATGGCTTAACTCCAAAGCGCGTCTTCACCAGAATGAAAGCAATTTCTTTGTCGCGGTAGAGGACCCTCATAATTCCAGTGCGGTAAGCAGCGTGTCAATCTGCGCTTGATTTGCGGCCTCGGCAATAATGCGAATGACGGGCTCGGTATTGGAGGAGCGCAAGTGCAGCCAATAGGCAGTGCCGTCGTCGAAGACGCCGCTGAAATGGTAGCCATCGCGCCGGTCGAGTTTCGCAGCAGGAAAGCTACGCGCAAATCTTTTCACCGCCGCCGTCATCGCAGCATTACTCACGTTGCGCCGTGTTGCTTTGACCATCACAAACCTGGGTAAGGTCGCCACAACTTGCGATAGGGATTTCCGATCGTTACCGAGCAGGGCAACTAAGTGTGCAACACCCGCAAGCGCGTCGCGCCCGAATGAAGGAATGCGCGCGTCGATGACACCGCCATTACCCTCTCCGCCGAGCAGAGAATTTACGCGCTGCATTTCAGCGACGACATTTGCCTCACCGACTGCCGAGCGAATCAAACGGCACTTACGCATGAGAGCCGCGCGCTCGCTCAGCATAGAAGTTGAAAGGTTTGCCACGATAACACCGCCGGGGCGTGCCGCAGAGAGAATTGCCAAAGGCAGCGTGTATTCTTCGCCGATCGCATTGCCCTGCTCATCGACGAGGGAAAGCCGATCAGCGTCGGGATCAAAGGCAAAGCCAGCGTCGGCCCGGTGTTTTTTGACCGCGGCCGATAATTTTTTGAGTGCGACGGCGACTGGTTCCGGCGGCCGGGGAAACTCCCGAGACTCTTCGAGATGAATGGCCATTGCCGCAACGCCCAGGCGCTCGAGCAAAACCATTGCAATTTCGCCGCCGCAAGAACCCACAGAGTCAATCACAACCTTCAGCCGGCGCCGCGGCTTTTTCACCACGCGGAGTATGGATTTAACATGCAGATCGATTGCCTGCGCATGGGCCTCGATAATTTTTCCCTGCCTGCGGTAAGATCCCCAGTCTGGCTTTGCCTTAAGCGCCCGGACGAAACGCGCATTGTCCGTAGCGTCGAAGAAGAAGCCGTCTGTCTTTATGAACTTGAGCGCATTGTACTCTGCCGGATTATGCGACGCGCTGACCATGAGGCCACCAGCAAGTTTTTTCTCTTTCACATAAGCCTTAATGGTAGGAGTAGGTACAAGCCCGAGGTCGTGTACCTCGCGGCCGAGCACAGAGAGAACTCCCGCAGCGATGCGGCTGAGCGCCGGCCCGGTGGCACGGGCATCGCGCGCGAGCGCAATGGGTCCTGTGGGCAAGACCGATTGAAATGCGCGGACAAACTGTATCCAATGATCCGGCGAAATGTCGTTGGGATAAACTCCGCGCAGGCCAGAGATAGAGAATTTCAGAGTCGGTGAGTTATGGATGAGCTGAACACCTTGGTTCATTGTTTTTGCTCCCCCTGAAGCTCGGTATAGATCTTCGTTTTCCTCTGCTGGATATTCTGTCGAAACTCAGCCATGCGGTAGGTAGTATAGAGCGTGCAGAAGAGGTTGAGAGCAAAACCGCACAGGAATACCAGCGAAGCTAACAGGAAAACTCCCCGGCTCACCAGACTGCCTTCTGCTGGCTGTTCGACAACGTAACGCCGGTAAACATAGGCTGCGATTACCGGTAATGCCAATGCCGCGGCATAGTACCCCGTCAGCGGCATGAAAGCGAGTACCAGCAGAACGACGAGGTAAATAACGAGCAGCACTCGCAAGCCGGATTTCATGGTTTTTGTATCTCGCCTTCGGTAGCTGGCGATTTCTCCGCATCTTCGACAGTAATCTGCACTGCTGCAGATTCCGGGGCATTCACGCGTTCGCTGCCTTCTTCGCCCTGCGGTCTGGCCGCCGACGGCAGCGGCAGAGTCCGGGGTTTTGCAAGCCAACCCCGGCTGATGAGGATATTGCGAATACCCTGAACGACAGCCGGCGAGTCTTCGGGTGATTCATTGGGTATCGTAATGACAAACAAAATAGCTATGCTGAGGATTAAAAAAACTGCCTGCACAATGAGGTTAAGCCCGGCAAAGACCGGCAGCCTGCTCTTTTGCCTGCGCCGCCTGAAATAGACCACTGCCAGCAAAAAAGCAATCAGAACGACCGCAATTGCGGGGATATTGAGGATTAAGGGAGTTACAAGCTGGAAAACCAGCGCCACTGCAGCCAGGGCGATTAGAATGAGATTTAAGAGCGCCACGGGAAAACCTCGGAAAGCGAGCGCGCTCGTCCATCGGGAAACGGAATTTTTGCTTATGCCAGGTCGGCAGACGAAAATATGCACACGCTATGAAGGTTTTCGGCAGCCTGTCGGTAATTCTACCTACGCTGGAGAGAGCATCTACCCATAGCTATTTTTCCCGGATAGGTTATAGGATACACTGTATAATATAAAAACAATGGAGTAAAAGATTGACTGCTCGATTTAACGAAAATATCTCCCGCTTGCTCGATCTCAAGCTGCAGGAGGACTACTATGGCTCTCTCGCGCGCCTCGTACAGTACAGGCACAAGGAAAAACTGATTCGCGAGCTCCTACACCATATCGGCGACTCTGACCGCAATATGCTCGCCGCTGAGAAAAAGAAGAGCGAGATGCTGCTGCAAACCATTCTGCCCGTGTCAATGATCGACGAGCTCAAGGAAAAAGGTTCGGTCACACCCACACACCATGAAAATGCAGTCGTACTGATGACCGATTTTGTTGGCTTCACCAACCTTGCCCGGTACATGAGCCCGCGCGAGCTTTTGAAAAAACTTTCTGTGTATTTTGACGAATTTGAGCGCATTCTGGAAAGGTATCGACTCGAAAAGGTCAAGACCATTGGTGATGCGCTGCTCGCCGTCGGCGGTCTGCAACCGGGCAACTCGACCGCTACCGTTGACTCTATTCTTGCGTGCATAGAAATAATCGCCTTCGTGGAAAAACAACGCGCAGAGGCACACGCACTCGGCGAAGAAGCCTGGGGAGTGCGCTGCGTACTGCACACAGGCTCAGTCGTTTCCGGAGTAGTGGGTCATACCAAAATTGCCTTCGACGTCTGGGGTTTTGCCGTCAACGTGGCTGCACGCATCGAGGCTGTCGCTCCGGAAGGTAAAATCACTATCAGCGAAGCGGTTTACCACAAGGTTCGCGATTTTTTCACATGTGATTTTCTGGGCGAAGAGGAACTTAAAGGCGTCGGCCAGCAGCGGATTTACTCCGTTACAGGCTTCAAACCCCGGTTGCGCCAGGAGCCAATGACACCCTACGTGCCCAACCACATTTTCGGCCAGCTTTATGGGCACCTGAAAGCGGGAAACCCAATAGTTTATAGTGATGGCAAATATCGCGTCTTTAGGCGACAAAAAACCACTGCACTCACAACCACCAACTAAGGATTTTATATGCAAGAAACACAGACCAGCCTTGAGACAATTGAACTGCAAATTGATACCACACATGCAGTCGAAATTGCCAAAAATATCTATTGGGTCGGTTTTTACGACGAAGAGGAAAAACTCCATTGTAACCCCTACCTGATAAAGAATGGCCCAGAATCGATTCTCATAGACCCCGGTTCGCTTCCACATTTTCCGGTTGTCGCGCGCAAGACGTTCGCCCTCACCAGCGCCGACTCCATTTCGTCGATAATCCTCCAGCACCAGGACCCCGATCTCTGTGCTGCGGTACCGGTCTTTGAAGATTTGCGCGAAGCCGCGCAGATTGACATCTACTGTGCCGTCGGAACCGGCTATCTGATCCACCACTATGGCATTCAGGGCAACTATATAACCATTCCTAATAAAGTGGGAGCTTATAGCCTTACGACTAAGGGCGGCCGTGCGCTCGACTTCTACTGGACTCCTTACGCGCATTCTTTCGGTGCGATGATGACACACGATAAGGCAACCAATACTTTGTTTACCAGCGACATCTTAGGTGGCGTCGGCAGCACCTGGTCGCTCTACCATGATGAGCCGGCTCTGGCAAACATGAAAGCCTTCATGCAGCTCATCATGCCCTCTAATAAAATTCTGCGCTATGCGCTGCAGATGATTAAGGACATCGATCCGGAAATCGCCGCACCCCAGCACGGCCAGATTTTACGCAAGCGCGACATCGCCGAGGTAATCTCGTTCCTCTGGGATCTACCTTGTGGAATCGACCTGATTGACGACCCACGGTTAAATGCGGTGTCCTAGCGAGTTACAACTCACTACTTTTTAGTAACTGTACGAAGTTTCCAAACCAACAGCAGTAATACTAAAACGGTCCGAGTTTCCCAAAGGATTAAGTGCAGCGCCCGTAGAACGTCTCGATCTTGCCGTCTGCGTCTGCGAAAAACTGTAGCTCGTAACACTCGCGAAAAGCCGAAGAGAGATATTATCCGTGACGCGGTAGCGAATGCGCAAGTCAGCGCCCAAAATACTATAGCTCGATGAGTCCCTGCCAGGTGTGACTGCCGCACCGATTTTCCACTGCCGGTCGGCAAGAAAGACCGAAGCCCCCAACGACAGCATGTAGACTGTGTAAGCTGACTGGTTCGTGTTATAGCTCGACGTAGAGATGTTTCCGGAAACCGGGAATTCAAGCCAGTTTTCCGGCCGTGGCACTACTTCGAGCGTAAACGAAGTGGATTGTGCAGAAATATTCGTACCCGTCTGCGGAAACGTATAACTGCGCGTGCCATAAACAATGTCCCAGGCGAAGCGGACTTTGCTGAGTGCCGCGTATTCCAGCGCAGCAGCAAATTCATGCTCTCTGAAATTATTTTCACCAACTCGGAATTTGTAATCCCCGTCGAGATTCCAGCCCTCGGCAAAATCCCAGCTTACGCCCGGACCAATTGCTGTCCACGATTGCTTCGCGATTCCCCCAAGGCCGTCATAGAGCAGGCGATCGCGGGAATGGACCAGGTCGGCCCGCAAATGTAGGTTGTCAGTCAGTTGATTACCTGCGGAGACAAATGGTCCCCAGTAAAAAGTTTCTGCATTGTTGCCGCCGCTATTAAGATACGCACTACCAAGACCCACAGAGGCATCCCATTCACCTGCATACAAACCTGTTGCCAGAAAAAATGAGAGAATAAAGAGAATAACATGAAGGCGAATTCGTATGTTCACTGGATTAACAGAATCTGGAAAACAAAGGAAACCGATAGCGCAATGCTACCGGTTCGCTCAACCAGGGGGCTGCGCGACCTGCCGCGCAGCCCCCCAGTCTTACTTGCCCGGCTGGCCCTTATGCTCGCGGCGGCGCTCTTCTTTTTTTGCCTGGTGCTCCGCGCGACGCTCTTCGCGCTCTTTGCGCTGTGCTGCTTTGCGTTCACGGCGCTTTTCAGCGTTTTCCTTTGCACGCTCATTAGCGTTAGCAGAAGGCCCCTCGGGACCGCCTGCAGCCGCAGGTTTTTCAATGGTTGTTTCTTCAGCGATAAGGCCACTCACAGATGCTATTGCAACTGCCATGGCGATAAACATTTTTCTCATGTTACTCCTTATAGACACCCGACATACCCGCCGTGGTATCTCTAGGAGAATACGTTCCAGTCCATCGGGGCGGACATAAAAAACCCGGCGTCAATGCCGGGGTTTTTGGCGAACGTCTAAGCTCCCTTTTTGATTATCCTTCAACTCGCTCGATAATTGTCGCAATGCCCATGCCGCCACCGATACACAGCGTAATCAGCGCATAGCGTGCCTGGCGGCGTTCGAGTTCGTCGACCGCTGTGCCGAGAAGGATTGCCCCCGTACCGCCGAGCGGATGGCCGAGAGCAATGGCACCGCCATTGACGTTGATGCGCTCCATCGGAATATTGAGCTGTCGCTGCACATAGAGCGGTACCGCAGCAAACGCTTCGTTGATCTCCCAGAGATCAATGTCTTCAACCTTAAGACCGGCCTTTTCGAGGGCAAACTTCGAAGCCGAAACCGGGCCAGTGAGCATGATGGTGGGCTCCTCACCCGAGACAGCCATCGAGACAATGCGCGCACGCTTTTTCAGCCCATGCTCTTTGGCGGCTTTTTCTGAAGCGAGCAGCACTATGCCAGCGCCATCGACCACTCCTGAGGCATTGCCGCCGCCGTGGATGTGGTTAATCTTGCCGAGCTCTGGATATACCTTAAGCGCCATCGCATCAAAGACTTTTTCTCCCACGCCTTTGAACATCGCCGGCATTTTGGAAAGATAGGCGAAATCCCATTTCGGGTTGGGATATTCGTCCTTGTCCACTACGCTGCCGTCGTCTTTGACAACCGGCACGATGGAGTTCTTGAAACGACCATCTTTGATTGCCGCATCGGCTTTCTGCTGCGAAGATTCTGCGAATCGGTCAGCTTCTTCGCGCGTGATATTGTATTTGGTCGCGATAATGTCAGCGGAGATGCCCTGCGGCACCAGGTTGTAGTGTTCAGCAATTTTGGGATTGCCGATCGACAGCGCGGTCGCCATATTTTCTTCTGTGGTTTCACCCACATCAGAGCCCATTTTGCAGCGGCTCATCGATTCGACACCGCCGGCAACCACCAGGTCAAAGACACCGCTTTGAATATAAGCCGCGCCATCGTTAATGGCCTGCAGTCCTGAGCCGCAGAAGCGATTCACTGTATAACCCGGAACTTCCTTGGGCCAGTGCGCGGCCATAACGCCGTAGCGAGCAATACACGCAGCTTGGTCACCGACCTGCGTGACGCAGCCCAGGATAACATCATTCACTTTTTCTACTTTCAGATCTTTGTTGCGTTTCGGCAGCTCTTTCAGAAGCCCTGCCACGAGCTCCTGCGGATGGACATCGGAGAGAGAACCGCGCTTATTTCCGCGCGCGCGCGGCGTGCGGATTGCATCAGTGACAAATACTTCAGCCATGGTAACCTGCCTTTGGGCTGCGCCACCGGGGTGCCACTGCCCTGTTTTATACGTGCATATACACGTTAGGGATACGCCACGGGGACGCCACAGAATGTAAAACAAAAAACGCGTCGAAATCTATCGACGCAAATAAACTCCCCCTATGAGGGTTGATTGCACTGAGCGGAGTTGAAATTATTGCCGTCGCGGTACTAGGCTTCGGGTAAGCGCCGCGTTTCCGAGGAAAACTTTGCGCAGCTCTATGAAAGCAGCATGAGAGGGAAAGCTCCCTCTTACGGCGCTACTCTTTCCACTTGATGCACTCACCCGGGCAGTCATCGATCGATTCCTGGATTTTTGCATAGTCTGCTTCAGGAACAACAGCCGCATTGACATTTTCGCCGTTGTTATGACTTTCCGCAAGATCATCGCTGTCTAAACGGAAATACTGCGGGTGGGTATCTGCACAAAGGCTGCAACTGGTGCAATCATCTTTGTTGACGTAAACAATGCGGCTCATACCGTAAATATATGTTAACAAAAACACACCGTCAACCCTTTGTGCCCGGCAGGCTGCGACAGAGTAGGGGCTGCGCGGCAAGTCGCTGGTGCAACTTTTCTGCTTGCGCAGATAACCTAATCGCGACGAATTCCTCCGCAAATTCTGCGAATTTGCTCTACGGGCAATTGGAATCCGTCGCGATTTTTCGCCTGTGCAGCGAAATTGGCCATCTGCGACAGCAGAAAAGTTGCTTCATCGTTTAACGCTTGC
>Ga0272446_1002309_pt1 | contig 26193 bp, 24 predicted proteins | sample YNPCB0061_FD_194587 | JGI IMG/M metagenome (GOLD analysis project Ga0272446, IMG submission 194587) | Hot spring microbial mat communities from Yellowstone National Park, WY, United States - YNP-CB-006-1 | ecosystem: Environmental > Aquatic > Thermal springs > Hot (42-90C) > Sediment | place...
CACCGGCAAGCATGCGGACAGGTTCTTCGTCCCGGCCAGGCTGGAGGATAATCCCTATGTGGATCAGGAAGCCTACCGGGCATCCCTCGCCATGCTGGATCCCGTCACGAGGAAGCAGCGCGAAGAGGGGGACTGGGATGTCACGCGCGAGGGCGCCGTGTTTCGCCGGGAATGGTTCTCGAGGTTTCTGGATCAGGCGCCGACCGGAAACCGCCGGCGCGTGCGGTTCTGGGATCTTGCCGCCACGCAGCCCCGTCCCGGTCAGGATCCCGATTACACGGCGGGGACGCTGCTATCCATTGACGATGGGACGAACGAGGTGGCGGTAGAGGATGTGCGGCGGGGACGGTACGGTCCATCGGCTGTTCAGAACATTATTCTTCGAACGGCGGAAGCGGACGGACGCCGCGTAGCGGTGAGGATAGAGCAGGAGCCTGGCGCAAGCTCGAAGGTGTTCATAGCGGAGATTGCCCGTCGCCTGATCGGCTACGACGTGCAGCCCGTATTGGCTACCGGACCGAAGGCTCTCCGGTGGGCGCCGTTCGCGACGCACTGCCAGAAGGGGCTGGTAGCGGTCGTGAACGCGCCGTGGATCGTTGAGTGGCTGGATGAGATTCTGACCGTGCCTGACGGGAGGCACGACGATCAGGTCGATAGCGCCGCGGGCGCCTTCAACTGCCTCATCAGCGAGTATCGTCCCCGTCCGTCTGTCGGATTCCTGGAGGTGTAGAGTGATTCTGAAATCGTTCGTGATCGGCCCGCCCGGGCAGGAGGTGGACCTTCTTCCGATGGTCGTGAAGCAGGCCGCCATGTTTCAGCGCAGCGTGGGGAGTGCGGATTACGATGACGCCATCAGCGAAGCCGTGCTGCACACGATTCGCGGACTTCATCGCTACGATCCATCCAAAGGAACGCGCTTCTCCACGTTCGCATTCCCCTGCATTCGCGGAGCCGCACTGGATCTCGCGAGGCGGGAAACGAGGTACGCATCGAAGCACGAGTTGCGGCAATCCATCGAAGACCTCGATCTGCACAGCTATGAGGACGAAAACCGGGATACGAGGATTCTGACAGAACGCGTGATGGCGGTCATAGATCGCTGCCTGGCGCCGAAGCTGGCGGCGGTGCTGCGCCTCACCTACCTGAGTGGATGGAGCGACCGCGAGATCGCCCGCGAGCTCGGAATTCGCGTGTCCAGCGTCGAAAAGGTGCGATCCGCGGCTCTGCAGGAAGTACGCCGTCTGCTTCAGGATTCCGACCTCGGGAGAATATAGGTCATGGCATGGTATGATCGATGGCTGATGCGCTTCCGCCGCAAACAGGGCGGCCAACGATCCGGAGCTTTCGCGATGTGGGCGGGCTCCCCGTTCCGCAACCTCGGATTCAGCGAGAGCGTGAGCGAGGGCTACTACGCCTCGGTCTGGGCGCATCGCTGCATTATGAGGATCGCGGAATCCATCTCCAGCGTCCCGTGGAAGGTGCAGACGGATGCCGATGGCGACGGCACGTTCGTTGACGAAGCCGGCCATCCTATTCAGAGGTTGATCGACCGTCCCAATCCCAATTCAGACCGGCGCGAGTTCCTCACCCAACTCGTCCAGAACCTGTATCTCGATGGCAACGCTTTCGTGGAGATCGTGCAGGATCGCGGCGTCCCTATGCACCTCTACCATATGCGCCCCGATTGGGTGCGGGTCGTGCCCGATCCCGTGCTGCATGTGGCGGGCTATGAGTTTCGACCTCCCGGCCGCAATCCGATTCCGTTCTCGCCGGAGGAAGTGCTGCATTTTCGTTTCGTGGATCCTCTGGATCCCTACCGTGGCTGCTCCCCACTACGGGCTGCCATTCGCACGCTCGAAAGCGAGAACGCCATCGTGGCGTGGAACAAGAACGTGCTCGATAACAGCGCCGTCCCCGGCGGCGTGCTCAAAGTGCCCTCCAGCTCCCTGTTGAAGGAGGACCGCGATCGTCTTCGCGAGGAGCTGATTCACGAATTCTCAGGCGGCAACCGCTACCGTCCGATGGTGCTCTGGGGAGATATGGAGTACGAACGGGCGGCGCTCAGTCACCACGACCTCGACTTCCTGGAGCAGCGCCGGATCAACAAGTACGAGATCTGCGCCATTTTCGGCGTCCCTCCACAGCTCATCGGAGCGAACGAAGATCCGACTTACTCGAACTTCGAAATCGCGCGTCTGTCGTTCTGGGAGGACGTGATTATTCCTTTGCTGGACTGGATTCAGAATCGCTTGAACAACGCCATCGTTCCCCGGTACGGGGATCCGAACTCCATTCGCATCGTCTATGACATTTCCGATATCCCGGCGATGCGCTCCAGCTACGAACAGAAGGTGAAGACGGCCGAGGTGCTGTGGCGCATGGGCTGGCCGATCAACGAGATCAACAGAAAGCTCAACCTCGGCCTTGCGCTCGTGCCTTGGGGCGAGACGGCATGGTTCCCCGTGAACCTGTATCCCGTCTCCGGGGCGGCGCCGCAAGAAACTCCCCCGAAGGCGGCTCCGCCTCCAAGCGATTCCGAGGAGGAGGATGTGTTGTGAAACTGGAAATCGTTCAGAAGCCGAGTCCGAACTACCGTGCTGTCAGGCGGGCTAACATCACGCATATCGTTCTGCACATCATGGATGGCACGCTGGCGGGGACCGATGCATGGTTTGCTTCCCCGGTCTCACAGGTCAGCGCTCACTACGGCATCGGACGGGAGGGACAGGTGCATCAGTATGTGGCAGAGGAATGCGAAGCCTGGCACTGCGGGCGCATTCTGAATCCCAGCGTGACGCTGCGCCGGGACGCCAACGGAGTCGTGCTGAATCCGAATTCCTACACGATCGGAATTGAGCTGGAGGGAAGGGCGGACAGCGATGTCACGATTCACCAGTACTATGTGCTGGCTCTGATGCTGAAGGATCTTTCGAGGCGTCACGGCATCCCCCTTGTTCGCGAAAACGTCTGGCTGCACAGGGAGGTCTACGCGGCGAAATCATGTCCTGGCAGATTGGATCGGGATCTCGCGCTGTCCTTGGCCGCACACTCCCTCTAGACGCCCCTATCGTTGTGAGGCGCGCGGAACGGGCGCTCCAGATCTGGATTCACAGCGTTCACGAAGGCATCGAAGATTGGTGTCCCGTGCCAGAGGCCACGACCATGGCGCGGGAGATCGAAGTGCTGAACTGGAAGCGAATGGAAATGGCGCGGCGACGTCTGGAGGCGCGTTGGATTCCGCGCATAGCGGAGGCCGTGCAGCGCGGGGCGGAAACGGCGGCTCGTCTGGCTCGAAGGGATCTGACCTCCCTTCCCCAGGAGGCGGCGCGCGTTCTTGGCGAGGGGCTGAAGAAGGAGGTCTGGCGTCTGTATGAGGATGTCAACGACGCATTCTACCGGGATTTTCAGCTGTTAGAGATCGATGACGGCCTCGCCAAAGCCGCGGATCCTATTGTGAATCCGCTTCAAGTGGAAAAGATCTACGAAAGGATCGAGCGACAACTGGCCGAGAAGATCAAAGGCATCGATAGTGCCACGGCGGCTCAAATTCGCTCCGTGTTGACGAGTCACTATGCTAACGGGGATTTGGATGTTGAGAACATCATACGATCCCTGCGGGATAGCTACGCTTTCTCGCGCGCCCGCGGGGAGCGCATCGCCAGGACGGAAATCGTCTACATGGGCAACGCGAGCACGCATTACAGCATCGAAATGAATGCGCGAACGGAGGTGATAACGAAATCCTGGTCCGCCGTGGGAGACGAACGAACGCGTCCGACTCATTCCACCGCCGACGGTACGCAGCGCGATCTGCCGTTCAACAAGCCCTTCGAGGTAGGGGGCAGCCGCCTCATGTTTCCCGGGGATTCCTCACTCGGAGCCCCGGGACGCGAAACCATTCAGTGCCGCTGCACGGTGCTGTACGGCCGCCCGCGGCGTCGGGAGCCCGAGCCGCCTCCTCCGAAGCCCGAGCCACCTCCTCCGAAGCCAGCACCGTCTTCGCCAAAGCCCAAGCCCAAGCCGTCTCCGAAACCTGTCAGAACTCCAGCTCCAGCTCCAACTCCAGCGCCGGCGACCGGGGATCCGTTCGAGGAACGCCTCTGGGAGAGGGATCCCCAAGCCCACTATCAGGCTGTGAAGGAGCACGGCAAACGCATAGTGGATGAGATGATGAAACATCTATCCTACTACGCGGAACGGGAGGACTTTCTCGAACGCTATAATGAACTTGCCGACGAGATCAAGAAGGCGACTCAAGCTCGTAACATGGATCGAGCGAATGATTTGCAGCGCCGCATGAGGATGCTCCTTGAGTCTAACATCAAGTGGTGTGATCGCGTTCGAAGCGCTTTCGAACAAGTCCTCTCGCGCACCGTTCCCGCCGGGGGCAGGGAGCACAGGTTTGTTCCGACCTTCGATCCCAAGATGAAGAAGAACGACATCAGTCATGCGGAGAGCATGCTGAATTTCCTCTCGTCCGTTCTGCGCACAGACGAAAAGTCTCCTATGAAGATTAGCATCCATCTGTTGCCGAGCAACAGTCGCGCCTACGCTAAGCCTTGGGAGAATTCCGTTTTCGTTTCGCCAACCTCCGTACAATACATCTGGGACAACGTGTTGGCGCACGAGATCGGCCACGTGCTGGAAGGCAACCTGGAGCACATCGGAGTCGCGATCCGTCACCATTACGCCCTCCGCACGAAGGGGGAGACGGCAAGACAGCTCGTCGGAGGGCGCTATCGTCCGAATGAAGTCACGAAGGTCGACCAGTTCGCCCTCGAGTATGCGGGCAAGTACTACGGCCCGAATTCCAAATACACGGAAGTTTTCTCGACGACGATCGAAGCGTTGTTCAGCTCCGATCGTTTCCATCAGATAATGACCAAAGATCGGGAAACGTTTGAAGTGGTGCTCGGAGCACTAGCGTATGGCAGGAAATTTCCGTAATCTTCCACAGTCCGCCAGGGCCGCCTTTCGCAGCCCATCGGGAACGGTATGCTGGCTGGATGAATCAGATATCTGGTTCACAACGCCGCCGAATGAAGAACTGGAAAAGCTCGTCCGTTTCTTCGCGCGGATCCATCAGAGGTACGGCCAGCGCTTCCAGGGACGGGACTACGATCCAGATCCTCTCTTCACTTACGCCAAATTCGTCTGCGACATGATGGACGGAACAGATCTCTGGGTGGACGAACAGCCCTTCGTCGGAGACGTCATATACTGAACCGACGTCCGATAATTATCCAGGATGGAAATCATTCACAAGACAGTCGATCCGGTATCGGCGAAACTTCAGGTTCTCCAGGAAGACGATGGCGCGGGATACCTCGAAGGCTACGCATCGACGTTCGGAAACGTGGATGAGCAGAATGAGACCGTCTCCAAGGGAGCTTTCGCAAAGACCCTTCGGGAACGGTTGAAGAAGCGCGCGATCAAACTGGTAGACAGTCACGCGGTCAACAATGGCTCCAAGGCCATCATCGGAGTGGTCGAGGAAGCGCGGGAGGACGATGCGGGTCTGTGGATCAAGGCTCGTTTCAGTTCTGCTCCATCCGCCCAGGAAGTTCGAACGAAGGTACGCGAAGGCATCCTGGACAGCCTTTCGATCGGCTATCAGGTGATCAAAGACGATGTGAAGGACGGCGTGCGAGTGTTGAAGGAGCTGCGCCTGTTCGAGGTTAGCGTCGTTGCGTGGCCGGCTAACACGCAGGCGCTGATTTCGGCGGTGAAGCGCGTCGTTCCTGTCACCACCTTCGCGTTGGCTCCTCTGGATGCTCCGTGGAACGGCAACCGCGCCCGGCAATCCCTCCAGCGTTGGATCGGCGGGGATCCGACGGAGTGGGGGCAGGAGGAATGGCAGCGTTACAGTCGGGGATTTCTGTGGTACGATTCGGAGAACGCGGATCGTCTCGGAAGTTACTATTTCCCCATCGCAGCGGTGATCAACGGGGAGCCGATGTATGTGTTTCGCGGCGTCGTGGCCGCTTTGGCGGCGCTTCGGGGCGCCCGTGGAGCGGGATCCGGTCCGTGGGAGTCCGATGCCGATGCCATTGAGCGTCAGATCCGTCGTCTGTACGATCGATTCGAACAGCCCTTCCCTGAGAAGGACGCCGATATCGACTACGAGGATACGGTGCCGATTCCGATGCCACTTCCGAAACAGGAAGCCGGCGATTGGCAAGCCGCATCGATTGCACTTGCCCTGGAAGCCCGCACACGGCGGATCAGGACAGAAATCAGATAGACGTCACTCCGCAGGAGCCGACGAAAACGAAGGGAGAATAATATGAACGATGATCTGAAAATCCTGCACGAGGCGTTCAACGATTTCAAACGCGTGAACGACGAGCTTCTGCAGGAGGTGAAACAGTACGGCCAGGCATCCGGCGACCTGAAGGAGCGCGTGGAGCGGCTCCAGAAGGAAATGGATGAGCGCGAAGAGCGCATCCGCGCCAAGCTGGCCGAACAGGAGAAAGCCGAAGCCCGTCAGAAGGCTTTGGAAGAGCGAATTGAGGATTTGCGGGGCTTGATCCTCCGCAAGAGTGGGGCATCGGAGGTGAAAGAGGAGGTGCAGCTCGCGAAGAAAGCCTTCTTCAAGGCGCTGCGCTCCGGTTACGATGCCCGAGCCATCATGCACGCGGACCTTCTCACGCCCGATGAGAAGAAAGCCCTCATGGTGAGCAACGATGCCGCGGGCGGCTATCTGGCGCCTCCGGAATACGTTCGCGAGATGCTGACCGACATGGTCGAATTCTCCAACCTCCGGTCGGTCGCGAGCGTGCGTCCCACGACCGCCAGCTCCGTGCAGATCCCGAAGCGCACTCGAAGCGCTGCGGCGGTCTGGGTGGCGGAGACGGCGACTCGTTCGGAAACGCAGAATCCCGCCTTCGGGCTGGAGGAGATCAAGGCGCACGAGATGAGCGCCCTTGCCAAAGTCTCCCGAGCCGAGATGGAGGACGCTGCGTTTGACCTGGAATCTTTCCTTCGTCAGGAATTCGCGGAACAGTTCGGCGTGACCGAAGGGGCTGCCTTCGTTTCCGGTAACGGTGTGAACAAGCCGGAGGGCATTCTGAACCATCCGGATGTCGGCATCGTGAACAGCGGCAACGCATCCGCGATTACTGCGGACGGCCTCATCGCTCTGTACTACGAGCTCAAAGAGGCCTACCTCAACAACGCGACGTGGATCATGAGCCGCGCCACGCTCAAAGCGGTGCGTCAGCTCAAAGACACGACGAATAACTATCTGTGGGCGCCCGGGATCAAGGTCGACGGGATGCCGGCGACCCTGCTCGACCGGCCCTACCTGACCTGCCCCGATATGCCGGCGGTGGCGGCCAACGCCTTCCCGGTCGTCTTCGGCGACTTCCGCCGCGGCTACCTCATCGTTGACCGTCTGATTCTCGATGTGATGGTCGATCCCTACAGCTCGAAGAATCAGGGCATGGTGGAGTTTTCGGCCCGCCGCCGCGTTGGCGGGCAGGTGGTCATCGCCGATGCCTTGAAGAAGCTGAAGATCGCCAGCTAAGAAACGAAAGGAGACCAAGAGATGCACGACATCGCGAACAATGTCAAATTTTCCGCCGCCAAAGGCTCCGGCGCGGTCACGGCGTCTGGTCAGGGTTCCGTGGTGGATGCGTCGGGATTCAAGTCTGTCGCTTTCGGAATTCTGGTCGGAACGGTCACGACGGCCGATTCGAGCAACTACTTCACCTTCACGGTGCAGGAGGGCGACCTGTCCGATGGCAGCGACATGGCGAATATCCCGGCGGACCGCATCATTGGGTCCGCGGTGCTGAACGCTTCGGGGCAGGCCAACGGCTGCCTGAAGATCGGCGCCATCCCCGCCAAACGGTATGTGCGTCTGGCGTGGACCGAGACCGGCGCGGCGAGCGCGGAGTTCGGAGCGGTGGCCGCTCTCGGCAATCCCAATCACGCTCCCGCAGTCTAACCTGCCGGTAGGAGCGGGCTCGTGACCTCCTCCCGCGAGCCCGCTCCTTGATCCGGAGGGATCATGATTCACGTCGAAACAGTCTCCCCTCCTCCCACTTATCCCGTCACATTGGCGGAAGTGAAGGCTCATCTTCGAATCGCCGGCACGGGGGAGGACGGCGTGTTGGAGCAGTACCTTAGCACCGCCGTGGATGTCTCACAGAGCTGTACGGGCAGACGGTGGATCCAGCAAACCTTGCGGCAGATTCAGACGGCCCCGTACGATGCGCAACAACTGGATCTCGTTCGTGCTCCTGTGATGGAAGTGATATCCATCGAAGGAATGAACCGGGGCGGGGATTGGATAACGCTTCAAAACTCATTCACGATCATCGGACAGCGCCTTCTGATTCATTCCCCTCTCCCCGCCTACGACGCCATTCGCATCTCGTACAAAGCGGGCTACTTCGCGCTATCCGAAACGCCGACAGAGTCAGAACTGCAACAAGCTCGTGCAGCCGTGCCGCCTCCCGTTCGGGCAGCTCTTCTTCAGCTCGTGGGGCATCTGTACGAGAACCGCGAGGGGCAATCCTACGAGCCACGCTACGCATCGCGCGCCGCTGCGTACGGATCCTCCTCCCTGCCGCCTGTCATTCTGGATCTGTTGCGCCCGTTCGTATTGTGGGGGACGTGATGCGCAGCGGAGAACTGCGTCACAGAGTGGCATTCTACCAGCGCCAACAGACGCCCGACGATGGCGGAGGCGTAGCGACCTCTTACGTGCTGCACAAAGAGGTCTGGGCGTCGCTGACTCCCCTCTCCAGCTCCCGCATCGCCTTCATGCGTCAGTCCGGCCTTCAGGCTACGCACCGCCTCGTGATGCGGTACGATCCATCCATCACAAGCGAGATGGTAGCGGAGTTCGAAGGCAGGCGCTTTCGCATCGAGGGAATGCAGAACACGGACGAGCGAGATGTGGAACTGGTCCTCACGCTGTTCGAGCTCGGACGGGATACGACGGAGAATCTGTGATGGCGCGCCAGAACGTCAAACTCAAACTGGAGGGCTTCGACAAGCTACAAGAGAAGTTCACTCGTCTGGAAGACGATGTGGCGGAACGCGCGCAGGATATCGTTCAGGATATCTCATTTCAGATCGTCAACGACGCCAAAGTGGCGGCTCCAGCGGATATGGGCATTCTGCGCAATTCCATCCGCCCGTATTTCTACAGCGGCAGAACCGGGATCGTTGGGGAGATTTCAACGAACTGCGGTTACGGAGCGTTTGTGGAATTCGGCACTGGTCCTCTGGGACGCAGCACGTATAAAGGACAACTGCCGGAAGGTTACGTTCACGGATCGGGAGGCAAGATGCCTCCGATCGAGGTCATTCGGGATTGGTGCCGCCGTCACAAGATTCCGGAATCCGCGGCGTTCGTCATCGCGCGAAAGATTGGACGAAACGGTTTGAAGGCCCGCCCCTATTTCGTTCCCGCTTGGGAGAAGGCCTTGAAAGATTTCGAGAATGAAATCCGCGAACTGGAAGCGATCGTAGAGAAAGTTTCTACGAAGGGGAGGAGGGGGAGGAAGTAATGTCGATCTGGGCGGTCCAGAAGGCGGTGTACGGGCGGCTCAGCTCGGATTCCACGCTGGCGGGAATGGTTCATGGAATCTACGATATGCAGGTGCCGGATTCCGTTACGCCGAGGTTTCCCTACATCGTGATCGGGGAAAAGAACGAATTGCCGGAGAACAGGCACGACAGGCTGGGACGCCGAATCTCGTTCTCTATTCATGTCTTCTCCCGCTACCGCGGAACGAAAGAGGCGGCCGAAATTGCGGCTCGCGTGACGGAATTGCTCGAAGGCGTGAGTCTGCCCGTGGATTCCCCTTGGCATTTCATCACCTGTTTCCTCTCCCAGTCCATCGTGATGGAAGAAGATGTGAACCAGATTCACATTGTGCAGCGTTTTCAGGCTCACCTCGAGACGACATGAAAGTTCCCATAGAGAAACTCTGGCATGGCATCCCGATCTGGGAGTGCCCTTACTGCCGAATCGATTTCAACGTGGAATCCGAGGCGCTCAATCACATTCACCGCTACCATCGAGTCGACGAGCCCGAGGTGGCTGCCATCATGGTCACCAATCGCCCGGACATGGCGCGCCAGGCGGCCTTTCAGTTCGCGGCGCAGAGCTGGAGCCGCAAGAAGCTGGTCGTGGTCTCCTCCTCTCCCCGCAAAGCCTTCGACTACGGGGATCTTGAACTGGAGTTCGTGACGGCGCCGAAGAAGGCGACCATCGGCGCCATGCGTAATCTGGCTCTTTCCGTCGTTCGGAGCCAGTACGCTACTCACTGGGACGACGATGAGGTGTACCACGCTCGCAGAATAGAGTCATACGTCGACGCCGTCGCCCGATCCAAAGTGAGGCTCGCAGGCGTTCATCGTCACTTGTATAGCGACGGCGAGCGCGTGCTGCGGTACGATACCAGGACATCCTACCTCACCGGAGCCACGCTGTTCTACGAGAGCGATCTGGCGCGCGTCATTCGCTTCCCCGATGTGATGATTGGGGAGGAGGAGGTCTTCGCGCAGCAGTGCGCCAAGGACGGGATTCCAATCGGAGGCTTGCCGGAGGACCTCCAGGTAGCGCTCGTGCACGGCCGCAATACGAGTCCGAAGAATCTGGATAACGAGGCGTTTCATCCGACGGATTTTCGCTTTCCGCTTCCTCCTCGTTCCGTCGTGATCGGAATCACGACATGGGAAGACGACGATGTAGGGCTGGAGAACATTGATCACGCAGCACGGGAATGCCTTCGCTGGCGTAGGCTCGGGATCGATGCCGTGCTGGTCGTGGCAGACAGCGGGAGCGGGGACAACTATCGGGATCGCGCGCGGTCGCGCCTGGCATCCTCCGGCTGCCCTTACAGTTTCATCGTGAATCCCCGCCTTCGCGGAGTCAGCGTGACGCGAAACCAGATTCTGGACGAAGCCGCTAGTCTGAACGCGGAGTTCATTGTCTTCATCGACGGAGATATCACCGTCGTTCCGTGGTCTACCATGTCGCTCGTCTGGGAGCTGGCGTGGATGCCGGATGCGGCTTGCCTCGGATTGTGGAGCGGCGGCTGCCGAAGCGACGGCCCGCCCGGAACGTGGCCCGGCTCATCCCGTCTGGTGCTCAGCGATAGCCGGGATATCGCATGGACGCAGTACGGAGCCTTCCGAATGGAAGCCTTTCGCGATTTGCGTTTCGAAACGGAAGGCCCGTTTCAGGAGCCGGGATATGGCTTGGAGGATGTCGATATCGCCTGGGAGTTCGAACGGCGCGGCTGGCGTATTCGCCATCTGACCGGGCTGTCTTACCTGCATCGAAGCCGAAGCTCCAGCGTCCGGCGCCTGCTCTCTATCGGCGTAGACGCCGCCGACGCCTGGAAAGACCGCTTTGATTTTCTCGCCGCCAAGTGGCGCGGCTTGGAGCCGTACGAATCCCGCCTTCGCGATCTTCCAAAGTGGAGTCCCGGCAAGCGAGAATAATCCAGGGATAGTGAATTTCGCGCCAGTGGCGCCACGACAGGAGATTCCTAGATGTCGAATGCCATTTCCGCCAAGGGGACGCTGCTCAAGGTCAGCGACGGAGCGAGCCCCCCGGTCTATAACACGATCGCTGAGATCCGCAGTCTCAGCGGACCGACGTTCCAAGCCGATGTGCTGGATGCGACTGTGCACAATACGCCGAGTGCGTGGCGGCAGTTCATTTCCGGCCTTCTGGACGGCGGCGAGATCTCGATGGATATCAATTTCATCCCGACCGACGCCACGCATGAAGCCGCGTCCACGGGGCTGCTGTATCTCTTCCAGAACCGCGTCCAGCGCAACTTCCAACTCGTATTCCCCGATACGGGCAACACGACCTGGACGATTCCCGGCATCGTGACCGGATTCGAAATGAGTGCGGACCCGGCGGACATTCTGAGCGCGAGTGTCACGATCAAGGTGAACGGCGCCCCGACGTTCTCCTAATTCAGAGGCTTGGGAGGCCCGAGGTAGTCGGGCCTCCTCCAAACGAGAGTGAGGAGTTCATGCCGTGCATGACCATGTGTTGTTCCCCGAAGTGCCCGTGGAGCTGGATCGCACGCGGCACTTCAGAATCGATTTCAACGCCCTGATCCAGATTCAGCAGTCGTTGGACGGCCAGCTCCCCGCCGATGGGCAGATAATGCGCCTTCCGATGTCGAAGGTACGGGATGTGTTCGCGGCAGCGTTGCGTCACGAGGATCCGAATCTGACACCTGCCGACGTGGGCAGGTGGATCCATATCGGAAATATGAAGGACGCCCTCGCAGCGTTTGAGCGCGCGTGGAAACTGGCGATGGGGGAGGGGGAATTCCCCGCCCGCCCTCTTCTGCGCGCCATGCTTCAATAGATTGGCTGCATCTATGGGCGGTGGCGCGCTACGATCTACGGCTAACGGATGGGGAGTTCCTCCGTCTCACTCCCGCCCAGTTTCGCGCCCTCTTCGAACGCCGTCTGGTCGATCTGGAGGAACAGGATTCCCACGCAGCCCTCGTCTGTACGCTGCTCGCGAACATTCATCGTGGCAAGAACAAGCGCCCGTTCAAGATCGAGGATTTCATGCCGCAACGGCGGGGCAATCGGACCGTTCGCCGGGAGCAGACCTGGCAGGAGCAGTTGGAGATGGTGAAGAAGTGGCACGTTCTGTTCGGAGGTAAGTGATGGCGGTCAAGGTCGGCGACTTGTACGCGCGCCTCGGGATGGATGTCTCTGAATTCCAGGAAGGGCTTCAGAAAGCAGGCCAAAGCCTGCAAGACGTCGCCGACAAGATGATCAAGGTCGGCGCCTCAATGACCGCAGCCATCACTGCGCCCCTGACAGGAATCGCAGCCGCCAGCCTAAGTCAGTTCTCTTCTTTTGAAGCCTCCATGAACAAAGTGGAGGCGCTGCTTCGAGATTTCAGCAACAATAGCCCGGAATATTTGAAGAACTTCAAGGGTGAGATGGACGACCTGTCCAAGCTGACGATCAAGCTCGGACAGGACACCCAATACTCCTCCCAGCAGGTCGCGGACGCCATGACGAAACTGGCGTCCTCCGGCTTCAGCGCCGTGCAGATCATGCAGGGTCTGCCGGGCGTGTTGAGCCTGGCCGCGTCCGGTCAATTGGAGCTTGCTAGCGCAGCGGAAATCGCTGCGGCCATCATGGGAGGATTCGGGCTCCAGGCATCGGAGATCGGCCGCGTCGCGGATATCCTGGCGAAATCCGCGTCGTCCTCCGCAACGACGGTGGAAGAGCTCGGATTCGCTTTCAAATATGTCGGCCCGGTCGCGAAGGCGGCTGGGCTGACCCTGAACGAAACCGCGGCGGCTCTGCAAGTGCTGGCAAACGCGGGCATTCGCGGGGAGAAGGCGGGCACGGCGATTCGGAACATGATCTCCGACCTGCTCAATCCGAGCAAAGAAGCCGCGGAGCTAATGCAGCGTCTGGGGGTCCATGTCACAGACGTCAGCGGGAAGATGCTTCCGCTTGCGGACATCATCGATCAATTCAAGAAGGCGCAGATCGGAGTGGCGGATGCGTTCACGATCTGGGGGCAGCGCGCCAGCGACGTGCTGCCGTTGCTTGCAGCAGGCGGCGACAAGATCCGCAATCTGACGAAGGAGCTCCAGAACGCAGAGGGCGCCGCCAAACAGATGTCCGATACGATGCGTCGCGGCCTCGGAGGAGCTCAAGAAGAGTTCTTCGGATCGCTTGAAACGCTCGGCATCGCCATCGGCAAGGTGCTGGCGCCCGCCCTGGAACAGCTCTACAGGACCGGCATCCAGGTGCTGAATTGGGTGACCGACATGGTCGCGGCTTTCGGGAAGCTCCCCCAGCCCGTGCAGACTACTGTCATGGCCATTGCTGGTCTGGCAGCCGCCGTCGGCCCGTTGCTTCTTGCGCTCGGCGGGCTGGTGAAGGCGCTTCCCCTCATTAGCGAGGGATTCGCCCTCGTTACGGCTGCCAAAGGGGCCCTCGTTAGCGGATTCACCTCTCTATCCGGCATCATAGAGAATGTCGTATTTGCATTGCGCAACAATATGGTCAGCGCGCTGAGCGGAGCCGAGCTCGCCATCGTGCGCGTGGGACAGGCGGCCATTCTGGCGGGCGGGGCGTTCGTTGGGTGGCAGCTTGGCTCCTGGCTGCGGGACAATATCCCTGCCGTCCGCGAATTCGGGAATGCCTTGGGATCCGCAATAGACAGAGTGACGGGACTTGGCACCGCCATCTCCTACATCACCGGCGCCCAAGGAAACCTAAAACGATCGAATGAGGATCTCGCGTTCAGCGTTCAGAAACTGGAAGCCGCCCTCCGAGCCAAAGGAGTCGCCGTCAGCCAGGGCAGCATGAGCCTGGAGGAGTACGCCGGCAAGCTGCGCGAGATGATTGCCACGGTCAGCACGGCGCCCCAAGCCGTACAGAGCGCAGGACAAGCTATCGCAGAGCTGAAGCGCGTGACCGATTCCGTAGCTTCCATCAGCTCCAAGATCTCCATCGGACTGGACGCCGCTGGGATGCAGAAGGCGCGAGCGGAGCTGGAGGCCTACCGCGACCGGATTATCGAGATTCAGAAGCAGGTGGAGGAGGCCGCCAAAGCGGGGAAGATCAGCCGCGGTGATCAGGTGCAGATCGAGAAACAGCTCGCGGACGCCATGAGCCAGGTGAAGGCCCAACTGGCCCTCGTGGGCGGGGAGGCTCAGACTACCTCTCACAGCCTTGGAGCCCTTGCCAAGAACTCGGACGAGGCCAAGGAAGCCGCCCGGCGGATGAAGGAGGCTCACCACGAGGCGGCGCAATCGCTCAAGCGCCTGCGTGATATTCTGGACGATCTTCCAAAGGATTATGCTTCCTTCAAGCATATGGAGGAGCAAGGCTTCAACGCTTCCGCTGCGATCCGGCAACTCCAGGAATACATCCGCGATCTGTCCTATGCGTATTCGCAGAGTCTCAATCCCGCCCTCGCGCAGCACATCACGACGGCGGATCTGGCGATCCAGAAACTTCGCGAACTGCAACGCGCATCACAAGCGGAGGATATGGAGCGCGGATGGCAGCGCCTAAGCGAGTACGCCCAGAAAGCCGCTTCCGATCTGAGGAACCTCTCCGCTCCCCCAGAACTTATCAGCAGCCTGACCGTATTGGGGGATCGCGCGAAGGAGACCTACGGCCAGATCGATGATGCCTACAAGGCTCTCGGCATCACGTCCCAATACGTGCTGGCCAATCAAGCGACCAAGACGAAAGAAGCCTTCGACGTCATCACGAAAGCATACGAGGATGGCAAGGCCACTCTGCTTGAGTACAAGCAAGCCTACCTCGCCATGCTGGAATCCCAGATCGCCGTCAAGGTGAACGCCGGCGAGGACGTGAGCACGATGGTCGCCAACGCCAAGGCGGTGAAGGACGAGATCGAGCAGATGGTCTCGGTGGCGAACATCGGGAAGAAACAGATGGACGATTTGAACGTGCTGGGGCGGCAGATCAGTACCATCCTCAGCGATATGGGAAGAGGGTTGGCCGACGCCATCCTCTCAGGGCGCAATCTGGGCGAAGTGATAACGAACGTGTTCGACCAGATTCTTCGCGCCGTGCTTCGTTTCGTACTCGAAGGGATGATTAACGGGATCATTAAATGGTTCAAAGAGGCCGATAATCAGGCGTTGTTATTCGGCGGCAACGTGCTCGGAATCTTCGGAAAGATCGGGGACGCCATCAAAGGGCTGTTCGGGGGAGGCGGAGGAGCCGCCGCGCCATCCGTTCCGACTCCTGGGACCGGAGGCGGTGGCGGGGGCGGCGGGACGAGTGGGGCTGGCGGAGGAGTGGCCGGGGCCGGAGGATTCATGGCGTGGACGAACCTGTTCACAGGGATCGCGGACGCCATCTTCGGAGGCCTCCAGTATTTCCAGGGCCGTCGCATCGAGAAGGACGTGGGCCGGATCGAGGTCACCACGCGCGAGATTTTCAGCCAGCTCTTGGCTATTCAGGATACCCTGAACAAGTGGCTTCCAGGGATCGATCCAGCCGGAAACTATCAGCTCGATACCATCCGCACCATGACGGGAATGATTCACGACGAGCTCGTCACGATCAAAGAGCAGTGTTACGATATTCATCCCATCCTCCAAACGCTCCAGGAAATCAATACACGGCTCGGATCCCAGGCGGCTCAGTCCAAGACGGCTCTGCCGTCCGAGACCAAGATGGCCATGTTTGGAGACTCACTGACCCGCGTCTCGGAAACGGCGCTTCAAGCCTCTGATGGGCTGGAAGATGTCGGCAAGGCGGCTCGGGAAGCCTCCGAAACGAGCACGGCAGCCGCAGCTACGACGGCAAAAGCTTCCACGTCCCTAGCAGACGCCATGAACAGGACGGCGACGATGCATAGCGAGACGTTGACGAATGTGGCGCGTTCTGCGGATTCGCTGTCCCGTTCCGCAGGATCCGCCAGCACGACGCTGCAATACGCTTCGGAAGCCGGGGAGGCCGCGACGGATTCCCTCTATGATCTGGAGGACGCGGCGAGCAGCGCCTCCGCTTCCACTGTGGATTACGCACGCACTCAAGGGGGCGTAGCCTCGCTGACTTTGAAAACGATCGATACGCTGAATGAAGGGATTTCGAAAGTGGCGGAGACGATGAAACAAGCTGGAATCCGTCTGTTGGACGATTCGTCCCAGTTCCTCAACTCGCCGAGCTACAAACAGACGCCAGCTCCCGCCCCGGCTTTCTCCAGCCCAGGCGGGATCACATGGACTCCGATCGATAAGAATTTCACGATCAACGTCAACGCGGAAACTTCCGATGGCAAACGCATAGCGAATACAATTGTGACCACGCTGCGAATGCACGGCGTGGATCTCTGATGATGATAAGGAGGCAAGATGCCGACAGGACTGTATGACAAGGGCCGCGAGGCTTTCGCCAAGGGCCTGATCAACTGGGAGAGTGATGACATCCGGGTCGTGCTGGTAGATTCGGCGGATTACACCGTCGATCTGGCCACGCACGATTTTCTGGACGACATTCCGGTAGCCGGGAGAGTAGCCGTATCCAGCGCCAGCCTGGCGAACAAGACGGCCACGAACGGAGTCTGCGACGCGGACGACCATACCATCCCGTCCGTGAGCGGGGATCAATTTGAGGCCATCGTGCTCTACAAGCACACCGGAACGGACTCCACGTCCAGGTTGATCGCATATATTGACAACTACGCGGGTCTTCCGACCACGCCGAACGGGAGCAACATCACGATTCAGTGGCCGAACGATAGCAACCGCATCTTCAAGCTCTGACCTAGGAGGCTGCCATGGCCACGCTCGTCTGTTACCAGAGCGGGAACCTCACGTCCGCCATCTGGCGGTCTTGCGCGAGCGTCGGAGAGGTGGACAGCCTCTCCGATACGCAGGCGGCTGGCACGTCTTATACGTCCTCGCCCAACTTCGCGCCGGGAGCGGTCACCGCTTCTGGAATCGTTCTGCGCATATCGAATCGCGCCGGAATAACTGGCACCCTGGACGTGAGCCTGTATAACGCCACCGACTCGGTCGAGGTAGCCGTCGTCAGCGTCAGTTACGACGATCTGAGAAGCTCGGGATGGCACTATTTCGTCTTCTCTAGTCCCGTCACACTCGTCGCCGGGAAGAACTACAATGTGCGGATCCGAGCGAGCGGCAACAATCAGGTCTACTTCTCGCGCTCAGCTACGGCGAACGATTGGTGCAAGGCTCTCGTCCTGAACGACAGCGTGAGTCCGGCCAGCAATGACAAGCTGCACATCGCCAGGATCCTGACCGGGAGCTCCGTCACCACTCCGACGGTGACGATGGATAACACTGATTCCGCCCTCGTCCTCGGCCCCTCCGTGAGCGGAAACTGGCCGCAGTCGCCGCCGTTCTCTATCACGATCGCAGGCGGCTGCGAACTGGCCTACGGAACCGCAGCCAACACCAATTACATTCTGAAGCTCAACGGTTCCCTCTTGGTCGGCTGCGAGGGCGTATTCCGAATGGGCAGCCCGAGCAATCCCATTCCGGCATCCTCAACGGCTATCCTGGAATTCCAAGTGTCGTCGGCTAATCAGACCGGATTGTTCAATTGGAGCGGGACGGTTACCATCTATGGATCCAATCCCACGCTGACCCGGATCACCAATCTGACTGCGAACGCGGCCTCCGGCCAGCCCGTGATCACGGTGGCGGACGCCACGGGCTGGGCATCCGGCGACCCAATTATGCTCAGTCCCTCCAGGCCGACCGTCACGGATTGGCAGGAGTTCACCGTCTCCTCCGTCTCCGGCAACGACGTCACGCTTTCAGCCAACCTGACCGTGGCCCGGGACGGGACGGGGATCCCAGAGGTGGGCGGAGCCTTCGCCCTCAACCTCCGCAGCTTCAACGTAATCCTGCGCAGCCAGTCCAGTTCAAATCAATGGGTCTGGAACAATCGGTGGAGCTGGCAGACAGGCATCCGAATCAACTATGTCTACGACATACGCTACGCTAGCCTGTTCTACCTCGGCTCCAATGCGACCAACACGAACGGCGGCGGGATCGGCGGCCAGGATGTGTTTGATACCGGGATGAAGCGCGTCCGCGATTCGATCTTCCGGTCCTGCCTCGTGATACACGGAATCCGCTTCTCCGGCTCCACGGCCACCTACGAGGGATTTGAGGTGGATGGGAACATCTACTATCAATGCGGCTCAGGCTCGGCGGCTCTCATTGGCATCGACACCTGGAACGGCGCCCCGCCCGATTGGAAGGGCGTTATCCGCAATTGCGTGTTCGCGAGATGCACCAATAATGATTCTGTCTCTCTCCTAGCCCTCACGAGTTTCGACGGGACAGTCGAGAACTGCACTCTGATCGGCAGCAATCACAGGCTGTTATACTTGTTTGCTCCGAGCGATGTTTCCGCCTACGCGAACACGTTTTCAGCAACGAATCTGCGCCGTTTCTTCTGCGGCGGTTCCAGCGGATTCCTATTCTCCAACTGGGGAGTACGGTATCGCTGGCAGCGCCTGGTAGTAGATGGGATCGTGGCCGTTCGGTGCAACTCCACTAACGAGGTGTTGATCGGAGAATCCCATGGCTTGTTCGTACTACGCAATCCAGCCATCTACGGGGCCACGAACGCTATTGCGCTCTCAGCGACGAATTCCAATGAACGCTACTGTTCAGACCTACAAGTGATCGGGGGCCGGATTGCCGGAGAGTCTGCTTCCTATCCGGTGACGAATATACTGAACACCACGGACGTCACCTCCCTGGACTACGCCGAGTTCGTCGATGTCGATTTCAAGGCCGGAAACGGCGTTTCCAATATCCTGAACTCGTCGTCGAACATCAGCTTCTTCAACCGCATCAACTTCGAGAATTGCAAGCTGCCCTCCGGTCTGATGCCTCTCACGGCTCCGGCCACCTATACGGCGTTCGGACGCGAGCCGGGAGGCACCCAGAATCAGCCCAGGCTGACCATCAGCCGCTACGACCAGCAAGCGAATGACTGGAGGTGGTATGTTCCGTTTCGCGGCGGAGGCCAACTCGACTTCACCACGTTCCGTACATCTGCTCCGAGCGAGCGCATCTTTCCCAGGCGGGACTTCGCGGGGGCCTACCCCAGGCTAAGGAGCACGACGAAGCTCTGCACGGTCGCCCAAGGCCAGATTGCCACCGTCAAAGTCTGGGTTAGGAAGAGCGCAGCCGGAGATGGGGAGGCCTACAACGGCCAGCAGCCGTCCCTCGTGATCCGCCACAATACGGCATTCGGGGCTTCCTACCGCGACGACGTGGTGCTGGCTACCGCCACAGGGGGAGCCGGAACTTGGGAGAAGCTGGAGGCCTCCCTCCCTGCCGCAGCCTGGGATACTGTGATCGAAGTCTGGGTGGAGTGCGACGGGACGGCGGGATGGCTGCATGTGGACGACTGGGATGTGGCTGTGGCATAGGAGATCGATGTGGACGGCGGACGTCTGAACGGTAGCTGGTCGCAGTGGATCGAGAGGCTCGTCCTCAACGCTCCCCGGGCTCGCCGGGAGGGAGCCCTCGTCCAGTATCTGGCAGCCAGCACCGGATCCATCCCCATCGTCGGCTCTACCGGAATTCCGAGTGGAGAGGCCTTCGGCGTCGGAACGGTCATCGGCCCGCTATACATCTCCGGCTCCGCGGGAATCTACGAAGGCGGGATGGGGACGGGATGGCTGACCTTCGATCAGATCGTCTCCGGCTCCGCCGGGATCCCGTCCGGTGAGACGTTTGGCGTCGGCTCGATGTCCGGCCCCATTGTGGGATCTACCGGAATCCCGAGTGGAGAAGCATTCGGAACGGGCACGATTCTGCCTTCGGTTCTGATCGGCTCCGCCGGAATCCCGAGCGAGGAAGCCTTCGGAACGGACGCCATCATCGGGTTCATCGGCGGTCCGCTAATCGGATCCACCGGGATCCCGTCAGGGGAGACGTTCGGCGTCGGGGTCATCGCCGGCCCCGTGACCGGATTCACAGGCATTGCGAGCTCGGAGGCGTTCGGATCCGGCGGGGCCATCGCCGTCAGGATCTCCGGCTCCGCGGGGATTCCGAGTGCTGAGCTGTTCGGGTCAGGAGGCCGCCTGGGATACTCCATCCGGGGCGTTCAGGGCATTGAGAGCGGGGAATTCGTCGGACGCAATGGGGCGGTGCTCGCGCTCAGCACGACGAACAGCAACTATAACCTCTACCTGAGCGGACGCGATAGGACTCCGTACCTCCGAGTCGGAAGCCTCAACATTGACTGTCAGATCAATTTCAACGCTGCGGCAAGGTTTGAACTGTATGCAGCGGACGGCGCCTATACGCCTGCGGTCGGGGAGCGTGTGCTGATACAGTACTATGACGATGGGACGTGGCGCAGAATCTTTGCAGGCACGATCGAAACGGTGGAATACTACCGGGTCCCGCATTCTACTCACCAGTTCGCCTCGGTGAGCGCCACGGACTACGGGCGCGCTCTTTCCCGGCGTCTCGTGAACATGAAATTTCCAGCAGCCAATTTCGGATCGCTCAATTCCATCCTCTCCTGGATCGAACAACGCTTTCTTCTTCAAGAAGGCCTGACCTGGAAACAGTATCCCGATCCAGGAGTGCAGATCGGTGACCTGGAGTTCTCCTACGCCCCGCTCAACGAGGTTCTGACGAAGCTGGCCGAAATTTGCAACCTCCAATGGATGGTAGATTTCGACGGCAACCTGCATGTAGCAGATTTCCCCTCGATGGTACAATTGGCTCCCATTGAGCTGACAGAAGACACGACCGGGCCGAACAGCCAGACCTGGCGGGATCTCGTCGTGAGGCGATCGCGCGGCCTCTACCGCAACGTGCAGTTCGTCAAATCCACATTCACCGTGACGAGCCGCGTAGTCACGGAGACCTATGTCGTGCCGATCAACGAGTTCGCCGTGGAGCCAGTTCTGATCGAGCGCTTCTTCGACGGCTATTTTCTGAAAGACAGGCGCTATTTCGGAAACGTGCTGAAGGTCAACCGCATCTGGGAGAACGGAGTAGAGGTGCCTTTCCGCGACCCGTACCGCGGCATCAATCCTCCGAATCCGAAATGGGAGCTCATCTGGGAGAACGATATTCAGCTCTATCAGGCCTATCCCCGGTACGAGCCGCTTCCGAACGGATCCACCCTAACGATTGAATTCGTGGTACGGAACGACGCTCCTCCGGCGGTAGAGGAGCGCGACAGCTCGGAGATCTCCTACAGAAGCTCCATAGAAGGCGGATCTGGGATTTATGAAGCCTATGAGGAAGTGTTCGATGTGGAGGATCCCGCCAGCGTTCAGGCCATCGCCCAAGCATTACTCGAACGGTTCGGGAAACTGGGCTTGGAGGTCGAATTCGAAACGCTCCGCTTCGGACTGTTTCCCGGCCAGCGCCTCCCCGCCAATCTGCCGTCCTACGGAGTAGAGGAGGATCTGACGATCGAATCTACCTCCATGCGGGAGCTCAGTCCCCGCGTGCTCTCCACGCAGGTGAAGGCGTCCAATATCATCCAGCAGCGGGATGCACTAGCCGCATTTCAGAGGCTGGTAAGGAAGCTTCGCCGCGCTCCGCAGCGAACGTATAACGAGATCGTATTTGTGCTGGCGGAAACGATTCCCGGCATCACCAATCCCGGGCTGACGACCGGGACGAACATGACCAGTCCCTATCCGTTGCGGTCGAAGATGACTCTGGTAGAGGTCAGCGCCATTTTCAAACAGCCTCCGCAAGGAGCGGACATCTTGATCAACATCCGCGCCGATGGGCAGAGCATTTTCCCATCGGGCGTTTATCTGCGTTATCCCGCGGGCGAGACCGGCACGGTGAGCCAGACCTCGTTTCGAGACGCCCCGCTAACGCTGAATGCCGGAACGGTTCTCACGATCGATGTCGTTCAGATCGGCACAACTTTCCCCGGCATGGATGGGACGGTCGTTGTTCGGGGGGCGGTATGATCACCTTCATGTCCAATTTCGCCGTGCCGAAGTTCAAGCTCTACTGGGGCTACGGGGCGAACAACGGCGATCTGAGGGGAGGATCGACGGGCCTGCCTGTGGATACTCAGCCCAATCCGCTCCCCTACGACCAGCGTAACTATCGCCAGCACTTCCTGAAGTGGATGAATACGGCGTTCGGGCGCCTCCGCATGGAGTGGCCGTTCCCGAGTTCGGTTTCGCGATGCATCATCAGTTTCTACGCTCGCGCGTCGCAGGACGTGTTCTACCCGGCTGATTTCATAGCCGATTCCGACTTCTTCGCCCTCCGCGACGGCTGGTCGTCCAACGCGCGCCGCGTCTTGGCGCTCAAGTTTCAGCGCCACCCGACGATTCAGACGAAGGCGGCTCTCCAGGTGAGATGGGGCAGCTCGACGCAACAGAGTTCCAGCCAGGGGACGACGGCGGCGGAGACCGCAAACGATTTCGTCACGGCTCGTGAGTGGATGCACATAGAGATTCTCTACGAGGGAGGATACTTCGAAATCTGGGTGAACGGTCAGAAGGAGCTCCAGGGCAGCGTTCCGCACAGCGACATAGGAGCCGCAGGGCCTCAGTGGGAGTCTTGGTTCTGGCCGGATTGCAGGTGGGCCGATATGGTCGTTCAGACCGGGCAGGATGCGGCTTTGCTGGGGCGCCATCGGATCACGCATCGTTTCCTGAACGGTGATGTAGTCACGTCATGGAACGCGACGACGTCCAATGTTCTGAGTGGAAATCCGAACAGCGCCTATTGGCACTGGCTCCAGCTTAGCGAGCGGGACGGCTGGCCGCAGTTCCCCAGTCAGTACTGCGATGCTTCCAGCTACGTGATCCCGCCGGATGTGGAGACGGATGACTATGAGGCCTATTCTGTGGAGTCTGGCAATCCCGTCGGGAGCGTCCACGCCGTCTGTCTGAACGCTTACGCGATCCCGTTGTCAAGCTCCTCCCCGGGCTCGCTTCAGTTGCTTCTCCGACGCTCCCAGGACGGCCAGACGTATCTGAGCCCCGATCTCGTCGTGCCCCCTTACGTCGCGGGGCAGACGGGAAGGCAGCGCGTGCAGGTTCTCCAATGGATTCTTCCGCAAGACCCCTCCACTGGGCAGTCGTGGCGCGAGTACGAGCTGAACGGGGGCGTCTGGCAGCCGGGTCTGCGTCGGGGATCAGGCTGCTACGTGACGCATTTGAGTCTCGAGAGGCTGCATGCATCAGTCGGAGTGGGAGCCGGAGCAAGGTATACTGTGAGGTAGGGACATGGACCATCAAACCATTTTGAGCCTTGCGAGCCTATCAATTAGCGCCATCCTAGCCTATGTCTACGTGCAGATTCGGCTCAACCTCGCGGAGACCATTGTTCGAATTCTGAACGGGCGGTATCTCCGCACCGATGTCTCCGAGCTCAAATTTCGCCGCGTGGAAGAGTTGCTGATCGATCTGCGCTCCCACATAGACTCCGAGCTCGAGAAGATCAACAGCAGGCTGGACGATGAGCGTCAGGATTGGCGCAATCACATGCAGGCTCACGACCGTGAAAACCGCCCTGATAAGCGGCCTCGCTAGCCGTCCCCGCGACCCTACCATTGACCCCTCAGGATCGATTGAAATTTGCCCCGATACCGTCGAAAGGCGGGGCGTTTAAGGCGACTCCCTGATACGGCATCGGGTGAAGACCCCGAGTTGCTAGGGTGAATTATAAGATTGTCTAATAGATTTCCGAGACCACAAAAGGGCGGACCGCCGTATCCGACGGTCCGCTGAGCTGTTCGCAGGAGTGCATCAGGGGCGCCTGATGGGTCTCGGGAAGGAGAAGTCCCTTTCGGAGGGAAAGCGACTATGGGCGCCCCTAATGGGAGTATACGACAGATCGTACACTGTTTCAGTGCGCCGATGGAAATTTTCGCCACGCTGCACAATCGAACGACGGTTCTTCGGCCCGCCGATGTTCGCCTGAAACGCGAGTTCTCCTACCTCGTGCCCGGCTCATGGTTCTCGCGGGCCTACCGGGAAGGACGGTGGGACGGGCGGCGCTGCCTGATGAAGGGCGGTCGCGTTCCTACGGGATTGTTCCTTGCTCTTCGCAAGCGCCTGGAGGAGCGCGGATGGGTGTTCAGAATCGACGACCGCCGCCAGGCCCCCCGGTTTCACGACATCGATGCCATCGCCGCCAGCCTTCCACAGGCGCGTCCTTACCAGATCGAACTCGTTAGAGCGATGGCGGATGCAGCCGGAACCGGCGGCCTCGTGTTGGCGGCGACGGGGACGGGGAAGACGTTCCTCGCGGGGATGTTTCTTCGTGCTCTCCGCGAAACCGCTCTCTTTCTGGTTGACGAACTGACGCTTCTGGAGCAGACCCGGCGCGAACTGGCGGCGGTGACGGGGGAGAAGATCGGGAAGGTAGGCGAGGGCGTGTTTGATCCCCGTCGCATCACGACGGCTACCGTTCAGACCATCAGTCAGAGCGACCGCCCGGGAATGCAGTCCTGGCTGGATTCGGTCGGCGTCGTGATTATAGATGAAGTGCATCTGGCGCTGAACGACCGCACACGGCGCGCCATTGCGCGCATTCATCCGTTGTGCGTCTACGGAATGACTGCTACGCTTCAAGTGGATCAGGATCCTGTTCTGTTCGAAGCCGCTTCCATGTGCGGTCCAGTGATCGGAACGTATGAGTATGAACGCGCGTTGGAATCCGGTCACCTTTGCGCTGGCGTATTGGCTGCGGCGGATTACGAACGGGATATCAATGGCAAGGCGGATTCGTGGGCGGAGCAGTACGAGAAATTCATAGTTCGAAGCCGAACTCGTAACGATTTCATCGAGGCCATCGCGCGTCTTGCCGTGGCGGATGGACGACGGATCTGCATCCTCGTTTCCAGGATTCGTCACCTGAAAATTCTGCAACGGCGCCTGGCGGATCTGCCGTGCGAGACGGTGTACGGGGAGGTGGACAGCCGTCAGCGGGACGCGGCGCGCCTTCGAATGGATGGGGGCGCTACGCGAATTATCCTGGCGAACCGCGTCTTTGAGAAGGGCGTGAACATTCGCTCGCTGGATACGATCATCGATGCCACAATGGGACGCAACGCCAACGCGGTCCGTCAGCGTTTCGGCCGCGGCGTTCGCATCCTGCAAGGGAAACACGAGCTCGTCTATGTGGATATCGGGGATGTCCGCCAGCATGAATCCAACCGCTTCGCTTCGACAACGGAAGCCCGTCGCAGCTCCCTCCTCAGAATGAACGTTCCGATAATCGCCTCCGTGCGATTCAGACAGGGGCAAGCCGCGGATGCGGCGCGCCGCTTCTGGGATAGTATACGATCCCACATCCGTCGTTCCTCCTGATGCGACTATGAATCAGGAGGTGACCATGCCTTTCTGGTCCATGTTTTCCGATCCTTTGCGGCGAGCGTTGAAGCTCATCCCGGGACTAGCCGTCCGACTCCGTCCTTACGTTCCGAGGGCCGTCGATATTCTGGTCTCGGCTACGCCAACGAAGATCGACGACATGGTATGGCAGGCGTTCCTGGCGAAGTATCCCACGCTGGCCAGCCACCGCAGCGAGCTCTCCCCGGCGGAGAAGGAGGCCGCGGTTCGAATCCTACTCGCGCTGATGGCGAAGCGGGAGTTGGATGTGCGGGACGACGCGGCTCTGCGAGCCGCCATCGAGCTCGTTTCCCCCGAAAAGACCCCGCCCTCCAAATAGCCCCTTC
>Ga0272446_1002310_pt1 | contig 26179 bp, 23 predicted proteins | sample YNPCB0061_FD_194587 | JGI IMG/M metagenome (GOLD analysis project Ga0272446, IMG submission 194587) | Hot spring microbial mat communities from Yellowstone National Park, WY, United States - YNP-CB-006-1 | ecosystem: Environmental > Aquatic > Thermal springs > Hot (42-90C) > Sediment | place...
GGACGTAGTAGGGTCCAACCATCTTCCACTGCTGGGTGTCGAAGGCCCGGTGTGCGCCACAGTTGAGACACATCCGGTAAGTCTGTTGGTCAATCGTGAAGGGGCGGCTCATATCGGTGTGCCAGCACCCAAAAATACGGTGATAAGTGTTTTCAATAAACTCGATGGCACGCTGGAAGGCTTCCTTCGGCCACGTGATCTCAGGCAGTTGCGGAAATGTGAATGTCAGCGACTTGACTTGCATGGCGGATTCCCCCTTTCATCAACAACCTGGAAGCCCACCACCCATAGGTGCTGACCGTGGGTGCTGGTTAGAACCTGCCCTGCGCAGAAACGCCGGCATCTTTTCAGGACGCCGGAAGACACCAAAAGGTTCGCCCGTTTTGCCGGGTCATTGCCGAATCACAAGCTTCTGAAAATCAACCTGCGGTTATCCACCTCCAGACCAATCTCCCACGATGATGCAGACATTTTACAACACCTCTGTTCTCGTTACAGGCGGGGCATCCGGCATCGGGCGGGCCACGGCCCTGGCTTTTGCGGCGGCTGGCGCTAAGGTGCTTGTGGCTGACCGGCAGGCCGAAGGCAGCGCCGAAACGGTGTCCCGGATTGAAGCCGCCGGCGGGCAGGCCATGTCTGCCGTCGTGGATGTCACCGATGCCAACGCCGTCGCCGATCTGGTCAAAACCGCCGTACACGCCTTCGGCAGCCTGGATGTTGCCGTCAACAATGCCGGCATTCTGGGCGCACCGGCCCCGCTGCACGACACCGACGAAGACCGCTTCGACCAGGTGCTGAACGTCAACCTGCGCGGTGTCTTTTTGTGTATGAAGTATGAAATCCGCCAGATGCTCAAACAGGGTGGCGGGCGGATCGTCAATGTCGCTTCACTGGCAGGACTCGTGGGCTTTTCGGGCTTTGCCCCCTATGCCGCCAGCAAGCATGCCGTACTCGGTCTGACCAAGACGGCGGCGCTGGAGTATGCCAAGTCCAACATCCGCATCAATGCCGTGTGCCCGTCCATCATTGAAACGCCAATGACGACTGGCGAGCACATTCCGCCCGACCTGCTGGCCAAGTATCTCCGCGCCCACCCCATGGGACGGGCTGGCAAGCCAGAAGAAGTCGCTAACGCCATCCTGTGGCTCGCTTCCGAAGGCGCATCCTTCATCAATGGCGTCGGCCTCACCGTGGACGGCGGCGCATTCGTCCAGTAAGGCCTGCGGGTTCGCCCGGCGTGAACGTCCCGCCTGGCCTTACAAACGGATTGGGCTAGTTGCCCATGACATCGAGTGGGACTTCCCGGCTGGCGACATTGTGGGCAAAGTCTTCCGCCGTCACAAGCAGGACGTACCGCCCAGCAGGCAGCCCCGGCGGCAGCCGTAACACCCCGACGTTTGTCTTGCGCTGGGCGTCCCACCTGACCGGTACGGGCAACCCACCGGCCAACCGCGCGGCAATGCGCCGGGTATCGGCATCGGCCGCCACCAGAACCTCGATGTCCTCACCGGCGCGGGCCGGCGTCGGCTTGGTGGTCACCTGCAACTGCGGCGGACGGCTGTCAATTGTAAAACCTTTTTCCTCCTGGAAGACCTGTCCGTGGGCATCGGTCAGCACCAGCCGACAGCGGTAACGCCCATCCTGCATCGTCTTCGGAGCAAGAAAACGGGTTTCCCACACATCTTCCGAAGCGAGATAGGTCAGCGGTTTGACCAAGCCAAAGGGAAAGACGGCGACCACCGAGCGAATCGAAGCGTCTGTCCGTACGCGCAGCACCGGATCACCCGGCTTGATGACCCGTGGGCGCAGCAGCGCCCGTGGCGCGGCCAGAAAAGCCGTGTACGGTGTGACGATGTTGTACTTCTTCGAGAGCGCAATGACCTCAGCAATGAGTGCCTCGTCTTCGCCATCGAGCGCCATCCGGCGCAGCAGGGCGCTGATACGTTCCTGCGCCCACAACCGGGGCAAGTGGCTGTGTGTGGCATCGCGTTCCGGCAAGGCCCCGGTTGCCGTCGCCATGACTGACCGGCCGGCCTGGGTGCCGCTGACCGTACATTCCACCTGCGCCACCGGCCGCCGATAGCGCCCTATGAAGCTGACCCGCGAGCCGTCGTAACCGGTTGTTTCCTCAGCAGGGTACACAGCATAAGCGTTGTCCGGGTCACTCAGGCGCAGCTTGAGACCCTCAACCGGGCGCTGCCCGACCTTGGCAAAGAAGGCATCCAGCCGGAAGGTCAGATCGTCCGTTTCACGCCCGAACTCACTGACGCCCCGGCTGACCCGCGCCAGTTCACTGAGAAATTCCCGGTTGGCGTCCGCGCCCACGCCAAAGGCAAAAACCCGCACCGGCGCGCCCCCCTTGGCATTGGCTTCGGCAAAGTCCCGGATGAGCCGGTTGCCGCGCGTGGTCGTCAGTGTCGGATTGCCGTCTGTAATCAGGATGAGGGTGCGCTCATCCCCCGGCAGAACCTTCGCCAGCGCCAGTCCGCGCTGGAGCGCTTTGGCAAAGTCCGTCCCACCGCTCAGGTAACTGCGCCGGATGAAATCCAGCGCCCGCGTCGTGTTCTCCGCCGTTCCGGTCTGGGGTGTCTCGGAAAAGGCCTGTACGTCGTCGTTGAACAGCACGAGATTGAAGTGGTCTTCGGGGCGCAGCGACTTCAAAAAGAGACTACAGGCTTCATACGCCCGGTCGAGCTTTTCAAAGTTCATCGAAAGCGACGTATCCAGCATCAACACGACCGACCGTGGCGGCGCTGGCGTCCGTCCGAAGTCACTGGCCGGTTGTCCCCGCTCGTTGAACAGGGCCGACACTTCAAAATAGCCATCCTCATCCGGCTTCGTCCGATTGGGATCACGCAGGTCATAGGCCAGCAGCGGCTCCGGCGAACGATAGGCAATGAGACTGGCGCTGGTGCGGGACACATCGAGTCCGTAGTCAAAGGCCAGGTCCTGGGTCAGCGCCACGCCTGCGCCCTGATATTCGGCCACCACACGGTTGACGCCCATCGGCGTGACCTGAAGCGGGTAAGCCGTGTCGCGCTGCCGGAATCCCACCAGTGGGAAACCGCTGGTGATGTCCACACGAATGGACAGGCTGCCGACTACCTGCTGGCCGTACTGGGAAGGTTTGAAGGGCAGCGAAAAGAACGACCGCAACCCGGCAACCGGCACGGCCTCGACATATTCCAGCTCAACGCGCTTGGTGCCGTAAGCCGGAATGGGCACGAGGCGGACGGTAAAGGCCGTGGCCCCGCCGGCTTCGTCTTCCTGGGTGACCAGCCCCGGGTCAATGGCCTGCCGTTTGAGTTCGGCGTAAACTTCCTGGGCACGCGGCAGTTCGAGCATCACGCCCGGAATCCGTACGTCGCCATCCCAAACAGCAAAATCGGCAATGGCGCCACTCGTCGGCAGCCGGAAGATGTACTTCCCTTCCAACGGCTGATTTGTCCGGTTGGCATAAATCTGGACAATGCGCACCCGTGCGAACTGTTGATCAATGCGGATGTCCACCCGCATGTCATCCAAGGCGATGCGGGTCGGATCGGGCCTGGCTTCATCACCGGGCAGAACAACACCCGACTGGGCCGCCGCCGGAAGCCCTCCACCGGCAATGACCAACCACAGGGCAGGCAAAACCCAACGGACCCAGCCGAGCAGCCGGGCCCAGTGCAGATGGCAAACGTGTGGGAGCATGGTCTTGAACGGCCGGAGCAGGATTTCCGAATGCGGCGCTACATTACACCTTCGCACCCGTGGCCGGCTACGTTCAAAATGAAAAGTTTTTCTTGAATCCGTGTAGCCTTGTTTAGCGCGTTACGCCGGGCTGATGATCGCCAAACTCGACGACTTCGACGGACGGCTCGGCTGGCGGGGCAAAGTCATCCCACCCGGCAACAACCACCCCCAACCCACCGTCGGGAAAACGCTCCATCATCCGGGCAATGTCAGGCATCGGTTCGGCCGAAGCTTCCGTGACGGCGCTGGCCAGCAGGTTTCCGGTGGTTTCCACCCACACGTGCTCCCAGGTTTCGCCGAACTTCATACGCCCAAGGTAGGCATAGGGAGAATGTACCGTGTACTCACGGCTGCGCCACATCCGGGCCGGCGTGCCGTCTGCCGTCGCCACATAGCCGGCAAACGCATACTGCACATGCTCGGTTGTCGCTGTTGGCGCTTCGCCGGCGAGGTGAACCACAGCCGGGGCGGTTGTGGCTTTCGGCGTTGCCACGGCAAAGCTCACCGGGGTTTTGCCGGACCGGATTCGGGCAACCGGCTGGGACCGGAAAGAGGCTTTCCGTACGGCCTTCCGCCCACCGTTGCGTGCCATCCGGCGGCGGACCTTTTTCCGTACCGTTTTCTTGCCGGAGACTTTCCCGGAAGTCTTCTTCACCGTTCCGGTTGGAAGGACAGAACCGGAACCGGTCTGCGCCAGGGCATCCACGCTCAGAACAGCCAGCAGGACAAGCAGGATGAAGAAGGTACGGCGAAACAGCGCAATCACGGGAAGTACAGCCTCGCGGTGGGTGATGACGTTTCTGCCCCTGGGTTTAAGCAAGTGGCGTACCAGACCTGCGGAAGCTTCGCATGAACAAGCCAAATTCTTGAAAAGACAAGACTTGGGAGCACTGTAAGACCAACTGACACCAGCCCTCGCCCGGTCTCCGGCGTCCAGCCCCCACACAGCCGATGTGTAAGCTGACAGTGCCGAAGGGTGACGCCAGCGCCGGCGCTGGCAATTTTCGGGAACCTTTTGCGCCCAAAGGTGTCAACGCCATTGCACCCAAGGCTGGCGGCCAGCACTTCATTTGGAGCGCTTCCATGTCATCGGCTTCCGAACTTCCGCTCCCGCTTCCCCTCCCGACAGACGCGGTGGCCACTGGGTCATCGGAAACCACCCGGCCGCTTTCCACGGCGGAAAGTGAGTTGCTGGATGGAATTCGCGCCGGCTCACACGCCGCGTTTGAAGTGCTGGTGACGGCGCACCAGAAGCCGCTCTACAACCTGCTCCTGCGGGTGCTGGGCAACCCCGACGATGCCGCCGATGTCCTGCAGGAAACCTTCCTCAGTGCCTATCGCGGCGCCGGCAGCTTTCGCGGAGACTGCGACATCCGCACCTGGCTTTATCGGATTGCCATCCGCCGCGCTGCCAACCATCGCCGGTGGTGGCGGGCCCGGCGACAGACAGCCACGGTTTCGCTCGATGCCGAAACCGAAGCTTCGACGCCGTCACTGTCTGAAACCCTTGTTGCCCCCAATGCCGACCCGGAACAGCAGGCCCTGTGGCGGGAGCGTCAGGCGCAGGTGCTGGCGGCGTTGGCCCGGCTCAAGTTTGACTTCCGGGTGGCGGTGGTCATGCGGGACATCCGTGGCATGAGCTACGAAGACATTGCCGCAGCGTTGGAAATCTCCGTCGGCACGGTCAAATCACGCATCGCCCGGGGCCGCGCCATGCTCCGCGCGGCGCTCAACCTTCCAGCTTGAAGGAAAACGGCAAGCACATGACGAACGATACACCCACCGATCTCGATGCCCTTCTGTCTGCCTTGCCCGAAGTGACGCCCCCGGCGCACCTTCACCGGCGCATGGTGACGGCGCTTGACCTGGAAGCCGCCCGCCGCCGGCAGCCGGGCATGTGGCCGCAGTGGCTGACCGAACACCCCAGGCTCGTCGGCTACGGACTGGGGCTGGCCGTGGCCACGTTTCTGTTCAGCAGCCTGTCCATCCGGGTCTGGCAGCCGCTCCACGACCTCATGGCTGAACCGGACTACGCCCTCGTGTATGTCCCCCACGACGCCAACCACCGCTTCATTGGCGGCCTCACCCCAACCGCCACGCGCCCCTACCTCACCAGTGGCAAGGGATTTGACACTCTGCCGGTCCGTCTGGCCGGCCAACCGGAGGGCATGCTCGTCATTGCCGAAATCTCCCCTTCCGGCGAAGCCCGCTGCGTGGATGTCGTTGAACCCGAAGCCGATGCGTCACTGGTGGCGGCCGTCAATCAGGCCCTGCGCGGCATGACGTTCCGCCCGGCGACCCGGGCCGACGGCCGTCCGGTTGCCGCCCGCATTGCCTTCTACATGGAGCACATGGCTGTCCGGGGTTAGGAGTGGCGAGTGGTACGGGCAGTTCCGGGAACTGCCCGTACTGGCGAGTGGGGCGGCTGACGCCTACGGCAGCGATGGGCGGACGCCTTCCACCCACACGTCGCCATCCTCAAAGTGTTCGTGCTTCCAGATGGGCACGGTAGCCTTGATGCGATCAATACCAAAACGGCAGGCGTCAAACGCCACGGCCCGGTGCGCAGCGGTCACCACCACCAGCACGCTCGTCTCCGAAACATGCAGTCGCCCGATGCGGTGGATGAGTGCCACACGGTCAATGTCAGGAAACTTGACATGCGCTTCCGCCGCCACCCGGCGCAGCATCTTCACCGCCATCGGGATGTAGGCTTCATAGTCAAGGTGGCGCGTCCGCCGTCCGTGCAGGTTGTCCCGCACAACGCCTTCAAACGTCACCACCGCGCCAGCACATTCGCGCACCAACTGCCGGACGACCGCCTGGGTTTCGATGGGTTCCGTCACAATTCCGACGAGATCGCCGCTGTCCAGATGTTCGATCATCCCGGCTTTCAACCTCCGGCAATAGGTGGGAAAACGGCCACGTCATCCCCGGCGCGAATGGGAGTGTCGGGCCGCGCATACTCCTCATTGACGGCGACGAGCAAACTGCCCTCAAACGGCGCAAGCTGCGGATACTGCCGGCAGACCGCAGCGAGGACTGCGGCGGCTGTCGTGGGTACGCGGACCTGTACCGACGCCGTAGGCTGACCAATCAGCGCCCGACACTGGCCAAACACGGCGATGTCAAGCCTTGTGGAGTCTGTCATAGCGGCTGACCTGTGAAATCACCGAAGGTTGCCTGAAGCAGGCCCACGGCCAGTATAGCAGCCGTTTCAGCCCGCAGGATGCGCGGCCCCAGCGTGACGCCATGCGCCCCCTGCGCTGCGGCCAGTTGGCGCTCGGCTTCGCTCCAGCCACCTTCCGGGCCCACCAGGGCCACAACCGTTGGCAGATGACCCGGAAACCGGCTGACGATAGCGGCCCAGCCATTTCCCTGCCGTTCGGTGAAAAAGAATTTGACACCTCCCAACGAAAGCACCTCCGCAACCGGCTGCGGCGGCAGAACGGGAGTCAGGTAGCCCCGTCCGCACTGCTTTGTGGCTTCACGGCTGATGCGTGACCAACGCTCAAGTTTTTCTGAAGCGCCACGAATCAAACCCGGTTCAACATGGCGCGTCACCAGCGGAACAATACGGGTGACGCCCAGTTCAACCGCCTTCTGGATGACCCACTCAAACTTGTCCGCCTTGAGCAGCGCCACCCCCAAGGTCAGATCAAGTGGGGATTCGCCAAGCGTTGGTAGTGGCGCATCCAGCGCCAGCCGTACGCCGCGCTTTGAAGCCTCGGCCACTGTCGCCTGAAACACCTGCCCCTGTCCGTCAAAGACCGTCACCACCTCGCCCACTCTGATGCGCAGAACATGGACGGCATGGTGCGCTTCATCCTCCGGCAACTGGACGGAAGTCGCCGTAAAGTTTTCTGACGGTGCATAGAAGCGATGTCCCGGCACAGTCCAGCTCCACTGAAGACGCTAGGCGGCAACGTCACGCCGTCCGGCGAGAATGACGGCCAGCATGACCAATGCCTCGATGACGCCGGCCAACCCGGCCGACACCCCAACGGCCCGTTGCAAACCAGCAGCGCCGACTTCCAGCGCCCCAAAGGCCACAGCAGCCGGAATCACCCCCAGCGGATGCTGGCGGGCCAGCAGGGCCACAGCTACGGCCATGTAGCCATACCCCGGCGAAAACTGTTCATAGAGACGGTGACTGACGCCGAGCACTTCCACCCCGCCGGCCAACCCGGCGCACCCGCCGCCCACAGCCAACGCCAGCCAGGTCATCCGGTGCAGCGCAATGCCTGCCGTCGCAGCGGCCACCGGGCTGCTTCCGGCCACCCGCAAGCGCAAGCCGGTTGGAGTGTAAAAAAGCCAGACATAACCGACCACGGCCAAAACCAGCGCCCACAGCGTACCGCTGTGCAGACGGGTCGGGGGCAACCAGCGCGTCAGCCACAGGGCTTCGGACACCAACTCTGTCTGCGGATACCCTTTCGAGGCTTCCTGGAGCGGCCCGTGAACCAACCAACTCACCAGCCAGAAGGCGATGAAGTTGAGCATCAGCGTTGAAATGACTTCATTGACGCCGCGCGTGGTCTTGAGCCAGGCCGCCACGAGCGCCCACGCGCTTCCGGCCAGGATGGAGGCTGCCAGCACCAGTCCGACCGCCCACGGCGTTTCCAACCGCACGCCCAGAAACACTGCTGCCAACGCACCGAGCAACATCTGCCCCTCGGCGCCAATGTTGAACTGCCCGCCCCGAAAGGACAGTGCGACCCCCAGCCCGCACAGAGCCAGCGGTGTGGCTTTGACCAGCGTATCGGCCACGGCAAACGGACTCCCGAACGCCGACTGGAACATCACCTGCAGGGCCGGCAACGGCGCGTAGCCGGCCACCCGCAGCACAAGCATCCCGGCGGCCAGAGCCGCCAGCAGCGCCAGAACCGTCCGCCCCACCGGATGCCACTTCTCAATCCCGGCGGCCATAGCGTTCCCAAGTCGGACCGTCGCCGGCCATGAGCCGGCCCAGATCAGCCGGTGGGATGTCAAATGTCAAAGAGGTTGACAACCGCCCTCGGTAAAGCACGGCAAACCGCTGACAGAGCGCCTGAATTTCATCGAGTTCGTTCGACATCAGAACCAGCCCCAGCCCCTGCCGGCAGGCCCCGCGCAGGGCCCGGTGAATCGTGGCCACCGAGGCCACGTCAACCCCCCAGGTGGGATTGACGGCCACCAGAACCCGTGGCTGCGGGGCCAGCTCCCGCGCCACAAGCAGCTTCTGCTGGTTGCCGCCGGAAAGTGCCCCCGCCGGAGCGTCGGCATGTGGGGTGCGGATGTCGAAGTCACGGATGAGCGTCCCGGCATACTGCCGCAGGGCGGCTCGGTCGAGCAGTACGCCCCACCGACGCCAGTCCGGTGCGAGTTCGTCTCCCAGAATGGCGTTTTCGGCCACCGACAGTTCAAGCGCCAGACCGGACTGCCGCCGGTCGGGCGGGATGTACCGCAACCCGGACGCCAGGCGCGCCCGGCGTCCGGCCGGTAGCGGACGACCATCCAGCCACAGGTTTCCCTGCATCGGGCGCAAACCTACCAGGGCTTCGGCAAGTTCGGTCTGCCCATTGCCATCCACACCCGCGATGCCGAAGATTTCGCCCTCCCGTACCTCGAACGAAATCCGGTGCAGGGCTGTCCGGCTGCCGTCGGCCGGTACGGTCAGGTTTTCGACGCGCAAGCGTACCGTTTCTGCCGGTGGCGCTGTGGCGCTATGACCCAGGGCGGCTGAAGCCAGGTGCTCGCCCACCATGGCGGCTGCCAGCACATCGGCTGTCACCTGGGATGCCGGATATTCGGCCACTACCCGCCCCTGCCGCAGCACGGTAATGGTATCGCACAGCTCCAGCGCCTCACGGAGCTTGTGGGTGATGAAGACAACACCGGCGCCGGCCGCGCGCAACTCGCGCAGCAGGTCAAACAGCGTCTCCACTTCCGGCGGCGTCAGAACGGCCGTCGGTTCATCGAGCAGCAGCAGCGTGGCCTGGCGATAGAGCGCCTTCAGAATTTCAACGCGCTGCCGCACGCCCACCGGCAGCCCGCCGACGGCGACATCAAGCACCTCCCACAGCCCCAGCCGTGCTGCCAACCGGTCCAGGCGCGGACGGTCTGGCGTCCGTTCACCGAGCAGGACGTTTTCACGCACCGTAAAGCTGTCAACCAGGTGGAAGTGCTGGTGAACCAGACCAATCCCGGCAGCAATCGCCAGCCGGGGCGAAGTCAGCCGGAGCGGACGGCCATCCCGCTCAATCCGCCCCCGGTCCGGCTGAACCGCCCCGAACAGGATGTTCAGAAGCGTGGATTTTCCGGCGCCGTTTTCGCCCAGAATGCCGTGAATCTGTCCCGGCCGGAGCGTCAGGGAAACCCCATCCAGCGCCAGCACGGTTCCGTACCGCTTGGAGATGTCGTGAAGCGCAAAGGCGGCCAACAGTTACGGCTGCTCCTTGAAAACGTCAATCTCGCCTTTCTGAATCGCCAGGGTCAGACCGTTGAGCTTGCCTTCGATTTCCTTTGAAATGAAGCCTTTCTTGATGGCAAAGCCAACGGCGTTGTCCCGAATGCCCAGATGCACGACTTCACCCTTCTGCTCTTTTTGCAGGATGCGGCGGACAATTTCAGCCAGCCCCTGCGGGTTGCTGGTCGGACTGCCCACGATGTGGTCCGGCGCCAGATGGGACTGGTCTTTCTGCATCCCGAAGGCGCGGATGTTACGCTCCTTGACGGCCTGAAAGACACCGGCCGCAGCGGCATCGCAGTCGTGAATGAGAAAATCCGCCCCTTTGTCAATCATCGCCAGAGCCTGCTGGCGCGCGGCAGCCGTATCCGTCCAGCTTCCAATGAAAGCAATCATCACATCTATCTTGGGGTTGATGGCCCGCGCTCCGTTGCGGAAGGCATAGAGGTTGCGCGCCGAAGCCGGAATGTTCTGTCCACCAATGGCCCCGATGCGCCCCGTTTTGGACATCATCGCGGCAATGGCTCCGGCCAGATAGGAAGCCTGCCCAGTGTCGAACACGACGCTCACGACGTTCGGCGCGGCTTTGTCGCCGGCCGTCACCACGAAGGTCGTCTGTGGGAAGTCTTTAGCCACAGCCAGAGCCTGATCGGTGAACTCGCCGCCGTGACCGATCACCACGTCAAAGCCTTCCTGGGCAAAGGCCCGGAAGCCCTGCTCGCGGTCGGCCGGACTGTCGTTGACCTGCTGCTGGCGTACTTCGCAGCCCAGTTCTTTCTCGACAATCTTGAGGGCGTCGTACCCAAAGGCATTCCACCCATCATCGCTGATGGGGCCGGGACTCAGAAGCGCCACACGCGGTTTCTTCTCACCGGAAGTCGTCGGTGCAGCCGGTTGGGATGCAGGAGTTGAAGCCGGTGTATCCGGCGCTTTGCCGCCACAAGCAGCGCCCACGATGAGCCAGAGGAAACCGGCGATACCAGGCAGCCAGGAACGTCGCCGATGGTGAAAAACAACGAAAGGGGTTGAGACACTCACGGTACTCTTTCAGAAGAAGCCAGCGGGGTGGTCGTCGGGGGGGCTTCGGCTGCCGGGCGCGGCCTCCATCGCTCGCGCAGGATTTCAACCACAGCCGGCAGCACCGATACGACGATAATCCCCAGAATGACGAGTGAAAAGTTCTTCCTGACGAACGGGATGTTGCCAAAGGCATAGCCAGCGTAGGTCAGCGAGGCAATCCACAACACACCGCCGATGACGTTGTAGATGAGAAACCGTGGATAGTGCATGGCGCCAATGCCGGCGACGAAGGGGGCAAACGTCCGTACGATGGGGACGAAACGGGCGATGATGATGGTCTTCCCGCCGTATTTGGCATAGAAGCGCGCCGTACGGTCAAGATGCCGCCGGTCAAAAAGGCGTGACGTGTCGCTGCGGAAAACGGCCGGCCCAACCCGTTTGCCAATCCAGTAGTTGACCGTATCCCCCAGCACGGCGGCGACACTCAGGGCCACCACCACGAGGTGAACATCGAGCACGCTGCCGGGTGTCGCAGCCAGGGCGCCGATGGCAAACAGTAACGAATCGCCGGGCAGAAAGGGCGTCACCACGAGGCCGGTTTCGCAGAAAATCACCAGAAACAACAGGACGTACAACCAACCGCCAAGCTGACCGCCCAGGGCGTTGAGGTGTTTGTCGAGGTGCAGGACGAGATCGAGGAGGTATTTGAGCAGTTCCATCATCGGGTCTGGTGCGCGGGTTCAGCGTTGCCGGTTCGGCGCAGTGGGCGTGGCAGTTGCCGGTTTGGTCTCGGCTTCGCCCGACGGGGTAAGCGTTCCCTGGATGAAAACAGCCGGGACTTCTTTCATGTCCTTACCGTCGCCGGTCACGATCCGTTTAAGCGACGACTGGCGATATTCCGCATCAGCAACCGTCAGGGTGTAGCGCCCTTCCTGCTGGGGTTCAAGCCGGTTGGGGACAAGGTAGATGGTGCGGCGTTCCGGGGGTGCGCCTTCCGGCTGACGGGGATACAGCTCAATCTCGGCCCGCAGTTCATAGAGCGTCTCGTTGGTGATGTTTTTGACGAGACCGGCAATCGTGACCATACGGACGACTTTTCCACCGGCTCCCTTCGGCGCGGAAGAATAGGCGTTGGCATACTGCCGCACTTCCACCTGCTTGACCGGAAGCGGCGGCGGAGGCGGCGACTCAAGCCCCATGGCGCGTGGAATGGCGGCCAACCGCTCCGCCCAGGCTGGAGGCAGCAGCCAATTGCGTACGGTGGGGAAAAAGACGACCACCAGCCCACCCAGCACGACGGCATACACCACCAGACTCACCCCAAGCCAGGCTGCCTCGCGCCGAATCCCGGTCGGGCGGTCATCGGCCAGAAAGCGCGGTGGCGCAACTGAAGACGCGGACGGCGACCCGGCCGGTGGCTGCGGGCGTACGGCCGGCACATGCTGGACGGGCAGCGGTAGCGGCGGTGCAGGCGGCGCCACCGCCGGAGCGGAAGCCTCGGGGTGGGACGGGTCTGTGACCGCCGAAGCCCTGGCTTCGCGTTTCAGGGCCATGGTTTCCGCGGCCGCAATGACCGCCGTGGTGGCGGCCGAGGTCGCTGGTGTCACTGGCGCAGCCTCGTGCTGTGCGGCCTCATCTTTGGGCGCTGGCTTTGGCGCGGCTGCCGGCGGGCGCAGCGACTTGCGCTGGACGGGAAGCCGCTCGGTCAAACCGGCACGCGGCGCAGGGGGCACGTTTTCCGGCTCAGACAGCGGCGGCGGGGGCGATGGAGGCAACGGACCTGTCGGGCGGCCGCCCAGTGGACCCGTTGTCTTCGGGGGAGCCGGAGGTGGCGCGGCTGACTGGGCGAGTTGCGCCCGGATGTCATCGGCAAGCAAACCCGGCGGGGTGGAGGAAGGTTCAGCGGTGGAAGCCCCAGCCACCGGTGCGGGCATCAGGGGCGTTGTGGCTGCGTCCGGGTCAGGCAGGGCCGCCGCTTCGGAGTGGAGGCCGACTTCAGGCGCTGGGGCCGGTGGGCGCACAAGCTGATCACTCGTGACCATGGGGCGGATTTCAACCGGGAGCACCGGCGCGGCGTGAGGCGCCGGCGAGGGCGTTGCCGGGGCAGACGGAGCGTTTTCTGATTCTGACCAGTAGGCGGCGATGTCTTCGGCCACGGCTCCCGACGGCGCTGACGCCGGGGTAGCGCGCAGGGCGGGTGGTGGTTCTGCCGGAGCGGTCGGGACAGGCGGAGCCGGCAGCGGGGCCTCCACGGACATTTCAGCAGCAAGCGCCGGGGCCGCCGCCGGGGGTGTCTCACCGGAGACCAATCCGAGCAGGCCGTCGTCGCCAACCTCCCGTTGGTCAGGAGTCGCCCGCAGGCTTTGCCAGGCCACCCACAACAGCACCAGGGCCAGCAGGACGAAAAACACCACCAGCGTCACGCCGGCAATAAACCACCACTGGGCGGCCGGCATGAGCAAACCGGGGCTAACAAGGGTTTTGAGTACAAGCATCAGGATTCGCCGTTGAGGTGTTTGATGATGGCTTCAAGGATTTCATTTTCCTTGACGCCCTTGGACGGACATTCAACCCAGACGCCGCCGGTTTCGGTCTGGTATTCGCCTTCGATACGGGCATAGACCGTCAACTGGGTACGCTGGGGATCAAGCGGCAAGGCTTCCAACTGCAAGGCATAGCGTCCGCGCACCCAGGTGAAGTTCCCGCCGCCGGGACGGCGCGCGATGAACTCCAGGTTGGCGCCGGAAGTCAACGCGCCACGGGTGAAAATGACCGGTTTGGTCACGAGGCGTCCGGGCTTTTCGGCGCTCAGCTTTTCATCCAGGACAAGTTCGCGGTCACTGAGCACCTGCTTGATGGCGTCAAGCAGTGTGTCGCGCGGCACGTTGAAGGTGTAAGGGTTGGGCAGCATGGGCTTTCTTTCCTTGCCCCGCCCCCAACTGATCTGCCCGGTGGCCGGGGCGAACCACCCACCGGCGAGCACCCCCAGCAGCAGTCCCACGAGGAGCATCCATCCCTGAAAGTTTGTCGTCCTGGTCATCCGAAACCCCTTTGTGCGCGGCGGCACGGTAGATGTCTGGCTGGCATTACCTCAAATCCAGCCCCCAGCATAGGGTGGCACCAAACACTATGGTAGCATTTCACGGCGGACTGCGGCCTCACGTTCCAGCGGATGTTCCCGCGCCGTGAAACGTTTTCCCAACGATGGAGAACCATGACTGACCATTTTTCTGTTGCCGATTTTCAGCGTGCGGCCGACATCGCCTGGATTCTGGAACACTGCCGCCGGATTGCGGTCGTCGGGCTGTCATCCAAACCCGACCGCGCCAGTCATGGCGTGAGCCGGTTCATGCTCGAATGGGGTTACGACATCATCCCGGTCAACCCCATGGAAGTCGCGGTTTTCGGGCGTCCGAGCTATCCCGATCTTGCTTCCATCCCCGGTGAGGTGGATTTGGTCAACGTTTTCCGGCGCTCGGAAGATGTGCCGCCGATTGTCGAAGCCGCTATTGACAAGGGTGCCAAAGCCCTGTGGCTCCAGCTTGGGGTTGTTCACCCCAGCGTCCAGCGGGCGCGGGAGGCCGGTCTGCGCGTGGTTGTGGATCGCTGCCTGATGATTGAACGGCAGCGCCTGGGCTGACCCCGGTGGTTCGAGCAGGGTGAAGGTTTCAAAGAACCGCTGCACGTCGTCCCGGTCCAGCTCGATGGGAAAGGTTGTGATGACGGCCAGTTGGTAAAGGCGTGGCGCAGCAAAGATGAAGTCCACGCGGCCAAAGATGGCCTTGTCATCGCGCATACCACCGAAGAAAACGGCGCGCGCCGGATGGCCCTGAACGATGTAGCGGTCTTCCTGCTCGATGGCTCCCTTGTACGGGCGCAGCAACGCATCCCGCGCCGCATCCATGACCTGATCCGGCGTGGCGTCTTTCAGTTCCAGGCGGGTAAAGGTTCTGACGGCCACGCTGCACAGGGTTTCATTGGCCGACAGGCTGGTGAATGCAATGACGGAGCCGTTGGCGCTGTCCTCACGCCTGGGCTGCTCGAAGCCGCGCGGCAGACGGACGCGGAAACCGCCGTCGGTTGAAACGAGTTCAAAACCGGTGCGGGGCTTATCATCCGGGCGTTCCCGCTGCCGTCCGCTCTGGGCTGGCACAGCCCCGACCGCGGCCATCAACCAGTACACCGTCAGGAATACAACACACCACCTCATCGCCATAACCTCGCCTGATGGACTCTTCGCCACGGCAGCCGCTCTACCCCGGCCCGGCATCCCTGGCACCCCGTCACCAGACACCCGTGCGGCCAGCGTAGGTTTCAACGCGCAGGATGTCGCCATTCGTTTCAAACGTCACCGCACCGTCCCGTCCGGTATGCCACTGCGCGGCCCGGGGCAGAAGCGCCGCATAGCGATTCACCACCTCCGGGTGGGGATGCCCGAAGGGGGACTGTCGCGATGCGCTGAAGACCACGTGTGCCGCCCGCGTGGCCCCGATGAAGTCAACCGAACTCGAACTGCGGCTGCCGTGGTGGGGCGCTTTCACGACATCGCAGGCGAGGGCGGCCGGCTGGGCCACGAGCTGTCGTTCCGCCGCAGCTTCAATGTCACTTGTGAGAAGGAAGGCGCGCCGGCCGTACTCGACCCGCAGAACGAGGGAATCCTCGTTGGTGCCGGTTGGGGCCGCTCCGGCCGGCGGCCAGAGAAAAGTCAGGGTGACATTGCCAAGCCGAAGGTGCTGCCCGGCGCCGACGGTCTGGCGTGGAATGGTCCGGCGATCAAGTGCCTGCACCAACCGCCGAAATACCGGGTCATCCAGGCGCGCTGGCCCGTGCCAGACCTGGCCTATGTCAAAACCGTCCACCAGCGGGATGAGTCCCCCGACGTGGTCGGTATCGGGGTGTGTGGCCACCACGGCGTCAAGCCGTCTGATACCACGCGCCCACAGGCAGCGGGCAACGACGCGCTCGCCGATGTCCGGGCGGTCTTCACGGAAGCCATCCAGCCGGGAGCGGCCGCGGTCGGACTGGCCGCCGCCATCCACGAGGATGGTTTCACCGGTCGGGAACTCCAGCAGGATGCTGTCTCCCTGCCCGACATCCAGGAACGTCACCCGCAGCCAGCCGGCCGGCGGCATGCGCCAGGCGCGTGGCGGAGCCACACTCAGCCAACCGAAAACGACACACAGCGCAGCCCCCAGCATGACCGGGGCAACCCGGTGTCGGCGGCCGGAAGGCGGTGCCAGCGGTTGCCACCGCTCAAGCGCCACAACCAGCAGGAGACACCCCAGGGCAAAGCCGCCATACAGCGCAAGCCCCCACCCTTCCCAGTGCGGCACCCGCCAGCTTCCCCACCGGCTTCCTACTTCGGCCACCCGGACAAGCCAGTGAACACTCCCGGCGACCAGCCATTTGACAAGCACGGCACCCGGCGGGAAGACCGCCAGCAGGGCGAAGTACGCCAGCGTGGACAACAACACGACACTCATCATGAGTTCCGCCACCAGTGTCGCCACCCCGCCGCCCGGCGTGAGACGGTTGAAGTAGAAGAGGTTGAGGGGCAACAGGACGATTTGCACACAGGTGCTCACCAGCAGCAGCCCAAAAGCCCACCGCAACCCGGTTTGAAGGTTCCAGTCGCCAAAGCCAAGGCGTTCAAGCCGCGCCGCCCAGGGGGATTTCTCCAGACGGTACGTCACCGGTTCACCCCGCATCCGGGCCTGAAACGCCGAAGGCCGCCAAAAGAGGGCTTCCGCCAGGCGGCGGATGACGCGCGGCGCCTGGGGCGGATAGGGACTGGTACGTTTTGGCTGCCAGGCGCCAATGTCCCGCAAACGGGCGTGGAGGGGCGCGGCTACGCCGACGAGCGCCAGGACCGCGCCGAATGTCAACTGAAAACTTGCGGCAAAAAGGTTCGAGGGCTGCGTCACCAGCAGCACACAGGCGCAGGCCCCCAGAATATTCAACCAGTGCGGCCGGCGATACCACAGACCGACGAACTGCCAGATGGAAACCGCCACCACGGCCCGCCAGACCGGCGGATCGAGGCCGACCAACAGGGCGTAGCTCCACGCCGCAGCCAGCACAACTAGCGCCACGGCCCAGCGGTGGATGCCAAAACGGGTCAGTATCCAGGCTATGAGTCCGGCGACCAGGGCAAAATGCGAACCCGAAATGACAAGCAGGTGAAACGTCCCGCTTTGACGGAATGCATCAGACCAGGTGGCATCCAGAAAGCGCTCACTCCCCAGCACGACTCCCGCCAGCAACCCGGCAGTGCGGGCGTCAAAATCCCGCTGCAACTGGCAGGTGGCATGCAGCCGCAGTTTTTTCAGCCACGAGCCAGCCGGTGAAGCCGTGGGGCGCAGGCGTGTCAGGGCGATGACCTGCCCCTGGGCATCGTAGCCACGCCAGTCGAGATAGTCACCGACCGCGTAGCTTCCCGGATTGGCGTGGCGTCCCCGGCGACCAAGCGTAGCCGTGACGGCAAGCAGGTCGCCTGGCGTCAGGTTTGCCTGCTCCCATTCGTGGACCTGCTCCGGGCGGGTCAGCGGCAGCACCAGGCGCACCCGTCCACGCGCTGGGACGGGGGCGGCCGACGGTGTTGACTGGAGGGTGGCGACATCCACATCGAAGGACAAACGTCCAACCGCCGGTTCTGGCCAGTCAACAAGACAGCCTGTCAGTTGAAGGGAGGCATCCGGCGGCAGCATCCGCAGCCGGACGCGCACCCGGTCAGGGGCTTCCCGCGCCGCCTGTTCCAGGGCAGCACACCAGGCCCCACCCAGCACTGTACACAGGACCGCCAGGCGCAACCCGGACTCCGGTGCAAAGGAAGGCTGCCGTCGCCGGCTGGCCCACAGCAGCCAGACACTGAAACATCCCAGTCCCCACCACCAGGGCGAGGTTTCAGGCAGCCAGGAGGCCAGCCAGATGCCGACACTCAACCCGACCGCCGCCCAAAACAACGGGCTGTGACGACAGGCACTCGGCCGTCTGAGGCTCTGGCTTGACATGTTCGCAACCATTCACTTAGTTTCCATGCCAAATTAGAGAAAAGCCAACCCCGTACGGCTCCTGCAAGCTGAGCTTTACACTTGAGCGTTTCTGGTCGGTTTTGACCGCTTACCGCAGGGTATTCGCAAAATGTCAGCAAAACTTGGTGAAGTCCTCCTCAAGGAGGGACTGATCACGCCCCAGCAGTTGAAGGAAGCGCTTGACTACCAGCGGGCTCATGGTGGTCGGCTTGGCTCCATTCTTGTTTCGCTGGGGATAGTGCAGGACGAGGCCATCACAGCCGTTCTGAGCCGGCAATACGGTGTTCCGGCTGTCAACCTCGATCTGTTTGATGTTGACCCAAATGCCGTCCGGCTTTTGCCCGAAGAAACCGCCCGCAAGTACATGGTCATGCCGTTGGCGCGCAACGGTTCGACGATGACGCTGGCGATGGTGGACCCGGCCAATGTCTTCGCCATTGACGACATCAAGTTCATGACGGGTCTCAACATCGAGCAGGTCGTCGTTTCAGAGCTTTCACTCGAACGCGCCCTGGCGCGCTACTACGCCCCGGAAAAGGGACTCGTTCTGGCAGAGAAGATGAGCGAGTTCTCGGCCGGACTCAACGACCAGTTCAGCCTCAGCAGCCTCGCCGGCGGAGCCAATGTCCCCGCCACAGCGCCCGTCAACCTTGATGAGGCCATGAGCGAACTCAACGAGGCGCTGGGCGACACCGATCTCGAAGTCAGTGAATCCAATGAGGATGTCCTCGACCTCAGCGCCGCCTCGGCCGATGAAGCACCGGTCGTCAAGCTGGTCAACATGATTTTGGTCAGCTCGCTGGAATACGGGGCAAGTGACATCCACATTGAGCCGTACGAGAAAGAGTTTCGCGTCCGCTTCCGGGTGGACGGACTGTTGCGGGAAGTCATGCGTCCGCCCATGAAAATGCGCGCCGGGCTGACCTCGCGCATCAAGATCATGGCCAAACTGGACATTGCCGAGACGCGCCTTCCCCAGGACGGACGCATCAAAATCAAACTCAAACGCGACACCGGCGTGCGCGACCTGGATTTCCGGGTCTCGACGCTCCCCACCCTCTGGGGTGAAAAAATCGTGCTTCGGCTGCTCGACAAGGAAAAGCTGATGCTCGATATGACCAAGCTGGGGTTCGAGCCGGAAAGCCTTGAAAAATTCAAGCGCCAAATTGCCAAACCCTACGGCATGGTGCTGGTGACAGGTCCCACCGGATCGGGGAAAACCAACACGCTCTACTCGGCACTGGCCAGCCTCAACACACCGGATACCAACATCATGACGGCGGAAGACCCGGTTGAGTTCAACCTGACCGGCATCAACCAGGTACAGATGAAAGAACAAATCGGGTTGAACTTCGCGGCGGCGCTGCGTTCCTTCCTCCGCCAGGACCCCAACATCGTCCTTGTCGGCGAGATTCGGGACTTCGAGACGGCAGAAATTGCGGTCAAAGCCTCGCTCACCGGACACCTGGTGCTTTCCACCCTGCACACCAACGATGCGCCCTCCACCGTCAGCCGCCTGATGAACATGGGAATTGAGCCGTTTCTGGTTGCCACGTCCGTCAACCTCATTCAGGCACAACGGCTCATCCGGCGCATCTGCACGGAGTGCAAGGCCCCGGCTAAGATTCAGCCTCCGGCCCAAACCCTCATCGAGCTCGGCTTTACCCCGGAAGAGGCCTCCAAAATCACCATCTACGAAGGGACTGGCAAAACCAGGGACGGGCGGGAGTGTCCGAAGTGCAAGGGTTCGGGGTACAAGGGCCGGGTTGGTCTTTACGAGGTGATGGAAATGAACGATGAGTTGCGTGAACTCATCCTCATCGGCGCCTCGGCCCTGGAGCTGCGCAAAAAGGCCATTGAGCACGGGATGCTCACACTGCGGCGCAGCGGATTGCGAAAAATTATGGAGGGGATCACCACCATCGAAGAAGTGGTGCGGGAGACCGTCCTCTGACCCATGTCCCGGTTCATCAGCAACCAGCCCTGCCCTGGAGGCTGATGCAGAAGCGATAGCGTCAAGGCTGGTGACACAAACCGAGTTGCTCTACCGACGCGCATACCACCGCGTCTGAACTCCAGACATGCGGGCGACAAGCCTGCCATGAGCGCCACCCAGGGAGGGACCTGCCATGTCGTCAAACTTTGTGCTGAGCGACCTGCTTCGGAAAATGATCGAACTGGGCGGCTCAGACCTCCACATCACAACCAATTCACCACCCCAGGTTCGGGTTCACGGACATCTTCGTCCACTCGACTACCCCGAAATGACGCCGGCGGATACCAAGCAACTGGCCTACTCCGTGCTGACCGACGCCCAGAAGCACCGTTTCGAGGAGACCCTGGAACTCGACTTCTCGTTCGGTATCAAAGGCATGTCCCGCTTCCGGGCCAACCTCTTCAACCAGCGCGGCGCTGTGGCAGCGGTCTTCCGGGCCATTCCCTACGAAATCCGCACCTTTGAAGACTTGGGACTGCCACCGGTAGTCAGAAAGCTGTGTGAAAAGCCGCGTGGTCTCATTCTGGTCACCGGGCCGACGGGTTCCGGCAAGTCCACCACCCTGGCTTCGATGATCAACAAAATCAACGAAGACCGGCACGAGCACATCATCACCATCGAAGACCCCATCGAGTTTCTCCATCCCCACAAGAACTGCCTCGTCAACCAGCGCGAAGTCCACGCCGACACACACAGTTTTGCCAACTCCCTGCGCGCTGCCCTGCGTCAGGACCCTGATGTGGTGCTCATCGGGGAGATGCGCGACCTGGAAACCGTCGAAACGGCGCTGCGGATCGCCGAAACCGGACACCTGACCTTCGGCACGCTGCACACGAACTCGGCTTACTCGACCATCAACCGTATCATTGACATCTTTCCGTCCCACCAGCAGTCCCAGATTCGGACGCAGCTCAGCCTCGTTCTCGAAGGCGTGCTGTGCCAGTCGCTCCTCCCCAAAGCCAATGGGCAGGGACGCTGCATGGCGCTTGAAATCCTCGTCCCGAACTCGGCCATCCGCAACCTCATCCGGGAAGACAAAATCCACCAGATTTACGGGATGATGCAAACCGGGCAGGACAAGTTCGGGATGCAGACCTTCAATCAGTCGCTGCTCAGCTTGTACCTCAGCCGTCAGATTACGCTCGAAGTGGCCATGGCGCGGTCGCACAACCCCGACGAGTTACAGGACCTCATCAACCGTGCCACCAGCGGCGTCGGCGGCGGGGCGATGCCCCCTGGCGGGCGGCCCATGCCCCCGGGTGGCCCGGCGCGCCCCGGCATGCCCCCTCCGGTTCGCCGTTAGTCGGGCCTGACCGGATGGACGAATCCTGCAAAGTCACGGAGTTTTCACTTCGTGACTTGCGTTCGGCGTTCATATCGCCAACAATATGCACACGCTTTTCATAGGACACATCGAACCTGGGAAAATCAGCCGCAGCGGTGCGGTGTCATCGGATGTTGCCCCGTAAGCCGCAGCAACCGGGTGAGGCAGTGGCACCAAACAGTGGGTTGGAGGCAGGGGCCTCGTCCGAAGCCGTTGCAGATGCATCCGTGCAAGGAGTGATTCGGTCATGCCGACGTATGTTTTCGTAGGACGCAACCAGCTCAATCAGCAGGTGCGTGGAGAGCGCACGGCTGCCAGTCGTGAACAGCTCGAAAGCCTGCTCCGCCGCGAACAGGTCACACTGCTCAGTGTCCAGGAAAAAAGCCGGGACATTGCCCTTCCCAAACTGGTCGGTGGAAGCGTCAGCTCGAAGGAGCTGGCCATCTTCACACGTCAGTTTTCCGTGATGATTGATGCCGGCTTGCCGCTTGTCCAGTGCCTTGAAATCCTGGCGAGCCAACAGGACAAAAACAAATACTTCAAGCAGGTTCTCACACAGGTGCGCACGGATGTCGAAAGCGGCTCAACCCTTTCAGACGCCATGGCCAAACACCCGAAGGTCTTTGACAACCTCTACACGAACATGGTGGCTGCAGGGGAAACCGGCGGTATTCTCGACACCATTCTGCAACGCCTCGCCACCTTCATCGAAAAAATCGTCAAACTCCGCTCGGATGTCATCTCGGCCCTGATTTACCCGTCGGCGGTCATTGTGCTGGCCATTGCGGTCATCAGCGTGATCATGATCGTGGTCATTCCGGCCTTCCGCAACATCTTTGAAGGGCTGCTCGGTCCGGGTGAACGGCTTCCCCTCCCGACGGAAATCGTCATTGCGGTCAGCGCCTTCATGGCCAGCTACTGGTGGCTGCTGCTCATCATCATCGGGGCCATTGTCTGGGTGATCCGCGCTTACTACAAAACGCCCGGCGGGCGGCTTGTCATTGACCGCCTGATGCTCAAGATTCCTGTCATCGGGGACATCCTGCTGAAGATTGCCGTCGCCCGTTTTTCACGTACGCTGGCTACCCTCCTGTCAAGCGGCGTCCCGATTCTCGAATCGCTCGACATCACCGCCCGTACGGCCGGAAACGTCGTGGTCAGCAATGCCATCAACCGTGTGCGTGACTCGATTGAACAGGGACAGACCATCGTCGAGCCGCTCAAGGCCAGCGGGGTCTTTCCCTCGATGGTGTGTCAGATGATCGGCGTCGGGGAACAGACGGGTGCTCTCGATGCCATGCTCTCCAAGATCGCTGACTTCTATGAACTCGAAGTTGACGCCGCCATTGCCAACCTTCTGACACTCATTGAACCCATCATGATTGGCTTCCTCGGTGTCACCATCGGCGGCATCGTCATCGCCATGTACCTTCCGCTTTTTGCCCTCGTCGGCAAACTGGCAGGACGCTGATCCGGGCTCAAACACCTCACTGCACGGCTATTCGTGGGGCATCGCCGCTGGCGCGTTGACCAGCCTGGCGATGCCCCACGCGCTTTTTGCTCTCCACGCTTTTTGTCCCGACCGGCTTTCCTGGCCCCGACTCAATCGCGCAGTGGGCGTCGGGTCGTTGCCCAGGAGGGCATTGTCAGCACCGGCCGGTAGTTGCCTTCCTCGAAGCTGAACTTGAAATAGCCATCAAAGCGCGACACATCCGACAGCCCTTCACCGCGTGCCAGCGTCGGCATGCGGAACCGGTCATTGAACTGTGAGTAGTCCACCGTCGCCGAAATGGACCGGATGTTTTTGAGGTTCTTGTCGAGAATCTCCAGGTTGTACATACCATCTATCGTGAGGGTCAGCATTTCGCCCTGCTCGCTGAGGTAAACAACCCCGGAAGCCAGCGGTACCGTCCGCGAGCGCGTCCGGGGACGGAACCGGAAGGCCAGTTCCCCCTCACGGGGTGAAGTCGTCGGCTCAAACTCGTAGTAGGCGACCCGCTCAGGCGTCAGCGGGAAAAAAATCAGGTCGAAAAAGCCTTGGGCCGAGAGGATGGTCAGCGCCTTCGGGTCAACCCGACTCCTGGGGCGTCCATTGTCATCGGTGTCGCTCACGATGCGCGTCAGCACCGGATACTGCCCGGTCTCGTCGGGACGGGTGGACGGTTCAACGATGACTTCGGTCTCACGATTCTGGCGCTGGCGGCCCGGCGCATCACCGGGCCGGCGCGGCTTCTCGTACCGTTCAATCACCAACCGTTGCCGATAGGTACAGCGGTCACGCACGACGGCCGATTGAAACTGGTTACAGATCGTTCGACAGATGACGGGGGGAATCCCGCTACAGTCATAGCTTGGACTGCCGGGGCATTCCGGGCTGGGAACGGGTGCCGGAACCGGCGCGCCAACCGTCGTGGGCATACCGCTGAAACCAAGCAGGCCACCAGCCAGCGCCACGGCCAACCAGGGTCTGAGTGCATACGTCATGGCTTTGTTTTTCACCTCAATCGTGGTTGCGTTATACAGCCTGGCGTTCTACAAGCAAGGCTGGCATCGGCCAGTAAGGTAGTCCGAACCCCACTGTCATCCAAGTCTGGAGTGCTCCCATGCAAGACCGCACCTATCGTCTTCCCGCAGGATTCAACCTCACGGCGCTGGCCAACGACATTCGGCACTTTTTCCTGATGCGGGACCATCGCGTACAGGTTGTGCCGGTCGGTGAAGCCACGGTCATCCAGGCCGTTCGGGACTCAACGCTGACGACCCTGCTGGGACAGTCTTCTGCCCTGACGGTACGGCTTCAGGTTGTAGGTGACCGCCTGCTCGTCGAGATTGGCACGAGCAAGTGGCTGGAGAAAGCCGCTCTGGGTGTGGTCGGCTACGTTTTGCTGGGGCCGCTTGTCGTCCTTCCCATCGTCGGCGCTTTCAATCAACTCAAGCTGGTCGAGGACTTGTGGACCCATATTGACAGCCGTCTGGCGCAGCCCTTCGAGGCGTATGCACCGGTGGCGCCACCCGAACCGTCGTACCGGGGCTATCAGCCTCCCCCGCCGGCTGAACAACGCTGTCTTGCCTGTCAGTCCCCGATGCCAGCCAATGCCATTTTCTGTTCACGGTGCGGAGCCAAAGCCTCCGTCGTGCCCCACACCGCAGAAGCGGCGTCCGGGATGCCGTCCTGTCCCCAGTGTGGACTCGTCAACCAGATGGGCGCGCGTTTCTGCTCCGGCTGCGGCTACCGTTTTCCATAGGTTTGGCGAGTGGTGAGTGGCGAGTGGTGCATGGTACGGGCAGTTCCCGGAATTGCCCGTACGAGCGAGTGGCGAGTGGTGAATAGTGAATGCACTCCAAAGCCGGGCTCAGGCTGACGAAAGGTAAAGCCAGAGAAACCGGACGAGGCTCACGAGGAAGAAAACCGTCCCGACTACACCGAGCACCAGACTCCAGCGTGCACGGCGTTGAAGCCTGACCAGTCGCCCCCGGACGGCCTCCGGTAACGGGTCATGGTCTTCGAGGCGAAGGATGGCGGCCTCAGACTGAATCGCCAGAAAAAGCGCAAAGATGCCCAGCGGGAGGGTACAGAGCCAGCCGATCAGCGCCGACGTGAGGCCGAGCGCCAGCGCCAACATGGTACGCCCTTCCAACCGCGCCACTTCATCAAGCGGCAACTTCACGGCTGGCGGGGCATCAGCAGGTTCCAGCACAGTCCCTCAAAACCAGCCGCGGCGTCCCTGAATATAGGTCGCCACGAACTCCTGATCGGATTTGGTGAGATACATAATCCCTTCCACCAGTCCGATGATGCCGGAGATCAGGCTGCCAAGGCCACAGGTCAGCACGGTAATCCCCAGCATGATGAGACCTTCCACCGTGTACCCCAGGATGAATTTGTGAACGCCAAACCCACCCAACAGGATACCGCAGATGGCCGCCGGGATTTTCTTTTCAGCGCCGGGGATGGGCCCACCCACCGGCGGCGGATAGGGCGCGGGTTGATACGACGGAGGGGTTGACCCACCGTAGGGGCTGGAAAAAAGGTTCAAATCAAGGGCCAGTCTGGGTCCATTCGGGGTTGCCAGGCGCATCTGTCGGAGCATAGGTGTTCTCTTGGGGTGATGGGAAAAAGCTGACACAGCATGGCTGGAGTGTTTCCCAAAGTCAGCAGAATTCACTTCAAGTTTAGCCTGCCAGCCTTGGACGAACGCGGGCAGGGTTTTCAAAACCAGGGGCGCCGCCCCTGAACATACGTCCGCACAAACTCTTCGTCGCTTTTGGTCAGATACATCACGCCTTCAATCAGCCCAATGACCGAAACTGCAAAGGGGATAATGAGCAGGACAAACCCAATGCCACAGGTCACAAGTCCAATGACGATGGAAAGGATGAAGCCGCCCACCGTGCCGGCGGCCATGATAAGCCCTTCCTGCTGATAGCCGAGCAGGAATTTATGTGCGCCGAAACCACCGAGAAAGATGGCCAGCAGGGCCGCCGGCATTCGCTTTTCCGCGCCCGGCAGTTGCCCCCCGGGCATGGGGGGCATGGGTGGTGGATAGGACGGTTGCTGATAGGGTGACTGGGAAGGCTGCCCGTAAGGTGTTGTCAGAATGATGGAACCAGGTAGTGCCGCCAAT
>Ga0272446_1002311_pt1 | contig 26176 bp, 16 predicted proteins | sample YNPCB0061_FD_194587 | JGI IMG/M metagenome (GOLD analysis project Ga0272446, IMG submission 194587) | Hot spring microbial mat communities from Yellowstone National Park, WY, United States - YNP-CB-006-1 | ecosystem: Environmental > Aquatic > Thermal springs > Hot (42-90C) > Sediment | place...
CCCCCCCCCCCCCCCCCCCCCCCCCCCCCCCCCCCCCCCCCCCCCCCCCCCCCCCCCCCCCCCCCCCCCCCCCCCCCCCCCCCCCCCCCCCAAACCCGAAAACCCAAAAAAACACTTCTTTTGCGTTAGGCATGCGGGGGGCATGCGTCAGCATGGTGCGAACCGCACCGAAGCGATAGCGTAGCCCCGTAGCACGCCGACTGCGCCGCAAAGCAAGCAGGAACGCCCAAATGTAATTTTTATATCTTGCATTTTTACATGTATATAATTAAGCAAAACCATATATGTTGTAAAGTCAAGTAGTGTATAATCCAAAAATTAAAATGGTGTAACTTAAATTAAATATTTTGAATAACTTGCTGAATATTCAAAATTTTGTTAGTATCTTTGCATAAGTAAGATACAATCTGTTCAATCATGAAACTATACCATTACTTTTTTGACTTTTTTGCTATTGTTACTCTATCTGCTTTAGTTTCTTATATCACCAACAAACTGTTTGTACAGTATGGAATTAATATCAAACAAGATAAAGACACGCATTCAGTGATACGGTGGGGTTCTCGCAAAAAACCTGCTTTGGGAGGCGTTTCATTTTTTGTTGTTTTCCTTATTGCAACAGTTATTTCTTTTATGTTGAGCTATGAGAGTAGTTTTATTTTCACTAAACAATGGTCAGGGATTGTATTTGCAACTATAATAGGTTTCGGAATGGGTTTATATGATGATGCTTATCACTTGCGTCCTTTGCCCAAACTATTAGGACAAATCAGTTGTGCTGCCATTATGATAGGCACAGGTTCTATTGTACATGTAACAGGTATTTTACTGATTGATATATTCATCACAGGATTTTGGGTAGTAGGCATGATGAACTCTATCAATATGTTAGACAATATGGACGGCATTACGGGTAGTATATCCCTCATTGCTGTTTTAGCTATATTTATCCCTGTGTTTGAAACGCATGGTTTTGGCACACAAACTTTTACCTTAATGGCAATTATGGGCAGTCTGCTGGGCTTTTTATATCTTAACTGGCATCCTTCAAAATTGTATATGGGTGATAGTGGCAGTCAGTTTTTGGGGGCATTTTTATCAGGAATAGCCATTATGTATTTGTGGCAACAAAATCATTTTAAGGGTTCTTATGGGTACATGGCAAACATTATTTTACCTGCTATTATATTCATTGTGCCTATCATTGACACCACCATTGTAACCTTTAAAAGAATAAGTAAAGGTTGCTCTCCATTTACAGGCGGTAAAGACCACATAACACACCACTTTGTGTTTTATGCACTCACAGACAGAAGTACCGTGATTTTACTTTCCTGTATCGGGATTATTTCTGCGGTTTTATACAATCTATTGTTTTTCAATGTTATTTACTGGAAATGGTATTTGTCTGTTTCCCTGTTATGTTATATTGCAATACTTCTCGGAGCTATATTTTATTTTTATCAACAGGGGGAGCGAAAAAAAAGAATCATTGAGCATAATCAGAACATCAACAAAAATTCAACATTGTTGGACAAAAAAAAGACGGTAAATACCGTCAGAAAATAATAAAAACAAAAGTTTTATTACTTTTGTACAGTCATGGAAGTTATCAAAAACGCATTACGATATTTTTACATCACCTTAATCGCTGTTACAGCTATTGTAGTTATTGGTTATTTTCATGTTATTTTTCAATATCTTCTTGTTGCGTTTTTGCTTACTTATATTCTGCACCCTTTGGTGGATTATATAAGTGAAATTCATATTTACAGCAAAAAAATAGGACGTTCTGTGGCTATTTTTATCTCCTTCAGCCTGATATTATGCTTTATGGCATCTTTATTTTTATTACTAATACCCATAGTTACCCATCAGTTAGAGAATTTTAATAAAGTAAATAGTAAAGAATTAGTCAAATTAGTGCAAGAACCCTTAGTGGAAATTGAAAAATTTGCTATTCGGAATAAAATAACCCGTCAGAAAGGCTTTTTGGTAGAGTTTGCGGAGAAGAAAATAAATAACTTTATTACCTCTGACCAGATTCAGAAAGTAGCTACCCAATTAGCTACTACTACTTTAGATGTGTTGCTGTATATCTTTATTGTACCTATTATTTCCTTTTTTATGTTATATGACAGCCGAAAAATAAAAAGAGGTTTATTAGATTTTATTCCAAACCGCTATTTTGAGATTTTCATCAATGCGATAAACAAGTCGGAACTTCTACTCAGACGCTATCTTTATGGGCTGTTTTTGCAGTCTTTGTCTGTAACAGCTATGAGTCTTATTACATGTACCATTTTTGGTTTGAAAGATGCCCTTATTATTGCTATATTCTTCGGAGTAGTAAATGTGATACCGTATCTGGGAATGATAATTACAGGTATTTTTGCTTTATTGCTTAATGTAGGCAGTCAGATTACAGAGATTGTAGCCAACCATGATACTCATCTGCTTAATGTCATTTTAATCAAAGTTGTGCTTTCTGTAGGTATTGTCCATTTTATAGATGCTAATATCACACAACCTTTGATATTCTCCAAATCTGTAAATGCACACCCGTTAGAGATATTTATTGTGATACTGGCAGGCGCTTTTGTGGCAGGTATTATTGGTATGGCAGTATGTGTCCCTTTCTACATGATAGCTAAAATTTTAGTTAAAGAGTTTTTCTGGGCATACAGAAACTATGCCGTATTCAGGGTAAAAAAATAGATTTATTTCATCAGGTTTATTGTAGAAATTTTTTATTTTTGAGCATGAACAACGAAACACCAACTTACGCCGCCCCTTTGGGTAAAATCGTCAGCGGCTGTTATATCATAACCTTGAAAAACGAAGCAGAAGAAAATGCTTTTCTGGCGTCTTTTTTAATTCAGGTTGGATTTAATCCGCCAACTGTGGCGCTTGCTGTGGGTAAGGGCAGGTATGCGTATTCTCTTATAAAAACGCTCAAACCTTTTACCATCAATATCATAGGAAAAGAGCAAATGTTCTTTTTCAAACATTTTGGAAAAGGGTTTAATCCAGGGGAGTATCCCTATCAAAATATTAACCTCATTACAGATAAAACCAATGCTCCCGTACTTACCGACAGCATCGGATATTTAGAAGTACAATACAAAGGTGAATATGAAACAAATGACCATATTGTAGTATTTGCAGAAGTTATTCAGGGAGAAATGCTACAAAATGACGCTTCACCTTATGTGCATATACGCAAAAGCGGATTGAATTATTGATTGGACTGTTCTTTTTTGAGTTCTTCCTCCTTTTTGAGCGTAACCCCACCTGATACTAAAAATACCATAATTTCAGAAGATTTGGCAGGAATTGGGGTTACGTTCTTTGTAGGCACAATAACTACCCAACCCGAGAAAGCATACGAGTGGGGCAAATATACAGCTACTTTATCTTGTATGCCGAGCATAGAAAGGTCTTTGTTGGTAATAAATCCTATTCTTTCTATGGTTTCTTCATCATTGACTTTAACCAATACAGGTTGGTTGAACTTTCTTTTATCTCCTACAAATGCAGACATCAAATCTTTGGTAGAAGTATAAATAGTACCCAGTAAAGGAACTTTAGCTATAATTTTTTCCAAATAGGCAATAAAAGGTTTGGTCAATAAATTTGATGTTAGAAAGCCAACCATTAGAATAAAAGCAATAACCCCTATTACAATCCACAGGATATGGGGTGTGGAAGAAAATAAAGAGGTGATTTTCTGCTCTACCCAATAAATCAGATACACAATGATGGCTAACGGAATAACAAAAAATAAACCTTGTATAAAATAAGTGATTAATCGCTTCATACAATTTGAAAGCAAAACACTTTTTTAGAAAGGAAGGTCGTCATTTTCGTTAGAATCAGGTAAACTGTCAGAAACAGCAACTTTTTCTGTGTTTTGACTTTGTGTACTATTTGTGCTTTCGCCCACTTTCTCTAATTTCCATGCGTTTAGATTAACATAATACTTACCCTGCCACTCACTGCCCCTAATATTGAAATATACTTTGATTAAATCTCCTTCATTGTATTTATCCAATTCTGCACATTTTTCCTGTACAAGTTCAAATTTTATTTTTTGTGGATATTGAGGATTTTCTGCGTATTCTACTACAAATTCTCTTTTGCGAAAACCTTTTGCGCCTACGGTTTGCTCTTCATATTTAATGAATAATTTACCTTCTATTTCCATATAACTATAATAATTGGTTACAAAAATAAGAGTAATTCACAAGCTAAAAAAATAAAACTTCTCTGCCTGAAAGCAAAGAAGTTTTGTATGTTGGTTTGATACCCAATTTTTAGTTTTGTGTAATGATATAGGCTATACCTATCTGTGAACTGATAGTCATGTGATGGTATTTTCTTGTATCTGGGGTTGCAGAAGTTGGGCCGCCTGTTGCAAGGTTAATGTTTTGTGTAGCATTGTCTTTGTTATCTCTGTACCATACAAAAGGACCATTTTTATCCTGACTTTTGAATGCGTCAGTAATAGAGTAGTTAATACGCAGGATACTTAAATTCAAATATAAGTTCTCAGCAAGTTTAACATCTACCCCAACACCGATACCAATTGCAAAGTCAAAACTATTGGTATATTTCTTTAATTTTGTATTTACGCTGTCCGCGCTTTTTTTCCATGAACCGCCACCTTCTTTGTAACGACTACCCATTCCTACAAGGAAAGAAGGAGTAAGGGTTAAATCAAAGTGGGAAATAACATTGGAAAGAGGATTGGAATTTACCCTGAACATTAAAGGGGTAGAAATGTATTTAGCAATAATATCACTTTTTATGACTTTGTCATTCGTTGTACCATTGACGTTATAGGCTAAACTATTGGGAAAATTATCGGGTACGCTTGTATTGGAAGAGGTCGAACCTACTTCTTTATCTTCATTACGTACACCCATTTGATTGTAGATTACATTTGCACGGATACCGATATGGTCTTTAAGGTTATAGCCTAAATCCAAACCGAAGTTTGTGCGGTAAATAGGAATGGGTGCGTAGTTATTATCTGCGTCAAGCCAGTTCTGGTTATACACCCAGCAACCTTGGGGTTGTCCAAATGCACCTACGCGAATACCCACCTGCGCATAACTGCTCACGAAGGTAAGTGTAAAACAAGCAAGTAAGGTTAACAAGTATTTTTTCATAGATTATATTGTATGTACTGCAAAAATATAAGAGTTCCTTAAAAAGTCAAAAAAAATATGTATTTTTTTCTTGTTAAAAAAGACTTGTGCTTCTCGTCTTGTAAAAAATTGTATATTAGCCTCTTGGTGAAACAGGGTATTATACTTGTCTTATTGTTAGTTGCTTGTATAGGTTTAACAGCACAAGAGCGTACAAACTATCAGAAAGAGATACAGATACAGGATAGTCTTATCAGACTTTTTGTAGAAAAAAATCCTGCCAAAGCAATATCGCATGCTCATATTGGTTATAAGCAAAGCCTGATACATGCAGACAGCACTAACATAGCTTATTTTTCCACGTATCTTGGTGTGTTACACAAGCGATTGTCTGCTTATGACAGTGCATTGTACTACTATCATATAGCATTGGAAATTCAAAAAAAGATACATCATACAGCAGGGATTGCGGGTTCATACAACAATATTGCTTTTGTGTACAAACTACTGGGTAAGTATGATTTATCTGTGGAATACTACTTAAAAGCACTTGACGAAAATGAAAAAGCAAGCAATGTAAAAAGTCAGATTACAATATTGAACAATATAGGAAATGTTTTTGCTGACCAAAATCAATTTTCAGAAGCACTGCGGTATTACAATATATCTGAACAATTAGCCAAAAAACATAATCTTGAAGAGAATTATGCTCAGGCTTGCAATAATGAAGGAGAAATATACTTCAAACAAAAAAAATTGGATTTGGCAGAGCAGAAATTCAGGGAAGCCTATTCTATCAAAAAGAAATACAATGTACCCCGCCAGTTGGGTTCAACTTTTGGAAATTTTGCCAAAGTGTTTTATGCCAAACAACAATTTGACTCGGCACTTATTTATGCTCAGAAATCTTTGGAGGCGTATAACACCGCTAATGATGCCAATGGTATAAATGCCGCAAAGATACATATTGCTTTATGCCTTTCACACCTGAATACAGAAAAAAAGGAAATACAAGCAAAATATTGGGAGGTTATCAAAAATGCTTCCTTGTACAAGGATAAAAACAATCTGAGTAATGCGTACAAAGATTTATCCATGCATTATGCACAACAAAAAAATATGGATTCTGCATATTTCTATCTTTTGCAGTACACATATTACAAAGACTCTTTACACAATTTTCAGGTAAGCAAAAAAATAAATGAACTGCTTACCAAATATGAAACTACTCAAAAACAACGCAGTATAGACTCTTTAACTCACAAAAACAAATTACAGGAGATTGAAAAAAAACAAAATCAACTTAAAGTCAATATTGCAGTAGCAGGTTTTATTACATTTGTACTGCTCAGCACCTTGTTTATGTATCTGTACTATACCAAACGTAAACACCATCAGGAAATACAACAAAAAAATACTATTATTGAACAATCTCTTCACCACAGAGAACTCCTCATTAAAGAGGTACATCACAGAGTAAAAAACAATCTGCAAATTATTTCCAGCCTGCTAAACTTACAGGTGCATTTGGCAAAAGACAATGTAGAAGAATTAGTTAAAAACAGTCAGGACAGAATTTATGCTATGTCTATCATTCATGAAAAACTATATCAATCTGAAAATTTGGAAGCCATTGATTTTAAGGAATACATAGAAAAACTGATGACTTATTTTGAAAAAAGCTATGAATTGGACAAACGGCAGATTTCCCTACAAACCAATATTACTCCTGTTTTTATGGATATTGATACACTTATTCCCTGCGGCTTGATTATCAATGAACTGATTACAAACAGTATCAAATATGCTTTTGAACCTCATCAGGCAGGGATTATACAAATATGGACAGAACTCAAAGATAAACAATGCACGTTATATATCAAAGACAATGGAAAAGGCTTGCCTAAAGACTTTAATCCCAATCAATCGCAGTCATTGGGCAGTAGACTAATAAAAGGGTTTGCCAATCAATTGAAGGCACAGTTAGAGTATTATTCGGAACAAGGCACAACCGTCAGTTTACGGTTTATGTTAAACTAAATTGATAAAATCACATAACTTCTGTTATGCAAACCTGTTTTATGGGCGTTCCTGCTTGCTTCGCGGCGCAGTCGGCGTGCTACGGGCTACGCTATCGCTTCGGTGCTGTTCGCACCATGCGTACAGGCACGCATGCCCTCCGCATGCCTAACGCAAAATAAGTGTTTTTTATGGGGGTGATGAGCTTACCCACCCACCCGCCCACGAGTTGAAATGAGATAAAAAACACTTATTTTTATTCCAAGTGCGTGTTTTTATGTGTTTTTATGAAAGTATATATATGTTTTTGCGAGGGCGGGAGCAAAGCCCCGCCCTCGCATCTATTCGCAAATCATTAAAAAACAAGACTTTATCAAAAAGATAAAACATATTTTTTTATCTTGTTTTTGCGTGAGGGATAGCAGCGCAAAGCCCGCAGCAGGCGTAGCCTGTGGAGTACAGACGTGGCATGCCACGTCTCTGCCAGCGTATAGCCCAACCCCGAAGCGATAGCGCAGGGGACACGCCCAAATAAAAACCTAATTCTAAAATTTGAAAATCAAGAAGTGTAATTTTAGGTAATTAGACAAGTCAAACATGATAAACCTATTTTTTATCGCATAATATACATCTTTCCTATACCATTTTTAAAGTACTGTTCCGTTTTGTCTTCACGTACTTCTATGGGTTTACCGTTTATTTTTGCGTTTATCTTGTAGAAATACACCCCATTAGCTAGTTTATCCCCAAATTCGTCTGTTCCGTCCCATGCGTATTGAGTGATGTTTTTACCCATTTTTACTTCACCCATACCTTTAAGGTCTATTTCTTTGACTAACTTTCCTGTAACTGTGTAAATCTGTATTTTGAACACATCAGGAATTTGCTCTCCCGTAAGGTTGAAAACAAATCTTGTACTCGTAGAAAAAGGATTGGGATAATTGAGAACATTGGTAACTGTGGATTTGCTTACCACTTCAAAATCCGTGTTGTACCAACCGTTTTTATCGGTATTGGTTGCATCAGGTACACCTGATATATTTTGTTTCCTGTCTTGGGCAAAAATACTCAACCTGTATCTGCCATCTTGAAGTCTATTAGGCATACATATTACTGTTGCTTTGTTAGGCTTGGCATTTTGGGCAGGATAAAACGTTACTTCGTTTGGTCTTCGGTTAGCAATAGCATTGTAATACAATACAATAGTAGTATCAAATACATTTCTGTAATACGCTAACTGTACAATAAACAATGAGTCATTTTGCATCAAAAAGTATTTATTTTCATCGGTAAGGGTAATTTTTATTTCAGGTGTAGGCGATACAATATCTCCATTAGTAATATGATGCCCATCAAAGGTTACATCTACAACAGGATTTTTCGTATCTGGTTTAGCATAGAAAGGAATAGCGAGTATATTATTAAAATGATAGAGTTCCAACTGGTCGTCATCAGGGTTTACGTCAAAATAAAGCACATTGCTACCAGGGTAATTGCCTGTATTAAGCGTATATTTGAAAGTACAAGTATCCGTAGGAGTAGTTTCTTTGGTCAGTGCGGGTAAAAACAAACTGTCTATAAGTTTAAGTGCGTTGTTTGAAGTCAAAATTTTGACATATACCTTGATAGGTTTTGTAAAATTATAGTTACTGATATTTCTAAAACCAATTTTTACACTGATGTCATCACCTTCTTCTAATTGTGCATTTTTTGGGACAAGAGAATAGTAAGTAGGGTCTAATGTGCCTTCGGGAACAGGAGCGCAGGATACAATCCATTTGTCTAACTGTGGGGCGGTGCGGTTGAGCGAATCAGACATCTCTGCCATCAGGCGTACACGCGGGTATATATTTGCGTCTATCATACTGCCTAGATTGGTGTTGGCTTTGGTATAAGATTTATCTATTAATTTTACCTCTGTACCGTCTTTTTTAATACCCCACACAGATACGGGGCATCTGTCCCCACCATCTAAATCATGATGTTGCCAATGTAAGTCATACCAAGAAGTGGAAGGACCAAAAGTTTCAGAGGTGTGCGTACCTTCATACCAATAGCTTTTGAGAGGTAAAGTAACATATAGTTTTTGTCTGGTATAGTGAGTAGTATCACTGGTATTGTAAGTATACTCTTCTGCTGTGCCTATGGCTGCGGCTTTTCTGCCTGAAATAATCCACGGAGCACCTGATTCTATGTTGCTGATATTCGCGCTGCCAATACTTTCAAAAGCACTAATGAGGCTGGTTGTCCATGTTTTTGGGTTGGTATATCCATTATTGAACGCCACTACAAAATAACCATTGGGTATTTGGTTTTGAATATAATCTGCTAGCACGTTTTGTCCATAAGTGCTAGAAACATCAAAAAACAGCATAGGGTCATTGAAATATAGGCAGCTTAAACCGCCGAGATATCTTCTTGCTTTTAATGTGATTGGGTCTATAATAATAAGATTGACAGTATTATCACAAAAATTTCCATTGAGTTGTGTAACGCCGTTCATATCATAAGTGCCGCGTATACCTGCATAAGCACCCCCGGTACTTATCTTCAATGAAGCGTAATTGGGTACAAAAGACCACAAATCTGTGGATTCATCTATATCTACACGATAACCTATACCTTTATAAAATTGAGCGGGTTTTGCCTGTGCCCAGCCGCCCGGACTATTTTTGATATACATAAAAGATGCATCTACCCATTGAGAATTAGGCAAATCCAATTTAGCACGCCAAAAGAAAACCACACTATCTCTGTTCCCTATAATGGGCATTAAATCTATATTCCATACACCGCGGTAACGACTGCCTTCAATGGGAGGAGAAACCAAGTAACTTCCTCCCGAATGAATAATACTGGGCTTAAATGGAACTGTATCTATTTCAAACAAGTATTTAAGTCCTCTACCTTCATAATCCAACGCACCCGCCACAAGACTGTCAGGGCGCATGGTCTGGTTTACAATAGAAAATTTTGGAGGGAATAAAATAAAAACATTGTTGTTGGGGATAAATTTATCTACACAACCACGATTATTAAGTTCATTGCTTTCATTGATATAATTTAATGGGTCTGCAATAGCACAAAAACGATTCTCTCCTGCTTTTTCTGCATCTTTGGTAACAATTTCAACATTTAACGTATCCATGAAAGGAATAGGAGCAACGCGCACTCGTTTAATCAATGCAGTAGTTCCATTTGGTGCAGTACGTTCTATATCCACAAAAAATGTATCTCGGGTAGCCAACCCATTATTACGGATAACCACATTGATAATAACGCTGTTGTCCAATGCACCAAAATTAGGCGGAGTAAAATAAATACCATTGCTTAATACTTCATAATCAGGTTTGTTGGGTAAGTGTCTTTTCACAGCAGGGTCCCCCTGATAATTGATTTGCCTTACATGATTTAAGCGTGAAGGGGACAATACAGCATATCTTTTATTGGTTTCTCTAAGTATATCCGCGTAACTGGCGGTTTTGAAGGCAGTATCTACGTACATTACGTCATAAAAAGTGTTGGTGAAAATAGCTAATTCTCCAAGATACCCTTCGGAAGAAGATGCCATAAACCCAATAGCCCCTTTGTTGGCAATTTTGGTAAATTGTTCCCCCGTAGATATTGTCCATGAATTGAATTTACCCGAATAGCACCCATTAGCAATCATCAAAAAGTATTTTCCTGCATTGGTATAGGTTTCAGGGTCATCTAATGCAATATCATATTTTGTACTGGAAGAATGCCCGAAAAATGTAATCATGGAAGCACCATCTTCAATACGCTGTTTTACACTCAAAGCCAAATTCGTTTGGATAGGTAAAGCTGACGTTTTAAACAATGAATTGACATGCCCTCCAAAGTAAATGCCCTCTACTTTCATTCGGTTTAATTCCAAGCAGTTTTTAATAGCGGATTGTTCCCCAAGATTTCCACCTCCGCCGAGATGAAGCACTTCTTTCATCCATAACTGAAAAGTTAAATTTTCATGTGTTATTACTTTTTGTAGGTAGTTATTTCCTTCTGTATCACTTAAAACACACATTCTTCCTACCGAAATTGCATAAGTAAAATTGCTTGTCATAAAACTGTAATCAAAATTGGCTACAAAGTCAATATCACTACCAGGATAACCATACGTAGGCAATACATCGTATTTAATATCACGCGCGTTGGTAACCGCTTTACCCCACAACATCAAATATTTTGGAGGATTTGTCCATACTTTACTCATTACTTTACCTGCACGTTTTAAGGCAAGAGGAGTATAATGCCCATAAGCAAATTCGTTATAGAGTTCATCAACATAATAAATTTTTACTTTGTAGCTTCCCCCCATTATACTTTGACGGTAGTTTTTATAGGTTTCTGCAGATGCTGTTAGCCCTTTATAGGTAAAAATGACATAGTCATAATTTTGACTGCTATCATCGTACAGATACGCAAAAGTGCATTCGCTTATACGGGCAGGCGTTTTAACTTCGTTAATCCATATTCCTGCGGTGCTATCGCCGGGTGTAGCAGGGAAAACCGCCGTAAATTGATTTCCTGAAATAGTGCCTAAAATCCGTCTTTTGTGCAAAGTATCCCAAAAACAACTTTGAGTAGCATTTACAGGATATGTTGTAGTAAAAGTAATCGTTCTGTTGCCTACATTTGTGCCTTGGATATTCGCATACCAAACGGTGTTGGCATCTATTTCAAAAGTACGCTTGTAGCGAAGACTTGCCCAACAAAGTGCGTTGTTATCTGTGTCTACACCACTGGGGAGCAAATCACTTCTTTGGCGAGCAGTAATGACCGTTGTACCTTCCGTTAAATCTGAATGAGATAAAGCATTGTTGTTAAAATATCGGTAACTGTATCCGTTGGCAGTTTGAGGAGGGCATATTACAGCAGAACCCATCATAATATCCGTAGCATGGTCAATAGGGCTGGCATCTTTGTAATCTGATGCAAAGTAAATTTTGACGCTTAATTTTGCGGGATTAGGTTCAGAGGTAACAATGTGTTCCGTAGGAATGTAAAAATCAGCACTGCCATTGTAACCGTACTCCGGACCAAACCAACCTTCGCCAAGCGTATAATCCGAGCTTAAATCATCATAAAAAGTACCATCTGTTGAACCTGTATGATAAACACCATAGTTAACAGGTTCTACATAACTGGTATGCCAGTAGTCATTTAATACGGGTGCAGGAGTAGATATATTCACATCTGTATAGCGTTTGCCCACTGCTGTATTGGAATACGTTAAAATGTAGCTTGCACTATCTGTAAATAAAGAGTGTCTGTACGATTTCTGAAATTGAGGGTGTAAAACAGGATTATACAAATATCTGTCATCTAAGCCATTATTAAAACTGCCATAAAACTCTATATAATCTGTATTGTCAAATATGTTGTTGCCATTGGCATCTACGGTGCGAATGTATTGTTCCTGCCCCTGATAAAAAAGCTGAAGATTTACTATATTTGGAGTTCCCAGAATACTTACCTGATTATAGTTTACCCTGTAAATTCCTTGTTCAGTAACCTGAATTTTAACATACTTTTTGGTTTTATTGGTATAATCTATCCATGAATTGGCATAGTCCTGACTATACACAAACTGAACCATGAAACACAAAAGCAAGTATCCAAATAGAGTTTTTTTCATGTTTTTTACCATATAAGATAAAAAATATACGTAAAGATACGAAATTTATTGTATTAACATTTGTTTGTCCCAAATAAATTTCAAAGAAAAGACATGAGTGTAAAGTGTGCTGCCTGCACCCCCAAAATTGAGTGGTGAAATAGCATAATCAATAGTGAAATTAAGAAAAGAAATCCCCGCACCCAAATTAGGACGAACCGTAAGATACCGTTGATTATTGTCCCGTGTGTAGTATTGAAAGTTATCCACGCCTGCACGGAGAAAAAGTTTGTTGATATAATTTACTTCTACGGCGGCTTTGGGGTCAGATGAAATTAAATTGGTTTGAATAACCGTGTTTCTTTTACCATCAGTAGTGGTTTTGAGAGCTACTGCGCCCAATACATTGAATTTTTCAGAAATTTTGAAATTTTTTGCAGCGCTTAACGTAAAACTCGGCAGTGTGATTTCAATAGAATTTTGAGGAATTTCGTTGCCTGTTTGGATAAATTGTTTTTCAAAGGTTTCTGTATTAAAAGACCATGCATTAAAAGTAGTAGTAATATCATTGACCATTAACCCGTAAGTAAATCCTTTTCTCTTGTAAATAGCTCCCGCATCTAATCCAAAGCCCCATGCGGTAGCAAAAGGACCTACGTTTCTGTGAATAATTTTTGCATTGCCCCCGAGGCTTAACCCAGGTATTTTTCCATTCATGTTTCTGCTGTATGAAAGCAAAAAAGCATAATCTGATGTAGAGAAAGACTTGATGCGGTTATAGTCAATAGTGCCATCAGGCGCTACAAGGTCAAGCGTATTGGGAATATTATCTACGCCCAAACGAATAGCAGAAACCCCAAAATGATTGATACTATCCATAGGAATAGCCGCACCTATGTAATCAAAATTGGCGATATTACCAAAGTAAGCGGCGTGCATCAAGGCAAATTCAGGTTTGCGCGACGCATACGTCAACCCTGCGGGATTCCAGTATCCTGAATAGACATCATTGGTTACAGCCGTATAAGCCCCTGCCATACCTAATGCCCTCCCTCCGATACCGATATTCATAAATTCATTACTGTATTTGGGAGTTTGTGCAAGTGCATTGCCAACCAGACTGAATAAAGCAAGATAAAAAAAACTGCGAAGCATATTGCTTGTCAAATATAATGTAAAAATACGAATTTTTCTCAAAAACGGGATACATGGGTAAAAAAATATACCTTACTCATGAACAAAATGTATCGTAATCCATGCGTTTTTATGATTTTCTATTTTGATTTGGGCGTGTCCCTACGCAGGTAAGGCTAACGCCTTTCTGCTTCAGGTCGGGCTATGCGCTGATAGAGACGTGGCATGCCACGTCTGTACTCGACATGCTACGCCTGTTGCGGGCTTTTCGCTACTATCCCTCACGCGGATACGCATACATACGCGCGTTACGCGTGTAATTGCGTTAGGCATGCGGAGGGTTTGCGTGCTTGCACGCATGGTGCAACGCACCGAAGCGATAGCGTAGCCCGTAGCACGCCGACTGCGCCGCGCAGCAAGCAGGAACGCCCAAAAATGAACTTGCCTAACATGATTATGTAAATAATTTGTAATTTTGTTGTAATACGTATGTGTACTCTGGCATTTGAATATCAAAAAGAAAGTCTGATTATTGGGTTTAACCGAGATGAAATAACAGAAAGAAATATTGCCTATTCCCCACAATTGATTGAAAAAAACAATCTCAAAATACTTGCACCCATAGACCCCGTAGGTTCAGGTACATGGATTGGGGTAAATCAGTTGGGTAGGGTTGCCTGTCTGATGAATCATACTCATTACAAGAAACAATATAACTTAACTTATCTGCGCAGCAGAGGGCAGTTAGTATCCGATATTTTGGGCTTGGTACACGAACAACCTTTTTTTTACGTTCAAACGCATGCCGCTTATTTTGCCCCTTTCCATTTGTTTGTCTTTGATACAAACATGGCATTCAGGGTTACGTGGAACGGGTTTGAACTTCATTTTTATACCATTTCTTATGGCAGTTACAGTTATTCTTCTACTACTTTATATAACAAAGAAACAGCTGTAAAAAGAGATATAGAATGGAAAAAAATAGCGGAAAAAGAAAAAAAAGAATATGAGAATTTTCTTAATACATGCAGAATACAAAAACGCGTCAATCCCTTAGGAAAAGAAGTATGCACGGTCAGTTTTACGTGGTTGAAACGGGATAAAAAACAGGCTTATATGGAATATCAGCCTCTTTATCCTGAAACAGATAAAAAAACGACCTCACAATTGCTGTTTTCTGAGTATGTTGCAGAATAAAAAAACTACCCCGCGTGAGCTAATCTAGGGTTTTGCAAAGTGAAAATGTTGACCATTCCTTAGTCCTCTGTACGTTGAGCGTAGCCGAAACGTACAGAAATGCAGTTTTTTTCAAGAAAATTTTTAAAGACCACTTTTGAGTGAGTATATTCAACTGATTTGGGGCAATTTTTGCTTATCATCTGCGTGAGGGGCATGGAATAACCTTTTAGTCTAAAATCACTTACAAATGCTGGAAAATAGCTTTGAGCGTTTTCAAAAAAGGCATAGGACGAACTCCTTTTCTGATATTATGACGGGCAATATCTGCCTGCACAGACCAATGCCTGAAACTGATGGTGTAAGCATCAAACAGCGTGTATTTTGGGTCGTACATGTCGGTAGATTCCGAAGTAGTGCCGTTTACTTCTATCAATTTGAATCGTGTGGGGTTGGTCAAACTGTCCATTTTAACATCAATTCTGCCATAGTGAAAGTCGGGGTTTTTTTCGCAAACGGTGCATATAAATTCATACAAAACAGGGGTCTGGTATATGCTACCATCTTGAAACAATGCTCCTTTACAGTGATTGCCTAAATCTCCTATCTCAAATACTTCATTTTCAGGGATTATTTTGTCTAAATACTGATGATGTTTATGAAAGAAAAATTTACGCATCAGCCATGCTCGGGGATGTGTTTCAATAAGAGTTTTTAAGGTGTTTTTGCCATCACCTGTTACGGACAAAATCGTTTTATGAGTAATAGAAAAAATATAAGGAGTCTGCGTTTTGGGATTTCTGATAACAAAAACCCCGAGTTCATAAGGTAAATCTATAAATTCCTGTACTAAAAAATCTGCTCGTAAGGGTTCTTTGAATATCTCCTCCCATTGATTTTCGTGTTTTATTTTGATAATACCATTGCCTTTCTCGCCTATATTCGGTTTAAACATAACAGGATAATGCAAACTGTATTTTTGCATAAAATCATGGATAAGTGGTATAGCTTGTGTAAAATTTGTGTTTTTGGGTAAAAACAAGGTTTTTGGGAATAAATTTTCATGGTCTTGAAAAGTAGCTTGGATTTCTATTTTAGGTTCGCCTACAAAACCACCCAGATACCACTGCGGATTAACCGCTGTAAACCATGCGGGGTGCCTACCGCGTATCATAAGATACAAAAACATGGGAGAGAGGGGAATGTAAAATAACCACGTAGGCATAAATTCCCAACGCATCCAGCGGGGGCGCTTGTATATGTACCATGAGCGTAACATGTTCATAAATACGAAAATAAAATTAAATTTAGCTTTAAGGCGTTGTAATGGATACGGGAATAATTTTACCGTTCATCACTTCAAAGCCGTGAAGCATAAAATTTGTGATAAAATTTGCCATAGTCTGAGGGTTGGTTGGAGCAGTATAATCAGGGAATGCTTCTTGCAACATTTCCGTCTGAACTGCACCCAAAGCGAGCGCGTTGCAATAGATATTTTCGTATTTGAGTTCTTCGGCTAAACATTCTGTCAAATTAGCAAGCGCGGCTTTGGAAGCACTGTACGCCGATAGTCCCCTGAATTTGGCACTGCCCTGAAAACCTCCCATACTGCTGATATTGACAATATGGGCAGGTCTTGAAAAATACGGTAAAAGTCCTTGAATGAGTTGTACTACGCTGAATAGATTTACATCAAAGAGATGTTTCCACTCTTGTAAGGTGGTTTCTGCAAAAGGTTTATTGACAAGTACAGCGGCGTTGTTTAATAAAAAATCTACTTTTTGGGTATGTTGTACAATTTTATCTATTCCATTTTTAGGTAAATTGCTGATGTCCAATTCTATGGGAATGAGGTTGTAAAAAGAAGTGGTTTGCAGTTTTTGAAGTGTTTCTACATTTCTGCTGACCGCTAATACTTTATGCCCCAGTTCAGCAAAACGGATACATACCTCTCTGCCTATACCCCTGCTTGCTCCTGTAACGACAATGGTTTTCATTACACAAAAATACAAAGTTTTAGTTTTTTTGAACGTTGTTTTGCGCTTACAAAACATTTTGTGTATATGTTTATATTTTTGACCATAATAGATAAAATATATAGAAATAAGGTAAAAAACGTAGAATATCATGTCAAAATCGCTCTCTAAAATTTTTAAACATAACGCGCGTTTTTGGACAGCTTCCGTCAGCCCGTAGCACGCCGACCTGAACGCAGTGAAGGACACACCACCAAAACATTAGACAAATCTTACATTAGGATTTTCCAAAAACACAGCGTGAACTTCTAGGTATTTTATTTACTGTTTATCAAAATACATAAAAGGTGAATGTTATTTTAGAGTAACAAACTAATATACCATATCGAATATAGGTACAACACAATAAAAAAGCAGGTTATCTGCAAACAACCTGCTTTGAGTAATAATATTCGTTTTTTTAATGAATTACCGATACCTTTTTAGTGATGTTAATAGGACTTCCTTTGCTGTCAGCACCTGTCATTCTTACAAGATAAATACCCGTAGGAACGTTCATTACATTCAATTGAAGGTTATTATTTCCTGCGAAGGCATTATAGGGCATAGATTTGACAACTTTTCCATCTAATCCTAACATTTGAACAGTGAGGTTTGCAGGATTTTTAATACCGAATGCAAGTGTTAGATTATCAGAAACAGGGTTAGGATACACATTCAAATCAATTTGAGTTTGTTCAGGATTATCTTTACCTACGCTGTTGATTTTACTTGTTGTTTTATACCAACCACGACCATGAGTACCAAGATACAGGTAATCTGTTTCTCCTGTAAATACAAATTGTGCCACATTGTTTGCACCAATAGTTGTGTAGGCGCTATAATAGCGTGGTTTCATAGACAATACAGGCACGCGTGGTAAACCGTTAGGGCGGGTATTACCGTTAAAGTCATTCAAGGATACCCAGTTTGCGCCGCCATCTTCAGAAGCAAATACGCCAAGTTCTGAACCCACAAATACTTGTTGGGTATTGTATCTGTTAACTTCTACACAGTAAGCAGGACATTGAGGGAAGCCATTGGCACCAGAAGCAGCATTAAGTTGTGTAGCGCCGCTACCTACGGTTGCAACAGTAGCTCTTGTTGCAGCATCTGTTATTTTAACTACATAAGCTGCGCTGCTGCCAGACTGCCAAGAACCCAAGGTAATATATAGCTCTTGTGGATTTTTAGGATTAGCGGCAAGTCCTGTAATGTATCTGCCTGATGCGTTGAAAATTCGAGTAATAGAGTTGGATATTTTAACAGAGTCTCCTGAATAGAAATACTTAATTCTATATACATTACCACCTGTTGTACCTACATAAAGTACACTGTCAGCATCTACGGGTATAGAGAAACATGAGGCGTTTGCAATGGCTTTTGTGCCAGAAAGAGGCGTAACTCTTCTCCATTTAGGCGTTTTGCCAAGGTTAAATGTGTTTCCATTTGTAATCCAAAGTCCCTTTTTTGTACCGATAATAGTGTAAGCAGAGTCTCCATTGTATTGGTGTGGTTCATGACAGATAAAATCCCATTTGAAACCGCAACCATCATCAGGCAACCCGTCAGGACCTGCGGTAGGACCAGTCTTATCAATGTTCAAATCGTAGAAATCACCCGCTGAAATTGCGCCCGTTGCAGGATTAATAGCAAAACGGTATAAGGCGCCAAAATAAGAACTCACTAAACCCGTGGAAGGTTTTTTCTTGGAGGAGTAAGTATCAAAACCATCACCACCTAAAATTTCTGTTGCTTTATTAGCACTGTTATTACCGCCATCTGTGCGGAAGTTACAACCATTATCTTGTGCACCACCAAGTACAGAACCGTCAGGAGCAACGTCCATATCATAGAATTGGAAGGTTACAAAATTTGTAGGTACATATTTGAAGCTATATCCTCTATTATTAGAACGGAATACGCCACCGTCACAACCTGCAAACATCTGGTTAGGATTAGATGGATTAAAGGTTACGATATGTTGGTCAGCGTGAATGTATTCATATTTGAAACCAAAAGATTTAGGATTGTTCCAGTATTGGTTAGGAATACTCCATTGAGAAATCCTTTCCCAGCCTCTGGCTGTACTCCACCTCCATAAATCCAATCCTCCTGCAAATAAAATTTCTGTGCTGTCTTGTTGTTTTGGGCTTACTTCAAAAGAAACATCATAGAAACCTTGGTTATTAGGACCCATGAGGTCAAAAGCAGGGTTTGCATTAGGACCAATCTGTTGCCAGGTACTTGCATCACCATTTCCTCTGTTGGTATGTCTATACACCCCTGTGTGGTCCCATGTAGAGTTGGATATTGTTATAGCATAGATAGTTTGTTTATCATCAGAAAGTGCAATTTCTGTTCTACCTGAACCTGTGGTATTAGGAAGATTGGTTTCATATAACTGCTTTGTGTTATAATTGATTTTATTCAAACGGCACACAGAACCCGTATAACGTACAGTAAAATACAATACGGAATCTCCTTTTTTGTACTCTATATCAGGCACAGGTACAACTTGTGAAGCCGTAACAGGCAGTCTTACGGTCATCCTTGTCCATGTAGCGCCTGCATCACCAGAACGAAGTAAACCTCTACTGGTAGCTACATATATTACACCTGCACTGTCGGGATGGCAAAGTACTTTATGGATAGCGTATGCCGCATACCATGGGTCAGTAGTTACTGTGGTATTAGGGTTTGTAGAAGGTATCCACTCAAAATTAATTCCATCTGTAGATTTGTATAACCCATTACCTCTGAACATTGAAGCGTCAGGTTCACCAGAACCCGCTGTTACATCAAAACGAAATTCGCCTGTGCTATAATAGTAGGTTTTAGTAATAGGGTCTTTGGCTATCCATGTAATGGCATGATTGGAATTTTCTTCGGGAACATGCACAGGATACCAACTATCTCCGCTATTATCACTACGGTATAAACCACCTGATACAGAACCCGCATATACGCGATTAGGGTTATCAGGATCTACCATAATTCCACGCACACGCCCTGCCATATTGGTAGGACCAATGTTTTCCCAATTGATGTTGAAAGCGCTTGTTTTAGCACGGCTGTACATGTTCATTTGTTCGTATGCACGTTGGTAAGCGCCATGCGGAATTTCACCCGTGATTTCGTTATTACGAATTTGCTTCCAAAACTCAATAGCACCATCAATTCTCTGTGCTTTTTTTAATTTATTCGGCTTTTTCTGAACAAACTGAGTGTTTTCTTTTATAGTATTGAAATAAAAGAAGCCACCCACCAAGAGCAAAGCTAAACTGGATATAACTATATTTTTGCTATATTGCTTCATAATGATAAATTGTATTCTTTAATCGGTTGTAAAGTTAAGTACTTACATTCTAAAAAACAAATTTGCGCAAATAAAGTTTTAATGATAAGTTAAAAAAGTTTATAATCACTATTAACACTTATTTTTGAGGCATTCTTGAATATAAGTAAAATCCCCATTTTTTTTGTAATAAAGCACATTCAGGGCAGTATTCTTCCAATTCTTTGGCATTATTAGATTTAGAAACAACATACACAGGTTTATCTATTTTTCCTTTCAATAACCAATCTTGATTGCGTGCTTTTTCAGGGTAATTTAGAGGTCGTTTGCCATAAAAATAATGTGCGTAGCTTTTATATTTCCATGTGTGCATATAACAATCTTCTTTTGATTTTTCTATAAAAAAATCCACAGGAGGACCTTGTGAGTATTGTTGTATTTTTGGCACAAAGAAATAGTTGACAAGATTAAGCCATAATAACATACTCACAGCCCCTACACTTACTCCCATAGCTATGTTATTCTTTCGGTAGTAGTAGAATGAGAACCCAAAACCAACTAAAAATACTACACCTACCAATCCCATGCTCCAGTCCCAAAATACGGGAGCAAGTACATTCTGTTTCCCAAAATCATCTTTTATTATACTTTGAATGAATATAATTCCTTTGGAAGCTATTATGGGTGCAAGGGTAGTAGCTACCCCAAAAATAAAATACCCTAAACTATACACAACATAAAAATCCCATTTCAAACGTATGCTTGCAGATGCGTATACACGGTAAATAAGTTGTGCTGCCGCATAAGCACCGGGAAAATACAGTAGTGAAGAATAATGTACAATTTTTGTTTTAACAATAGAAAACAAAATCATGACTACCCAAAAAAGAGCGTTCATATAATAGTGCAGTACTTTTTCGTTACTTTCAACAGGTTTGGTAAACTGCCCTCGGAAAGCAAACGCCGATAGAGGAAAGCACCCCAACACAAAAACTATAAAATGATAGTAAAAAGGCTGTCCATGCCCCGCATCTTCGGTTTTAAATAAACGAATTTGATATTCTATAAACTGCATCAGTATTTTTGTGCCATGTGCTTGAATTTCCAATATTACCCATATACTCACTACCACACACATGGTTAATAGAAGAACCAAAATGTTTATGAGTGGTAGCCTAAAATTCAGTTGAGATATTCTCACCACAACAAAAACTAATACAGGAATCAAAAAACCCACAGGACCTTTGGTCAGTACTGCTAAACCTAAAAATATACCTGCATAAACAGCTCTTCTGTAATTGGTTTTATTTTCTTGCTCCATGCATATCATTTGATAAATGGCGCAAAAGATAAAGTAGTTGAATACAGGGTCTATAATTCCTGATTTGAAGTAAACAGAAGGCAAAACAGACCCAAGAAACATAGCTGTCCAAAAGAATCCGAAGGCTTTGTCCCGTTGTTTTGTGCCTAAAATGTACAAGGTAAGCAGAGTGATTACTCCAAATATAGCATTCGGCAGACGTGCCGCAAATTCATTGATGCCAAATATTTTCATGCATAATACTTGCATCCATATAAAAAGCGGGGGCTTTTCCCAAAAAGGTTTGAAATCAATCTGTACCTGAAAGTAATTCTGGCTGACTATCATTTCTCTGGCACATTCTGCAAAATTTATCTCGTCCCAATCAAATAAATGGCTGTTTCCAAGGAAAGGCAGATAGGCTGAAAGTGCCAATATAAAAACAATCAGCACATCTTGCAGATAAATTTGCCTGAACTTTAAATGTAGCACAAATTCAAGGATATTTTTTAAACAATGTTGCAAAGTTGAAACAAAAAAATGATTTTAACAATACTAAAATGTAATGTTATACCCGATTCAGGGTTTTTAGGTGTATTTCGTGTTTTTACCACAAACATCATGAGCTTTAGCACATAGTACAACATAATCATTTTCAGTGTTATAATACCTTTTTTTGAAAATATTATTCCTTACATTCCCATTCTTGCGTAATTTTACTGTATGAATAAAATATTAATCACTTGTGCCAATAAAATAACCCCTTATCTGGCACAGGAAATAGAAAATTTAGGTTTTGAAATAACCGCGGAATACAACTCTGCTGTAGAAATTCAAGGGTCTTTTCATGATACCTATACTTTAAATCTCCATTTAAGAACTGCAAACAGAGTTTTATATTGGTTAAAAGATTTTGTGGCTTTTAACGCTGAGGATTTGTATGCCAAAGTATTGGAAATGCCTTGGGAAAAATATCTTAATCCTGAAAGCTATTTAACCGTAGATTCTATTGTGGATAATCCTACTATTGCCAATACTTTATATCCTAATGTAAAGTGTAAAGATGCTATTGTAGACAGAATGGTGCAAAAAACAGGAAGCAGACCCAACTCTGGTCCTGAACCCAAAGGGGCTATGATATTTTTGTACTGGAAAAACAATGATGTTAGCATTTATTTGGATACTTCGGGTGAGGTTTTGTCCAAACATGGATACAGAAAGCACCCTTTTCAAGCCCCTTTGCAGGAAAATCTTGCCGCATCTATTATTTACGCTACCAAATGGAATAAAAATACACATTTTATAAACCCAATGACAGGCAGTGGTACATTAGCCATAGAAGCCGCTATGATAGCATTGAATAAACCCCCAGGTATACTCCGTAACAATTTTGCCTTTATGCATTACAACGAATTTGACAAAAAAATATGGTCAGCAGTGCGTAGAAAAGCAAATACAGGGATTGAGAAAAAGTTAGACATTCAGATTATTGCCACAGATATAAGCCCCAAAGCCATACAAGCCGCACAAGCAAACGCAGAAATAGCAGGCGTTGCACAGTATATTCAGTTTAGTGTATGTGATTTCAGAGAAACTCCTATTCCCTCTGATAAAAAAGGTGTTATTATATTAAATCCTGAATATGGCTTGCGTTTAGGGCAGGAAGAAGAATTGAAATCCACGTATCAAGCTATCGGAGATTTCTTTAAACAGCATTGTCAGGGCTATACAGGATATATTTTTACAGGTAATGACAATTTGGCAAAACATGTAGGATTGCATACAAATAAAAAAATCCCTTTTTACAATGCCAAAATAGAATGCAAACTGTTACGGTACGAACTCTACGAAGGCACAAAAAAAACACCCAAACATACAGTTTGAGTGTAATTTCTGTTTTTATGTAATTTCTTCTTTTAGAGATTACCACGAAGTTTTAATCCTTGTGCAACTTTATCAATAGCATAGATGTATGCGGCAATACGCATAGTGGTTTTATATTTAGTGCGAATCTTGTAAATACGTTCAAAAGCAGATTCCATAGCGGCATCCATACGTTGGTTTACTTCTGCTTCTGTCCAATACAGACCTTGTCTGTTTTGTACCCACTCGTAATATGATACACATACACCTCCTGCATTCGCTAAAATGTCAGGTACAATCATAATATCTTTTGCTGCCAGAATATCATCAGCATCAGCAGAAGTAGGTCCGTTTGCACCTTCTACAATTACTCTCGCTTTTATCTTGTCTGCATTTGCATGTGTAATCTGGTCTTCACGGGCGGCAGGTACTAAAACATCTACGTTTAATTCAAGCAGTTGTTCATTTGTTATTTCAGTAGCTCCTGTAAAACCTTTAAGTGATTTTTTATTGTTTTCTGCATAGCGGATAGCCCCTGCTATATCTATACCATGTTCATTGTAATATCCTCCTGAAGCATCACTGATAGCTACTACACGAAGTCCTTTTTGTGCAAGAAGTTTAGCAGAAATAGAACCCACGTTACCAAAGCCTTGAATAGCACAGGTAGCTTTCTTTGCTTCAATATCCAATGTTTTAAGTGCCGCAAGGGTTGCCACCATTACACCTCTTCCTGTGGCTTCCACTCTACCTTCTGAACCACCAATAAGTACAGGTTTACCTGTGATAACCGCAGGAGTATATCCTCCTTTGATTTGGCTGTATTCATCAACAATCCATGCCATTTCCTGACCGCTTGTACCCATGTCAGGGGCAGGAATATCCTGGTCGGGACCTATGATGTCTGCGATAGCTTTGGCATAACCGCGGGTTAAGCGTTCTAATTCTCCTTTGGACAAATCTTTTGGATTTACACAAATACCACCTTTACCCCCTCCATAAGGAACACCGATTACTGCACATTTCCATGTCATCCATGCCGCAAGTGCTTTTACTTCGTCAAGGTGTACATCAGGAGCATAACGAATACCTCCTTTAGCAGGACCAAGAATAGTGCTGTGCTGCACACGAAAACCCTCAAATACGCGTAGCTCCCCATTATCCATAACTACGGGTATATTGACTATCAGTTGTTTTTGAGGAGATTTGAGTACATTGTAAGTAGCTTTGTCTAACTCTAAATGTTTAGCGGCAATATCAAACCGCTTCATCATGGATTCAAACGGGCTTAACTCTGTGCCATGATGTTGTTGTGAATTTTTTTCTTTTTTTCCCATAATCTGGTTTTATTAAATCAACACTCAAAATTAGGGGTACTTTGATAAAATACAAAATATCTTATTGCTTTTGAAAAAATATTTTGTGGTAATTCATTGACAAAAACCGATTTAATTTTTCGTATTGGTGAATTGTGATAAAAATAATATGGTAGCATTAAGCATTGATGTAGAATAATTTAAGGGCGTGTCCCTACGCTGCGCTTCGGGTCGGTGCATTGCGCACTACGCTAGCGCTTCGGTGCTGCGCACACCTGCTTACGCAGGTTGCTCCATGCCCCTCACGCAAAGTACATGTTACAGCCAAAACCATTTATGCACACATTTAGACCATTCATGCACACATTCTGACCATTCATGCAGAGTTTTTGACAGTTGAGGTAAAAAATGTTTTTGACGGCAGTTTTTGTTTTATTTTTGTGTATTCATCTAAAAGCGAATAAGCTATGAAAAAAATTATATTTACTTTACTGCTCATACAAATATCATATTGCTTTAGCCAAATACCAAAATACTATAAAAAGATATTTTCCACTAGTGCCTATAATATAGAGCATACATGGTCTATGAAACTACATCCTAATGGAAATGGCTTTATTACTACGGGGGCATTTCAAAAAGATTGGTATAAAGATTATTTACTTGGAAAAACAAATGCGGATTTTTACACAGTTTTTTTTAACTGGAATGGGGATAACGTATGGACGACAAAGCATAATTCTGACACCAATGTCTATGAAGTAAACGCAGATTTATGCAACGTAGGTAAACATATATATATAGCAGGTACAAGGTGGAGGTTTTATCCTACCAATGACGAGCAAAGAATACAGTTATTTAAGTTGGATACCAACGGAACGCAGTTATGGACAAAATACTACGGAGACAGTCTTACCCACAGAGAAGCGCCTTGCTCCATCATCAGCACGAGAGATAACCACTTGATTATAGCGGGTGTACAACAATATCCCCCCGCATACTGGATGCAAGTCATAATATATAAATTAGACACGGCTGGTAATGTAATATGGAGAAGGGTAATGCCACACAGCGGGTTAGGTGATATATATTACTATTGTTTGGAGCTACCGGACAGTAATCTCGCATTTTTGGGATATTACCAAAATAATGGTTTCAGAGATGGTAAAGCAAGGTTAAGTATATTAGACCCATCAGGGAACATTATTTCCGATTATACGTTTAATGCCCCACCTTTTTTAGGAGCTACGGGTACTCTTGCTAT
>Ga0272446_1002312_pt1 | contig 26176 bp, 25 predicted proteins | sample YNPCB0061_FD_194587 | JGI IMG/M metagenome (GOLD analysis project Ga0272446, IMG submission 194587) | Hot spring microbial mat communities from Yellowstone National Park, WY, United States - YNP-CB-006-1 | ecosystem: Environmental > Aquatic > Thermal springs > Hot (42-90C) > Sediment | place...
TGTCGAGCGATCGCAGCCTCAATCTCTTCGGGATGCGTATCTGCATATACCCATGCATTAACTAAATCGGCAGCCGTTAGGGTAGGATAATCTTCTAATAGATAGGCTTCGCTGGCTCCTTGATTACGGAGGCTCACCAGCAACCAAACAGGAATCCGTGTTTGGCGAATGCAGGCATCCCCTCCCATGACTCCTGGTGTTTTCTCAATTCCAGTCCAAACGTTACTGAGACTGGCAGCCAAAATCTGAATAGCCTGGGCCTTTTCCTCTGTAGATAATGCTAAAAGCTGGGTTTGTAACTCTTTTAGGGTCATGACAGGCGAGAGGCTGAATTGCGATCAGGCGGATGTTCCTTAGTATAACAACCAGGCAGGAGGAGCAACCTTCCCATAAGATCAGGGATCATCTGGCTGCGATCGCCATTCCCATCCACCAACTCTGGCACTCAAAAACCCCAAAGAGTAGGATGGGCAAAGGGCCATAGATCGTGCCCATCTTGCCAGGTTGGTTATGGGGGGGATGGACACGCTTTGCTTTGCCCATCCTACGATGCTGAGATCACCCACATCGGTTCATCCCTAACTCCATGTAAGTTATTCCACAAATTACGGCACTTCAGGCGCAGGCGTTGGTCAATCAGTTTCTGAGCGATCGCTTGCCTGATCGGTTTACGGCTAATCAGCCGGAATTGGTAACGGAAGTAGAATGGCGAGTGCCTGTGATCCTGGCGTACCCTCATGTTGGGTCATTGGGCCGACATGCGATCGAAACTGACTTTTCTTAGGCAGAAAACCCCTTACACCTGTGTGCCAGCTTGCCTACGCATGGTTTTAGTCACTTTGGATGGAGAGTGAATCGGCGAAGCAGCTTCCCGCGGGATATGGTAGAAGGGGCAAGGAGAAATGGGTTATGGCCGTCAAGCTATCACCCTCATGCCCGACAGCAGGGAGCATAAAGGAGATGAATCATGAAACAGATTCAGCAATTAACTGCACTGATTGAGCAAGAGGACGATGATTATGTATCCCTGTGTCCCGAATTGGATATCGCAAGTCAGGGCAGTACGGTTGAAGAGGCACGAAATAACCTGATTGAGGCGATTGAGTTGTTTTTTGAGGTCGCTGATGCAGCAAAAATTGCCTCTCGCCTGAAGTCCAAAATTTTTATTACCCGGCTGGAGGTCAGCATTGGGTAAACTCAGAACCTTCTCTGGCCAAGAAGTTTGTAAGCTTTTAGAACAACATGGATTCGTTCAAGTTCGGCAAAGAGGGAGACATGTTGTCATGCAAAAACGCACTGAAGAGACAACCATTTCGGGCATAAACTCCTCGTTTCCCTTATCTGTTGTTTACACAGCGTTCATGCTAGGGGGCGCTTGACCCTGGGTCTCTGACTTTTTTTGGAAAACCCAAGACCCTCAGCCAACCCGCAAAAGTCGGGAATCTGAATGTAGCACGGTCTTAAATGAATCAAGTTTGCATCATTTTTCAGCTAAGAATTCATCGACCGTCAACTCTGCTTGCCGAATCAACGCACGGAGTAGGCCAGGAGCTAATTCGCGATGATTGGGGACTGAAAGGGTTGGTTTTGTTTCATGCCAGAGAATCATATGACTTCCAGTTTGATGATCCAAACCATACCCAAACTTCTCAAAAATCTTGACCGCTTCCTTTCCAGAGATATTGGATAGCCGCCCCATTAAACTGCGACCTCACCCAGAAAGATGTCTAACTCGGCCGGTTGAATCGATCGCCCATGTTTCTCCTGAACGTATAGATAGCCTTTGATAGCATCCCGGATGTTGGTAATGGCTTCATCTAATGTTTTTCCCTGGCTCATACAACCAGGTAAGGTAGGTACTTCTGCCACATATCCTTGATGCTCTGGGTCAAACGTAAAAATTACTTGAAACTTCATGACACTGCCCTCGGTGGTCGGGTCTGAGGAAGGGGTAGTAATAGTGTATCTTCAATACCCTTGTACCGCCGCCAATCGTCTTGATCTCGAAGGGAGTGTTCCCACAATCGTCTTTGCCAGACGCCTTTCTCGCGCTTGGCTTGTTTGGATGAATTCACAGGGTTTGCGCTCAGTCCAGCAGAGAATTTTCGCTTAATCACCATCCATCGAATGGAGAAGTTGTTGTCACCTTCAGGTAAGCGCCATATCGTATGGAGGTGGTCGGGCAGAATCACAATGCCCTCAATCGTGAATGGGTAGCGCTCCAAGCCATGTCGAAAGGCTGCTCGCAAACGAACTCCGAATCTATTTCGGCTTATTCCAACCCCAAAGGCTACCCTCCCAACCGTTTTTCAGGCTGGTTCTTGGGCGACTGGCCAGAAGGCTCGCATGAGTTGCCGTAAGGAGTGACGGCGATCTTCCTGCACCCCAATCAACGGCACCAGGGCAACCAGCCGCAGGATAGTGGATAGCGCAAACACACCCAGCAATCCCCCGGTTGCTGGCCACTGGGCCAGGAAACCGCCGGCCAAAGTTCCCAGCGCCCCGCTGACACCCGCGATCGCAGCTACACTGCCAAAGTAGGTCGATTGCTTCTGAATCGGCACCACACCAATTTGTAAATTGTTGCTGCACAGGTCGATCGCCGCGATACTGCCGCCCATCACCAGGTGCAGCAGCGGCAGCAAAACCCAGACCGATAGGGAATTGCCCTTAATCAGCAACCAGAGCATGGGAATGGCCGCCACCAAAATGCCCACACTCAGTAAAATAGCCCGATTGCCAATGCGATCGGCTAGCCGACCCCAATACAGCAGCATCACCAGGTTGGCCCCAGCGGTCAGGCTATTGTAGAAGCTGACCTGACCGATATCCAGATGCAAAGTGTCCAGTAAGTAGAAGTTGAAGAAGGGGGCACTCAGATTCAGTGCAAAAATCCAGATGGCAAAGTACAGCAGAAATCGAAGAAAGTTGGCATTCGTACTTTCCCCGGCGGCGGCTTCTGGCAACGGGGCTGTAGGGTCGCAATCCTCCAGGCTAGTTGGGGCTTCCAGGCGAATGGTGTGCTGGATCTGGGGATTGACATCGACGATGAAATTCTGAAACCACAAACTGAGCAGCCCAGCCAGGGTGCCAATGACCAGGACAATGCCATAACCCTGCAGGCTTCCCCCGTGCCAGTGGGCCACCACCAGGCCAAACAATGGGATCGAAATTAAGTTGGTGAGGTTGGCGGCGCTGTTTCGCAAACCAAAATAGCGGCCTCGTAACCGCCGGGGCACCAGTGTCGCCATCCAGCTAAACCAGGGGGCGCTGCCCAGAGCGCCTACCCCGTAGCTGAGACTGGCGATCGCCAGCGTCCAGCGAATTAAGGTATGGGGCTCGATTCTGCCCCAGTCACAGAGGGCAATGCCCAATACCAACAAAAACCAGAGGATGCGGGCTGGACCGTACACCCACAGGCAAAAGTAATGGCGACTAGTGGTTTGCTCAGACCAGTACGCCCCCAGCGGTTGCAGCAAATTAGCCACCAGTGGAATCGCGGCCACCAGCCCAATCTCGAAGGGGGTGGCTCCTAATTGCAGCAAAAAGTTAGTCAGCAACACACCGCCGGTAATGTTAGAAAACACTGTTGCGGCGACCCCATCTAAAGTAGACGCCTGTAAACTCCTGCGAATTGCTGTCTTCGTGTGTTTGGTAACGGTTGAGTGGGCAGCCGGAACCAGGTCATCTGTCCCAACGACACTCACTACAAGCGAAGCAGAGGGTGCGGCGATCGCTACCGGAGTTGGCTCTATTTCAGGGGTTTCAACGGTGCCAAAGTCCACGGTTACTTCACTATGGGGGTGTTCAGACATGAAAGACGATAGCCAAGCTGATGTCCATACAACACTGTACGTTGTAGCGTACAATAAACATGTGATGAAATACATCGACATGGCAGACTCCCCAATCATTTCAATCACTGAGGCTCGTCAAACACTGTTTGGATTGGTGGATCAAGTCAATCAATCCCACGAACCCGTAACTATTATTGGCAAACGGGGCAATGCTGTGCTGCTCAGTGAATCCGTATCAGTCGCCACCTAGCTTTGAAAAACTCACAAGATCTACGAACTCGCCCATTTTCTGCTCTCATAAGATCGCTGCAATGATGAGATCGCTGCAATGATGGCATGATCGCAAGAGCTTATTCCTGCCTGATTCCTAAATGGGCGCAGTGGTTGCTACTGCTCCTGCTGACCAGTCTGATTTCGCTGAGTTGCCAGTCACCCTGGCAGCCAACTCGCGATCGCCCGATTACCTTAAAGCTCAGCGGCTGGAGCGCTAGTCCCGTCGAGGGGCGCTTGCTGCAACAGGTGTTACGCCAATTTGAGGCCAGCCATCCGGGCATCCAAGTGCGCTTTGAAACCATTGCTGACCAATACATGGATGTGATCAAAACTCGCCTGATTGGCGATGCGGGACCGGATGTCTTCTACCTGGACGCGCTGGAAGCCCCCTTTCTGATGGAACAGGCTGTCCTGGAACCCCTGGATGCCTATATCACGCCAGACTTTGATCTGGCCGATTTTGAACCCCGACTTCTGAATGCCTTCCGCCATCGGGCCCATCTGTATGGCCTGCCCAAGGATTACTCCACCTTAGCCCTGTTCTATAACCTGGACGCCTTAACAGCCGCGGGCATTGCAGCCCCCCCCCGCACCTGGGACGAGTTAGAAGCGGCGGCCCGGTTGCTGACCCAGGACACCAATCAAGACAGCAAGCCAGAGCAATATGGCCTGGGGCTGACGCCCGAATTGGCCCGTCTGGTGTATGTGATCCAGGCTTACGGTGGCCAGGTGTTGGATCATCGGGGCTATGCCACCTTTGCCTCGGAACCTGCCTTGAAGGGATTGGCCCGCCTGGTGCAGCAATACCGTCAGAACCGTACAGCAGCCCAGCCCTCAGATGTGGGCAGCAGTTCCGGCAGTGAGATGTTTGGTCGAGGCCGGGCCGCGATGGTGATCGAAGGGGCCTGGGCCATTCCTTACCTGCAAGAGAGCTTTCCGCAACTCCGGTTTGCCACGGCTGAAGTGCCCCCAATGGGCGATCGCCCCGGCACGATGGTCTTTACGGTGGCCTATGTGATGAATGCCAGATCTCGCCACAAGCAAGCAGCCTGGGAATTAATTGCCTATCTGACCGGCAAGACTGGTATGCAGCAATGGACCCGTACTGGCTTTGCCCTGCCCACGCGCAAATCTGTTGCGGCGCAGTTGCAGTACGACCGCGACCCCCTCAGAGCCCCGCTGGTGGCTGGTGTCGCCTACGCCACCCCCTGGCAACTGGGCCGCTATCCCGCCGCCATCCTGAACAATTTCAATAACCAATTTGCCAGCGCCTTTCTGGGACAGCAACCCCTGCCCCAGGCCATGCAAAAAGCCCAGAATGAGGCCAATGAACAAATTCAGGCGGCGCAAGATTAACTCTTGCCGCCAGTAAAGGTGACTCCTTGAATGAAATAGCGATTGAAAAAAATATATAAGGCCAGCACTGGCAGGGTGAACACCACAGAGGCGGCCATGATGTAATTCCAATAGCTAATGTATTGGCCCTTAAAGCTATTCAAGCCCAACGGCAAAGTAAACATTTCCGGGTCAAACAGAATAACAACCGGCCACAGGAAATTATTCCAGCTCCCCATGAAAATAAAAATTGCTTGAGCGGCTAAAGCTGGTTTGGCCAGCGGCAACACAATATACCAAAAGGTCTCAACGCGGGATAAGCCGTCCAGGGCCGCGGCTTCTTCCAATTCGTGGGGAAAGCTGACAAAAAACTGGCGCATCATAAAGATGAAGGTGGCATTCACCATGGCTGGCACAATCATGCCCTGATAGGAATTGAGCCAGCCCAATGATTTCAAGATTAAAAAGGTGGGAATCAGGGTGACCTGGGCTGGTACTGCTAAGACGGCCAGCACTAAAAAGAACCAGACCTGCCGTCCAGGGAAACGGAGTCGGGCCAGGGCATAGCCGGCCATGGAATTGAATAACAGATTGAAGCCGGTCACGCTGACGGCAATGATCACACTGTTCAGCAGCCAGCGAAAGAAGAGGGGCTCCCGCAGAAAGAGTTGCTGGTAATTCTCGAAGGTGAATTGTCGGGGAATCAAGTTGAGGTCCCCACTGACAATTTCGGGTAACGGTTTAAAGGATGCAGAGATGGCCCACAGGAAGGGAATGAGCGTAATGATTCCGTATAGGGTGAGGACTCCGTACAAGACGACAGTCAACCCAGCATGACAGCCTGTCCGTTTCATGAGTTAACCTGGCAACAGCCCACTGGCAATAGAAAGCAAGACCCTGACAGCAGCCAATCGATAAGGCTCCCATTCACCTACAGAAAATCGTTCAACAAAAACGAAGACCGGTCAATTCCCATTTAATGGGGGGCTTGCTCTTTGGCAAATAAGCGCCGTTGGAGCAGGGTCAGGGTGATAATTACCAACGCCAACAGCACTGCGATCGCAGCGGCATAGCCCATCTGTAAATCGCGAAAGACGTACTGATAAATTAACAGCACCACACTTAAGGTGGCATTATTGGGGCCGCCGGACCCATTGGAAAAAATATAGGACTGATCAAAGAGTTGAAACGTACCGATTAAGCCGGTTGCCATGACGAAAAACGTCACGGGCCGCAGCAGGGGCACCGTAATGTAGATAAATTGCTCCCAGGCATTGGCCCCATCCATTTGAGCTGCTTCATAGAGTGATACGGGGATATCCTGCAACGCTGCTAGATAGATCACCATGAAAAAAGGCGCTGTTGACCAGATATTCATGATCATGATGCCTTTGAGTGCCACGGCTGGATCGCCTAACCAGTTGTAGGTTGGCAGGCCCAACCAGGCTAAAACATAATTCAGGAGGCCGTCGGTGTTGTAGATCCACATGAAAATCAGGGTCAGCACCGCGGAAGAGGTAATTGTAGGCAGGAAATAGAGTACGCGCCACCAGTTTTTACCCCTAATGCCTGCATTCAATGTCACTGCCAGGATGAGGGCCAGGAGGGTTTGAGCGGGCACCACGATCGCCACATAGGTGGCGGTATTTTTCAATGCAATCCAGACGCGATCGTCGGTCGCTACACGCGCAAAATTACGCCAACCGACAAATTGGTAGGCAATTCCCCCTAACAGTTGCACCTTCTGGACCGATAGGAAGAGGGCATACAGGATGGGGGCAATCACAAATGTGCTGAGCACCAGAATGGCCGGAGCCATAAACAGGTAGCCGGTCCCTGTGTCAGCTTTCTCCCCAGGCCAACTGAGCCATCGTCGCCATGTTCCTAAATGCATGCCTGCCTTCTCTCCTCCAGAGAGAAACCCTAGACCCGGCCAACTGCCTGACCTTATCCTACAGGCTTCATTCTAGGGAAATAAGGCCGGGGATTCCTGCCGCACGATGTCAGGGCAGCCCTGGCGTTTGCACCCGCCAACCCAAACCCCATTCGACCTGAAGGACTCCGGAGTGAACGGATGCAGGAACCAGACCCGCAGCCATCTGCTAAGCCAGGGGGCGCATATCGCAGATATCTACAGTTACTTCACCATAATCGGGCACCCAGGTCAGCCATTCGTGCTCTGAACACTGACACAGCAGCAACCCCTCCTCAAAACTGAAGGGACTGGGTCGCTTCAACAGCCTGACCCAAGTAGAAGGCTGGTACTCCAGATTCAGTAACAGTAAGTCATTGCATAAGCCGGACGACTGCTCAATCGCCCGGGAGCGAGTCCGCAACTCCGATTCAAAGCTCATATCCTCTCCCGCTATCTATCCTTAGCCCAGGAAATATCTATCTATCCCAAACACCATGCAGAGCTGTTTAGTAGTTTATGCTACAGATTTTCGTGAATCTTTTAGCAATAGATTTTTATATCTTTACCTTTCTCATGACCTGTCTCCAGCATTGACCAGGCATTAGAAGATTGGAGTCGTCCGCCTACATTGGCTCTGGAACGGAGCAAGCGCATCTCCATATAGCAATCCTATTTGATTTGTAAATGCCTGAATGGTGAAAGGGCTTTGTGAGAAGGATTTCCTGCGGAAACCTTTCACAATCCTGATCGGATCGCTATAGAAACATAGAGATGCGCCAAAGATGAGCTCAACGGGCTTTATCACTTAAACCAGGCGTACAATTAACCAGGCGTACAATTAACCAGGCGTACAATTGAGGCTTAGCGACTGACCCCTTCGCCTACTTAGCCGCCCCAGAAAACCGGGACATCGGCGTCATCAAGGTCATCCGCAAACCACCCAAAACACTCGACTTCAGTCCCTACTTGGGCATCCTCTCCAACTCCTCTGGACAAATCAGCGCTCAGCTTAACTTGTCACCCTCCCCCTAGACGGCTTCAGTCCAGTGGTCTTACACTGCCAGGAAGCGCTGAATCACTTCGTTACTCAGTTCGCTAGTTGGGCCGGAGGCCACAATTCCTCCCTTCTGCATGGCGTAGTACCAATCAGCCTGGCGCACAAAGTGCAGGTGTTGTTCCACCAACAGCACCCCAATGCCGGTGGTTCTGACGATTTTGCGCACAGCTGCCTCAATTTCCAGGATAATCGACGGCTGAATCCCTTCCGTGGGTTCATCCAGGACCAGCAATTGGGGACGGCCCATCAAGGCTCGGGCGATCGCCAGTTGTTGCTGTTGCCCACCGCTGAGGTCACCGCCCATCCGGGAAAGCATGGTCTTTAAAACCGGGAACAGCTCAAAAATCTCCGCCGGAATAGTGGAGTGTTTGCCCAGTCCCCCCGGTCGGGATTCCAACCCCAACAGCAAATTTTCCTGGACGGTTAAACGGGGAATAATCTCCCGGCCCTGGGGCACATAGCCGATGCCCATGCGGGCTCGTTGGTCAGGCGTTTTAGGGTTGATGTTCTGACCATTCAGCTTAATAGTGCCACTGCGGGGACTTAGCACCCCCATAATAGTTTTCAAGAGGGTCGTCTTGCCGACGCCGTTGCGGCCAATCAGGCAGACCATTTTGCCGGCTGCCACGCCCATATCCACATCCCGCAGAATGTGGCTTTCGCCGTAGTAAACGTTCAACCCGGTGATATCCAGCAGAGGTTGGTCACTAGTGGAAATAGGTTCAGGAGCAACCGTGCCGTAGGTTTGGCCCATCTTGTTTATTCCTCCTCTTCAGGTCGTCCCAAATACACTTCGATCACACGGGGATCACTCTGGACTTCATCCATATTGCCTTCGCACAGCACCGATCCCTGATGTAGCACAGTGACCTTGCGGGCAATCTGGCGGACAAATTCCATATCGTGCTCAATCACAATAATCGAATGGCTTTCGGCCAGGGCCAGCAACAGTTCACCGACTTTTTCCGTTTCCTCATCGGTTAGACCGGCCACGGGCTCGTCCACCAGCAGCAGATCGGGGGACTGGGCTACCAGCATGCCGATTTCCAGTCGTTGCTTTTCTCCGTGGGAAAGCAGTGCCGCCGGAACATCTGCCTTAGCAACCAGGCCAATGGTTTCCAACAGGCCGCTGACGGTCCGCCGTTCTGCCGTTGAGGTGCGACCAAAGAGGGAAGCCCAGACATGTTTGGGGCGGACACAGGATAATTCCAGGTTTTCCCGTGGGGTCAGTTGCAGGTAGACACGGGGAGTCTGAAACTTACGGCCAATGCCCATGCGGGAAATTTCATGCTCTGCCAGCGATCGCAGGTTGCGGCCCTTAAACAAAGCGTTACCCTCAGTCGGTTGCACTTTGCCAGTAATAACATCCAGGAAGGTGGTCTTACCAGCTCCGTTTGGCCCAATAATGACCCGCAACTCCCCTTCATCCATGGAAAAGTTCAGGTCATTCAGAGCCTTGAAGCCGTCAAAGCTCACCGTCAGATGGTCGATCTCCAAGATTTTCCCGTTCATATTGCACTTCTGGATCTTCTTCTAGGCTGGGATAGGTAAGCAATTTTTTGGGACGACCCGTAACTGAGCGGAACCAGTTGATGCCATCGGTCCGCAGCCATCCCAAAATACCGCCGGGTAGAACGGTTACGACAATCAGGAACAGCGCCCCCTGGAAAAACAACCAGAACTCAGGAAACTGCTCACTGAGAAGAGTTTTGGCAAAATTGACGATCAGGGTGCCCAGAATTGCCCCGATCAGCGTGGCCCGACCACCCACCGCAACCCAGATCACCATCTCAATTGAAAAGGCGACATCCATTGCTTTGGGCGTAATGATGCCGGATTGCACGGTATACAGCGCCCCTGCCACACCGGCCAGAGCCGCCGCTACCGCAAACACAAAGACCTTGTAGCCGGTGGGGTTATAGCCTGAAAAGCGGACACGGGGTTCATCATCCCGGACTGCAACTAACATGCGACCAATCCGGCCACTAGTTAGCCAGCGACAGAGGAAATAGGCTCCGGCCAGGAAAATAACGCTGAGGGCATAGAATGCAGCCTGAATGCGGGCATCACTGACTTGAAGGCCGAACAGCACCGAGGTGTCTGTTTTTAAGCCGTTGGTGCCATTGATCAGCTTTTGCTGCCCGTTGAAAAAGTTGAAAAAGACCACCAGAGCCGCCTGGGTCAGAATCGAGAAGTAAACTCCCCGAATCCGGTTCCGAAACACCAGATAGCCAAAGGCGGATGCCACCAACAGGGGAATAATCGGGATGGCCAGGAGGGTAAACGGCAGAGAATAAAAGGGTTGCCAAAAACCGGGTAGCTCCTGCACCCCATACAGGGTGAAAAATTCGGGAATCTGGCCCGCTGGCAGTTGCAATTGCAAGTACATGGCTAGGGCATAGCCGCCCAGGGCAAAAAAGATCCCCTGTCCCAAACTGAGCAGGCCCGTATAGCCCCAGATCAGATCAATCCCCAGAGCCGCGATCGCCAGGGCCAGAAACCGTCCCAACTGATTAAATCGCACCGTCAGGATGGATTTGGTCAGAATCGGCAACACCCCTAGCAGCAACAGCAACACAATGACTGCCACTATGGCCAATTCCAGCAGACGCAATCGACGTTGTTTGCGCGCATCAGGCCGGGCCGATTGCAGTGGATCCGATGATTCGATGGTTTCTACTGCCATACCGGCCCCCTATGCATCCACTGTGCGGCCTTTCTGCGGGAACAGACCGGCTGGTCGGAACTGCAGGAAGAGAATAATCAAGGCAAACACCATTACCTTCGCCATACTGGCTGTTGCAAAGAATTCAAACAAACTCTTTAAGGCAGGACTAAAGCTCACCAGCGGAGCAAACGCATTAGAGCCAATGACGTAGGTCAGGGTGCCAATCGACAACGCTGCCACCACGCTACCAATCAACTTACCAACCCCACCGACAACCACCACCATAAAGGCATCGACGATGTAGCTCTGGCCGGTGTTGGAACTGACCGATCCCAGGAGGGCCACCGCACAACCAGCAATGCCAGCCAAACCGGAACCCAGCGCAAAGGTGAGAGCATCCACCTTCTGGGTGGGAATTCCCAAACAGGCGCTCATGCTTCGGTTTTGGGTGACCGCTCGAATTCGCAAGCCCCAAGGGGTTTTATTCAAAAACCAGTAAATTGCCAGGATGCAAACAATGGTTAGGGCAATGATGAACAGGCGGGTATAGGGCAACTGATAATCGCCCATGGGAAGGCCGCCGCGCAACCACTTCGGCGCTGTGACATCGACCCCTTGAGTGCCAAACCAGGGTTTGGTAAAGGGCAGCTTGAACAGATTGGCTAAGATCTTAGAACTAAAGACTGCGATCGCCGCTGAAAGGGGCGCCATCAGACCAATGACCCATCCCCGCAGCCGTTCAAAGTCTGGTCGTCGAGACGCCATCCACCAGGCGGCAAAGAACAGCAGGCAAAATACGGCAATGCCGAAGACAACCTGCCAACTGACGCTGCGGACAAACTGTTGCAGGATCAAACTGACGCCCCAAGTGGCCAGCAATGTATCCAGCGGCCGACCATAGAGATAGCGAATAATCGTGCGTTCCAGCAACAACCCCAGCAGGCCGGTCACAAAAAACGCCGCAATTAAGGCAAAAAAGATATAGGCTTCCGACAGCGGCGTTTGCTTCAACCCATTCTGAACCACAAAGGTCGTGTAGGCGCCCAGCATCATCAGCTCGCCGTGGGCCATGTTGATCACGCCCATCAAGCCAAAAACGATGGCCAGTCCCAAAGCGGCCAACAGCAGGACGGAGCCCACGCTTAATCCACCGAATAGCGCTTCCAGTAATTGCGACAACGTGAAATTCCCCCTGAATATAGCGATCCGATCAGGATTGTGAAAGGTTTCTGCAGGAAATCCTGCTCACAAAGCCCTTCCACCATCCAGGCATTCACAAATCAAATAGGGTTTCTATAAGGATTAGCTGTTAGTCATTAGCAAAGTGCTAACAACCAACAGCCAATCATGAACGTCTCACTTAGCTCATCTTGAACTTGCCACCCTTTGCTGGGTCAGACCAGTCACAGGAGAAACCTTTGGTTTCTGGTACAAACTGGTTCCAGGGCAGAGGGACAACTGGTTTTTCGGTTTCAAACACAATCTTAAACAGACCGTCCTCTGCGACTTCCCCAATTCGCACATACTTGGAAATGTGGTGGTTGGTCTGCATGGTCACACCCGGCCCTTCCGGCGCATCGATCACCTGACCATAAGCCGCTGTCCGCACTTTTTCCAGGTCATCTGCGGTGCCAGCTTTCTCAACCGCCTGCTTCCACAGGTAAACGGCAATATAGGCGGCTTCCATCGGGTCGTTAACCACCCGATCAGCCCCATATTTGGCTTTAAAGGCTTCTACGAACTTCTTGTTAACCGGATTGTCAACGGTCTGAAAGTAGTTCCAGGCGGCATACTGGCCCTTCAGATAGTCAACACCGATCGCCTTCACTTCTTCTTCCGCAATGCTGACCGACATGGTGGGATACTTGTCGGGACCCATGCCAGCTCCCTGCAACTGTTTGAAGAAGGCCACGTTGCTGTCTCCATTCAGGGTGTTGTAGATAACACCGCCATCGGGCAGGGCTGCCTTAATCTTAGAAATGATCGGAGTGACTTCCGTACCGCCCAAGGGAATGTAGTCTTCTCCGACTACCTTGCCGCCCTTCGCTGCTAGCTGAGCTTTGATAATGGTATTGGCAGTCCGGGGGAAGACATAATCCGACCCCACCAGGAAGAAGGCCTTGCCGGGATACTTCTTCATCAACCATTCCACCGAGGGCTCAATCTGCTGGTTGGGGGCCGCACCAGTGTAGAAGATGTTCTTAGAGCACTCCTGCCCTTCGTACTGAACGGGATACCAGAGCATGTGGTTCTTGGATTCAAAAGTTGGCAACACCGCCTTACGGCTGGCCGAGGTCCAGCAACCAAAGACCACTGCCACTTTATCCTGATCGATCAGCTTCTTCGCCTTTTCATTAAAGGTGGGCCAGTCTGAAGCACCGTCTTCAATTACGGATTCAATCTGCTTACCCAGAACGCCACCGGCTTTATTAATTTCTTCAATGGCTAGCTGATTGGCATCTACCACACTCTTTTCACTAATGGCCATGGTGCCACTGAGAGAATGGAGAACCCCCACCTTAATGGAGCCACCGCCACCTGGAGAGGCTTCTGGAGAGGCAGTTGGGCTTGTCGTAGGGGTGGGACTAGCACAGGCTTTGAGCAGTGCGCTGCCTGCTACCGTGCTACCGAAAATGATAAATTCGCGTCGACGAAATTGTTTTGTCATGGAGTAGTTCGCTCCCCACTAAATTAAACCGAGACAATCCGACTCGGTAGTAACTCTGAGATATTAGGACTACGAACAATTGGCAAAATGTATATGCAGATACAATTTGCTTCTTTGTTAAAGTTTGCAGGGTTTTCCTTGCTTCTAGTGCAGCGTCAACTCTAGAAATTAGGGTTTGTAGTCAGCGCTTCAGCGCTAAAGCGCCGACTACGAGCCAATGGGTTCACCTTAAAATTAGGGTTTGACAGAACACTAGCCATGCCTGGAGCGATCGCCTGTACGCTTAACTCGATTGGCTTTGCCTAAATTGCAGTCGCTAGATTTGCTTCCGTCTGGATGAATTCAATGATGGCTGGCAGTCCTTCCTGGGTTTTCAAGTTGGTAAAAATGAACGGTTTAGACCCCCGCATTTTTTTTGCATCCCGGTCCATCACCTCTAAATCAGCCCCGACATAGGGAGCCAGGTCAATTTTGTTGATCACCAGCAGGTCTGACTTGGTGATGCCTGGGCCGCCCTTGCGGGGGATTTTGTCGCCACCGGCCACATCAATCACATAAATGGTCAGATCGACCAGCTCTGGACTGAAAGTAGCCGCCAGGTTGTCGCCGCCACTTTCCACAAAGACCAGGTCCAAATCCTGAAACCGCTGTTCCAGGTCTTCGATCGCCGCCAGGTTCATGGACGCATCTTCCCGGATGGCGGTATGGGGACAACCGCCCGTTTCCACGCCCACAATGCGATCGCGTTCCAGGGCCTGACTGCGGACTAAAAATTGGGCATCTTCTTGGGTATAGATGTCGTTGGTGACCACAGCCAGCCGGAAGCGATGGCGCATCGCTTTACATAGTGCATCGACTAGTGCCGTCTTGCCAGAACCCACCGGGCCAGCTACGCCCACACGAAATGAACTCATTTTGGAGCAGTGATTGGAGCAGTGAAAGGAAAGACTGATAGAGTTTTGATTGTAAGCCAATTGAGCTGGAGTCGGCCCTCAGCGGCTGAGAATTGTACCCTGACCCAGCCAGAAATTCCGGCGTAATCCAGCTACTGCCGGCCTCCCTCCTGCTCTGACAACCCCGATGGTTCCAGCGATCTCGCCTGATGACGTGACTTCAGATGCCAACGGCTTGCCCTTTTGCATGGTCGATGTCTTTGCTGAAGAAAAGTACAGCGGCAATCAGTTGGCCGTCTTCACCCAGGCAGGCCATCTGACCACCGAGCAGATGCAACGCATCGCCAGGGAGATCAATTTTTCAGAGACAACGTTTATTCTGTCCCCTGAATTACAAGCCGGGGGATACGACGTGCGGATCTTCACCCCAACCCAGGAACTGCCCTTTGCCGGCCACCCCACCCTGGGCACCGCCTTCGTCTTGCAGCAAGTCATCCTGCAGCAACCCGTCGATCATTTGTTCCTGAACCTGAAGGTGGGGCCCATTCCGGTAACCTTTTCCTACCGCAATGGCCAACCAGACCTGATCTGGATGCGACAAAATGCGCCGGTCTTTGGTGAGATCGTCAGTGCTGCGGCGATCGCGCCCGTCTTGGGTTTGCCGATCAGCGATCTGGATGGCCGATTTCCCTGCCAGATTGTTTCAACCGGGGTTCCCTTTTTGCTTGTGCCGCTAAAAACCTTAGCTGCCTTACAACAGATGCGGGTGAATGTGGCGCAACTGCTGGCTCTGGTGGAACCCTTATCAGCAAAGATGATCTTCATTTTTTGCCCTGAAACCCGCCAGCCGACCAACCAGTTTAGTGCCCGCATGTTTGCCCATGCTATGGGCATTCCGGAGGATCCAGCAACCGGCAGCGCCAATGGCTGTTTTGCGGCTTACCTAGCCCACCATCGCTATCTCGGCGATCGACCAGTGGAGGTGCGGGTTGAACAGGGCTATGAAATTGGCAGACCATCCCTATTACATCTGCGGGCAACGCCAGTTGGAGACACCCTCCAGGTTGAAGTCGGCGGAACAGTTCAACTGGTGGCCAGGGGCACGTTTTTGTAGTAAAGCATTTCTCCCTCGACAAAGTGTTTTCCTGGGCCCAGCCTCATGGCAAATCCTGCTGAGTGACTTCTGCCGCCTGCTTTCTATCTCCCATAACAATCCTATTTGATTGGTGAACGACTGGATGGTGAAAGGGCTTTGTGAGCAGGATTTCCTGCGGAAACCTTTCACCATCCTGATCGGATCGCCATATCTCCTGCCAGCAATCCTGGCTTTGGCTGCTGCCCAAAGAGAAGACTAATAATTTCCTAAACAAAAGGGGTGCCCTGTCCACTGCCGGGGATACATTAGAAATGAGACAAGCCAAACAAGGTTTCCTGATTTTCAGTGGAACCGTCCCTTAGAGGGATGCGGCTCTGTCTGCAGAGTTCCTGTGGCAACGATACTGAGTCTCAGATGAACGCTTATCTCTTTGACGGACATTCCTCCAATTGCCCTATCTGTCATCGATCTGGTTCCATGAAGTCCCATAAAGTGATTACGGGACTGTTGACCTGCAAGCATTGTCAACACCAGTTGGTCGTAAGTTGGAGTGGTCACTATGTTCGCGATCCGTTTGCGCTACAGCGGCTCACCACAGGTCGCATGTTGCGGCGAGCCAGTCATCCCTTAGCCCGTCTCTATCGAGATGTTGCCATTGCAGCTCAACCGTTGGTGCTGGCTGCTTTGGGCAGTATTGTGATGGTGGGCATGCTCTGGACTTCCTTGACACCAGTTCCAATGGAAGGTCAATTGCAGCAGAACAAGCTGCTGCTGGAAGAAAAAATTGAACCCCGACCAAATCCGTAGTGCGTCTACCCCATTACCGACGAGTTACCAGAATCCATTTTCCACTCTGCCCTAGCAGCCGAACAGAGGGTAATTTCAAACTTTTGAGCGCATTCGAGTCCACCAGCAGATAGGGCTGATCCGATTCTTGCCAATACTCTGCTAGATCATCCAGGTTGTCTGGTGTGACTTTGCGATCGCTGTAGAAAATCAGCGAAGGTCGGTGATAGGGATAGGACGTTAGCACCTTGCGACCGGTTGGGACATTCTGCTGAATCATTTCAGCCACAGGGGGCACCGCAAAGGATTCGTTCAGTTCCCAGAGCCAATTGGCAGAACCCATCAGCAGTAGCAGAGACACATACAGGCCCCAAAATAGCAGGAGGAGGAACTGGGAATCCTGACGGATGGCCAAGCCAACAGCCAGCGTCAGGGTGAGTGTGGTGGCCAGGAGGATAATTGCCAGATCTGGTTTGGGTTCGGGGCCCATGCCGCTGAAATAAAAGGTGGCGGCCCAACCCGCGATCGCTGTTAAGCCCAGGCCAACTAACCAGAATTTTGGGTAGGGGGACTTCCGTCCTGACTGGACACCAAATACATCCCCCGGATGCCAGAGGGTTGCCAACTCTGCCCCCACAATCAGGGCCAGGGCGGGATAAACCGGCAACACATACCAGGGCAATTTTGTACTCATCAGGGAAATGGCTGCTAAATACACGCCAGTCCAGATCAGCACCAGCTTGGCCCAGCCCAGATTACGATTTTCCCAGGCCAGCCGCAGACCAGCCGGAAGAAATAGAATCCAGGGAAACCCATATTTAAGAATTTCCAGCAGGTAGTACCAGGGAGGACCGTGATTACTTTCAACCGTCTGCCAGACTCGATTGAGCGATTGCTCCATCAAATTGGTAGACAGAAACAACTGGCCATAGTGAACACCCTGGGCCCCGTACCACAACCAGGCTGGTAAGCTGCCTACCAGGACACCCATCCAGATATAGCCAGAGGTTAACAAGCGGGGGGTGTCCAGCCAGATAAATCCAAAGGCGATCGCACTGAGTAACAGGGCAACTACCCCTTTGGTGAGGGCCAGCATTCCCAATCCAACGCCGATCCCCAAGCCCCAGCGCAGATCTCGCCGAGACCGCAGCAGGCAAAACAGCATCAGCAAGAAACTGCAAATCACGGCTCCGTCCAGCATCGCCAGTCTGCCATGACGCACCACAGGTAAGAAGGTCAGATAGACCAAGGCCGAAAAAATGGCTGGAGTCCGCTGCGGAAATAACTCCCGGCCGATGGCATAGAGCAGTGGCACCGAAAAGGCGGTTAACATCGCCCCTGGCATGCGGCTGGTCCACTCGTTGACACCTCCCATGCCATAGGCCAGTGCAATCAGCCAATGGACCAGGGGCGGTTTGTTGACATAGGGATCCCCATCCAGGGTGGGGAACAGCCAAGTGAGGGAGCCATTGGGGACTGCTGCAGAAACCCCTTGCTGCGATCGCCATATATCCCGCGCCACCTGGGCCACAATGCCTTCATCCCAGTCTCGCAGGGGCACTCCACCCAGGTTGATGCTGTAGAGAAACATGGCAGCTAGCAGCAAACCAATGCTCCACAGCACATCCACCCAATAGCGGGCAGTGGGGGAAGATTTCCAATAGATGCGGGGCAAAGGAGACTGATTCATCCAGCAACCCAAAGACAGTGCAATCGAAGTCTGGTCGGATCCCTCATTTCTGTCAAGCCGCTGATCGCGATCGCGCCAATCAGGTTTCGATCCTGAATCATGATAGGACGGATGGCTGCCTGCTTTCCGGCGCCAGACCTTCCGACAATTCCGAAAAACCAAAAGAATCTAAATTCCCCATTATATGAGGCGTCCCCTCGCCCGGAACCTGACAATTCCGCCTGAAAATTTCTCCTCGCAGGAAGACTATTGTCCTGCTGGCGCTGACCGTCCGCCAAGCTTCCTGGTTGATTGCCAATAAATGCACAGGTTGTCTGATTTCTCCCCACGTTGATCGTTACAATCAGGCTGTCCAATGCAATGCACAACTCTGGTAAAGAAAGAGTTGCCGAATGGCATCACCTAGACTTTGAATTATAGAGTGAAGTGAACCCGGTGAAGGCTTGCCCTTTGCATCAATGCTTGTATGGGCAGTTGGGACCACCTCATCAACCGTCAGCCAGAGTGATCAACCATGCGGACAATCGATATTCTGAGAGAGGATTATGCTCGTTTTCCCTGGGAGCAAACCTATAGTCTTTATGCGCCTGATGTTTACTTTAAGGATCCGCTGAATGAATTTCGTGGCATTGATCGCTATCAAAAAATGATTGCTTTCATTCAGACCTGGTTTCAAAACTGTCAGATGGAAGTGCATCGTCTTGAGCAGCAGGATCATCAGATTCGCACAGAATGGACATTAAGTTGGAATACCCCCTTACCCTGGAAGCCCCACATTGTCATTCGTGGTTGGAGCGAATTAACCCTGAATTCAGATGATTTGATTACGGCTCACATTGACTACTGGCACTGTTCAATTCTGGATGTTTTGAAACAACATTGGCCGAGAAAATCATGATACGCCAGTTACTGGTTGGTTTGTTGCTAGGGCTCACCCTGGGCGCCTGTTCTCAGGAGGAAAGAACCATTCTGCGGTTGTCCGCCTATGGATTCAGTGAGCAAGCGGTAACGGCGATCGAGAGTGTGCGGGCAATTTACAAGCTCAGTAGTCCCACCCGACCCCCTGATGAATCGCGATCGCTGCTGGTGAATCGGCTGCTGCAAAGCAAGGTTGATTTTCGGGATGTGCGACGGATTGACACGATTATTACTGGCGCTCGCCCATCCGAAACCCAGACATCGGAACTGGATGAAGCGTTCAACGACCTGATTGCTCAGTACGAAGCAACTGCCGCCATCTTTAACAATATTGAGAAGGTTGGCCTGTTGGGCAGTGGGGCGATCTCGGACGCCGCCCAACCGGCTCGGAGTCTGACAGTCAAAATGTCCTTACTGGCTAAACGGCTTAGTCAGGACCCGCCGACCCCGTTGGACCCAGCGCGAGTGGTGTTAAGCCGACGACTGCGGGATTTGCGTCGCCGGTATGACGATCCCAAGACAACGGAAGCGGAACGACGGGAAATTCAGACCCAGGTCAGCCAGCAAATTGATGAATGGTTGCAGGTAGATGCCCAGGAACGTCAGCTTTTATGTGAAACCACTGCCAGGCTGGTTCGGGCGGCGGAAACGGGTCAACAATTGTCCACTTTGATTGATCAGTACAGAAGTGTGAGTTTCGATAAAGTGGTCAATACGGTTACCCAACTGTTCGGCACCGCTTCCAGCCTAACGGGTCGAGACTACAGTCTCCTGACAGCGCGAATTCAGCGGTTGGATAGCGCCATTAAGCAAGACCCGACCCTGAATGCGATCGCCAATGAACTGCCCCAACAGTTCTGGCGTACCTCCAATCAGCAACCACTGACCGAAACTCGATCCCTGCAATGTCAACCATAGAGGGGCAAAACCCATGTCCAACAGCCGCAGTAATGGCAACCTGGAGTCCGGTTCCGATGCATTGATTGACCGCTTACAGACCCTCATTGACACCCTTGCACCGCAATCGAACAGTTCGGCAGGAAGCTTACAGGGCTTGAGTACCGCCATGCTGGAAGCCGTTGAAAATCAACTCAACGATATCCTGCCCATGTTGCAGTTTGAGCTGATGGATGCGGAGGATGCTGGGGAGTGGGAACAGGTGGATCGACTCAACGATGCGATCGCAACCTGCAAATCAGCCCTCAATGCAGTACGAGCCGCGATCTTGCGTCAGACAGTCATTAATTATCGTCCGCAGGATATTGCCGAAATCAAGCGCATTCGGGCCCAAATTGATGCTGCTGCCAGAACCCAACAGCGGTTGGCAGCCTTGTTACAGGTGGCCAAATTTATTCGCCGCCTAGCCTTTCGGATTGCCTAAGTTGTCTGGAAGAGCAACTTATACCGCGACACGCTGGTAGAGCGATCCGATCAGGATTGTGAAAGGTTTCCGCAGGAAATCCTGCTCACAAAGCCCTTTCACCATCCAGTCGTTCACAAGTCATTTAGGATTGCTATATCAGGAATGTAGGAGTCAGGCGATGGCCTCCTGCATTCTGAACCCTACCTTCTGCCTTCTACCCTAACGAAATGCCCTGCTTTCCATCGGTAGCTATCTGGACACTGACCCCTGTCTGTTCCAGGGCTGACTATCGAATGAATTCTGAATCACACTGTCTAACAGCCTTGTGCTTGGATTAGGATGATAAAAACATCTATGTCCCTGGATCATCCCCCGCTGTAGATAGATAGATAGATAGATAGAGCTATGACGAGAATGACTTCGATAGTCCTGCAAGCAACTGCTGCCAGTCCTACGGTTGCCCCTACACGGTCGAGTCAGGTGGTCCGTCAGCACTATCCCAATTACAAGGTGATTGTCCTGAATGACGACTTCAATACTTTCGAGCATGTTGCCAAATGCCTGGTGAAGTATATTCCCGGTATGACACCGGATCGGGCCTGGGAATTAACCAACCAGGTTCACTTTGAAGGGCAGGCAATTGTTTGGGTTGGTCCCCAGGAGCAAGCGGAACTCTATCACCTGCAATTGAGTCGAGAAGGTTTGACCATGGCTCCCCTGGAAGCGGCCTGAGGGAGACAGGTGTCGGGTGGCAGAAGGGCGCAGGACTAAACTCCCAAAATCCAAAACCTAAAACCCAGAACCCAAAACCCAATCGATCGCATTCTACTCATGGGTCTATGAGAAACGGGATGAGACTGCTGGAATCGTGAGAATAAGGTCCCTTTTTCCCGTATTCTGGATGCTGGAATCCCTTTCCCTTGGTGTTATGAGTGCTTCTCAAAACGGCAGGCTTGTCTTGAACCATTCCACCCATCTTCCGGGTCTGCTTCCAATCTTGGAACGTTTAAGTCAGAGTTCTGGAGTTCAGACTGTTACGCCGGGTGTAATTGCCAATGTGCGGGCCCATAGTCCGAATATGGTAGTTAAAGTTTCTGTTCCCATCCGGGGTGGCTTCAAGCTAATCGCCCGCCGCGGAAAAACAGTTCAGGAAGTGTTTGTGCTAACGACCCTTAATCCTGAGCAACTCCAGGCGGCGATCGCCCAGGCCATGCATCCCTGATTGCCTCGATTTTTCTGTCTGAAGGTGTTTTATGGCTGCCCAGTCCCCTAAAAATCGTGACCAGGCTGTTTACCGAGAATTTGGCGATCGGGCTAAGCCGGATGCTCTGGAACGGGCTGTTCCCGATTTGCCGCCTCAGCAGCAAAATCTGCGCGTGGAAACCTCCAGGGCTGGCCGGAAAGGCAAGACGGTAACGATTATTCGTGGTTTTCAGACTAAACCAGAAACCCTGACTGCCTTGTTGAAACAGCTTAAAGCTCAATGTGGAGCCGGTGGAACGGTCAAAGACAACGAAATTGAGCTTCAGGGAGATCACAAACAAAAAATCCTGGAGTTCTTGACCAAGCAGGGCTACAAGGCCAAGGCCAGCGGCGGTTGATGTAGCCGTTGCCAAACTTGCTCCAACAAATCGGGGGCATCGGCCTCAAACCATTCAATCTGGGGGTCGGCCCGAAACCAGGTGCGCTGCCGTTTGGCAAATTGTCGGGTGTGCAGGGCAGTCAGGGCGATCGCCTGCTCCAGCGAATGGTCACCCGCCAGATACTGCCGGAACTCAGCATAGCCCAGGGTATTCAGCAGCGGCAGATCAGGGCCATATTTTCGGCAAAGAGATTCTACTTCTGCCACTAACCCCTGTTCCACCATTTGTTGGGTGCGTCGTTCAATTCGCCGCTGCAGGGCGCTCCGCTCACCACAGTCCAGGCCAATTTGCCAGATGGGATAGGGGGGAGGAGCTTCTCCCTGCTGCTGTGACATGGGGCAACCCGTGACATAAAACACCTCTAGCGCCCGCAGCGTTCTCACCTGATCATGGGGATGGATTTTCCCAGCAGATGCCGGATCTACCTGTTGCAGTAGGGCATAACAGTAGACCTGTCCTAACCCTTGCAACTGCGATCGCAAGGCTGGCTGGGGTGACACACGCGGGATCTTCAGTCCCCTGGTAATTGAACGGATGTAGAGTCCAGTGCCGCCGACCAGCAGATAGGGAGGAGAGGAGAAGGGGGGAAGAGGGGGGAGGGAGGCGGAAGGAGGGAGGGGGTGATTCTGAGGGGTTACCTGAGAGAGTAGGATGTCGGCCAAGGGCGGGCGGCCTTCAATCAGAGCTTGGGCTTTTTCCTGGTAGTCGGCCAGGGTAAGAGTTTCGGTGGGGTCGCAAATATCGATTAAATAATGGGGCGCCTGTTGTTGCTCGGCGGCGGTTGGCTTGGCAGTGCCAATGTTAAATTCTCGATACACCTGGCGCGAATCGGCGCTGATGATGGCAGAATTCAACCGCTGCGCCAGGGCGATCGCCAGTCCCGACTTGCCAGTGGCAGTCGGCCCACAGATTACAATTAATCCTGGTACGGACGTATTGGGCAAGGCTATAATGGAGTTTAAAGCAGACATTAAGAAGACTGATATTCCATCCCTGCAGTAAATATCACAGGAGAGGCTTCTAAAATCGCTTATAAGGCTTTTATGTTAAAATTTTGGACAGTTTTGGTCTTTTTGATGGGGAAAGGCTTTAGAAAGCCGGATCGCGGGAGCGCAAATTCATGACGAATAGTAACTACGGGGCAGAGCAGATTCAAGTTTTAGAAGGGCTTGAAGCCGTTCGTCGGCGTCCGGGCATGTACATTGGCAGTACCGGACCACGAGGGCTTCACCATCTAGTCTACGAGGTCGTGGACAACTCGGTTGATGAAGCGCTGGCTGGTTACTGTAAGGAAATTCAGGTGACACTGAATCCCGACAATTCCGTTACTGTGGTGGACGATGGTCGGGGTATTCCAACCGACATTCACCCCCGCACGGGGAAGTCAGCCCTGGAGACCGTCTTAACAGTATTGCATGCGGGTGGCAAGTTTGGCGGCGGTGGTTATAAGGTTTCCGGTGGTTTGCACGGGGTGGGGATTTCGGTTGTCAATGCCCTATCCGAGTGGGTCGAGGTCACTGTCTGGCGCGAGGGTCGGGTGCATACTCAACGCTATGAGCGGGGGGCGCCCGTTACCGACTTGCAGGTTCAGCCCTATGCCGATGCCAAACGAACCGGAACAGCGGTTACCTTCCGGCCCGATGCGGTTATTTTCACAACCGGCACGACCTTTGACTATGCCACTCTGGCTGGACGTTTGCGGGAGCTGGCCTATCTCAATGGCGGGGTCAAAATTGTTTTTACTGATAACCGCACCGAACTCCTGAAAGATGGTGAATCCTATACGGAAACCTACTATTACGAAGGCGGCATCCGGGAATATGTCGCCTACATGAATCGGGAGAAGCAGGCACTCCACGAGGAAATTATCTATATTCAGGGCGATCGCAATAATGTGCAAGTAGAAGTAGCCCTGCAATGGTGCGTGGATGCCTACACGGACAACCTGTTGGGGTTTGCCAATAATATTCGGACGATTGATGGCGGTACTCACCTGGAAGGACTCAAAGCCGTCCTGACCCGCACGCTGAACAATGTGGCCCGCAAGCGCGGCAAGCTGAAAGAGAGTAGCGCTAATTTGGGTGGCGAGAATATTCGGGAAGGGCTGACCTGTGTGATTTCGGTCAAGGTGCCGGAACCAGAATTTGAGGGACAGACCAAGACCAAGCTGGGCAATACGGAAGTCCGGGGCATCGTGGACTCCCTGGTGGGAGAAGTCTTGACCGAGTATCTGGAGTTTCGGCCAGCCATTGCCGACGCTATTTTGGATAAGGCAATTCAGGCCTTTAATGCCGCCGAAGCCGCCCGTAAAGCCCGGGAGTTGGTGCGGCGTAAATCGGTTCTGGAGTCTTCTACTCTGCCAGGTAAGCTGGCCGATTGTAGTTCCCGCGATCCAGGTGAGTCGGAAATTTTTATTGTGGAAGGAGACTCGGCTGGCGGCAGTGCCAAGCAGGGGCGCGATCGCCGCTTTCAGGCAATTTTGCCGTTGCGAGGCAAAATTCTCAATATTGAAAAAACCGATGATGCCAAGATCTATAAGAATACGGAAATCCAGGCATTAATCACCGCTCTGGGGCTAGGCATCAAAGGGGAAGAGTTTGATCCGTCTCAATTGCGCTATCACCGCATCATCATCATGACCGATGCGGACGTCGATGGGGCCCACATTCGCACCCTGTTGCTGACCTTCTTTTACCGCTATCAGCGGTCCATGGTGGATCAGGGTTTTGTTTACATTGCCTGCCCGCCCCTCTATAAAGTAGAGCGCGGTCGGCAGCACTATTACTGCTACAACGAACGAGAACGGAATCAGGTAATTGCGAGCTTCGGTGAAAATGCCAAGTACGAGATCCAGCGCTTTAAGGGGTTGGGTGAAATGATGCCGGAACAACTCTGGGAAACCACCATGAACCCGGAAAGCCGCACCCTAAAGCAGGTGGAAATCGAAGATGCAGCTGAAGCCGACCGGGTGTTTACGGTGCTGATGGGCGATCGGGTAGCCCCCCGACGGGAGTTCATTGAAACCTACGGCCCCAAATTGAATCTGACAGACCTGGATATTTGATCGATCTCCACAGTCTCCCTTCTCCCTAGAACAATGCCTGAATGAGCAGTTTTGGCCCTGACTTTTCCCCAGTTTCCTGGCTTGCGGACTGTTTCATTGGAACAATATATTGTGATCCAGCTAGAATTGCGATGTCATCGTTCCATCCTTGCGGCTCATTCCCCTTTCTGCCATGACAATCTCCCGGGCTTCTGATGTGAATGTAGAGCAGGTCAGAGACAGATTAGTCAAAGCCTATCGCCAGCTTACCAAACTGGAACAGGAGATCATTCAGCTATCGTCAGTCATTTATGGGCCGGTTAACCGGACAGTCTTGCTGGATTGCTTGAATCAAACCGGGACGCGGGATAGCTCTGGGAAACCCTTCACTGGCAGTTCTCTCAGGCCCTATCTTGAGCGATTGTTGCAGGCTGAATTGCTGACGCAGGAGCGGAACCAGGGACCTCAATGCCATCCACTGCTGGTGGAAATTGCCACCCGGGATGCGATCCGATTGGGACGATTTGATCGATTGGTGCAGGCGATTGAGGCAAAAATTCCGATCCACACCAGTTGGAAGGGCGGTCCTCGTTATTTCAGCAGTGAAGCTCAATTGATCCGGGAAGTACGGATTGGTCTATACCGTCAGGATTTGCCTTTTATCAGTAAACAACTGGAAGACTTTCACCGCTATGGCTATCGCAAACAACCAATCAGTCTGACTGAGATTCTGCACCAGGTCTGTACCAATCCGTTTGACTCGGATTGGTTTCGCACGCTGAAGCCGGAGATCTTCGAGATAGGCATTTCCAGCATCTTGATGGATGGGGTGTTAAGTCTATCTCCAAAGGCGGATGCCTTTGCTCTGCTTCAGGAAAGTTGCACTCAAACGGACAAGCCATGCTCTCATTTTCTGCGCCTGCTGTTGGCGGATCAATTGGTTTTTCGGGGACAACTTCAAGCTGCAGAACAGCAGGTCGAACAAGTGGCCCAGGAATATAGCTGCGATCGCCAGATTTTACTGGGATGGA
>Ga0272446_1002313_pt1 | contig 26170 bp, 23 predicted proteins | sample YNPCB0061_FD_194587 | JGI IMG/M metagenome (GOLD analysis project Ga0272446, IMG submission 194587) | Hot spring microbial mat communities from Yellowstone National Park, WY, United States - YNP-CB-006-1 | ecosystem: Environmental > Aquatic > Thermal springs > Hot (42-90C) > Sediment | place...
AAAACTTTATCTTTTTCCAAAAAACTAGAAAATCATATCGGGGCTATTTGGCTTTTTATCCATCACTACAACGATGAAATTCAATCTAGGCTCTCTTTGTCCGTATCCTGACATCTTTAGGACTACCAAAGAACCTATAATCATTCCTTTGATGCCGTAAAGCGTTGAGCAGCATTGAGGTAATAGCCGATTTGCCACATAATAGAAATGTAGGTTGCGATAGGTTGACTCAGATTATGGCAGAACAAATTAAGATCAGCAAGAAAGATTATGAGAATGCCCAGCTCAACTACTGGATGTGCCTTGATGAACTTGAGCATGGTTACAAGATGACGGATGAGGATAGGAAGACTCTAACAAGGATTGAAGATATTTTAGAAGTACCTGCTGAGCAAAGGGTGACTAAGCCTAGCAATATCAAATATATTATTTCTGAATAGGTTACCCCAGTTTACGGGTGCTCGAGCGGGTAAGTGATTGTTCCTTTGATGCCGTAAGGCGTTGAGCACTATAATTGCGTCATAAACCAAACTTAAACCGACACGCTAGTAAGACCTGCGGGCACGGCACGAGTGAGGGGGAGGTGTAGCCAACCACTTGTTACAGGAGGAAAATGACACAGGCACCAGACGATCGCCCTCAGTGGGCAAGAGAGCTATCCGCACAGTTTCAAGCTCTAAGCGACAAGGTAGAGCGGTTTGATGAGCGGTTCAGTGATTATCAAAAGGCTACACAGTGGGTAGTGCAGTTAGCATTTGCGCTGATTGCCTCATCTACCGTAACCGTGATTATTACTGCCGTATTCAAGTCCCGCTAACAAAAAAAAACCACACAGGGAGGGGTTGACAACTAGTAGCGATCGTTCCTTTGATGCCGTAAGGTGTTGAGCACTCCCGCTATCTAGATTCCAGCGCACAAAGTAGGTGCGATGCCAATCTCTTCCAAACCCCACTAGGGATTAAAATTGCTTAATCGGCTCTGGAGAAGATTGATAATGCAGGACTCCAGTTGCGAAGCAGTGTAATGGTTCCATTCACTCTGCTTAGTGTAGGAACTGATGCCTTTCGGCAAATCAAGTGCAGTCCACCAATTCAGTCAAATGCTTGATTGATCGTGAAGAGCATGAGATTTACTGCTGTTATTGAATCAATACTCTTCAAAACTCCAAAGTGGAAAATGAGATTACCTTTCCTTTGAGAGGTTGTCCGTAATAGATGGTATTGCGGGATAAAGAGGCTAAGTGATTTACTGTCCAATGAAGGTAGGGGGCAAACCAAATTTTTTGCTGTGGGGGGGCAATACCTAAACAGCGGGCAGGACCAGTGCTCATGGCTCGCCATAGTTCTAAGGCTGTGAGCATTTTGGTTTCCACCAGTTCGTGCCACAGTACAGGTAACGCCAACTCCAATCCGATCGCCCCAGATGGAGCTAACTCAAAGCCTACCATCTTTTCTTCGTAGGTGTAGGGGGTGTGATCAATGGCGATCGCATCGATTACCCCCGTCTTCACTCCCTCAATTAACGCCAAGCGATCCGCTTCGCTGGGCAAGGGGGGGTTAAACTTCAGATTAGTGTCATAGCTGGATAGATGTTGTTCCGAGAAGCAGAGGTGTGACCAGACCACACTGGCAGTGATGGGCAGATCGTCTGCTTTTGCCTGAGCAATGAGCTGAACACTGCGGGCGGTGCTGAGGCGCATAAAATGAGTAGGGGTTTGGGTGAGGCGCACCAATTCAATTAAACCAGCAAGGGCAGAAGTTTCGGCGGCGGTGGGGATGCCGCCCAGACCATACTCCACAGACCATTTGCTTTGATATGCTACTCCGCCGCTTGCCAAATCTGGATTTTGCGGCATGAGCATTATCGGTTTGCCAAGTGGCTTGATGTATTCCATTGCCCGGCGCAACAGGGCTAAATTGGCGATCGCTTTGCCATCGCTAAATCCCACTACCAGTTGTGCTAGTTCTCCCAGATCGGCAATCTGCTCACCCTTAAGACCCAGAGTAATAGCTCCCCACGCCAAAAACGGCGCACCTTGCCTGTGCCAAAACTCAGCACTGGCTAGGTTGTCTATGGGAGGAGTTGTGTGGGGCAGAATGCCCACCTTAGCAAAGCCACCCGCCACTGCTCCAGCCTGCAAGGAAGCCACTGTTTCCCTCTGCTCATAGCCAGGGGAGCCACTACTGCTGTGCATATCCACCAGAGCATTACCCAAAACCAAACTGGGCATACTAGGCTGTCTTGTGTCTTGGATATGGGGCTGAATGCTACTCGGAAAATTATCTGCGGCAGAGGGGGTAATTAACTCCAGTGATTCGGAACCAACTATGGCATCAATAACCCTTACTTGCTGACCTGTCATTGAGTTTGCGATTAAGGGTATGGTTAAAGTTTAGCTCTGGCTTGGCTACTGCTAAATAATCATAGTGGCGATCCTGTAGATGCTTGAGATAAGCTGAAATTACAGGGTCTTCAACTATACACTCAGATTGAATAATTCCTGCAAAGCGGGTTGTAGCACTACTCGCAGTGGCAAAAAGCATGCATTGATCCAACAAAATTACCTACTAGGATTATAGTAACTGCTGAATTGCTTGCCAAGTATTGGCTATACCAAATCATTTAAGACTTGCCATCTTCTGCCGCACCTCGTCAGCATTCTCTTTGTAAAGTTGCATACCTCTTTCACAAGCACTGCGGAAATGCTGGTTAATCATAGTCATATCCGCCTCTTTCCCTTGAGACACTTGGCTGAAATAGAGATTGACACTGTCTGCCAAAGCCCAAGTATTGGCGTAGGTGTTGGCAACTCCGCCGATGGTCGCCCCTGTGGGTACCATTTTGGTTAAATTGCTGGCGGGGTCACGAAAGCCAGCGATGTTCATGCCGCTAATTACTCCTTTGAGAATGGCATAAGCATCAATCTGTTCGGGAGCAAACTGCCAGCAAATGCCGATTTCTTGGATCATCTGGCATTGATAGGTGCAAACTAAAATATCGGGGGCGATCGCCACATTCAAAGTAGGAAACACCCAAAACATAGCGCACAGGGTAGCGTAGTGCAGAGATAATTCCGCTGTTGCTCTTTGACGGGCTGTAGCATCAGATATAGGCACAACTTGGCTCTGACGATGAAAAATCTGCCGCATATTGGACAGAATGTGCAGTAAGGTCTTGGTCTTGCGCTCGGGGACAGCAAAGCGCTCTTGCAAAATATCTAAAACTTTTTGCTCAGTAGGATCACAGTCGCCATCCACATTCGCCATAGCAAAGGCAGTATTGTAGGCAAGCTCACGGGCGGCTGGCGAAGCAACCATACTGGTATATTCAGACAGGTGTTCTGCTTTGACATTGTGCAACAGTTGATCCACTGATTGGATGTCTGCCATATCAGCATCTTCCAGACGAGCAACACTTTCTAGGGCGACTGTAAGTGCGGTGCGCTCATTCTCGTGAATTTTGCCATCTGCCATTGCTACACAAGCCAGAATGTTAAGGCTGGCAAGGGCTTCCCTACTGTTTACAGACATCTAATTTTGTTCCTCAACCAAAAAGTTATTTAGAGTACAAAAATCGTAAAACCCAAAGATTAAAGTCTGTTTATGTTTTGGTTTAGGGAAAATTAAGGCTCGCGATTTCTGCTATGGTGTTAGGGCAGTAACTGTAAGTATTGTGACTACCTATGACCGTAAAAGTACTGATACCCACTCCCCTGCAAAACTTGACCAACAATCAAGCGGAAGTCGCCTGTGAGGGGCACAGCATTCGGGAAATTCTGGATTCATTGGAGGCTAACTGCCCAGGCATCAAGGCAAGAATCTGTGATGAACAGGGCAACCTGCGTCGCTTTGTCAATTTTTATGTCAATAGCGAGGATATTCGCTTTTTGCAGGGGACTGATACCGAACTAGCAGATGGTGATGAAGTCAGCATTGTGCCAGCGATCGCTGGGGGGTGAGCTTGCTAGCTTTTTTGCTGAAAGTCCTGCTCTGGTCTCTGGGCTTGGCGCTGGGCATCAAGGCTCTGGCTCCCCAGTTGTCTGAGGTTCTGCTGGCATTGCCTACAACTAAGCTGAATGTGTTGGCACTGCTGACAATCAGCCTACCCGTGCTCACCCTAGCTGTGCTTCTGCAAGTACGCATTTTGCACAAATTGCAGTAGCCCCCCACAAGCATCATTGAGCAAGTCGAGGACATAATAAAACCCCTCTTCGCCCCCATAGTAGGGGTCGGGAACTTCTGTATCTAAGTGGGTCTGGCAGAAGTCACACATCATCTTTACTTTGTCTTGGTATATGCCATAGGGGTCAAGTTGCAGGATACGCCGATAGTTTTGGCGATCCATCGCCAAAATTAAATCAAATTCTTGCAAATCTCTAGGCTCGATTTGTCTGGCTGTACCCACAAATTTCATGCCCCTAAGGCGTGCGGCTTCGATCATGCGCTCGTCGGGTGGTGCGCCCACATGGTAATTACTCGTCCCAGCAGAATCACAGATGATTTGGTCACTTAAGCCTGCTCGGTCGACCAACAGGCGCATGATATTCTCTGCCGCAGGGGAGCGACAGATATTTCCCAGACAGACAAACAACAATTTGACCATAGTTTTATTGTTCGACAAAAATGACAGACCGCTGATGTGGCTGAGATAATTAGGGTATGAATGCGGATGAAGAGACTCGAACTCTTACGCCAAAGGCACTAGAACCTAAATCTAGCGCGTCTACCAATTCCGCCACATCCGCTTTTGGCAAGTAAGATTGTAGCCTAATTCGGGCTGGTTTGCGTGCTGGTGTATCTCTGGCAAATGTAGTAGGATGAGAGCCTAAGTTGACTGTGCGGTGGGGGGTACTCGATGGGGATGCTATTGACAGACGGTCAGGCCAAAGTGCACTTGATAGAGAACTGCCTAAGCAACTGGTTTCAATTAGTTTGGCTGATTTTTGAGTAATTAAGTAATATAGTCAACAATGAGGAACTGGGAGGGGGTGTAGTGGGTAGTAACGCTGGTGCGCTTGACAGACTGAAGATAGTCCTGCGATGGGGCGTTTTATGGGGCTACCGATCAAGAGGCTAGCCATCGGTGGGCTGGTGCTACTGCTGTCGTTTTTTTATGTTTGGGCTGTTTGGCAGGGCTGGGTGCTTGCTCTAGTCCACCCTGTGCTGGTGGTGGGACTATCAGTGCTGGGAATTGCAATCTATATCTATGTGCATCAACTAGGGCAAAGTGCCCAGCGCTTCCGTGCTATTGTGGAAGCTACCCCTGTGCCGCTTTTGATCATTGACCCGCCGAGTGGGATGGTGGTCTATGCCAATGGTTCGGGGGAGGCGCTGTTTGAGAATGGCAAAGCCAAGGGGAAATCGGTCACTGACTTATTACCCGCTGAGGACTGGGAAAATTTACGGCAGATTTGGCAGAGGGACGGGGAAGTGAGGGATTATGAACTGCCCTGCTCTGCTAACCTGTGGGCGATCGCCGCTCTGCGCTCCTTGCCCCAAGCACACCAACCAGACCTGATCCTCACCTTGACGGATATTACTGCCTTCAAGCAAACTACGGAAGCCCTGAAGCGGGGGGAAGCCAACTATCGCAGTATCTTTGAGAATGCCATCGAGGGGATTTTTCAGGCTAGTCCAGACAATGCCCTACTGCGCATCAATGATTCCTTTGCCAAGATATTTGGCTACGCTTCCGCCACAGAAATGCTAGGTAAGGTGCGCCATTTCAACAGCCTCTATGCCGACGGGGAAACGGAAGGGGAGTTTCAGCACCTCATGGCACAGCGGTCAGAAATCCTTGGCTGGGAGTACCCTGCCTACAGGTGCGATCACTCCATCATCTGGATTCGTCAAAGTACCCGTGCTGTGCGCAATCAAAAGGGCGACCTGCTCTACTACGAAGGCATTGTGGAAGATGTCAGCCAGCGGCGCAGGCAGGAGGAAGAACTGAGACAGCAGATGGCAGAACTGCAAGTGGAAATTGACGAGTCCCGCCGTGCCAAACAGGTGGCAGAAATCACCGAAACAGACTTCTTTAAACAACTGCAAGCCGAAGCGGATGCCCTGCGCTCCGATAACTAGGCGGGACAGGCTATTGACAACGCGGGAGAAACCTGCATAATGGTAAACAAAGTTTCTGTATAAGAAACTCGTCCTCTCAAGCAAACCTGTCATGCCGCTCCGACTGTTGAAATTTGCCCTTGCTAAGGGCTACCCTGAACCACTCATGTTTGGCTGTGCCACAGAGCTAAAACCCAGCTATGACTTGGTGATCATTGGAGCAGGGGGGCATGGCTTGGCATCCGCCTATTACCTTGCCAAGGACTATGGCATGAAAAACATTGCCGTTTTGGAAAAGAACTACATCGGCAGTGGCAACACGGGCAGGAATACCACCATTATTCGCTCCAACTACCTCACCCCTGAGGGGGTCAAGTTTTATGATGAATCGGTGCGCCTGTGGCAGGACTTGTCCACTGATTTTGATTTGAACTTGTTTTATGCTAACCGTGGGCATCTCACCCTTGCCCACAGTGACAGCTCCCTGCGTACCATGCGCTGGCGGGCAGAGGTGAATAAGCATTTGGGGGTCAAGAGTGAATTGATCTCAGCACAGGAAGTAAAACAACTCTGTCCCCACATTGACTTAGAGTGTGGTGGTCATGCGCCAATTTTGGGAGCTTTGTACCATGAACCAGGTAGCATTGCCCGCCATGATGCGGTGGCTTGGGGCTATGGGCGGGGCGCTTGTCAGCGAGGGGTGGAAATTCACCAGCAAACTGAAGTTATTGGGCTTACGGTCAAGGGCCATCGCATTGCTGAGGTAATTACCAACAGAGGCAAGATCAGCACAGACAAAGTGCTCTGTGCCACCGCAGGCAGTACCCCGCAAATTTTGCAGATGGTGGGTTTGCCCTCTCCCCTCTACATTCACCCCCTGCAAGCCATGGTCAGCGAACCCGTAAAGGCATGGCTGGACAAAATTATCGTGTCGGGCACGCTCCATGTCTATATCAGCCAGTCGGCGCGGGGGGAACTGGTGATGGGTGCTTCCCTCGATCCCTATGAATTGCACCAGAGCCGTTCCACTTTTGATTTTATGGAAGGTCTCTCAGCACGGATGTTGGATTTATTTCCATTCCTGTCCCATGTCAAGGTGGTGCGCCAGTGGGGGGGCATGGCAGATATGACCCCAGACTTTGCGCCAATCATGGGCAAAACCTCCATTCACGGATTTTACTTAGATGTGGGCTGGGGCACATGGGGTTTTAAGGCAACCCCTGTGTGCGGCAAAACCATGTCCTACACCGTAGCCCATGACCGCAACCACAGCCTCATTGAAAAATTTGGGCTGGAGCGGTTCCGCAAATTTGAGTTAGTGGCAGAGCGGGGAGCCGCTTCAGTGAGTCATTAGGAGTGAGCGCTAGATGAAGTTACTTACCTGCCCAATTAACGGCACGCGTCCCATCAGTGAATTTATCTGTAGTGGGGATGTAGAGCCAGAGTTAGACCCCCAGTCCTGTAGTGATGAGCAGTGGGCAAGCCATGTGTTTAATCGTCCGCAAAATACCCCCTGCGTGAAGCGGGAGTGGTGGTGTCATCTTCCCAGTGTCACTTGGTTTATTGTGGAGCGGGACACAGGGAGCGATCGCATTCACAAAACCTACCTCTACAGCGATCTGGTGGAGGGCAGGGTATGAGATTAGCACCCATACTGGGGGAATGGATTGATCGTTCTGCCCCCCTGTCTTTTGAGTTTGCAGGGAAGCCCTACCAAGGCTATGCAGGAGACAGCATCACCTCTGCGCTGTTGGCAAATGACCAGTGGATTTTGGGCAGAAGTTTTAAGTATCACCGCCCCCGCAGTGTGTTTTCCTTGGCAAACCACGACATCAATGTCCTGATGCAGTGGGGGCATATACCTAACCTGCGGGCGGATGTCACCCCTCTGCAAGCGGGCATGAAGCTCCAACCTGTGAATGTCTGGGGCAGTGTGGGCGGGGATTGGCTGGGCTGGTTGGATTACCTGTCGCCATTCCTGCCCGTTGGCTTCTATTACAAAACCTTTCACGGCAAGCTGTTTCCTTTCTGGGAGCGGGTGATCCGCACTATCACGGGTTTGGGCAAGGTGGATACTGCCACACCCCACATGCGTACGCCCAAAGCCTACGATTTCTGCGATGTGCTGGTGATTGGCGGCGGCATTGCAGGTCTGCAATCGGCGCTCACCTGTGCCGAGGGGGGAGCGGATGTGCTGTTGGTGGAGGAAAATCCCCACCTCGGGGGCAGTGGTCTGTATCAATTGGGCGGTGATCAGGCTAATGCGGAATTGGCAAGGGGTTTGGTGCAGAGGGTAAAACTGCACAGGAATATCCGAGTGCTGACCCATACGGTGGCGATCGCCTATTACGCTGACCACTGGGTTCCCCTAATGCAGTCAGACAAAATTATCAAAGTGCGGGCAAAGAGCGTCATTGTGGCGACGGGAGCCTACGAACAACCCGCTGTATTTCGCAATAATGACCTGCCTAAGGTGATGCTGTCCTCGGCGGGGCAGAGGCTGATCTATCGCTATGCGGTGGCTCCAGCCCAGCGGGCGGTGGTGTTGGCGGGCAATCAGTTTGCTTATCAGGCTGTCCTCGACCTGCACCACCACGGCACAGTGGTAGAGGCGGTGGCGGATTTGCGCCCCACAGTGCCAGAGGATGGGGCTACGGCGCAGGTGCGATCGCTAGGTATTCCCATATTCACAGGTCATACTATCTATGAGGTGATCGCCGATCCGCAGACGCAGTGCGTGGCTGAGGTGGTGCTATGTCCGTGGCAAAACGGTATAACCGATCCCCAGCGCAGTAAACGCATCCAGTGCGATGGCGTACTCATGGGCGTAGGTTATGCTCCTGCTAGTAATCTCCTCTCTCAGGCGGGGGTGTCCCTGCGCTATGTGCCGCAAGTTGAGCAGTATGTGCCTCATATTCTGCCTGCGGGAGTGTTTGCCTGTGGCAGAGTGAATGGCGTCTACGATCCAGAAGAAAAGCGCCAAGATGGCGATCGCGCAGGGGAAGAAGCTCTGATGTTTTTGGGTATCAAGGCAACCGCCAGACCCATTACCATCAGTCTCCCCGCCGTCAGCCCGTCCCATCCCCACCCCATCACTCCCCACCCCAAGGGCAAAAACTTTGTGGACTTCGACGAGGATTTGCAACTCCAAGACTACCACAACGCCGTGCAAGAGGGCTTTGCCAGTGTGGAACTGCTGAAGCGCTACAGCACCAATGGCATGGGACCCAGTCAGGGCAAGCACTCCAACATGAATACCATCCGCATTTTGGCACATATCCACCAGCGATCCATCCCCGAGATTGGCACAACCACCGCCCGACCCCTCGTGCAACCCGTGCCCCTCTCCCACCTTGCGGGGCGAGGCTTCCAGCCCGATCGCCACACTCCCCTACACCGCCAGCACCAACAGTTGTCCGCCAAATTTAGCCAGATTGGCGGCTGGCTGAGACCCGAATACTACACCCAAGCTGGCAAGACACCAGAGCAGTGCATTCAGGAGGAAGTGTGGGCAGTGCGGCAGGGAGTGGGGATCATCGATGTCAGCACTCTGGGCAAAATTGAGGTGTTTGGCAGTTCCGCGGCGCAGTTTTTGGAGCGGGTCTATACGGGCAAATTTGCCACCATGAAAATTGGCACTACTCGCTATGCCGTGCTGTTGGATAAGGCGGGTACAGTGATCGATGACGGCGTGGTAGCGCGCCTCGCTGAAGATCACTTCTACTGCACCACTACCTCGTCAGGGGCAGGTAATGTCTATCGGGAATGGGTGCGGCTGAATACGCTGTGGCGCATGGACTGCACCCTAGTTAATACCACAACAGCCAGATCAGCCATCAATATCGCAGGGAAACAGGCACCAGCGGTACTGGGGGCATTGACCGATATGGATTTATCCCCAGAAGCATTCCCCTATCTGGCAGTGCGACAAGGACTAATTGCGGGTGTACCAGCGATCGCCATGCGGGTCGGTTTTGTGGGGGAATGGGGCTATGAATTGCATATCCCTGCGGACTATGCCGAGGCAGTGTGGCAGGAGCTACTGACAGTAGGTACAGCTTTTGGCATCAGAGCTTTTGGCGTGGAGGCACAGCGTTTATTGCGGCTCGAAAAGGGACACATCATCATCGGGCAGGATACGGACGGTCTTACCAATCCCTACCAAGTGGGTTTGCAGTGGGCAGTCAAGCTGGACAAGCCCTTTTTTGTGGGTCAGCGCAGTTTGCAGATCATCGCCAAACAGCCGCAAACCCAGCAGTTAGTTGGCTTTACCCTACCCCCTGATAGCACACCACCCCAAGAGTGCCATCTGGTAATTCAAAATGGCGAGATTGCGGGGCGAGTTACTAGCATTGGTTACAGCCCCACCCTTAAGGAATACATTGGTCTTGCCTTGGTGTCTCCCCACCTTGCGGCAGTGGGGCAAAAACTGACCATCCGCCTCAGCGACGGCGCTCTGGTGACTGCCACGGTCAGCCGCACTCCCTTCTATGATCCCGAAAACCAACGGCAGAAGCAGTGCCCTAGCTTTGACCACCTGCCCAAGCGCACCACGGTCTGCCAACGCACTAGCGCCATCCCCACCCCAGAGCAGGAGATCAATGGTATGAGGATCAGGGACATTTCCCTCGAGCCAAAAATTGGCTGGAAGGGGCAGGATGTGATCCCCTATCTCCTAAGTCGTGGCTTAAGCGTTCCCAGTCAGCCCAACACATGGCAAACATTGCCTACGGGAGGGTTTTTGGCGCGCTTGGGCTTAGGAGAATTTTTGCTGTGGCATGGGGTGGAGACCTTGCAGGGCATGGGGGTTAGTGAGGGACGGGTCTATCCTGCCTTGCGTCAAGATGCGGGATTACAGCTCAAGGGCGATCGCCTCTGGGAAGTACTATGCCAAGTGTGTAGCCTGAACTGGCACAGCATCAACTTTGAGTCCCATCCCCTATTTTTGACCACCATGGCAGGGGTGAATGTACTGGTGATCCCCACTCCAGAGGCAGTCACCATCTGGTGCGATCGCAGTTATGGCAGTTATCTGCATCACACCCTAGTATCCGTCTGCCGTGATTTAGCCTGAAATTTAGAGTAAATAGGAGAAAACCATGGATTTAGCCCAAGCGCAAACCTTTTTAGCCGAACACGATGTCAAATTCATACTGGCGCAATTTGTGGACATTCACGGGGTGGCTAAGACCAAAGCAGTACCCAGTAACCACCTCAAAGATTTGATCACCGATGGTGCGGGCTTTGCAGGTTTTGCCCTCTGGGGCTTCGGCATGAAACCCAACAGCCCAGACTACATGGCGATCGCCGATCTCCACACCCTCACCCTAGTGCCGTGGATGCCGTGGTTTGCGCGAGTGGTGTGTGTGGGTCATGTCAACGGTAAACCCTACCCCTACGACTGCCGCTATGTGCTGATGCAGAGCTTAGCGCAACTCCAAGCCCGAGGCTGGACGCTCAATGTGGGCATAGAACCAGAACTGCAACTGCTGACCCAGAGCGCTGACGGCAAGATCATGCCCTACGACAACACCGACACCCTCGAGAAGCCCTGCTATGACTTCAAAGGCTTAGCTAACAGCATCAGCTTTATTCAAGAGTTGGTGGCGAGCTTGCAAGTGGCGGGCTTCGATGTCTATCAAATCGACCACGAGGATGCCAACGGGCAATTTGAGATCAACTACACCTATTCCGACTGCCTCACCGCCTGCGATCGCTACATTTTCTTTAAGATGGCGGCAGTGGGCATTGCCAGAAACTACGGCATGATCGCCAGCTTTATGCCCAAACCTTTCCCCGACCGCACAGGCACAGGACAGCACTACCACCTCTCCCTCGCCGACCGCCAAGGCACTAATCTATTTCACAGCGACAGCGATCCCCAAGGTTTAGGCTTGTCCCAGCTTGCCTACCACTTTCTCGCAGGACTATTGCACCACGCCCCTGCCCTCACCGCCATTTGTGCCCCCACAGTCAACTCCTACAAACGACTGGTAGTGGGGCGATCGCTCAGTGGCGCAACATGGGCACCCGCCTACATTTGCTATGGCAACAACAATCGCTCCGCCATGATACGCATTCCCTATGGGCGATTGGAATTGCGCCTTGCCGATGGCTCTGCCAATCCCTACCTAGTAGCCACCGCCATTATTGCCGCAGGCTTGGATGGCATTGACAGGAAACTAGAAGCGCCGCAACCCATCAACGAGAACCTCTACGACCTGTCCCCAGCGGAACTAGAAAAACGGGGCGTTGCCACCCTGCCGCAAAATCTCGGTTCTGCCCTCGACGCACTGGCACAGGATCAAGTGCTGATGTCTGCTTTGGGGGTACTGGGACAGGAATTTATCGACTTGAAACGCATGGAATATGTGGAATATCAGCGCCATGTATCCGATTGGGAAATCAAACGCTATCTGGAATTCTTTTAGGGGAGTAGGACTATGTGTGGTATTGTTGGCTTACTGATTAAAAAAACAGAACTGCGCCCGCACTTAGGGGAGTGGCTAGTGCCGATGCTAGTGGGGATGACGGAGCGGGGACCTGACTCAGCGGGGTTGGCACTGTTTCGCCAGCCAGAATCTGCCAAAAAGTACAGTCTATTTGACCCGACGGGATTGGTGCAATGGCAAGACCTACTCGCCAATCTGCAAAGCCGCCAGTATGAGACAGTTACAATCAATGCCACTCTTACCAGCCAAGCCAACCATGCCATTCTCACTACCAATCTCGCGCCCGACATTGTCAAACCATGGCTAGCAGAATTTTATCCTGCAGTTTACCTGCTGTCGGTGGGGCGGGTCATAGAACTCTATAAAGATGTGGGCGCACCACCAGCGATCGCCGAGAAGTATGAATTTCACAAACTGACAGGCAGTCACGCCGTAGGACATACCCGCATGGCAACGGAATCCGCCGTCACCCCCGCCCACGCCCACCCCTTCACCGCTGGGGAAGACTTCTGCCTAGTGCACAACGGCTCCCTATCCAATCCCCACAGCCTGCGGCGCAAACTAGAAAAGCAGGGCATTCACTTCGACACCGACAACGACACCGAAGCCGCCTGTCGCTTTTTGGAATGGCGCTTACGGGAAGGGGACGACCTAGGCACCGCCCTTGCCAAAGGCACTAAGGAATTCGACGGCTTCTACACCTTTTTGATGGGTACAGGCGATCAGCTAGCCCTCCTGCGGGATGCCTTCGCCTGTAAACCCGCCGTAGTAGCTGAGACCGCAGACTATGTCGCCATTGCCTCAGAATTTCGCTCCCTCGCCCATCTGCCCCACATCAACGATGCGCACATCTTCGAGCCAGCCCCAGAGGAACTATATATATGGAAAGTGTAACCTTTGATCTCGCCGACACCACCGTCCGCCACATCAACTCCTTCCTGCACGACAGAGAAAAACTAAGCCATGTCAGCCTCGTCAAAATCCTCAATCCCAACGGAGCGCACAACCTCGCCTGCGGCATAGACAGCCCCATCGCCGTGGAAATTCATGGTCATGCGGGGTACTATGTGGCGGGCATGAACCAACAGGCGAGAGTCACCGTATTTGGCAATGCAAGTACAGGCACAGCAGAAAACATGATGTCTGGCTTGGTGCACATCAAAGGCTACACCTCAGGCAATGCGGGCGCTTCCGCCCACGGCGGCACGCTAATTATCGATGGCTCAGCAGGTTTGCGCTGTGGCATCTCCCTCAAAGGGGCAGACATCATCGTTGGCGGCAATGTGGGCAGTTTCTCGGCGTTCATGGCGCAGGCGGGCAGGATTTTAATCTGTGGCTCAGCGGGGGATGCCCTCGGCGACTCCCTCTATGAAGCGGTGATCTACATCAAGGGCGAGATCAAATCCCTAGGAGCCGACGCCCGCCTAGAACCCATGCAGGAGAGCGACTATCAAGCAGTGGCAGAACTGTTGAGCAAGGCAGGATGGGATCACGATCCCCAAGCCTTTAAGCGGGTGGCATCCGCCAAGCAGTTGTATCACTGGAACGCCAATGCCAGCAAGGAATACTAAGGTTTGCCAACTACACAGCATCAGGATCAAAAACCATGACTAACACTATTTCCAGAGAAGAATCTTGGGGCTACAACCAAGCGATCGCCAACTACATCTACAATGCCTCAGCCCACGGACTATATGAGATCAGGGGCTTAGGAGCCAAACGCCGTGTTCCCCACTTTGACGACTTAGTATTTCTGGGAGCCTCCCTCTCCCGCTATCCCCTAGAAGGCTATCGGGAGAAATGCTCCACTAAAACCGTTCTCGGCACGCGCTATGCCAACCAGCCCATTGAACTGGAGATTCCCATCACCATTGCAGGGATGAGTTTCGGCTCTCTTTCCGCCAATGTCAAAGAAGCCCTAGGGCGTGGTGCTTCAGCTATGGGCACTTCCACCACCACAGGCGATGGCGGCATGACCCCCGAAGAACGCCGAGCCTCCAAAATTCTGGTATATCAGTGTTTGCCCTCCCGCTATGGCTTTAATCCCGACGACCTGCGCTCTGCCGATGCCATCGAGATTGTCATTGGGCAGGGGGCGAAACCGGGGGGTGGGGGGATGCTGTTGGGGCTAAAAATCAACCCTCGTGTAGCACAGATGCGCACCCTCCCTGAGGGGGTGGATCAACGCTCCGCCTGCCGCCACCCCGACTGGACGGGTTCTGATGACCTGACCATCAAGGTACAGGAACTGCGGGAGATCACTGACTGGGAAAAACCTATCTATATCAAAGTGGGAGCCTCGCGCACCAAACACGATGTGAAATTAGCAGTGCAAGCGGGGGCGGATGTGGTGGTGGTGGATGGTATGCAAGGGGGCACAGCCGCTACCCAAGCCGTATTTATTGAACATGTGGGCATTCCCACCCTACCCGCCCTGCGCCAAGCGGTGGAAGCCCTCGAGGAAATGGATATGCGGGGTAAGGTGCAGCTGATCATCTCGGGGGGCATTCGCACTGGGGCTGATGTCGCCAAAGCCCTAGCCATGGGAGCGGATGCGGTGTCCATCGGGCAGGGTATGCTCTACGCCTTAGGGTGCAATCGGCAGGAGTATTTTCAGGACGGGGCATACCACTCGGCGATCGCCGACTATACAGCCCTAAGCACTGCCCCCGGTTACTGCCATCACTGCCATACGGGTCTCTGTCCCGTAGGCATCACCACCCAAGACCCCATCCTCGAGCGTCGCCTCTCCCCCGAGAAAGGAGCAGAACATGTGAAAAACTACCTGCAAACCCTAACTATGGAATTGACCACCATCGCCCGCGCCTGCGGTAAGCAAGATGTGCATCACCTAGAGCGGGAAGACCTTGCGGCATTGACCATTGAAGCGGCGGCAATGGCAAAAATTCCCCTCGCAGGCACAGACTGGATACCAGGGGTCAGCTAAGCCACTTCGTCGCCCAATACCAGAGACATTAAATTGTCATGCTGATCCTGTCGGGGCATCACAGCGGGGAGCAACAGCCGAAAAGTTGATCCCTCACCAATCTCGCTTTCTACGCTGATGCGCCCGCCCATCATAGTACACAGTCGTTTAGTGATTGCCAAACCTAAACCCGTCCCCCCATACTTACGGGTAGTGGAGCTATCTGCCTGACTGAAGGATTGAAACAGCTTTGCCACCTGCTCTGGAGTCATGCCAATCCCCGTATCGCTGACGCTGAACTCCAGCCAGTCTCCATCTTCCTGTTGCAGTCGCCGCACCGTCAGGCTCACCGTACCATTCCGCGTAAACTTGCAGGCATTGCCCAACAAATTCCACAGGCACTGCCGCAGGCGGGTAATGTCTGTCTCCATCGTGCCGATGTCGGGATCACAGACTATGCCAAATATATTTTCGTTGCGCTCCATCAGTGGTTGCATGGCATCGCCAATATCTTTGACTACGGGGGCAAGGGCAAACACTTCGGCATACATTTCCATCTTGCCCGCCTCGATCTTGGACAGGTCTAGCACATCATTGATCACGGCGAGCAAATGTTTGCCTGCCAACTGAATTTTTTTCAAATCAGCCACAAATTCAGCGTGCCCCAGTTCGATCGCATCTTCTTGGAGCATTTCACTGTAGCCGATAATCGCATTCAGGGGCGTACGCAATTCATGGCTCATGTTGGCGAGAAAGGTACTTTTAGCACGGCTTGCCTCTAGGGCGGCATCACGCGCACGGGCTAACTCCTCATTCATAGTGCGAATCGCTTCTTCGTCCCTGCGCCTTTGCATCAGGGTTCCCAGTTGGGTGGCGATCGCCGCAATCAGACCCAATAAACGGCGGTCATCTTCACGGGGATTGGTCATAAAGAAGCACATAATCGCCACAATCTCACCATCAGCAGAGATGGGGATCGCCAGGTTAGCTTTCATCCCTACTGCCAATGCCAGATTACGCCGCAGTAGGTTGGCGGTGGACTCGCGAGAGATGTCCCAAATCCATTCTGGCTGTTGCGACTGCCACACCTTGCCCAAAAAACCCATACCCATAGGCAATTTCATTTTTTGAGTTTGTGCGTGGAACTCCTCAATTTGGGGTAGGTCGCCATGATAGGAGGTAGAGCATTGCAATAGCTGACGATCCACCGTAGGCACCCATGCCTCCCCTAGCTCCCAGCCCGTAAAATCACAGATTTGCTGAAGGGCAATTTGCAGGGCGGAATGGAAGTCCTTTGCCATGCTGATGGCAAAAGTGAGGCTTTGCAATAAGTTAGACTCCTCCTCCGCCCGTTTGCGCGGGGTAATGTCTTGGGCTGTCCCCTCAAAGCCGACTAGTTCCCCCTCCTGAGTGCGAATGGCGCGTACATTCTCGGAAATCCAGATTTTGCAGCGATCGCGCCGAAAGACTTGGGACTCAAAATTTGCCAGCACATCGCGATCCTGCATCAACTGCAAAAACTGCTGATGGCGTTGCGGATCGACATAAAAACTGGCTTTGCCATCGGTTTGGATCAAATCCTCCGCCGAATCATAGCCCAAGATTTCTGCCATCATCGAGTTCACAGTGTGAAATCTGCCCTCAATATCAGTTTGGAAGATGCCCTCCACTGCGTTCTCAAAAATACCGCGATACTTATCGTTGGCGATCTGCTCGGGTTTAGCAGACTTCTGGGACACATAAGCCTCTGCCGCCTGCTCCACAATATCTAGCAGTTCATCACGGCGGAAAGGTTTGGTCAAATACTTAAACACTTTGGAGGAGTTGATCGCCTCCACCAAATCCTGCACATCGGCATGAGCAGTAAGAATAATACGAATGGTGTCGGGATAGTTTTCGGCAACTCGGTAAAGCAATTCTGTGCCATTCATGCGCGGCATCCGCTGATCGGAGATCACCACCGCAATATCGCCTTCTTGCTCCAACAGCCTAAGAGCTTCACTGCCGCTACTTGCCCGCAAAATATGATAATCCCTATGCAGGGTACGATGAAGCAGGTCAAGATTATCTACTTCATCATCTACTATGAGCAGTTTTAATTTTTCTGCAGTGGCAGTGCCCATGCCCCTCCCTAGAATGAGTGGATTGTTGCTATTTTAGATAAGGCTACACTAGAAATTGTAGCTTTAACTTCACAAGGCTCAAGCTTTAGGCAACAAGTTTAACACAAGATTAAAAATAAGTTAATGAATCCTAAAACTATTATTAAAAATCTTGCGCAACTTTCTGCTGTCCACTCCCCCAGTTTGAAGACGCATTTTCAAGGCTTTCTCACTGCCAAAGGGGGAGGGGGCAAGTGGCAGCCCAAAATTTGCCTAATCAAGGGAGATTAAGCTGGGGGTGCAGTTCTTCAGCGCCAGATATTACGCCAGAAGTTGGGTTCTTCGGGTGCAGTGGCAACTGGCGGCAGTTTGCGGCGGATTTCGTTGATGTCCCAGTTGGTCAAGCGGGCAAGGGTTTGTGCCTCTTTCTCAAAGCGTCTCACCAGCGATCGCTGGTATTGCCTGCCTGCCTCACAGGTAATTTTCCCCTTGAAAGGATGGCGCAGGACATAGCGCCCCTGAAATACGCTCTGGTTGCTCGTTTCCTGAAACATCAGGTCTTCGGGGAAGGTATCGCGGGTGTAGCGCACATGAATTCTGGTAATAAAGACATTACTCCTTCTAGGTATAGGACGGGGCATAATCTGCGGCGGTCTTCCTTGGGGAGAAGTAGGATTGCCATCTAGCCAAAATACACCTGCTTCTTTGAGTTCTTCGTAGGTGGGCGGCTCGGTGGAGCAGGGGTCGCAACTGCTGACATCCCACGCATATTCCAAAAAGGCGACCTTTCTACCAGCCCGCTGATGGGCGGTGGCAAACAGCGACTTATAGAAATTGCCAAATTCTTGCTTAACAAAAGTGGGAATCTCCTGATCTGTGGGTAGCTTGACCATGCGATAGTTGGTGACTTCTGCCTGTCCCGAGGGCGAGAGGATATAAACCAGCAAGTCCTGTTCCCCTTGGGCGTTGATCATCCCCAGACGGATGGGGAGCATGAAGCGGCGTGATTGGTATGCCATCATCAGGGGGCGCAGGAGTTGGGAACCCGTTTTGGCAAATTCCTTGAGATTCACTTTGGCAACAAAAAATTTCATATTTTGGCGGATGTAGGGCTGGAGTAGGCGGCTCGCCCCAGCGGGAATTTTGTAGCCATGCTGGATAAGCCATGTCTCCAGTCCATCGGATTCTTTGGCACTGAGGATCAAAATGTCGTATTCCCCCACGCTAAACCGTTCTTCAATGGTCACGCCTAAGTTGCCTCGGGTTACTTTGGACTCAAAGGCTTGTGGCGCTCTACCTGCGGGGGCGGGAACGGCGCGATCATAGACGATGGGCGGAGCACAGGGGTCTTCATCAAAGTATTCCACTAGGCGGGGGGCGCTAAAGGCATCCAGTTTGGCGATAATCTTGGGGTTGCCCACCTTGACCTGCTCCTGTTTCAGTACGGTGGGGACAGGGACGACTAGGGCAAAGTCTTGGACATCCCCTTGATAGTCGTTTGCCATGGTGAGAATGGTGCGATCACCATCTCGGGCAATGATCACCTGCGAAGCCTTGTTAAACAGACTAGCATCGGCTTGGGCGACAAAAAAGCCGCAGAATGCCCACACCGTAGGCGGAAAGCTGAAAAATAAGAGAAAACTGAATAGCACACCCAGGCAAACTCTCAGCCTTAGACTGGCTTTAGTGCTGATAAACAATCTTAGTCCACCGCCTATGATTAGACTGTATAGGTTGCCAACAGTTGATTTAAGAAATTGCATATTCTCATTCCTCATACAATTGCTCATAAAATTGATAGTTCTGCTAGTAGGGAAGAAGCAGGGGAGAGAGAGGTTTGCGTTGCCACCACTGGAATTGGGGTGCGTGCCACAGCCGATCGCAGAGTACAGTAAATGGTGAAATGATAAACAGGGCATAAAATGGTGCATCGCTGAGGAAGAACCAGTTACGCAGAATAAAAGTGAGTGCCGCAATGGCGATCGCCCAGATAATTCTGCCTTGTCTGGCATTGGGAATGGAGCGGGGATCGGTGAGCATAAAGCAGGCAAATAACAGCAGAGAGCCATTGAGCAGTCGGTGGCTGAGAACATCCAGTTCCCAACCCAATAAGTAATTGCGTATTGCTTCCATACCTGCATACGCGACAAAAAAGGCGATCGTGGTATCCCACCGCCCCACTTTGCGCAAGATCAAGCCACCCAAACACAGGAAAATTAGGGCATAGAGCACATCTTCGCCCCACTGCCCAGGGGACACCCAAGCCGTACCAGAGCAGAGCAGAGCGATCACCATGCCAAAATTGGCGGGATTGAACCAATGCTTGCCGTGGTCTTGGAAAACAAACTTACTGGCGATCGCCAAAGTTCCCGCTAGTGCCAGAGTTAGGTAACTGTTGGAGCGCAGGAGAAGAGTTAGCCCCAAAGCCGTAATCACCGCACTCTTGATCCCCCTTGGCTGTGGGGTTGAGGAGTTAGCAGTCATCGCCAACTGGGTTACTAGGCAAGCGGCAAACACCACTAATACTTTGAGGGGCTGAATATCCCAATCACGGGTGCATACTGCCAAAACAAGAAATACAGCAAGGAAGAGTATTTGATAATTTCGAGCATCCTGCCCCTTGAAATTGAAGAGATTTAACCTGAAATTTGCGCCAAACATAATCCCATAACTGCTACAGATAGCCATGCAGTATAGCTATACTTTGCCGCATAGAGTTTAGTTGTTTCAGTTTAAGTAACTTAATTTGCAGGCGATGGGCATGCGCCACCCAGAGCCAAAGGCGCGATCGCTGATTTTCAGACCAGGGGGAGCCTGACGGCGCTTGAATTCGGCGGTTTTGATCAGCTTAAGCACGCGGGTAACTGTCTCAGGATCATGCCCTGCGGCTACAATCTCCTGCCAAGAGGCATATTCCCCAATGCGCTTTTGCAAAATATCATCAAGAATTTCGTAGGGTGGCAAAGAGTCCTGATCCACCTGATTGGGGCGCAGTTCCGCACTGGGGGGTTTGCTGATAATATGGCTGGGGATCACCTCCCCCCGCTGGCTGTTCAACCACTTGCACAGGCTATAAACCATGGTTTTAGGGACATCAGCGATCGCCGCCAGACCGCCATTCATATCCCCATAGAGGGTGCAATAGCCCACCGCCATCTCTGACTTATTGCCAGTAGAGAGCAGGAGGTAGCCAAACTTATTAGAAATTGCCATCAACAGCGTGCCACGGATGCGGGATTGCAAGTTTTCTTCGGTCACATCCGCAGGCTGACCCGCAAACAACTCCGCTAAACTCTGCTCAAAGGCGGACATGATCGGGGCAATGGGGATTATCTCGGTGGCAATCCCCAAGTTCTGCGCCAACTGCTGAGCATCGCTGATGGAATGGTCTGAACTGTAGGGTGAGGGCATCATCACCCCCAACACCCGATCTTTACCCAGTGCCTCTGTGGCGATCGCCGCTACCAAAGCAGAATCAATACCACCACTCAAGCCAATTACCGCCTTACTAAACCCGCACTTACGGGCGTAGTCCCGCACCCCAAGCACCAAAGCCGACCACACCTGCTGTTCTGGGCAATCTATTGGCGGAATTATATTAGATTTAACCAAATCTCCCGCATTGAGATCAAACTGCCACACCTGCTGGGATGACTCAAAGCTGGGTAACTGAGCAATCATCTGCCCTTGGCGATTGAATGCCATCGAGCCACCATCAAAAATCAGATCGTCATTGCCCCCCACCTGATTTACATAAATTACAGGCAGATCATGGGCGATCGCACTGTGTCTCAGCATCGCTTGACGCAGGACAATTTTCCCCACCGCAAACGGCGAAGCGGACATATTTACCAGCAAATCCACTTCTTTTTCTGCCAGATCAGCCACAGGGTTTGCCAAATAACTGCGCTTACCCCAGAACTTTTCATCATTCCAAATATCCTCGCAAATAGTAACGCCAATCCGCACCCCGCCTAGCGTGAAGAAACTGCTGTTGCTCCCCGCCTCAAAATAGCGATCCTCATCAAACACATCGTAGGTAGGCAAGAGCCGTTTGTGAAACACCTGCTGAATCCCTCCCCCCCGCAGAAGAGCCGCACTGTTAAACAATGGCTTACCCCCACACTCACTGGCAAGGGGATTCAGTGAAACCGTGCCCACCAGCACCGCCAACTCAGAGCTAATCTCGCTGGCAATGCGTTGTGCCAATTCCTCCAGCATCTCTGTCATACTCAGCACAAACCCCCTTTCCATGAGCAAATCTCGGGGCGGATAGCCACACAGGGAAAGTTCGGGGGTGATCAAGAGGTTGGCTTGGCACTCCTGCGCCGTCTTTGCGGCAGAGAAAATCAACTGGCTGTTGCCCCGCAAGTCCCCTACGGTGGGATTTAACTGCACAGCACTGATCACTAGGTTAGGCATAAGTTAGGCAACGGGTCTGCAGTCATAGCTAAATAAAGTTAGCTTTAATTATTATAGTAGCATTCTTTATAGTAAGAACTACCATAAACCAGATTGAGTTTTTTATGGTACACCCAGAGAAAAAACAGCATAAATCACAGCATAAATCTCAGTGCAGTAGTTCAATTTATGACTAAACTGGTAACTAGGCTCAGTTTACTACTCCACTCCTTGAACGCCATGTCAGAATTTTCTGGGGCGATCGCCCGCCGCAAAACCCGCCCTGTACCCGTTGGTAGCGTCACCATTGGCGGGGATCATCCCGTGGTGGTGCAGTCCATGATCAACGAAGACACCCTAGATGTGCCTGCCGCCGTCAATGCCATCCGCCGTCTGCACCAAATGGGCTGTGAAATTGTGCGAGTTACCGTGCCTAGTCTAGCCCATGCAGTGGCTCTTGCCGACATCAAAGCCAAGCTCAAAGCCTACTACATGGATGTCCCTCTGGTGGCAGATGTCCACCACAACGGCATGAAAATCGCCCTAGAAGTCGCCAAACATGTGGACAAAGTGCGCATCAACCCTGGATTGTATGTTTTTGAAAAACCCAAGAGCGATCGCACCGAATATACAGAAGCAGAATTTGCAGAAATTGGCGAGAAAATTCAAGAAACCCTGAAGCCCCTCGTGCTATCCCTCAAAGAGCAAGGCAAAGCCATGCGCATTGGCGTAAACCACGGCTCTCTAGCAGAAAGAATGCTCTTTACCTATGGCGACACCCCCGAGGGCATGGTAGAGTCCGCCCTAGAATTTATCCGCATCTGCCAAGACCTCGATTTCCACAACATTGTCATTTCCCTCAAAGCCTCCCGTGTACCTGTAATGATTGCCGCCAACCAGTTGATGGTGAAGCGCATGGACGACCTCGGCATGGACTATCCGCTCCACTTGGGGGTAACCGAGGCAGGGGACGGGGAATACGGCAGGATTAAATCCACCGCAGGCATTGCCACCCTGCTGGCGCAGGGCATTGGGGATACCATCCGCGTCTCGCTTACCGAAGCCCCCGAAAAGGAAATCCCCGTGTGCTATGGCATTTTGCAAGCGCTGGGTCTGCGCCGTACCATGGTGGAATATGTCGCCTGCCCTTCCTGCGGCAGAACGCTTTTTAACTTAGAAGAGGTACTCCACAAGGTTAGGGAAGCCACCAAACATCTCACAGGCTTAAACATTGCTGTTATGGGCTGTATTGTCAATGGTCCTGGGGAAATGGCAGATGCCGACTATGGCTATGTGGGCAAAACCCCTGGCATGATCTCCCTCTATCGTGGCAGGGAAGAGATCAAGAAAGTCCCCGAAGACAAGGGCGTAGAAGAACTGGTCGCCCTGATCAAAGCCGATGGCAAATGGGTAGAACCTCAACCGCAGGCTTAGCAGGTTTACAGGTTTATCCGACAACCCAAAAAATTGACAGGATACTTGCTGACTTTGCACCCCGCTTCAATTTTTACTGTCACTACCCAACACTATCTAAAAAACTTATTTCACTATTTAGTTTCTCGGGATGCCCCTGTTTATGAGCTAGTCTAATGGAGATAGGTTCTAAGTAAAACCATGACTGAACCAACAGTGCAGTTGAACGAGCGTCAGGAACGGGATTTGAATCGGGACTTTACTACCCTAGGGCAACATGTCCTGTCGCAGTTTGGGAACTTTACCCCAGAGGCTTACGATCTAAGTGCCTTGCTGATGCGCATTGGCTTGGCAGGAAAAATCATTGCCCGCCACTTGAGCCGTGCTGGCTTGTTGGCGGATGTGTTGGGCGTTACGGGGGCAGTGAATGTGCAGGGGGAATCCGTCAAAAAGATGGATCAGTTTGCCAATCGGGTGTTTATCCGTGCCTTTGAGCAAAGTGGCTTGGTGTGCCGCATTGCCTCAGAGGAGATGGAAAAGCCCTATTATATTCCTGAAAACTGCCCTATCGGTCGCTATACCTTAGTTTTTGACCCTATTGACGGCTCGGGCAATATCGATGCCAATTTGGCTGTGGGCTCCATTTTTGCCATCCGCCAGCAGGAGGGGGATGATCCCCACCTAGAGGGTAAGGATTTGTTACAGCCGGGGCACAAGCAGATCGCTTCGGGCTATATCCTCTATGGCTCTAGTACCATGCTGGTTTATACCGTGGGCAAGGGGGTGCATAGCTTTACCCTCGATCCCAGCTTGGGGGAATTTATTTTGTCCCAAGATAATATCCAAATTCCGCCGTCAGGGGCTACCTACAGCATCAATGAGGGGAATTTTTGGCAGTGGGATGAAAATATGCGCTCCTATATTCGCCATATCCACCTGCAACCAGGTTATTCGGCGCGCTACTCGGGGGCGTTGGTGGCAGACATTCATCGCATTTTGTTTCAAGGGGGAGTGTTCCTCTACCCAGGGACGGTGAAGCATCCTGAGGGGAAACTGCGCTTGCTCTATGAATGCGCTCCGCTGGCTTTGCTGATTGAACAGGCAGGGGGGCGGGCAATTACGGGTAACCAGCGGGTGTTGGATGTGATCCCCGATGGGCTCCATGCCCGTGTGCCCTTTTTCATTGGCAGTCCTGAGAATGTGGCGCTGGTGGAGAAGTTTTTGCTGGGTTAGGGGTGCGGTGCAACACTTTGGCAATGATGCGCTGGAGTTCGGCAATGGCGGGCGATCGCTCAAATTGCCACGGGTAGGGCATTTTCCCTTTCCACACCATGCGTAGTCCCAAGGGGATCAGGCTGAGGATGCCCCGCCAATTGCGGAAGTTGTGCCCCACCACTCTAAGACCAAACTTGCTCTCGTCGATCCAGCCGTCCTGTTGTACTAGTTGCACCATGGTCTGCCTGTGGAGGATGGGAGTGCTGGGGGGCAGGGAGTCAGCCTGTTGGAGGATGGCTTGTTTAATTTGGCTGATGCGATCGAGGGGTTGCACACCCACAGGGCATACTTCATTACACTGGTAACATCTGGTGCAGTCCCAGACAAAGTTAGGGAAGTTGTATGTGGTGAGGCGGTCTGCGGTGGCTTGATCCCGATTGTCTGCCAGCAGGCGATAGGCTTTGGCAAGGGCGTGGGGACCTACGAAGTTGGGGTTTGCCACTAGGGCATTGCACTCAGAATAGCAACAGCCGCAGAGAATGCAGTTAGCAGAGGCTTGCAGTTGGGCGCGCTGGGCAGGGGTTTGGCGAAATTCTTCATCCTTGGGCTGGCGGGCAGAACTGGCGACATAGGGATCGACGCAGTGCAGATTGTGCCAAAAATTTTGCATATCCACCACCAGATCACGGATCACGGGCAGGTTCTGCATTGGCTCAATGGTGATCTCCCCCGTAGCCGTCATAACAGCGCTGGCGGTATGCTGACAGGCTAAACCCGATTTGCCGTTAATTCTCATGCCGCAGGAGCCACAGATCACATTGCGGCAGTTGCGGCGGAATACCAGAGTGCCATCCTGCTCCCACTGTAATTGGTGTAATAGGTCGAGGACGGTGTGGTGCTGGGGATCAGCATTAAGGGTGAAGGTTTGGTAGTAGGGAGGACTGGTGCGGTTGGCTTGACGGCGGATGTGCAGTTTAATGGCGATCGCAGAATTCATATTCCCAAGCAGATGCTATGCTGACGATCCTAGCCTAGAATTTCGGTTATGCCCATCAAAGTTGCAATTACCCTTGGCACGCGCCCCGAGGCGATTAAGTTGGCTCCCGTGATCACCTGTCTGCGAAATGATCCTAGGTTTGCTACTGTTCTTATCTGTACGGGACAGCATCGCCAAATGGTAGATCAGGTGTTGCAATGGTTTCAAATTAGGGCGGATTACGATTTGCAGATCATGCGCCCCCAGCAGAGCCTCACGGAGATCACTTGCAATAGCCTGCTCGGGCTAGAACCGCTTTTGCAGGACTTAGAGCCAGACTTTGTTTTGGTGCAGGGGGATACCACTTCGGCGATGGCATCGGCACTGGCGGGCTTTTATCAGCGCATTCCCGTAGGACATGTGGAGGCGGGGTTGCGCACGGATGACCTGTTTAATCCCTTTCCTGAGGAGGCAAACCGCCGTTTGATCTCCCAAGTAGCGCAGTTACACTTTGCCCCCACCCCGTTGGCAGTGCAGAACCTAAAACACTCGGGGATCAGTGGGGGGATATTCCTCACAGGCAATACGGTAATTGATGCGCTGTTATTCACCGCCCAGCGATCGCC
>Ga0272446_1002314_pt1 | contig 26166 bp, 23 predicted proteins | sample YNPCB0061_FD_194587 | JGI IMG/M metagenome (GOLD analysis project Ga0272446, IMG submission 194587) | Hot spring microbial mat communities from Yellowstone National Park, WY, United States - YNP-CB-006-1 | ecosystem: Environmental > Aquatic > Thermal springs > Hot (42-90C) > Sediment | place...
GAAGCCCTCCACCGCGCTCTTCAGGCGGGCATCAATTACGTCGATTCGGCCGCCAGCTACGGCGACGGGCAGAGCGAGCGGTGGATCGGCCAGTATCTGAAGTCCCACAAGAAGAACTTCTTCCTTGTGACCAAGCTCGGCGGCGACCGCACCTACTCCGGCACCATGAAGCTGCTCGAACGCTCGCTGAACAATCTCGGCGTCTCGCAAGTGGATCTGCTCCATATCCACTCTTTGGGCAGCCAGGAAGATCTGTCGCGGATCGAGGCGCCGGACGGGCAGCTCAAGGCCATGCTCCGTGCGAAGGAAGAAAAAATGACCCGCTTCATCGGCGTCACCTGCCACACCGATCCGGCTGTCCTGAAAACCGCGCTCGAACGCCACCCCTTCGATTCCGTCCAGATGGCGCTCAACATCGCCCAGATCGGCAACGCCCGCCCGTCGGACCGCGCCGGCGAAGGAATGACCGGCGCCTCGGGCTTCGAAGCCATCGCCATGCCCGTCGCCCTCAAGAAGAAAATCGGCCTCACCGCCATGAAGGTCTTCGCCCAGGAAAAACTTCTCGGCAAGGCGCCGCCGGAAATCCTGCTTCGCTACGCCATGACGCTGCCCGTGTCGGCCTGTGTCGTCGGCATGCCGCAGCTCGAACATCTCGACTTCAACCTGCGCGTGGCGAAAACCTTCAAGCCGCTCTCGGAAGAGGAAATGAGAAGCCTGCCGCGCACCGTCTCCAGCGCGTTGCGCGCCGCCATCGACCGCTTCTTCTCGAACCACGTGGACGCCTGACCCCGTCCCGCAACCGTCAACGGAGGAGGTTCTCCGCCCCGTCATGCAGCGCCATTCCGCCGCGCTCCGCCCTCCGGAGCAGCTTGAGAAATACCTGCGCGACGCCCGCGACTACTGGTTCCACGTCTACAAGCCGCACGAAGGCGACGTGATCGCCGACATCGGCGCCGGCCGCGGCGAAGATGTCTACGCCTTTTCCCTTGCCGTGGGGCCGCGCGGCCGCGTGTGGGCCATTGAAGCCCACCCCGAGAACTTCCGCCATCTGGTCGAGTTCTGCCAGGCTTACGGCCTCGACAACGTCACCTGCCTCAACCTTGCCTGCCTCGACCGCCCCGGCCAACTCCAGGTGGAAACGCTCCCGGTGTGGGAGTCAAACTACGTCCGCGAGGGGCCGCCCACGCCCACTTCGTTCCCTGTCGAAGCCATTCCGTTCGACGCCCTGTGCCGCCGCCACGGCATTGAGCGGATCGACTATCTCAAGATGAACATCGAAGGCGCCGAGCGCTCGGCCCTGCCCGGCTGCCGCGAAGCGCTGAAACGCACGCGTTTCTGCACTATCGCCGCCCATGATTTCCGCGCCGACCGCGGCGAAGGCGAGCACTTCCGCACCCGCGCCTTCGTCTGGGATTTCCTTTCCGACCTCGGCTTCACTCTCGCCACCCGCGACGACGACCCGCGCTATTACGTCCCCTACCACATCCACGGCAGCCGCCCGTGATGCGGCCCTGTTGTGCCAGACTCACCCCCTCGCCGGCAAAGGGCGAATGGCGTTCTGCCTGGCGAAAACCGCTCACATTTTTCAGTGGAATCAGGGAGCAACAAGAGCGAATAAAACCGCCCTGCCGGCTCTTTTCCGGATCCGCGAAAGCTGTCGCCTGATGTGCCGCTGCGGCTCTTGAGGGCAGCCACGCCTCCGCCGGGGAGAAGGAAGGCAGACGGCGCCTGCCACGAGCAGGCTGCCGGCGGCAAGACCGGAGAGCCGATGTCCGGGGAGCGGAAGCCTCCGCGGCGTCTGGCCGATGCCTTCAACCGGGCATTCCGGCGTCTTTCCCGCGTTGCCTCCCTCGTCTTCCTTATGTCCGGGCTTGCGGCGCTTGCGCGCCAACCGCAGCAACGATGCAGCCGCTCGCGGCAACCGGCTTGGCCTTCGGCCTGCGCTTCCGCGGCAGGATGCGGAAATCAGGCAAAGATCGCCGTTTCTTCGACCTGGGGACAGTTCTTTTGTGTGCCTTTTTTTCGCCAATCCGGCCCCATCGCTATTCTGTTCACCCTGGAGTCTCCGTGCTTGCCTTGCCGCCCCCTCGGCATTTCGCCCGGGTTATGTAAAAAGAACGCGCTTCCTGCAAGAAATCCCCTGTCTTTTTCTCCAAATCTGTAATATCCTTTCCTTGATCCGCCGCTTCCCCGGAGGAGGCTGGGAGAGGAAGCGCGGAACGGCAGTGCAATCAGAGCCCGGAGCCAGGTCGGGCCCGCTGGAGGGGGCGCCCGCATGTCCATCTGGAGCAACGGCCGCGGTGCGCGCCCGGAGGGGACCGCCGCGATCCGGCCGGAAATCGCCATTGCAGACAGCAACGCCAGGAGGCGCGCGCTGGCATGCGCGTTGGCCGAGCAGGCCGGCGCCGCCCCGCAAGCCTGCGTTCCGGAAAGATTGTTCCAGGGCGCCGTCCGGCCTTGCGCCGTCTTGCTGGCGCTGGACGAATCCGAGCCGCCCATGGGTCCCGCCCACCTGGCACGCTTGCGCCAGACTCGGCTGCCCTGCGTCGCCTACGCAGCCGGGGCCGCTTCCTGGCCCGTGGCCCGCCGCTGCGAGTTTCTTCTCGCCGGCGCAACGGCGTTGCTGGACTCCTCTTCTCCTCACTTCGCCGCCGAGCTTCAGGCCCACCTGCGGCAGATCGTCGAGCAGGACCGGGAGCGCTCCGCCGCCGATGCGCGCACCGCTGCCGCCATGGAACAGCTCGGCGTCGCCGGACGCAGCCGCGCCATGCTCGACATTTTCCGAACCGTCCTCCGCGTCAGCCGCCTCAGCGACCTGCCCGTTCTGCTCACCGGCGAAACCGGCGCCGGCAAGGAAATCATCGCGCGCGCCATCCACAGCCTCGACCCGCGGCGGTCCTCCGGCCCGCTTGTCGCCGTCAACTGCAGCGCCATCCCCGCGTCCCTGGCTGAGAGCGAGCTGTTCGGCCACCGCAAAGGCGCCTTCACCGGAGCCGAACAAAACCGCAAAGGTTTGTTTCGCGCCGCCCACGGCGGCACTCTCTTCCTCGACGAGGTCAACGAACTCGACCCTTCCACCCAAACCCGGCTGCTCCGCGTCATCCAGGACTCGCGCGTCACCGCCCTGGGCGATGAAATCGCTGTGGCTGTCGATCTCCGCCTGATCGCCGCCACCAACCGCGACCTCGGGGAACTGGCACGCACCGGCGCCTTCCGCGCCGACCTCTATCACCGCCTCAACGTGCTCGCCATCCACGTCCCGCCGCTCCGCGAGCGCACCGAAGACATCGAACCGCTCATCCGGCATTTTCTGGCCCGCTATGCATCCGCCGGCGGCCCGCCCCGCGAACCCTCGCCCGAGTTTGTCGAGGCCCTGGTCCGGCACCCGCTGCCGGGCAATGTCCGCCAACTGGAAAACCTCATCCGCCGGGTGCTGGCCAATCACGAAGGCTGCGGCCCTCTGCTCCTTTCTGATTTGCCGCCGGAAATCTGGGCCGGACTCGCAGCGGCGCCGGACTCCAGCCCCGCCGCGGAAAGCCCGGCGTTTTTCGGGGAAATCCTCGCGCGCTTCGGCGGCAACCTCTCTCGCTCGCTCGACTATTGCGAGCGCCATCTCCTCGACGCCGCGCTGCGCCGCGCCGGCGGCAACCAGACGCAGGCTGCGCGGATCACCGGGCTCACCCCCCGCAGCATTTACAACAAAATCCGCAAGCACCGGCTGGCCGGCTGACCGCACCCGGAAGAGATTTTCCGGAACGCTGTTTCCGCCCCGGAAATCCGTTTCCGGGTCTGCGCCTGCCGCGCGCCGTTGTTTCAACAGGTTGCGCATTGGCCCGCTGCTTGCCAAGGCAGTCTCCACGAAAGCGATGAAACGTGGATCTCAGAGGATATCGAGTCTCCTTTCGGGTGGGCGCCGTCGTGCATCCGGAACCGGCAAGCGTCCACCAGGCGTTCTGCAGAGACTTCGTCCTTCATGGCATTTGCGAGTACTTCATCCCGGAGGGGCTGGAGGGCGGCCCTTTCCTGATGGTGCGCGTCCGGCCGGACCGGGAACCCGTGCTGGTCGCCCTGAAGAACATCGAGGAAATGATTCCCGGCTGGCAAGGGCATGAGAAACCGAAATGAGATTTGCGCCGCGCCTCGTCGTGCCCACGATCATCCGGGTCAAAGTCCCGCGCGGCCCCCGCGGCACCCTGCGCACAGCCCATATTATCGGCCGCCTGATCGCCGAGGGGGCCAAGGATTTTTACGTGCGCCAGTGGGCCATCCGGATCTTCCGCGAGTATGGCGTCCCGCCGAAAGACCGCTTCGGCGAGGTCTGCGCCCTGTTCGACTGGGTGAGGCGCAACATCCGCTACACCCGCGACATTTTCCGCGTCGAACTGCTGCATACCGCGCGCCGCATGCTCGAACTGCGCGCCGGCGATTGCGACGACATGACCATTCTGCTCGGCGCCATGCTGCTGTCCACCGGGCATCCGGTGCGGCTGGCCCTCGTCGGCTTCCGCCCCGAAAAGCCCCATTCCTATTCGCACATCTATCCCGAGGTGAACGTCGCCGGACGCTGGCTGCCCGTCGACGCCACTGTCCGCTCCCGGCCCATGGGCTTCGCCCCGCCGGCCATCTGGAAACGCGTCTGTGAACTGACCAAGGAGGGTCTTCAATGCTCGTGCAAGACGGACTAGGCTACATCCACGACGTGGGTGAAGATCAACTGTACGAAGCCGACGGCGTCATTTATGACGGTTTCGGCAACCCCGTGGGGCTCCCGATCCTCGCCGCCGCACTGCCGTTCGCGGCGAAGGCGGCGGGAAGCCTTCTTCCCGGGCTGGCCTCGCGCATCATCCCCGGAGTCGCTCGCGCGCTGCCGGGCTTGGCCCAGCGCGCCGGCGGCATCCTCCGGCAAGCGGCCGGCGGCCTCACCAGCATCGCCGGCAGGCTGCCCGGACTCGCCCAGCGCGGCGCCCGGTTTTTGAGGCAATTGCCGTTGCCGCCAGCCGGCGGCCCGTATCCCCCGCCGTTTTTCCCGCGGCCGCCGTTCCCGCCCATGCCGCGGCCGTTCCCCTACTATCCACGGCCACCGCTGCCTTGGCCCCCTCCGCCCCCTCCGTGGGCGCGCGCCCCTTGGGCCCGGCCGTGGTGGATGAGGCCCCCGTTGCCGCCTCCGCCGCCCGGCGCCGCCGCCGCGGGAACGCCCGCCGCTGCCGCGGCCCAGGCCGCCCAGGCCGCCGCTGCCGCCATGGGCGGCCGCCGCAGAAGGAGGCGCCGCCGTTGAGCCCCGGCCGGCGCCGGATCCCGGAAATGGCTTGAACCGTGAGCTACCAATGGAAGCACAACTCCAGCCAGGCCTCAGGCCCCTGTGGGAAGTCCTCGCCATGCCTCGAGGACGCCACGCTGCTGTTCAGCCGCTTCCACCGCTTCAAGCCGGGCAGGATCATCTCCCAGCCGTGCGAACGCACCGTCCCCAAGGTGCTGGTCCGGCTCGGAGTGCTCAAGGCCCTGGTCTATTCCTCCGATCGAGGCCGGCCAGGCCATGCGCGATCCTTCGTCCACTTCTTCCAGGAGCCTCCCGCGCTGGCTTGCGACCCGCGTGGCCGGCGCCTCTTCATCCTCGGCGGCAGCTACAGGGTCACGCCCTTCGGCATCGAGGGCTGATACGGAGATGACGCCATGAAACGCAACTCTTCGGGCTTCGACGAAGTCCTCATCGTCAACCCCAGCGACCCATTGAACGACAAAGGAGCCAGTCGCATGAATCCCGGATTTTCTGAATACGCGGAAGATCCTTTCGCCAGCGCCGTCGCCCAAGATCCCTACGGGGAAGACCCCTACGGCGAGGACGTGCTGGCCGAGGAAATGATCGCCGAAGATCCCTACGGCGAGGAGATGATCGCGGAAGACCCTTACGGCGAGGACCCTTACGGCGCCTACGAAGAGGATCCCTACGGCGAAGACTACGTCGGCGAGAGCGATCCCGTCGGCTACTACGCGGGGTCTCCGTATGGCGGCTTTGCCGAAGACCCTTACGGCGAAGATCCTTATGGCTACTATGCCGAAGACCCCTATGGCGAGGATCCCTACGGCTACTATGCCGAAGACCCTTACGGCGAAGATCCTTATGGCTACTACGCCGAAGCCCCCTACGGCGAGGATCCCTATGGCTACTACGCCGAAGACCCCTACGGCGAGGATCCCTATGGCTACTACGCCGAGGACCCCTACGGCGAAGATCCTTATGGCTACTACGCCGAGGACCCCTACGGCGAAGATCCTTATGGCTATTACGCCGAGCCCGAAATGGTCGGCTATGGCGAGTACGAACCCCTGTCGGGCTACGGCTACTACGGGTATCCCGGCTTTGCCGGTTATGTGCCGCCACGGCGCATCCCGCCTTTCAATGCCCGCGTCGGCTGCTGGTCGCTCAACGGCTATGGCGAAGGCGGTTTTGCCGGCTACGAGCCGCCCCGGCGCGTCAATCCCGTCTGCCCGTCCTTTTATCCGCCCTCAGGCCGCGGGGCCAGGTTGCCCGACACCCTGAGGCCTTTGTGGTAGCCCAATCTGGCGAGAACCGTTGTGGAGGTTGAATCATGGCGAGAGTCCAAGGTGTAAGAGAAAAAGTCCATCTTCCGATCTATGACAGCGTCAGCGTCGAACCGGAGAAGCAGCTTCGAGAAGCCGAATCGTCCAGCATTCTGAAGTTCTTCGTGAACGTGCAGAACAAGACGAAGCTGCAGACCAATCTTCAGTCGGCCTCGTTGCTGCCCCACTACAACACATTCGAGGCGCGCGCCATGCGCGTGGTGATCAGCGATTTGCCGCCGGAATTCCCCAGCGAGGACGCCGAAGGCGAAACCGAGGATCCCGTCCCCGTCATGAACGATCCCGCGCCTCCGGCCAAACCGGTCCAGTTCCTCCAGGACGGGACGCTAGTCGGAACAGGGACCGTCTCGGCCACCAACAAGCTGGTCTTCGCCAATGTGAAGCTCCCGCTCAGCGAGATCATGTCTATGCTGAAGGAGGCGCGGGAAAGCGGGGACGACGCCGAGCTCAAGCCCGGCGACGATGGCGTCGAGCTGGTCGACGCCGACGGCAACCCGCTTACTATCTCAGCCACGCCCGGCGCCGATGGCACTTCGCCAAAGCAGAAGATCAACAACGGCGGCGTCATTTCGCTCTCCGTCGAGGATCTGGAGGCGATGGCCGAGAGCCTGGAGAAAAGGGCCCCCGCCAAGCACCAGCTCCGGCCCAACAACGGCGCCGGCAACATGATCTCGCAGCTCATCTACAACACGGTCACCACCTTCTTCGTCGGCGAAAAGGTCATGATCCAGATGCCGACATGGTTCTTCCCCGCCGGCGCCGGCCCGTACTCGGAAACGGCCCACGCCATCACGCACGGGGAGCCGTCGCCTCTGGCCACTTTCCGCTTCGCCGAACCCATCTTCATCGACAAACAGCAGAACTTCCGCGTCGAGATCGAGATCCCCGATTCCGACGTGCTCAAGGAACTGCAGAAAACCTATGGTCCGCTGCGGATCTGGGTGGTCCTCGATGGATTCATGACGCGCGACGTCCAGTAGCCGCGCTCAGGTGCCTTGCCATGATCATCGGCCGAAGGAGACGGAGACCTGGCTCCACGGCGGCTGCACCGGCCGCGCGGGGCGCCCCTGCACCGGGCGCCCCGCCCGCCGCCGCAGTCGTCCCGTACGAGTACGCCGCGACGTTCCGGTTCATCGGACGTCCGGGCAACGTTCTGCAGGACGTCATCAACGTCGGCCCGGACGGCGTCTTCGTAGCCACCACCATCAGCTACGGGTTCGAGCCCGAGCGGGCCGCTGGCGGCGTCGGCCGGCCGTTCCAGCCCAATGCCGGCGGACTGGTCTTCCCCGGCGACATCCGGCTCTCCGAAATCCCTGTAGACGCCCTGATCCAGGGATTCCGTGTCAATCCAAAATTCGATCATCTTGTTTTTCCCTCCAACGGCGATTTCGCTCCGGCGCCGTCGGGAGGAGCCGCCTCGGGCCAGGGAGTCCCCGCCTCGTTCTCGGCGAACCTCTTCGAGAAAATGCGCACTCCGGAGCCGTTGTCGTTCCTGTTCAACTTCGTCGACACCGGCACGGGCCGCGAGATGCAGGACACGCCCGTCCACAACATCGCCTCGCTGGGCGCGGCCACCGGCGAACGCCCCTTCCGCCAACTGGCGCGCCCTGTGTCTTTTCTCCCCCGCTCCAACCTCCGCCTCCAGGTCATCGAGCAGAATCTTGCGTCCGCGGGCGAGCTGTTCATCGTCCTGTCCGGCTACATGATTCTCGGCGCCACCGGCCTGAGCGAAACCGAGGCGCGGTCCATCGCCGCCCGCACCGCCGCGCCCGCGCCGGAGGCGCTGCCGCCCGGCCCCGTTATCCCCTTTGACTACGTCACCACTTTCGATCTTTCCGGCCGCCCGGGCAACATCCTCACGGACGAGATTCCGGTCAATGTCGAAGGCGACTACTTCGCCACCAGCATCGGCTACGGCGTCGCGCTGCCGCCGGTCAGCGTCCAGCCGCGCGATCTTCAGTTCGCCGGCAACACAGCATCCACTCTGGATCTCGGCAATCAGCCGCTGCGCATCTTTACCCCGGATGCCCTCCGCGACGGCGTTCGCATCCGGCCATCCATGTTGCGCGCCGCCTTCCAGTCGCCCACGGCTCTGAACGCCTCGCTGCCCGCCGCCTTGGCGGACAAGATCTTCGAGCGCTTGAACCGCCCCGAGGACGTCGCCTTCCGCTACCGCATCCACGACACCGCCCGCGGCCGCGATCTCCAGAACCAGTTCATCAACAACATCGCCGGCCTCGGCAGCGCCGACGGCAGCCGGCCCTTCCGCCTTTTCCCGCGCCCCTACCGCGCCGTGCCGCGCACCACCATCCGCATCGACATCGAAGAGCGCAACGGCCGCGGGCGCCTGTTCATCGTTTTCCACGGGTACAAAACCCTCCGGAGCCGGGGCTGAGCCATGGCCGCCACACCTTCCCCCCTGCCTCCGCCCGCCAGCCCGCAGCGCCGGACGATCCCGTTCGACTACAGCTTCACGTTCGAGCTCACCGGCCAGCCTGATCGCATCGCGGTCGCCAAGGTCGAAGTCAGCGTCGAGGCTTCTTTCGTGGCCACCGCCATCGGCTACGGGTTCCGCCCCAAGGTGGAGCGGATCGTGTTCGGCGGGAGCCGCAGCGACTTTGCTCCACTCCGCGCCGGTCAGCCCCCGGGAGAGGGGATTTCAGCCGGGGCAAGCGCCTCCGCGCCGCCTTCCGCCAAAGCTCCGGCTGTCGCCCTGGATCACATCAGCCTCCAAAAAGTCCTCGACCTCGCCGCCAGGCGCCTCGGCGAATCCCAGCAGCGCAGCCGCGGCGGCATCGGCGCGCAGACCGCGGCTGTTCTCGAAGCCGGCGTGCGGCTCAACCCCGAGGTCGCACGCCAGGTCCTGCTCGGCGCGTCTTTCGACCCCATCGACGATTCGCTCCTGCCGCGCCTGTTCGAGATCGTTCCCCTCCCGCCCGAGGACATCCAATTCCTTTACGCCATCTCCGACGCTGGCAGCGGGCGCGAGTTCCAGAGCGAACCTCTGTTGAACACCGCCGGGCTCGGCGACCCGCACGGTGTCCGGCCGTTCCGCCAGTTCGCGGTTCCCATCGTATTTGATCCGCGCACCACCATCCGCATGCAGATCACCGAATTGCAGACCACCAAGGGCGCCCTGCATGTTTCGCTGCACGGCTACAAGGTGCTCGGTGGCGCGGGCACCCCGACCGGCGCCACCGCCTCCGGCCAGCCCCCCGCCGCCGGCCCGGCCCGCGCCACAAGGAGGTCCAGGCGATGACCCGGTCTCTCCCCGGCCCGGCGCAGACCATCTGCGTGAATTGCGGCGTCCCGGTCGACTCGCAGCACTTCGACGAGTCCAGCTTCGCCCCGGCGCCCAAGCCCGGAAGCCGCGTCGTGCTGGCCCGCTTCGCGCTGCCGCCTCAGTACTGCGGCGTGCTCGAATACTTCTCCCAGTTCACCGACGCGTTCACGCTCTCCCCGGCTCAGGTGGAAACGCCGGGGCTCGAGTGGGTCCTCGCCGTCAACGGACGGCCGCTATATCCTTACGTCTCTTTCTCGGCCATCCTGAATCCTTGGGGATTCGGCAGCTTTCCCGTTCACATCCGGCTCGAAGAGGGGGCCGTGCTCGAGTTCGCCGTGCGCGGCCTCAACGCGCCCGACTCCTCCAGCGTCAACCGCGTCGGCGGCAGGATTCTCGGCCGCTACTGGTACAACCCCGTTTATGGCGATCCCGTACGCCAGAGGTTCTGACCGATGCCTGACGCCCGTGCCGTCCGGAGAACGCTACCGCGTCGTCTCGCCTCCCGAAGAGGCGCTGGTGACGCCCGAACTCGCCGCCGAGCTGGCCCGTTTGCTCGAGCGTTTTGCCGCCGAGTCCGGCTTCACGCGCTCCCGCCCGGCCGCCATCGGGTTCGGCCGCGGTTTCTTCGGCCATCATCAGGTGGGCCGCGCCGCCGACATTTACGCCGTCGCAGGCTTGGGGATTGGGCGCTGGAAAGCGATTTGGGATGCGGCGCACCACCAGGCCCGTTCTTCTCCCAGCCCGCGCGAGCGCCACATTCTCATCAACCGCCAGCGGATGACCAATCTCGGCTGGCGCCTCTACAAGGTGCTTCAGTCGTACGGCCGCTGGGCGCAGCCCTACGGCTACCCTGTTCAGCTCTTCGGCCCCTGGACCCGCTCCGAGGGCCCGTGGAAACACATCAGCGACAGGCTGCTTTACGCCCATCGCGACCACATTCATCTCGCCAAGTAAGGAGGCCCCAGCCGTGAACCCAGCCCGCTACCCGATGCACCTGTATCATCCACAGGCCTTCTCCGGCCAGGCCCCAGCCCCGCCGCGCATTGTTTTCGTCAGCATCCAGCCCGGCACTCCCCCGCCGGTGATGTTCGCTTCCGGCCCCATGGAAATGTTGCACGCCGCCATGATGGCCGGCCTGCATCCCCAAGGCGCTTGGCTGGAAATGGCGCAGACCCCGGAGGGTCCGGCCGGCTTCGCCCCCTCCCAGCCACCGCGCCCGGCGCGCCGGCCGCCCGCTGACATCGCCGACGCCGAGTTCATCGATCTGCCCCAGCCGCAGGGGCACTCCCAGCCCCAACGGGTCTCCGTCGAGCCGATGCTGCCCGCCGCCATGGTCAGGCAATTGGCCTTTGGGGAATTCCGCCGCCTGATCGAACCCCAGCTTCGCCACCCCGAATCGCTCTCCGATGCCGCACTCATCACCTGCGCCATTCAGGTCTATTCCGCGCCGCACCCGCTCCAGTCGGCCCAGCTTGCCGGCGCCGTCTTCGCCCGCACCCAGCCCGAAGGCCATTTCACGATCCTCACCCGCTCGCTCGCCGAGCGGCTCCAGCTTGCCTCGCGGCTGCCGCCCCGCCCGAATTCGACCGCCATCCGCTACCTTCACCTCATCGTCCTCGACGATCCGACGGCCGCCCAGCGCGCCGCTTCTCCTCCTCCGCCCCGGGAACAGCGCACAGCCATCCCCGAGCGCTACCTGAAGCCATGGGAATTCCGTCTTTCCCGCGAAGAGGTGCTCTACGACATGCGGGAAGAACGCGGCCGTAAAGGCCTCGGCGCCGTGTGGAGCCGCCTCCGCCGCTGGTTGCGCTCCTCCTCGAGCCTTCGCCGCTGGCAGGCGCTGCTCCAAGGCCGCACCGCTGAGGACCAGCTCTGGGCCGTGCGCCCACCGGCGTGCGCGTTTCAGCATCCTGAAGTCCGCCAGTGGGTCTCGCAGTTGCTGGCAGCCTGTGGCTACCAGCCCGAGGTGATGCTCGAAGAATGGGAAATCTACTGGCGCCGCAAGGCCCTGTCCTCTGACTGAACCATCGTGTGAGTGAATCGTTACCCGGGAGAGTGTTCCATGTCTACTGCCCCAGCAACCCCTTCGGCCGCGGCTCAGGCGGCCCTGGACCGCATTCAGAAGTGCTTCGAAGCCTTCGACCGCATCGCCGCTTCCCGCGAGCAGACCGCTGGCCTCAGGCGCCAAGCCGAACTCCAGTGGCTTGACTCGCTCCTGGCCGGCGCCTTCGACGGCGCGCAAGTGCTCAGCGGCTTGAACGCCTGGAAGCAGCAGGATGCCGCGTTCGCGCAGCAACTCGACGCTCTGAAGGAAGCCGAGCGCCGGATCGAGGAGTTCCTGCAGCGCCAGTGGGAGGAGAAATCCCCGGCGCTGAAACAGGTTCTCGAGAAGGAGGACAGCCGCTTGCGGGAACTGATCGGCAAGAGCAGCGACCAGGCTGCTTCTCTCCAGAAACGGCTCGACCAGATCCAGGATTGGCTGCGCAAATTCGACGGCGGCGCCGCTGCCCCGCCCGAAAAGAAGGGCGGCGCGAAATCGATGGCCTGAGGTTCGCCATGGCCTATATCGGTCTCGTCCCGCGCCGGGGCCGGATGCCGCCTGCGCAGCCACCCGGCAGGCCGCGCGTCCCGGCCGGGGAGCGCAACGTCCTCCTCATCCACGGCACCACGTTGCCCCGCGCCCAAGCCATTACCAGCAGCCAAGCCATGGCCGCTCAACGGGCCTTCTTCGCCTTGGGCATGGGCAACCGCGATTTGGCACGCCTTTTCGCGGTCCGCGCGAGCCAGCGCTCGCCGCGCGAGGGCCCGCCGGCGCTTGTCCTCGTCACCGTCCCTGAGGCGGCCTTCGATCGGCTCCGCAACCAGCGCCTTTTGCGCGCCTTCCCCTTCGACCCTGAAGACCGGCCCGAACTGCGCAACCGGCGCCAGTGGGTTTTGGAACCCGGCGGCGTCGAGATCCTCAACCGCGAGGCCGACTCCTGGCGCATGATCAGCATGCGCCCGATAAGAGGGACAGCCTGATCCGGCACCTTTCCTGATTTCGCCAAAGTGCCATAGCAGTCTGACACCTTCGCATTGGACCGCCGGAAGGCGCGCCGCTGTCTTCGTATGACATTCAAAAACAATCACATCTCTCTGCCTCCGCCCGTTCCCGGATCAAAAGGTTTTCTCCGTGCATCCAGAGCACGGATCCCCCCCGCGCCCGGAAGGCCCTGCCTTGGCTGCCCGTCCGAAGCCTTGCCCGAGCAGAACTACCGGGGCTCCTCATGCATTTTCAACAGCTTCAACCACTCCACGTTGTTCACTGAATTCGCGAAGGTGTCAGACACCATTGCTACCTTCACGCAATTCCCAAGCTGGTCTTACCCGCCACTGTCTGCCCAAGCGGGGCACGCCACGCACGAAGCCCACCAATTCCATCCGCTCTGGCTTCTCGAATTCCTGGCCGCAAGCGAACCCCTCCAGCCGGCGCTGCACCGGGATCGCACAGGATGGCAGCCTCGCAAACCCCACGCCGCGCTGCCCCCTCAGCGCAGCCACTTCCCTTGGCCCCTCACGGCGCCATGCAAGTCCTCGTTGCAGCCGCCCGCCCCAACCCGGTGACTTCATGATCCCGGCTCTGGCATCCCCCTATTCCGCCCTCGCTTCCGCCTACGATGCCACCATCGGCAGGCCGGTCTTCGAGCGCACCCGGATCCTCTTCGAGACCCTGGCACGGCGCTTCCGGCTTCAGTTTGAAGACGCCGTCGATCTCGGCTGCGGCACCGGTCTCTTTTGCCGCTATCTCGCCCTTCGCTGGGGCATCCCGGTCACGGGCGTGGATCTCTCTCCCAGCATGCTCCGGATCGCCGCGCGCAACTGCCGCGGACTGCCCGTGCGGCTGTGCCAGGCCGACATCTCACGGCTCCATCTGGCCAGCCCCTCAAGCCTCATCACCTGCAATTTCGACACACTCAACCATCTCACCCGCCCCCAGGATGCCCGCGCCGCGATCAGGCGCGCCGCCGAGCATCTCCGCCCATGCGGCGCATTCTTTTTCGATTTCCTCACCCCCGCGATCGGCTTGCCCCCGAACAAGCCCATCCGGCGAACAGCGCTCTCGCGCCGTTGCCGCCTGACCCAGATCCTGCACTGGAGCACTCCCGGCAATCTCTTGTCCGTGGAAGTCATTCTTGAGCAGAATGGCGCCGCCACGCGGGTCGAGAAGCACCACGAACGCCTCTACCCGCCCGCGCAAGTGTTCCGCTGGCTGGCTTCGAGCGGCCTGCGCCCCGTCTGCGCCCTCGATGCCGAATTCCCGTCCCTCTCCCGTTCCATCACCGCCGCCGCGCGTATCGTGGTTCTGGCCAGGAAAACGTAGGCCGAACCCCGAACCCCGCCCAGGCAATTCGCACACCGGCTCCTGCTTTGCGTGCGGAGGCGCACCGTTGCCCTGTCAGGCAGATCTGTCAATTGCCGCGTCCGCCGGAACCCGCGCGCACGCCGCCCGTGCCGCCGACGCTGCCTCCCGCCGCTCCCCCGCTGCGGCTGCCCACGCTGCCCGCGCCCGGAGCGGGGGCGGACGGGGCCGAAGCCGACACCGGCGCCGCGGGCGTGTACGTCGAGCCCGAACTGCGCGGCGGCAGAGACCCTGCAAAAGCGGGGCCGCCGCGGTCAAACCCGCCGCCCATCGAAGGCGCAGCACGCGGCGGATAGTAAACCTGAAACACCGTGCCCGGCGTGTAGTAGTAGTAGCCAAACGGCCCCATCACCGTGTCGCTCCAAGGCACATAGGTCGCAAATCCGAAGTAAGGATTCCACAGCCACGTCCCACCGCGGAACGCGCTCGCCCCGTACAGCGTCCCCGCCTGCCGCGCTGCCGATACGTTCGCCATGGCGATGTAGCCGGACCGGCGCTTCGACCAGCGGTACAAGGCGTCAGTCTCTTTCTCGGCATCGAAACGCCGCATCGCCCACTGCGTCCCTTCCAGCCGCAATTCCCGTCCCGACTTCAACGTCTGCTGCACGCCCGCGGCGCGCACCTCCGCCTGCCCGCTGAAGACCCGGATCCTCGCCGGCTCGGCGTCGAACCGGTACAGTCCCGCTTTTTCCAGCTCCACCTCCGCCCCGGCAAGCTGCACGATGACGGAGTTGTCCCGGAGCAGCTCGACGACGTCGATCATGGCGCTGCCCTGCGACACCTCCAGCTTCACGGAAGACAGCCGGCTCGAGACAAGCCTCATCGCGCTCGCCTCGCTCATGCGGAGGAACGCTCCGGGCGTCAGCAAGACCTCCGCGCGCCCCTCCTCGGTCCGCAGCGTCTGGCCGTCTTTCATCGAAATCAGCTCGTTGGGCTTCGGCTCCACGCGCCGGGGCTCGCCGCCCTGCCCGTCGAACAGCAGCACGTCCCCTTCGGCCACATTGATCATGCCCGCGCGGGCGGACACGGCGCTCTGCGCATTCGCGCCGCCCGCGGCCAACAGCAGCGCCGCGGCGCCGGCGATGAAGAACATCCACCTCGGCTTCATGAGGCTTGCTCCCTTCTTCTTCCGGACTTCTGCCCTACGATGGACGGCGGCCGCGCACTCCGGGTTGCGCCAAACCAGCCGCGCTTCCCTTTATGCGATCCTCTCAAACGTCGATATGCGCGCCTCTCCCGCCGCCAACTCCGGCAGCAGACTCGCCAGCCGCTCCAGATGCGGCGTGGCCAGGTGGCGGTCCAGCGCCTCGCGCGAGGTCCAGTTCTCATAGAACAGGAAATGCCCGGGCTGGTCCGTGGCCGCGTGCAGGTCGTATTGCAGGCAGCCCTCTTCGGCGCGGGTCGGCTCGACCAGGCGCAGCAATTCCTCCCGCAGCCGCTCTTCGCAGCCCGGTTTGGCGATGATCTCGGCCACTACGGTGAGCATGGTTTCTGTTTCTCCGGTTGGCAGGATTCAGGAAGTCCGCTTGCGGATCGGGATGCCGAGCCGCTTGATCTTCTGGTTCAGCGTCGACAGCGGAATGCGCAGCAGCGCCGCGGCCTCCGTCTGCGAGTAATGGGTCTCTTCCAGGGCTTCAATGATGGTCCGCGCCTCAAAGTCGGCTACTTTCTCAAACAGCGAGGCGTCGGGCGGCAGCGCCCCGGCGCGCTCCGCCGTGCGCACGCCGGTCGACTGCAGGAGCTGCTCGGGAAGCACGCTCACCGGCACCTCCTCGCTGGTGGCTAAAACCACGGCGCGCTCGATGGCGTTCTCCAGCTCGCGCACATTCCCCGGCCAGTGGTAGTCCATCAGCAGGTGCATCGCCTCCGGCTCGAAGCGCAGCGTCGAGCGCCCCTCGTCATCGAGGAACTTGTTGTTCTCGCGGCAATAGACCTGGAAAAAGTGCTCCACCAGCAGCGGAATGTCTTCCTTGCGCTCGCGCAACGGGGGCAGGTGGATGTTGATGACATTCAGCCGGTAGAATAGATCCTGGCGGAAGCGCCCCTCTTCGACCAGTTTCGCCAGATCCGCGTTGGTCGCCGCCAGAATCCGCACGTCCACCCGGATCGTCTCCGTCGAGCCCACCGGGATGAACTCGCGCTCCTGAATCACGCGCAACAGCTTCACCTGCATGTCGGGCGTCAGCGTCCCGATCTCGTCGAAAAAGATGGTCCCGTGGTTGGCTGTTTCAAAATAGCCGCGGCGGTTGGCCACCGCGCCGGTGAAGGCGCCCTTGACGTGGCCGAACAGCGTCGATTCCAGCAGGTCCGGCGGCAGCGAACCCGAATTCACGCCCACAAACGGCTTGTCGGCCCGCGGCGAGTTGGCATGGATGGCCTTGGCGATCAGCTCCTTGCCCGTGCCGGTTTCCCCGGTAATCAGGATGTTGCTCTTCGACGGCGCCACCTGCGCCACCAGATCCAGCACGCGCAGCATGCGCTCGCTCTTGCCGACGATGTTCGGGAAAGCGTAGCGCTGCTTCAGCGCGCGCCGCAGCTCGCGGTTTTCGCGCTCCAGCCGCGTGCGCGCGATTTGCCGGTCGATTTCGATCAGCAGCTTCTCGTTGTCCCAAGGCTTGGAGAAGTAATCGTTGGCCCCGGATTTGAGCGCCTCCACGGCCACTTCCACCGAGCCGTAGGCCGTGATCAGAAACACCGGCGTCTCCCGGTCGCGCTTGCGGATCTCGTCGAGCACCTCGAAGCCCGAGCGGTCCGGCATCATCAGGTCCAGCAGCACCAGGTCAAAGACGCCGGATTCGAAGCGCCTCAACCCTTCGGCGGCGTTTTCCGCCGCCGCCACTGCGTAGCCCTCGCCCTCCAGCAGGATCTCGAGCGATTCCCGGATGTCGGCTTCGTCGTCAATGACCAGAATGCGGCCGCGCGGCGCCGGGGCCGCCGCGCCTTGCAGAGGAGTTTCCTGTTCAGGCAGAGGCATCCGCTGTCTTCCGGTTCACGGCGGGGAACTCGAGCCGGAACACGGCGCCGCCGGAAGGCGGCGACGCGGCTTCGATCAGGCCGCCATGCTCTTCCACAATGCCATAAGTGACACTGAGGCCGAGCCCGGTGCCCTTGCGGGCGCCTTTCGTCGTGAAGAACGGATCGAAGATCCGCGGCAGATGCTCCGGCGGAATGCCCGGCCCGGAGTCGCGCACCTCGGCGCGCACGGTAGCCCCGTCGGACCAGGTGCGGAGCGTGAGCCGGCGCGGCGCCCCCTCGGGCAGCTCCGCCATCGCGTCGCGCGCGTTCAGCAGCAGGTTCAGAAACACCTGCTGCAGCTTGCCCGGGTTGCCCCGGATCGGCGGCGCATCCGCGGCCAGTTCGTAGACCACCTCGATGCGGTGCTTCTCCAGTTGGTGCTCGAGCAGCGACACCGTGTCGCGGATCACCCGGTTCAGGTCCAGCGGCTCGAACTCCGTGCCCGACGTGCGGGAGAAATTCAGCAGCGAGTTGACGATCTCGGAGGCGCGGAACGTCTGCCGCGCGATTTTGTCCAGCAGCCGCGTCTTCTGCTCGTCGCCCATCAACTGCTTGGCCAGCATCTGCGCGTAGGTGGAGATCACCGCCAGCGGCGTGTTCACTTCGTGCGCCACGCCCGCCGCCAGCAGGCCGATCGAGCTGAGCTTGTCGGCCTGGATCAGCCGCCGCTCCAATTCTTCGCGCTCCGTCACATCGTCGAAAATCACCAGGCGCCCGATCCTCTGCCCGTCTTTCGTCACCAGCGGGGCGATGGCCAGGTTGACGATCGCGTCGCGCGCCGCCTCCGCGCCGGCGTTGTTGCCGTTGCCGTTGCCGCTCCCGCCCGGCGCCGGAAGCGCCGATCGCCGCAGCGGCATCCGGTAGAGCTGGTGCACTTCCGTCTCGGCCCGCAGCGCGTCGAAATGCACCGCCAGTTCGGCAGGGAACAGCTCGCCGAGCCTCCGGCCCAGCGCCGCCGAGCGCGGCACCCCCGTCAGCCGCTCCAGTTGCGAGTTCCAGCTCTCCACCCGGTCCTCCAGATCCGCCGCCAGAATGCCCACGTTGATCGATTCGACGATGTTCTCGCTGAACTCCTTCAGCCGCTCGTACTGCTCCACCTTGTCGGCCAGCGACCGGTACAGCCGTGCGTTCTCCACCGCCATGGCGATGTAGCCGGCCAGCGAGATCAGCAGGTCGATGTCGTCCGAAGTGAGAAAGTCGCCCTTTGTCGTGCGGCTCACCCCGAGCCAGGCGAGCGTGCGCCCGCGGAACCGGCAGGGCAGATAGTAAGTCAGATCGAGCAGCGCCAGCGTCTCCCGCACCGGCGGCGGCAGGCGCCGCGAGACGATATCCAGCGCGTGCTGCGTCCGCTCAAAGAACAGATACGGCTCCGTGGGCGGCTCCGGCAGGAAGGAAAGATCCAGCGGCTCCTTGTGCAGATGCAGCAGCGCCCCGTCGCGGTCCAGCGCCGAGTGCAGCCGGAAGCCGCTGCCGTCCTCCTTCGACAGGAAAAACGCCACATGGTCTACAGACAGCGTCGTCAGCAGCCGCTCGCCCACGCTGCGCAGCGTGCGGTCCAGGTCCATCTCCGACGTCAGCTCCCGCGCAAAGCTCAGCAGCGTCCGCCGGTGGTCGAACCGGTCCTTGTAGAACACGTGGCGGTCGAGCTGCTCCTGGATCCAGTGCCGCAGCGGCTCGAACACCAGCGCCGCAATCAGCACCAGCAGCATCACCGCCGTCGGGCTCAGCTCGTCGCGCCGCCCCAGCGCATAGACCAGCAGCGACACGATGCCGAGCACCGCCAGCGTCGCCAGCAGGTACACATAGCCCTGCTGGAAAATGATGTCGACGTCCATCAGCCGGTAGCGCAGGATCGCATACGCCCACGCCAGCGGCAGGAACGCCAGAAACAGCACGCTCAGCCGCATCGTCTCCGTCGGAACCAGCCCGGCGGCAAACGGCGCGGCGTAGAACAGCGTGAACGGAACCATCCCCGCCAGCGCGCCGTTGCGCAGCCACTTCAACTGCTGCCGCTGAATCGGGTCTTCCGCCTGCCGGAAACTGAAGTGCAAAACCGCCGCGCCCGCCAGGTAACAGGCCGAAAACAGCCCCAGCCAGACCCGGTCCAGCAGCCACGCCAGCTCCACCAGCGGCACCGCGCTCCGCACCACGCCCGCGGCAAAGCCCAGTTGCAGCGCCATCAGCGAAAACGCCGGCAGGTAAATCGAAACGGCGTGCCGCAGCGGAAATCCGCGCCGGTTTTCCGGAAACGTCAGACAGAAGTGGAGGAACAGCGCCGGCGCCAGCAGCCCCGCCGCCACGTTGGCCGCGTAGATGGCCGTGTCAAACGCGTTCAGCTTGCCCGTGTAGTGGAAGGTGTGCAGAATAAAGCTGGCCAGGCAAAGCAGGTAAAAGTGCAGCGCCTTCGGCGCCCGGTTCCGCCGGAAAAACACGAACAGGCCGATGATCAGGTACGCCGCGCCCACCGCATATTGCGCATACAGCGCGCGGTCCCGGTTGGCGTCGGCCACGATCACCTTGGCCGAAATCTCCACGCCGTTCCGCTCCAGCGTGTAGCTCGCTTTGCCCCACACCCCTGTGCGGAACAGCAACTGCACCACGTCAGTGGCTTGCCGCACCTCCACCGCCGGCGCGTTCTCGAGCGGCGCAATCCGCAGCAGCACGTCGCCGGGCCGGATGCCCGCCCGGTCGGCCGGCCCGCCCGGCTTGACGTAAACGGCGGCCACCTTCCCCGCGCCGCCCGGCCCCGGCGCATCCATCCACGTGGCGCCGTCTTCGGGCAAGTGGTACAGGCGCTGCTGCTGGTAGTTGATGCCGGCGCAAATGATCGCCGTCAGCGTCAGCACCACAAGCAACGCGCCGAGGAACTGGTTTTTCAGCCCCTGTTCCACCTCACACTCCAAAGGCAGCGGACACGGGCAGACACTTCACCCCTGCTCACCAATAGCAAGCCGGGTGCCATCTTTCAAGACCGCCTGCTATTCCCAGCGTACACCGGAAATCAGTGAATGGAAAAGAAAAATGACGGATTGCCCCCGCGCACTTCTATTCCGGAATCCGGATACGCCGTTCCAAATTTGGGACCCGGCCGTGGCCGGAAGACTCACCGCGCTTCCAGGATCAGCGCCGGCGCCAGCCCGGCGGCTGACGAAAACCCGCCGCCCGGCGCAGAGAGCCGCGCCGAAAACCCGTGGACTTTGCCCAGAAAGAAATGCGGCGCAACATCGGCGATCAGTTCGCGGTAAGTCAGCTCTCCGAAATAATCCACAGGGAACGCCGCAGCCGGCGCTTCCACCCGCTCCTGCACCACAAACGGGAAGCGCAGCGCCGTCCGCAGGGCCCGCTCCCATGCCGCATCATCCACCAGCGCGCCGTCGGTCGAGTGCAGCTCGCTCGTGTCCTCGTTCGGCCGCAGAACCAGGCGCGCGCGGTTCTTGAGGATGAAGTCGATCAGATCCACCGTCTCCCCATGCCACGTCGTCTTGCCCTGCGCCACCATGCGCGTCTCGGGAATTGTATTGCGGATCGCCTTGCGCTCCTCGGCCGGGAAGCCGCCGGTCACCGAGTCGTCGGTCAGCAGCGCCAGCAGCGCCCGCTTGCGCAACACCTCGGCCCGGAAACTGTTCACCAGGCACACTTTCCGCTGCTGGCAGGCGCGCACCAGCGGGTGGCTCAGGTCATAGCGCATCAGCAGATCCTGCGCCTTTACGCCCCGCAGCACCAGATCGATGCGGAAATCGCCCCGCTTCAGCACGCCGCCGGAAAACTCCAGCTCCTCAGGCGCCACGCGCCGCGCCTGGAGCCCCTGCGAGACCAGGAATTCCTCCAGCAGCGCGTCCTCGGCCGATTCTCCGGCGCTCAGCGGCGCCGGAAAATCCACAATCGCCACCGCCGGCTTGCCCTTGCCCCCAAAGTCCTTCCACGCCTTCAGCAGGCTCGCCACCAGCGGCTTCGCCCCGGGCGGCCGCGACACCTTGTACCGCTTGCGGAACTGCTTCATCGGCGCCGATTCCAGGAACGCCTCCGACAGAACCTCGCTCGCCACCGCGCCCCGCGGCAGATCCGCGCGTGGCGAGGACAAATGCAGGTGCCCGTTGGAGACCACCGCTTCCAGCACCGATGCCACCGCCGGCGTCGAATACCCCGGATCGAGCGAAACCAGCATCCGCTCGCCCGGCAGCAGCGCCAGCCGCGACATGATCCCGGGCTCGCGAAGCGCCAGTTCCTTCACCCGCTGGATCGCGCGCGACAGCGCTTCCGCCGAGCCCGCCAGATTGTCATACTGCCGCCGCGTCAGAAAATGCGGCCTCAAAACCGGGGATACGCCGCTCCCGTTGCCTTCCAATCCCCGCCGCCGGAGCTGCTCGCGCAGCTCTTCACTCCAGGCGGCGTCTTTGGAGGCCAGTTCTTCCAGGATCCGGTGATAGCGGGCAATCGCCTCGCTCAGCAGTGTCATGGCCCTCGTTTCAATTTCAGTATCTCACAGCCAACCGCCCTTGCCAACAGTACTACAGGTTTAGTTACATGATTTGGAAACGTAAATGCGTTGATCTGCCTTGCTTTACAAGTTTCCGTAGGCAGGCTCGCCAGAATCAGTTTTCCTGCTGTTGCCACCCCCCCATCCTGAGTCCTTCTTCTGATCGCCGCCCCATGCCCGGCCCCGCCTCAACCCCTGTCCAATCGGCGCGAAACCGCCTCAGCCTGGGCCGTGAAAGAGATTTCATCGTTGTCACGACCATTGCTCGTGCGAAATGAATCCAGTTTGGATACAATAAAATCAACTCGGGGGCCGCCCGGCGACGGTGCTCGCGCGAGTTCCGCGCCGCCCGCGGCTTTCCCCGGCTGGGGGGATTCTCCTCCGCCCCCCAGCCACCCCAGTTGCATCCGCTTGCCCTAGCGTTTCTCTGCAAAGGGCGGCATCTCCAGCGCCGCTGCCCCATCCACTCTCGGGTCCGTTCCGGCCATCTGCACTTTCCGTTTCGAATCGGAGACGACTGCGCTGCCAAACCCGAACACGCTTGCATACGGCGCCGCCGGCTGCACCACATGCCCCCGCCGCTGCAACTCCACGCGGATGTTTTCCGGAATCCGGCTCTCGATCTGCACGTCGCAGCCGTCAAACGTCGTCTTGGTGAAGCGCGGCGCCTCCAGCGCCTGCTGCACGTTCATCCCGAAATCCGCCACGTTCGAGACGAACTGCGCATGCGCCTGGCTCTGGTTCCATCCCCCCATGATGCCGAAGCCGATCACCGTGTCGTCCTTCTTCATCAGTCCGGGGATGATCGTGTGCAGCGGGCGCTTGCGCCCTGCCAGCGAGTTGGGCTTGCCCGGCTCGATGTCAAAGCTCGCGCCCCGGTTGTGGAACGTGAAGCCCGCGCCCGGCGCCACGAGCCCCGTGCCGTAGCCCCCGTAATTGGACTGGATCAGGCTCACGATGTTGCCGTCGCGGTCGACCACAGAAAGGTAGATCGTGTCGCTGCCCTTGGCCGCGAGCGATTCCTTCAGCTCGCTCGGCAGCACGCGGCAGGAGGCCTTGCGCATGTCGATCTGCCGCGCGCGCTCCGCCGCAAGCTCCTTCGAAAGCATCTGCTCCACCGGCGCCGGCGTGAAGCGCGGGTCGCCCACATATCTTTCCATGTCGGCGTAGGCCAGCTTCTTCGCCTCGATCATCACGTGCAGCGCCGCGGCCGAGTTCTGCCCGTAATCGGCCAGCGGAAAGCGCTCCATGATGTTCAGCATCGACAGCGCCGCGATGCCCTGCCCGTTGGGCGGCAACTCGTACACGGTCCACCCGCGGTAGGCGGTCGAGATCGGCGCCACCCATTCCGGCTGGAATTCGGCAAAGTCCTCGAGCGCGTGCGCCCCGCCCTGCTCGCGCAGAAACCGCACCATCCGCTCCGCCAGTTCGCCCTTGTAGAACCCGTCGCGCCCCTGCGCCGCAATGCGCCGCAGCGTCTCCGCCAGCGCCGGATTCCGGAACACGTCCCCCGCCTGCGGCCGCTCGCCGGCGGCCGCGTACGTCTCCTTGAACCCCGGCTGCTGGAAATAGCGCCGCTGCACCAGCGACCGCGCGCTCACCGCCGAGAGCGCAAACCCGTTCTCCGCATAATAAATCGCCGGCGCCAGCAGCTCGGCCAGCGGCTTGCTCCCGAACCGCTCCCGCAGCGCATGCCAGCCCGCCACGCACCCCGGCACGGTCACCGTGTGCACGCTCAGGTCCTCGAACTTCTTCGTCCGTTCGTTGAGCCGCACCTTCTGCTCGCGCACCCACTCGAGCGTCAGCGCCTTCGGCGCCCACCCGCTCGAGTTCAGCCCGTACACCTTGCCCGTCCTGGCCTCGTACACGATGGCGAACAGGTCCCCGCCCACGCCGTTCACAAACGGCTGCACCAGCCCCGTCATCGCATTGGCCGCAATCGCCGCGTCCACCGCGTTGCCGCCCTGCTCGAGAATCTTCGCCGCCGCCTGCGAGGCCAGAAAATTCGACGCCGCGACGATGCCGTGCTTGGTCACCACCAGCGGCCGCGCCTGCTCGTACTGCGGCACAGGCGCCGCCTGCCGCGCCGCCGGCTCCGCCTCCTGCCAGCCGGACGCCAGGGCCAGCGGCACTCCCAGAAGAAACAGAATCCTCTGCATGCAGAGCAGTCTGACACAACGGCGCACCTGCTGGAAAGATCCCCGCCACCTTCTCACGCCACGCGGCGCATCCCGGACAGCCCGGCCCGGGCGGCGAAATCCGCCGCCGGCCTCTTCCGGCGGCCGCGCCCGGGCGCCGGCTCGCCGGAACAAAATTGCCTGCATCTGTTCTTCGCTTCCTTCGGCCTCGCTCGGCCCGCCCGGCGCGCCATCCGCTGCCCCGGCGCCTGCGCCTCGGGCCCTGGGCCCCCGGCCCCGCTCAGGCCGGCCTCCGGCAAGCCCCGCCCCGAGCCGCCTGCGCCGCCAGGCTCGCCGCTTCCCTCAACCGAACCAGCGTGGGACGCGGTTCGCTCTCCGCCGCCGGCGCGTCAAACAGCCCCAGTTGCCCCCAGCCCTCCGCGCGGCATCGCCCCCGCCCCGGAAAGCCCAGCTCCTCCCGGATCCGCGCCACGCGCAGCTCCAGCGCCTCCTGCATCTCCGCGTCTGCGCGCGCCCCGCGCCTGTACAGCCTGCGGTACAGCCCCGCCAGCGCCGGAAATTCAGCCTCCAGAAACGCGAGAAACACGCTCCGCGCCGGCTCCCGCAAAAACAACATTTGCGCGCCGAAATGTCTCGCACCGGCCGCCCGCGCCTCCCGCGCCAGCGCCTCCAGCTCCCCCGGCCCGTCGTTGATCCCCGGCAGCACCGGGCTGGCGAACACCGCCGTCTCGATGCCCGCCCCCGCCAGCCGCCGCACCGCCCCAAGCCTCAGGTCCGGCCGCGGCGCCCCGGGTTCCAGCCGCCGCGCCAGCTTCTCGTCCAGCGTTGTCACCGTGAAGTTCACCCGCAATTCGTTGCGCTCCGCCAGCCGCGCCATCACATCCATGTCCCGCGCTGCCAGGTCCGACTTCGTCGTCACCGCCGCGCGCAGCCCCGCCTGCCGCGCCAGCACTTCCAACACCGACCGCGTCACCCCCCAGCGCCGCTCCGCCGGCTGATACGGGTCCGTCGCGGTCCCGATGGCGATCCACTCGCCCGGCTTCACCGCCCGCAATTCCCGCTCAAACAAATCTCTACGGAATTGTTTTACGAAAACCAGCCGCTCGAACGCCCGCCCGTCCAGATCCAGATACTCGTGCGTGTAGCGCGCGTAGCAGTAATGGCAGCCCAGCTCGCAGCCGCGGTACGGGTTGATCGTCCACTGAAACGGCATCAGCGAGCCCGCCTCGCAGCGGTTCAGCATCCGCCCGGCTTCCAGCACGCGGTACTCGGTCCGCCTCTTGCTCAGCAGCACCGGCGCCCCTTTCGCCCTCTCTGCCAGCCCTCGCCTCATATCTGATCTTCGCCTTTTCTTCGCTGTTTGTCAAGAGCCTTTCCGGGTGATAAAGTCCCGGTCATGCCCACGGACCGCAGAACCTTTCTCAAGACCACCGCCGCCGCGCCCGCCGCCGCGGGCGCCGTGCAGTTGCAACCGGGCAGGCAGCCGCTCGCCATCGAGTGGCCGCGCGTCTTCCGCGGCCCCGCCCTGGCCACCATCGCCATGCCGTTGGGGGGCCTCGCCGCCGGCTCCATCTCGCTCGGCGGGCGGGGACAACTGCGCGACTGGGAGATCTTCAACCGTCCCGACAAGGGCAACCAGCCCGGCTTCGCCTTCGCTGCCATCCGCGTCGAGGCGCCCGGGCGCCCGCCCGTGGCGCGCGTCGCAGAGGCCCGCCTCCTGCCGCCCTACGAGGGCGCCACCGGGCTCGGGTCGAGCAACGTGCCCGGCATGCCGCGCCTCGCTTCAGCCGTCTTCACCTCCTCCTACCCGATCGCCCGGATTGATTTCGAGGACCGCCGTCTGCCCGTCGCTCTGAGCCTCGAAGCCTTCACCCCCATCTTCCCGCTCGATGCCGACTCGAGCGGCCTGCCCGCCGCGCTGCTGCGCTACATCGTCCGCAACCCCGGCCCCGCGCCCGTCAAAGCCAGCCTTGGCCTGTCCATCGAAAACCCATTCCGCACGGCCCCGGAAGCGGGTGTGGCGCGCCCCCCGTCCGACGAGCGCCGCAATGAGCCGCGGCGGGACGACTTGCTGGCCGGCCTCATCATGTCCAATCCCGGCCTCGACCCGGCCAGCCCCGTGGCTGGCGAGTTCGTGCTCGCCGCCCTGGATCCTTCGGCCTGCACCGTCTGGCGCGGCTGGCCGCGCTCGCGCTGGTTCAACAGCCCCATGCTGTTCTGGGACGCCTTCAAGGCCGATGCCCGCCTCGGAGCG
>Ga0272446_1002315_pt1 | contig 26162 bp, 20 predicted proteins | sample YNPCB0061_FD_194587 | JGI IMG/M metagenome (GOLD analysis project Ga0272446, IMG submission 194587) | Hot spring microbial mat communities from Yellowstone National Park, WY, United States - YNP-CB-006-1 | ecosystem: Environmental > Aquatic > Thermal springs > Hot (42-90C) > Sediment | place...
CGACGGCGCCTATCCCAACGTCTCGCCGCTGGGAGGAGGCGTCTCGCCCGCGTGGGGCGACGCAGGCATCATCTGCCCGTGGACGATCCACCGGACCTACGGCGATACCCGCATGCTGCGTGACCACTGGGAGGGCATGAAGCGGTGGCTCGCCTATCTCGAGACGCGCAGCATGAACCTGGTGCGCCCCGCCGAAGGCTTCGGCGACTGGCTCAACCTGGGCGCCGAAATGCCGAAGGACGTCATCAGCACCGCCTACTTCGCCTACGCCGCGCGGTTGATGGCGGACATGGCGGGCGCCATCGGGAAGACGGAGGAAGCCCGCGCATACAGGGACCTCTTCGGGCGCATCCGCGAGGCGTTCCAGAAGGCCTTTGTTGCTGAGAACGGGCGCATCAAGGGCGACACGCAGACGACCTACCTCATGGCCCTCGGGTTCGATCTGCTCACGCCAGCGCAGCGTCGGGCAGCCGAAACGCGCCTGGTGGAGCTCATTCGCGAGCGGGACGACCACCTCTCCGTAGGGTTCCTCGGCGTGAACCTCCTCCTGCCTGTGCTGACCGACATTGGCCGCGTCGACCTGGCGTGGAAGCTGCTCACGAACGAGACGTTCCCGTCATGGGGCTATACCGTCAAGCACGGCGCCACGACCATCTGGGAGCGGTGGGATGGCTGGACACACGACAAGGGCTTCCAGGACCCCGGCATGAACTCGTTCAACCATTACGCGTATGGGTCGTGTGGCGAGTGGATGTTCAAGACAGCGGCGGGCATCGACACGGACGGAACCGCCTACCGACGCATCCGGGTCCGGCCTCTGCCGGGTGGCGGACTGACATGGCTCGCGGCATCCTACGACTCGATCCGCGGCAGGATCTCCGTGCGATGGTCCATTGCGGATGGGCGCTTCCGGCTGGACGTGACCGTCCCGCCGAACACCACCGCCACGGTCCACGTGCCTGCGCAGGGTCCCGGCGACGTGACCGAAGGGGGGCGACCGGCCAGCCAGGCAGCGGGTGTGCGCCCCGTCGGTGTGGAGGGCGGGGCGCGCGTGTTCGCGATCGGCTCGGGCCGCTACCGTTTCGAGGCACCGTATACGCCCTGAGGTTGGACGATGGGCTCAGGAGGTGGTCACGTGATGAAGCCAGCCGTACACATCGCCCTCGCGCTGGCGGCGCTCTATGGGGCCAGCGCATGCTGGGCGCAGGGCTCCCGGAAGCCTGCGCCCCCGCCGAAAGAGAAGCGCATGATCGACGTGAGGACGTTCGGCGTCAAAGCCGACGGCATGACCGACGACACCGCAGCCATCCAGAAGGCCCTCGACGAGGCCGCCAAGGCAGGCCAGGAGGTCCGCCTGCCCGCCGGCCGCTACCTCGTGAGCGGCAGTCTGCGCATCCCTCCGGGCGTGGCGCTCGTCGGCGCCGCGCGGGCGCCGCTCTACATCGATCCTCTCATCGGCACGGTGGTGATGGCCACCGGCGGACGCGACAAGGAGGAGGCTCCGGCCCTCTTCGAGATGGGCGACTCCTCCACCGTGCAGGGACTGACGGTCTGGTACCCGGAGCAGAAGCCGGACAACATCCGGCCGTATCCCTGGACCTTCCACCTCGTGGGCGGCGACAACACCGTCGAGAACGTCACGCTCATCAACAGCTACAACGGCATCAAGATCGGGCCAGAGGGCAACGTCCGGCATCGCATCCGCAGCGTCTACGGCTGCGTTCTCCGCCGGGGCATCTGGCTCGACATGTGTTCCGACATCGGCCGCATCGACAACGTGCAGTTCCACTGCCACTGGTGGTCGTCGCCGAAGGTGGGCGGCAACTGGGACCGCGTGTTCGAGTACATGTGGAAGAACTGCGAGGCGTTCATCTTCGGGCGCACCGACTGGGAGTACGTGAACAACACCTTCGTGTTCCCTGTGAAGGTGGGCTACCGCTTCATCGGTACCAAGAACGGCGCGATGAATGGCCAGCTCTGCGGCATCGGCGCCGACGCGGCCCAGATCTGCGTGCTCGTCGAGCAGATCCAGCCGATGGGCTTGCTCATCACGAACGGTCAGTTCGTCTCGTTCAATGGCCCGAACCCCGTCGAGGTGGTCATCGAGCCAACGTGCAACGGCTCCGTCCGGCTCGTGAACTGCGCCTTCTGGGGTCCGGCCGTGCAGAACGTGGTGTCACGCGGGACGGGGTTCCTCTCGTTGAGCGACTGCTACTTCTCCAGCGGCATGCCGAACCACCCCGGCAAGGCCCTGGTCGAAGTGGACGCTGGCCGCCTGCAGATCCGCGGGTGCAGCTTCGCTTCGGGCGAACCGAGCATCCACCTCAAGCCCGGCATCGTTCACGCCATCGTCTCGGAGAACAACGGCGTTGGCGGGGTGCGCATCCGGAGCGAGATGGGGGAGCGCGCGGTCCTGGTGAACAACGAGCCGGCCGCGAAATAGCGGCCGCAAGGGGGCACGAGAGGGGGCGCAGCGCCACGCTCGCGCCCCCTCTCGCATTTGGACGCTTAGGCGCCGACGGCGGAGTACTGCCGAACGCCGGCCGCCCACAGCACGCGAAAGAGCGCGAGCGCGACCGCCAGCCAGACGAGCTGCAGCACGAACCCCGATGCCACGTCGGCGGGCGGAACGCGACCGAGCGCCAGTTCGACAGGGAACGACCCCATCGCTCGGAATGGCGAGGCCACCGCCATCGTTCCCAGCCAGCCCGGCAGAAGCGCCAGAGGCGCGATCCGTCCCGCCAGGAAGGAGTCGAGCGTGAAGTAGAGCTGGTTGATCGCGTCCACGCGCGTCGTCCAGAATGCGATGAGCGCCAGCGAGTACTGAAGCACGTACCGAAGGACGGCTGCGAGCAAGACCGCGGGAACGGCCAGCAGGAGCTGGATCGCGTCCGCCGGCGGCGTAGGCCTCAGAATGACGAACAAGGCGATCCATATCGGCAGCAGCAGGAGACTGGTGAACGTCTTGAAACCGACGTTGGCGGCGGCATCGCCGTGGATGGGGTTCAGAGGCCGCAGGAGCCGGGGCGAGAGGTTGCCGTCCCGGACGCGCCAAGCGAACTCGAAGGCGTCCCACGACATCGTGAGGTGACCGAAGATCATAAAGACGAGGAAGTAGGCGGCGAAGTCGGATCGGCTGAACGACACGCCACCATTGCTCACCGCGCCGCCCCGCGCGGCCGTCGTGGCCGACCAGACGGCCAGCGAGATGAGCGGACCGACAAACCCCCACACAGCCCAGATGAGCACCGTGAACCGGTACTGCACCATCATGGACCAGGCCATCTTCAGGAGGGCCCGGTAGACGCGCAGCCAGTAGGCCATCGGTCGCCGCCCTACCTTCAGACCGTCCGCGCCGTCTCGCCCGGCGCGGTTTGGAACACGAGATCGATCACCTGCTCGATCGGCGGGTCCTCCACCGTCAAGTCCACCACCGGAAGCTCCGACAGCAGCCGGGCTACGCAAGCCGAGGTCTCGGCTCGCGGAACCCGCAGAACCAGCTTGCCCCCGTCGCTCTCCAGCACCTCGCCGTAGCGGCCAGCGTCCAGGCCATTCGCCTCACGGTCAAGGTCGAGCCGCACCAACTTGAACGGCGCCATCCGGTCCGCCAGCGCTGCCAACTGGCCGTCGTGCAGGACGCGCCCGTGGTGGATCACCACGACGCGCTTGCACAACGCGGTGACGTCCGCCATGTAGTGGCTGGTGAGAAGCACGGTGGCGCCATGACGCCTGTTGTGCTCGGCGACGAACTGCCGGATGCGCTGCTGCATGGTCACGTCCACGCCCAGCGTGGGCTCGTCCAAAAAGAGCACCTCTGGCCGGTGCAGCAGGGCGGCCGCCAGCTCGCACTTCATGCGCTCGCCAAGCGACAGCCCCCTCACGGGCTTCCGCAGAAGCGGCTCCAGGTTCAGCAGGTCCACCAGCTCGTCGAGCGTTTCGCGGAACTCGCGCTCGGGGATGTCGTAGATCGCCTGGTTCACCAGAAACGAGTCCATGGGCGGGATATCCCACATGAGCTGGTTGCGATTGCCCATCACCAGGCTGATCCGCCGAAGGTAGGCGCTCTGGCGCTTCCACGGCGTGTACCCGAGCACCGTCGCCGACCCGGACGTGGGGTGTAGAAGCCCGGCCAGCATCTTGAGCGTCGTCGTCTTGCCCGCCCCGTTGGGTCCCAGGAAGCCGACGATCTCGCCAGGCGCTACGCGGAAGCTGACGTCCTCCACAGCTCTCACTTCGCGATAGCGACGGCGGAACAGGCTGCCGATCGAGGCCGCCACGCCGGCCTCCCGCTCGGTCACCCTGTAGACCTTCGTCAGATGCTGGATCTCGATCTGCGCCGCACGCACCCGTGGCCCCTCCGCGCGACCTCTTTGGCGCGCACTGCATTCTAGCACGCGCCACCTCGGGGCGAACGGGCCGCAGGACTCGGGGGCAGGATGCTCGAACGCACCGCTGGCCGCGCCAGAGCGGCCCGCTGACCACTGACCGGAGTGCGTCACCATGTCCGAAACCATCGCGCCCTACCGCGATCCGTCCCTCGATCCGCGCGACCGCGCCGCAGACCTTGTCGCGCGCATGACCCTCGACGAGAAGGTCTCGCAGATGGTCCACACGGCGCCCGCCATCGAGCGCCTCGGGGTCTGCGAGTACAACTGGTGGAACGAATGCCTTCACGGCGTCGGGCGCGCGGGCATCGCGACCGTGTTCCCCCAGGCCATCGGGCTTGCCGCCACATGGAACGCCGACCTGCTGCACCGCGTGGCGGTCGCGATCTCGGACGAGGCGCGCGCCAAGCATCACGACGCTCTGCGACGTACCGGCCGCTCCGAGTGGTACTACGGCCTCACCTTCTGGACGCCCAACATCAACATCTTCCGAGACCCCCGATGGGGCCGCGGTCAGGAGACCTACGGAGAAGACCCCTACCTCACCGCGCGCTTGGGGGTCGCCTTCGTCCGCGGCCTGCAGGGGGACGATCCGCGCTACCTCAAGCTCGTGGCGACCCCGAAGCACTTCGCGGTGCACAGCGGCCCCGAGAAGGACCGGCACGGCTTCGACGCCGTCGTCAGCCAGCGAGACCTGCGCGAGACGTACCTGCCCGCGTTCGAGGCCTGCGTGCGGGAGGCCGGCGCGTGGTCCATCATGTCGGCCTACAACCGCACGAACGGCGAGCCCTGCGGCGCCAGCCCCACGCTCTTGCAACGCATCCTGCGCGACGAGTGGGGGTTCCAGGGCTACGTGGTGTCGGATTGCGGCGCCATCGCGGACATCTACCTCCATCACCGCGTCGTCTCCACGCCGGCGGAGGCGGCGGCGCTCGCTGTGCGGGCCGGCGGCGACCTCAACTGCGGCGACACCTACTGCGCACTGACCGATGCGGTGCTCACCGGGCTCATCGACGAGACCGCCCTGGACCGCTCGCTCATTCGGCTCTTCGAGGCGCGCATGCGCCTGGGCATGTTCGATCCTCCGGAGAGCGTGCGCTATGCTGCCATTCCGATCGAGGTGAACGACTGCGCGGCGCACCGCGCGCTCGCGTGCGAGGCGGCCGAGCAGTCCATCGTTCTGCTGAAGAACGACGGGCCCGTTCTCCCGCTCTCCGAGGGGACGCGGCGGATCGCCGTCATCGGACCCAACGCCGACGATGTGGAGACCCTTCTCGGCAACTACAATGGCACGCCATCCAGCGCGGTGACGCCACTTCAGGGGATCCGGCAGCGGGCGGGGCATCATGCCGAGGTTCGATGGGCGCGCGGCTGTGACCTGACCGCCCCCGGCCGAGACGGCTTCGACGAGGCGGCAGCGCTCGCTCGATGGGCCGACGTGGCCATCGTCATCCTCGGCCTGTCGCCGCGCCTCGAGGGCGAGGAGGGCGAAGAGAACCTCATCGACAAGGGCGGAGATCGGGTCCATATCGACCTGCCCGGCGTGCAAGAGGATCTTCTGCAAGCCGTGGCCACCACGGGTACGCCGACCGTCCTGGTTCTCCACGGCGGCAGTGCCATCGCGGCGAACTGGGCGGCCGAGCACGTTCCGGCAATCCTGATGATCTGGTACGGCGGCGAGGAGGCCGGCACGGCGCTCGCGTCGGTCCTGAGGGGAGACGCCAACCCCGCCGGTCGTCTTCCCGTCACCTTCTATCGCTCCCTCGATCAGTTGCCGCCCTTCGATGACTACGCGATGGCGGGCCGCACCTACCGGTTCCTCGCGGAGCGCCCTCTCTTCCCCTTCGGCCACGGTCTCAGCTACACGACCTTCTCCTACGAAGCGCTGGAGGTGTCGGGCGAGATGAGGACCGACCGCACCGTGCGATTGACAGCAACGGTCCGCAACGCGGGCCAGCGCGCGGGCGACGAAGTGGTGCAGGTCTACGTCACCGACGTGGACGCCTCCGTACCGACGCCCTTTCTCAGCCTGCAAGGGTTCCGCCGCGTTCACCTGCAGCCAGGGGAAGGCGCAACGGTGGAGTTCGAGCTCGCCCCGCGCCAGCTCGCCTGCTTCGACGACGACGGCAAACCGATGGTGGAACCCGGCGCGTTCCGCGTGTGGGTGGGCGGCGGGCAACCCGGCTACGGAGCTCCCGGCGCATGGGCCGAGTTCACGCTGGCGGGCGCCACGCATCGACCGTGACCTTGTTCGGGCGGGCGCGATGGCGGCGCCGGCCCGTCGCGGGAACCCGCAATGCGCGCAGGTCGCCGGTCTGCGATGCGCGTGGAACAACGGGTTGGCGCCGTGCTGGCAGGAGGCGCCTGGAAGGCTCCCGAACGGACCGGAGCGGCGGGCAGGTTGGCTGCGCTGAGGGCGGCCCGGCGGAAACGCCCGGCTCGCCGCGAACCGGAAAGCGGAGGCTGGCTGGAGGCGCACGCGCGGGCGTGCCCCTCTCGATGAAGCAGCCTCGCACGACCGATAGGAGCCCGACCATGTCCAGGCGAACCGAGCTGCCTTCGTGCGGCGTGATGGGGACCGTGACGTCGATCGCCGCTCTGCTGGCCGCCGTGTTGGCGGCGCTGACGATCCTTTGCAGCGCGAGCTCGCTCAGCCTGGCGAGCGCCGGGCCGTTTCCCGCGGACTCGCGGGAGAGAGCGCGTGAGTACGAGATGCTCGTGCTCGAGCGGCGAATGCGGACGATGAAGTCCGGCGGCCGTGTGCAGTGCGCGCTCCCGGCGAGGTCCGCACATACGGAGGGTGCCCCACGCGGGTAGCAGTCCCGCGTCTCATCGACGACCGCGCCGGCCGGGAGGCGGAAGCAGCCGCCGCCCGGCCGGCTTCATCCCTGCCTCCTCGTTCGTGTTCTGGAGATCCCCCATGCCCGAGTGGCTGTGCCTTCTCCGACCAGAGCGCATCGCCATGGTCGCCGAAGGTCCCACGGAAGAAGAGGCCGACGCTGTCGAGCGTCATTTCGCCTACCTCGTGCGCCTGGCCCAGAGCGGGTCCGTCCGCCTCGCTGGCCGTACCACCACTGAAGACGAGCATGTCTTCGGCATCGTGGTCTTCGAGGCCCCCAGCGAGGCGGACGCGCGCGCTCAGGTGGATGCAGACCCCGCTATCGCAGAGGGGGTGATGAGCGCGGAGGTCTTCCCATTCCATGTCGCCGTGGAACGGCCCGCGACGCCCCGCCAGCCCGGCCCGTAGCCATCGCCCAGGGTCGAGGACAGCCCCCCCGTACGCTACCTGCGCACCACTTCCACCTCGTCCACGTCGATCGCGACGCCCGCGCGGTCCACCGGGTCGATCCGAAGCCGATGCAGCGTGCCCGTCCACCGGGGGTGCCCGCCGACGTCGAGCGTGTGCTCATGCCAGGCGCCGTCCAGAGGCACCCGGAACGTGACCGACGCCTTCGCGCTGAACTCATTATCGACCGTCGACCAGAAGAGCTCTCCGGTCGCCTCCTGCGGTCCGCCATCCTGCGAGGTCGCGCGCATCCGTATGCGCACCGCCCGGTACGAGGCGCATGGAAGGTAGCTGGGAGGAGAGGTGAGCTGCGGATCGCTCGTGCGGGAGGTGGTCCGCAGGGCGCCGGCCTCCGACCGCAGTTCGTCCGTGCCAGAGCGGGTCCACCCTTCCGCGTTTCGGTCGAACCACCATGCCTCTGTCCGTGGAAGCTCGACGCGGAAGCTCGGGGCGCGCCGCTCCGCCTCCGAAGGCCTCGAGTCCTTGTGCGGCGCCGCACCCGGGCAGAAGACCGCCCGCACACGGTCCAGGTAGGCGAACCCGTGCTCGACGCTCGGCTCGAGCACCGAGCCCTCGCCCCACTCGTTCCACGCCTCGATCATCACGATCCGATCCGCGTTCACGTGCTCACGCGCGGCTCGGAGCGACCGTTCGAACAGAGCCGGCGTGCTGCCCGTACGAACGAGATCGTGGTCCTTGGTCCAGGGGCGACGGTCCCAGCCGGTCATCACGGTCGGCCAGAAGCGGCCGCCTGAGAGAGCCCGCCAATGCTTCCACAAACCGATGCCCTGCTCCACAAGGTGCTCGTAGGTGGCCTCTGAGCCGCTCTCGGGGCCCGGACCGGTGACCTTCGTGCCGGCGTACGGGTAGTTGTACAGACAGAGCGCATAGGCTCCGGCTGCCAGGGAATCACGGACACCCTGAGCATCGATGATGCCCCCCTCGCAAAAGACGAGGGTGACGCCCCCCAGCCCCAGGCGGCGGCACCGCTCGTCCAGGTCGCGAAAGGCCTGGCGTGCGCGCGCCACGCCGAGCGTCTTCACGAAATGGTAGCCGGCAAGGATCATCACGACCGGCTTGCCGTCGATCCGCAGGTAGGAGGGGTGGGTCAGGTACTTGGGCACGGCGATCTCGGCGAACTCCCGTAGCTCGCGTTCCGTCATGCGCTCGGCGGCGGCGTGGTTGCACCAGTTCAGGCAGAAGCGGAACCGGTCGAGGTAGCGCGACCGCAGGAGCCCACGGTCCAGGGCACCCTCCAGCCACTGCGTTCCGCCTTCGGTGTAGTAGTCGTAGGCGAAGAACGAGATGCCGTGTTCGATCGCCCACCGGACGTGCCAGTCAGCCGCGAGCGGGCTGTCCTGGTCGTAGTATCCCAGGAGCGGTCGCTGCACCCCGGGATGGGCGGCGATGCAGTACCACTGGTCGGCCGCGTTCCAGCCGGGGAAGTAGTACGCTCCCACCAGCATGTCGGCCTTCGCTGCTCGAGGAGGGGCCGGTGCCCGCGCCGTCTGGCCCGTCAGGGCCAGCTGGAAGGACACGACAAGCAACGGAAAGATGCCGATCAACGTCGTCCCCTTTCACGCGCTGCGGTGTTGAGCAGGACAGCGCCGTCCAGCGGCCCCAACCGCAGTCGCCGCACCACAGCGCCATCGTTCCAACGAGCCACGCTCTCGATCCGAACGGCGTCGGCGGCCGTGAGACCGTCCCCGCCACTCACCAGCGACACCTCCAGGCGCTCCCCTTCCCGCAGACGAACCGTACCGAGCCGCTGCCATCCGCCGTCCGCAGCCCTCTGGCTGGCGAGGAACGACGTCCTCCCTGCTCGGGTCGTGGCCGTGTAGACCACTTGTGAGGAGAACTCCCTGCCACCCGGAGCGCTCGCGAAGAGGTGGTAGGTCCCCGTAGAGGGCGCCCGAAGCGTCCACGACGCCGCTTCGCCCGGCTTGCGCGCGACGCGGCACCCACCATCCACAAAGTGGCCCTCGCCGGCGCGCCGCTCCCACGAGCCTGACGCGCGGAAGGACGGCCCGGCGTCGTCGGCTTCGGCCCAGTACCGCGGCGCAGCGTCGTCCTTCAGCCGGCGCATCGGCTGGAGAAGCTCGATCAGCACGGGGTACGGGAGCGGGTTCATGTAGGCGGCCCCGCCCTCGAAGCGCCGCACGAAGTAGGTCCGATCGATCCGCGTGATGCGCAGGGATCGAAGGGTCAGATCGCCCGCGCCGAAGAGGTGGACTTCGGCGGAGTAGTCCGGGAAGTCATCCGGCGATACCACGGTGTCGATCTTCCACAGGGGCGCGCCTCCGTAGACGGTCACGCCCTTGTCGTGGCGTTCCCATCCGCCGGTCGGGGTGCGCACATTGAACTGCAGCGTCCCGGCGGGCGGGCGTGCCACGGCGATCTCTGCCTCCACACGGTAGGCCCCGCCAGTGCGCAGTGGAACGGCTCTGGGATCCGTCCCGAACAGCCGCGCCCAGCCGGCCGCGCCATCGAGCACAACGGCGCGAATGCCCTCTGGCGTCACGCGGGCATGACGGTCGAGCGTGAAGGCGCCCGTGGGCATGCCCGCTCTCCAGTCGAGAAGCACCTCCGGGCGAGCATGCCTCTCCTCGCGGTAAGGGCCAAGCGCGCGCCCCAGCGGCGCATCGTACTCCGCATACCACCAGGGGAGCCCATACCAGACGGTGCCGAAGTCGTACGCGAAGTAGGCGTCGGTCATCAGCGCAGTGGTCAGGCCGAGTCGCATGCGCCGGAAGTCGCGCCGAGCGCGCTCCACCTCACCGCGCGTCGTGACCTGGCTGCCTTTGCCCACCCGCCATCCCTCCCAGCCAAGAGGATGCGTCTTCAGAGCAAAGGTGACGCCGGGCTGGACGCTCTCTCTCATCCAGCGGTTGAGCGTCTCGATGGCCTCGCGCACGTACATGGTCCCGTTGTCGACGCGGTCCAGAAGCGGCACGCCCTCGAAGAGGCGGCCGTTGACGTGTGGCGCGTGCCCCCAGTCCACGTCGTTGGCCAGGATGATGGCGCCGGGGTGCGCCGCGCGAACACGATCGAAGATCAGGCACTGACGCGCATGCCAGAGAGGGTCCAGCACGTTGGCGTCATCCGCGGCTCCGTCGCGGTTCAGGTCGAAGTCCCCCAGCCAGCGGGTACCGCCCACGACGCTGTCGTAGAAGACGCCATCCAGCAGCCCGGCCTTCAGGCGCGGTCCGAGTTCCACCGACGTCCGAGCCACGATGGCGTCGAGGCAGTCGTCGCGCGTAATGTCCGGCACGCAGATCTGGCCGGCCCACCAGGTGAGCATCGTGCCGTCGGGCCGCCGAACATACCACTCGTCGCGCATCCAGGGCGTGTCCTTAGGCGCGCCGAGGTTCATGAACGGGCCCGTCCCCAAGAGGATGGGTCTGCGACCCTGTCGGGACGCATACGCGCGGAACTCGCCCAGGCTGCGCGGGCCCACGCCCCCCAACACCAGCAACTGGTAGCGCGCCCACCGCTGCGGCGCCGACATCGGGTCGCCGCACCCCCAGAGGTTCGCGATCCGCGGGAAGGCCGGCGCCGCCGAGCCCGACGCCCCAACGGGCGCTCCTTGTGCCAGCAGCAACCATGTTGCGACAGACAGTATCATCGAGCGCCCTCCCGTCGAGTGGCGCCGCTCCGTGAGGGGAAGACGTTGCCAGGCATCGGTTTGCCCAGGATCGCGGCGCGCAAGGCCGCCAGCGCTGGCTTTCGCCCGGCGATCCGCCATCGACCGTCCGGTCCCTTCTCGATGCGCGCCACGCCGTAGTGCGACTCCGGGTTGTCGGGACCGAAGTAGGGCTCGTCGAGTAGCTCGTACACGAAGAAGCCCGCCACGCCCGGCGACGCCCTGAGCTGGCTCGCCAGCCGATGGACATAGGCCGCCTGCTCCTCGCCCGCATTGCCCATACTGCCCCCGCGCCGGTTGGCCTCCGTGAACCAGATCGGGCGCCCGTAGGATCGGAACTTCGCGAGCAGGTCATAGGAGCCACGCACGCGCTGCGGGTCTCCCATCTCCGAGTACCAGTGCCAGCCGACGATGTCGCACGGAAGCTGGTCCTCTCCAGTCAGCCGATCCAGAAAGCCCGTGTGCAGCCATCCGGCAGTGTCCACGATAGTCAGCGCCTTTGGGTCGCCCTCGTGAACGCCCGCCTGCAGACCGCGCAGCTCCTCGAGTGCCCGCCGGTAGCGGGTCTCCTCGTAGTGCTCCGGGCGATCGCCGTCCGGGTCGCCCCACTGCCACTCTCTGCCGTTCCGGTCGCGTTCCCCGCGCCGGATCATCGCCACGACATCCAGTTCGTTGTCCAGCTCGTAGTGTGTGATGCGCCCGCGGAAGCGCGCCGCGACGTCGCGACCGTAGCGACGCGCGCCCTCCCGAATGCTCCCCGGAGAGGCATCGGAACGAGCGCCTGGCGAAGGGAAGAGCACCGGCAGGATGCGAATGCCCCGGCGAGCGGCGCCGCGCACAAGGTCGTCGAGCAACTTCGGCGAGCGGCGAAAGACCTCTTCCGGCCAATCGCAGCGGTACCACCGGCATCCCGCCGCAGCGAGCAAAGAGAACTGCTCTTCGGCAGGGATCTGGCGATAGCCCTCCTGCGTCACAGGGTGACCGTTGACGCCCCACGCGAAGGGAACGTGAGGGACCGGCGCCAAGATGGACACCAGAACCGACAGCACAGACCACATCGGAGCGCCTCCACGGCAACGGACCCCAAGCGGTTCGACCTGTGGAGACGCTATCCCTGCCCAGGCGAGGAGCGCGACGATGGCGGGTCGCGGAGGCTCGGAAGAACCTTCGCCGGTGGCGAGACGAGACCTGGAGGCCGGTCCTCTCCGGCGGGCGGCGGAAGCCCTGCTGGCTCCCGCCGCCTGGGCCCTTGCCTATGTCAGCACGCATCCGCCGCGCTTGCCGATCCTCTCGGATCCGGCGCGCCTCGGCATGCCCTTCGAGGAGATCGCCATGGTGTCTCGGGACGGTACGCGGCTCTCCGGATGGCGCATCCCCTCCGAGCGCACCGAGGGCGCCATCGTCCTCTGCCACGGCCACCCGTTCCATCGGGCTCTGGTCCTGCCATGGGCGGCGATGCTTCATCCAGGCCCGTGGGACCTGATCCTCTTCGACTTTCGGGCAGCAGGCCGCTCCGGCGGCCATCGGTGCACGCTGGGGCTCGACGAGGTCGGCGATCTTCAGGGCGCCCTGGACTGGCAGGAGAAAGACCGCAGGACCGCAGGGCTTCCCGTCGGCGTGTTCGGGCTGTCGCTCGGTGGCGCGGTCGCCCTTCTCGCCGCGTCGCGTGACCCGAGAATCGGCGCCGTCGCGACGCATGGCGCCTTCGCCACACTGGATCGCGCCATTGAACAGCGAGGGCGTCTTCTCCTAGGCCCGCTCGGCCCGCTGCTTGCGTCGTCGGCGCGGCGGTTCGGGCGTCGCTGGCTGCCATCCGACCCAGAACGGGTGGCCCCGGTGAACGTGATCGCGCAGATCGCGCCGCGACCGGTTCTCCTCTTCCACGGTCGCAGGGACCGCATCGTTCCGTGCAGCGATGCGGAGTTGCTGTTCGCTGCTGCCCGCGAACCGAAGTCGCTCTGCGTCCTGCCTCGCGCCTTCCACGTGGGCATCCCGCGTCGGGACCGAGAGCAGTACGCTGATCGTCTGCGCAGTTTCTTCCTCGGCGCGCTTTGCCCGGGGCGCCCGCTTGATTCGGCCTCCCTCGCTGTGTAGAATGCAGGGGACGCGGGCCGCCGGTCGCCGCGTCCTTCCCCCTGGAGACTAGACCCCATGGAACGTCTGTGGGCGCCCTGGCGCCACGCCTACGTGGAGTCCGCCACGCAGAAGGAGGGCTGCATCTTCTGCGACTTCCCGGCCGAACAGCGCGACGCCGAGCGGTTCATCCTGCGTCGCGGCAAGCACACGTTCGTGATGCTCAACGCTTACCCGTACAGCAACGGACACCTCATGGTGGCGCCTTATCGTCATGTTGGCTCCATCGGCGACCTCGACGACGCCGAAGCGCTGGAGACGATCCAACAGGTCCAGTCCTGCGTCGCCGCCCTCCAGAGAGCGTTCCGGCCCGATGGCTACAACGTTGGCATGAACCTCGGCCGCGTGGCGGGCGCGGGCATCGACAGCCACGTGCACACGCATGTCGTGCCGCGATGGAATGGCGACACGAACTTCATGGCGGTGGTCGGCCATGTGCGCGTCATCCCCATGAGCCTGGAGGCCGCCTACGCGCGGCTGAAGGAAGCCTTCGGTGACTGAGCCGACGAACGCGGAGCGGCTGGCGCAGATCGCGGCGCTCGCCGCGGAGTGCACCCAGTGCGGCCTCGCGGAGACCCGGACGAAGGTGGTCTTTGGTGAGGGCAACCCCGAGGCGCCGCTGGTGTTCGTCGGTGAGGGGCCTGGCGAAACCGAAGACCTCACCGGGCGGCCATTCGTCGGCCGGGCCGGCCAGTTGCTCGACGAGTGCCTCCTCGAGAACCGCATGACTCGTCGGCACGTGTACATCTGCAACACCGTGAAGTGCCGCGCATGCGTGGTGAACGAAGGACGCCGCAGCAATCGGGCGCCGCGGCCCGAGGAGATGGCGGCATGCCGCCCCTGGCTGGTGCAGCAACTGGAGGTCCTGCGCCCGCTGGTGATCGTCTGTCTGGGCGCTCCCGCCGCGAACTCCCTCATCCACCCGAACTTTCGGATGCTGCAGGAACGCGGGCAGTGGTTCACGACGAGCCCGTTCGCCCGCTACATCATGGCGGCGCTGCACCCAGCCTTCGTGTTGCGGCAAGCAGGCCCGGCCTACCAGCAGATGCGAAGCCAGCTCATCGAGGACATTGGCGCCGCTCGGCGCAAGGTCATCGAGGCGCGGCGCGAACCGCCCGCCACCCTCTTCTGATGAACCGGCGAACCGCGCTCTTTGCCGCGATCGCCGTGCTGGCGGCCCACGCGACCCGCGGTCAGGCGCCGCGACCTGACGTCGCCGCCACCTTCGAGGCGGCACTGCAGGCGCCCGAGCTGGCGGGAGGCGTGCAGGGCATCGTGGTCGAGTCCCTCGCCGACGGCGCGGTGTGGTACGAGCGCAACCGTGCTCTCTTCTTCATGCCCGCTTCGAACCAGAAGCTCCTCACGTCCGCCGCGGCGCTGGCGCTGCTCGGACCATCGTGGCGCTTTCGCACCGAGGCGCTCCGTCCGCCAGGCGCCGCTCGCCACGGCGTCCTCGACGGCCCGCTGTGGCTCAGGGGAAGCGGAGACCCCACCCTCGACGTCCCTCATCTTGACGCGCTGGCCCGCGCGGTGCGGCGCGCGGGCATCGTGCGGGTCCGGGGCGGCGTCATCGCCGACGACACGCTCTTCGACAAGCAGCCCTACGGCGACGGCTGGTCTTGGAACTACCTCTCGGACTACTACGCGGCGCCCGTCAGGGCGCTGAACTTTGCGGCGAACGTCGTGAGAGTCCTTGTGAGGCCCGGGGCGTCGGCAGGCGCGGCGCCGCGGGTTCGCGTCGAGCCCGAAGGCTCCGGCCTCCGGGTGGTCGTGCGCGCTCGCACCAGACCGCCCGGCGCCGCGCGCACCCTCGCAGTGACGCGCCCGCTCGGCCGGGATGTGATCCTCGTCGAGGGAGGACTGCCGCTCGATGCGCCGGCGGTATCCGCGCCGATGCTCGCGACGGTGCAGGACCCAGCCCGGTTCGCCGCACGCGTCTTCGCTGCGTGCCTCCGGCGCGCGGGCGTTCGAGTCGACGGCGGAGTTCGTCTGGCACGCACACCTCCGACCGCCCGTCCCGTCGCGGTGCACGCCAGCGCAACGCTTGCGGAGCTCCTCCCGCGTATGAACAAGCCCAGCGACAACCTCATCGCCGAGGCGCTCTTCAAGACCCTCGGCGCGCGCCATTCGCGCACCGGCTCCTTCGCCGGCGGGTGCGCGGCGGTCCGCGCGTGGCTCGACTCCGTGGGAGTACCGGCCGCCGAGGTCGACATGGCGGACGGTTCCGGCTTGTCTCGCCTCAACGGCGTTACGCCGAACGCGCTCGCGAGGCTGCTGCGTCTCATGTGCGACCGCCCGGAGGGCGAGCTGTGGATCGCATCGCTCGCCGTGGCCGGAGTGGACGGCACGCTGCGGAACCGCATGAAGGGGACGGCTGCAGCCGGCAATGTCCGGGCCAAGACCGGCTATGTCGGTTATGTCAGCTCGCTCAGCGGCTACGTCACCACTGCTTCCGGGGAGCCGCTCCTCTTCGTCATCCTGATGAACAACCACCGCACAACGAATGCGGTCGCCCGTGGAGTGCAGGACCGCCTTGCCGCGTATCTGGCAGGTTACCGACCTCCCGGCTCGGAAGGGGGCGCCCCGTGAACACGCAGATGTCGCGCAGGCAGGTGGTCGCGTCGGCCATTCTCCCGATGCTGGCCGGGCAGACACATCGAGAGGATGCGCCCAAGCCGCAGGAGCAGGTCTACCCCGACGACGCGTTCTCGCGCCCGCCCGACGACCGGCTGGGGGCGTTCGACCACGCCTCCGGCCTCTCTCTCCACCTTGACGTGGTCTCCCGCGCCGCCCAGTACCAGGAGGCGAGCCTGCGCGTCCTGCTCGACGGGGGGCGCCCCCGAACAGAGTGGCGCTTCCAGACGCGCAGCCTCGACCTGAGCGCCCTTGGCATCGACGAGAAGCTCCGGAGGCGCGCGCGCGCCATCTCGTTCCGTGCGGGCAACGCGAGCGTGCGCCCGGTCCGCTTCGAGCTGCACCTCCACGAAGTGGCGTGGACCCCCACGCGCGAGAGCCGAAGCCTGCCGTGGCGGGCGCCCTCCGTGGAGCCCGTGCCCGCTGGCGCGGAACAGCTCGTGACCTTCGACCTCACCGCGCTGCATTGGCCGGACCGGCCGGCGCCCGCTCACCCTCGGTACCCGTTTGGGGCGATGCTCCTGCTCGCAAGAGACGTGGCGCCCGGTGAGCTCTACGCGCTCGAGCTCAGCGACCTGACGGTCCACTACCCCGATCCGGCCGGCATCCACAGCGCCTCGGTGCGGACGGGCGAGCGCCTCAAGGCCGGGGCGAACATGGAGGCGTTCGTCCGGCTGGAGTGTGAGGAGCCAGGCCGCACCGTCGACCTCGAGTTGACCCGCGGACCCTCCACCCTCTGGCGCACGCGACTCGACCCCTCGGAGCGCCGTTTGGCCTTCCTTGGCGGCGCGCGCGTGCGCCGACACCTGCCGTGGTGGGTCGCAGCGGGAGAGGCGGAACTCGTCGTGGCGGTCGATGGATACCGGCCGAGGGGCGCGTCCGCCCGCCTCTCCATCGTGAACGAGCGACGGGCGCGCTTTCCGCGGGTCGAGCGCCGGGTCTACCGTGGGCGTCCCACGGTCTTCGTGGAGGGTCGCCCGTTCCCCTGGATCGGGTACTCCTCCTACGACTACCAGCCGGGACCGGTCACCGACTTCGGCCGCCACGGCGCAACCGTGTTCTGCGTGCCCACGAACGCAGGCCGGCACATCTATCACACCGTCGGACCGCCGACCTGGCCAAGCCCGGACTGCCTCGATTACAGCCAGCTCGACGAGCGGGTGGCCTTCTCGCTGCAGGCCAACCCGAACGCTCGCCTGACGCTGCGCGTCGCCCTTGCCATGCCGCAGTGGTGGCTGCAGGACCACCCGGACGAGGTGGTCCACGTGGGCGTGGGCAGCACGTCGCTGCCCTACGAGGAGCTGTCGACAACGCGCGTCGGTTCGTTCGCGTCCGACGCGTGGCGCAACGCGCAGGAGCGCGGCCTGCGCCATCTCCTTCGGTACTGCGCGCGCCAGCCCTGGGCTCACCGCCTCATTGGCGTCTGGCTATCGGGGGGAGTAACCGAGGAGTGGTTCGCGTGGGGCTCCAATGACGGCCAGCTCACCGACTACGGGCCGCGCATGCAGGAGGCCGTCCGGTCCGAGCTGCCTGCTGGCGTCCCGCTCCCGTCCGAGCGGCGCCAGCCAGGTCGCGATCTCTACTCGGACTCCGAGGCCGGGCGCCGGGCCGGACGTTACCACCGGTACCAGTCCAACCTTGCGGTCGAGACGATCGCGCACTTCGCACGCGTCGTGAAGGAAGAGACCGGTGGTCGGCTCCTGGTGGGAGCGTTCTTCGGGTACTCCGTGGAGCTCGCGGGCGAGCCGCGGCAGTCCATCGCCGGTCACACGGCCATCCGTGCCGCCCTTGCGTGCGACGAGATCGACATGCTGTCCGGCGTCCCCATGCTGGACTGGCGCGATCTGGCCAACGGCTACAACCCCTACATCGGCCCTACCGAAAGCACGCTGCGGGCCGGGAAGGTCTACTGCAGCGAAAACGACATGTTCTCTTGGCTGCACCCGCTGCACTGGCATGTGCCGTACGACCCCGCAGACCCGCGGTCGGGCGCCATCCGAATGCACCGTCGCGAGTGCGCCAACGATGCCGTCCACGGCGCCCTGTCGCAGCGCTTCTCGCTCATGGCGAGCTGGCATCGGGATGATGCGCTACAGGCCGACTTCGCGCGCCAGGCGGACATCACTAGGCGATGTCTGGACAAAGATCGCTCGCCTGTCGAGGAGGTGGCTTTCCTCGTTGACGACGCAGGATTCGCGTGGACGCCGCCGGAGTCCACACTGGCGGCGAGCACCGTGAAGGGGCTCCTCTTCACCTGCGGCAGAACCGGCGTTCCCGTCGGCGTCTGGCAGATGTCGGACCTGCCGCACCTTCCTGCGCGCATCCGGTTCGTGGTGGTCGCCAACCCGTGGGCCGCGGAAGACGACACGGTGGAGGCGCTCGCGCAGGCGATCCGCGAAGGCCGGCGCCACTACCTGGTGCTCGGGGCGCCCGGGTATGTGCAAGAACAGACGGGCGAGCGGCGGCCCCACAGGCCAGCTGACGTGTTGGGCCTGCCGGTCCGCGTGCGCGAGGAGTCGCTCCCGGGCCGAATGCTGCGGGGCGCCGCCCTCCTCAGCGATGTCGGAGCGATGGCACCGCGCGCGGAAGTGAGCGCAGGCGCCACGCACCACTACACGGATGGCGCGGGAGCGGGCGCAACCCGCGAACTGCCAGGGGGCGGCAGGCTGATCTGGTTCGGCGCGCCGCCGCTCGTTGTCGAACCGGTGCGCGAGTGGATGCTGGCAGCCGGTTGCCACGCCTATGCGCCCGCGGGGTTCTTCGTGCACGCCGCACGCGATCTCGTGGCGATCACTGCACCGGCAAGCGGAGACGCTCCGATCGCCTGGCCCGCGCCGGTCCGGGCGACGGACCTGTTCGACGGGTGGAGCAACTCCGGCGCAACCATGACGTCTCCCTTCGTGACGGGGCAGACGCGGCTCTTTCACGTTCGGCCGCTGGCCAGCGGACCAGGAGGAAAGCGTTGATGTGGTGGATGCTCGCGGCAGCGCTCTGTTCGCAGAGCGCAGAGGAGGCAACCTCGGTGCGCATCGAGAGCACACGAATGGAGATCGCGTTCAGCGCCGCCACCGGCGGCGTGACCAGCATCGGCCCTACCGGCGGCGGCACACGCTTCGTGGGCGACACCGCGCGACCTCTCCTCTGGCGCCTCAGCCTGCGTGCTGGCGACAAGGACGAGGTCGTGGTCGACAACGCCGGCGCGGCGCCGCCACAGATCACACAGCGCGCTCGGCAGATCGACATCGTGTGGCCCTCGGTCGATCTTCCGGGCGAAGCGGGCGCCCTGACCGTGCGCGCGCGCTGCAGCCTCCCGAGCGCTGGCGACACCGCGTCTGTGCGGCTGTGGGTCACCAACCGCAGCGCCCGATTTGGGCTCTGGGAGGTCCACTTCCCCGTCATTGCCCCGCTTTCGGCTGCAGGGAAGGCCGATGTGGCCATCGGGCGCGGAAACTGGGGAGAGCTGCATCGCGCCGCCCAAGCGGAGATCGCGGGCGAGTACCCGTCGCACAACCTGCCGATGCAGCTTGTGCTGGTGAACGCGGGTGAGGACGGCCTGTATCTCGCCGCCCATGACACGGGCGCCTGGCCGAAGCGGTTCTCCCTGACGCCCGGCGGGGAGTTCCGCGTGACCACCCCTGCGGCCGGCATGGGAGTGGCTGGCTCCGGCTGGCAGGCGCCCTACCCCTTCGCCATTGGCGTGTACCGCGGCGACTGGATGGCGGGGTGCAAGCGCTACCGCGCCTGGGCGGTCCGCAACGCCCCCTGGACCCGCCGCGGGCCCCTCGCCAAGCGGCCAGACGCCTGCCAGCGACTGGCCAAGGTCTGCACATGGCTCACCGCGTGGGGCGCGGCGGAGGAAGTGGTACCGGCCGTCGAACGCTATGCGGCCGCCGTTGGCGCGCCGGTCGGCGTCCACTGGTATGGCTGGCACCAGACACCGTTCGACATCGACTACCCGGCCTACTTCCCCACCAAGCCCGGCATGCGGGAGGGCGCCGACCGGCTGACAAGAGCGGGTGTCGTCGTCATGCCGTACATCAACGCGAGGCTCTGGGACTCCGCCAACAAGGAGTTCGCTCAGGCGCGAGCGCACGCATGCAAGAGCCCTGCCGGCGACCCGCTCATCGAGGAGTACGGATCGGGAGCGAAGCTGGCCGTCATGTGCCCGACGCAGAGCTTCTGGCAGGAACGCGTCCGTTCGATCATGCGCCGGCTTGTCGAGGAGTACGGGGTGAACGCCGTCTACCTGGACCAGATCGCGTCCGCTCCACCGCGGACGTGCTTCGACGCTTCGCACGGCCACCCCCTCGGCTCAGGACGCTGGTGGGTGGACGGCTACCGCCAAATGCTCGAGCCGCTCAAGGCATGGTGCGCGGCCACCGGGCGTGACATCGGTCTCACGAGCGAGAACGACGCGGAGCCCTACATGGACTCGGTGGACGGACACCTCATCTGGACGCCGCGGGAGGCGCACGAGATACCGATGACAACCGCCGTCTACAGCGGCTACACCCTCTACTTCGGCAGCAACCGCGCGTTCGGCAACGGCCATGTGCCCTTTGCGCTTTGCCAGGCACGCGACTTCGTGTGGGGCGCGCAGCTCGGCTGGGACGGCCCGGCTCTACTCGAGCCGGCGCATGCGGAGGAACTAGAGGTGCAGGCGCGCTTGGCGCGCGTGCGGTCTCGTCTGCTGGATGCGCTCGCGTACGGCGAGCTCGTTCGGGTGCTGCCGGCGCCTTCCGAGACGCCGAAGCTCTCCGGGGTGTGGAACACGTGGTCCGGAAACCGCGAGGTGACGCTGCCCGCTCTGCACGCTGCGCTCTGGCGATGCCGGGATGGATCGCTCGTGGTGGTGGCGGCGAACGCCGACACGCGCCCGCACGTCTTTCGGGGTACGGTGGACGCCGCTCTCGCAGGTCTGCGCGGTACCCGATGGACGGCGGCGCGCGTCACCGAGGAAGGCGAGGCGCCGGTCGACGCGCCCGCGGGTAACCGATTCGAGGTGGCCTTCGAGGTGCCTGCACGCAGCGGAGCCGCGTTGCGGCTGCGCCCTCGAGGCCGTCTGTAGAGGAGGGCGTCGAGCGCAGCGTGCGCCGAGCGCCCGACAGCGACGCCCGTCGAGCCCCCAATTGCCAAGGAGAGCACGCTTGAGGATCTGGACACGAGGCCGCGTGCCGGCCTTCGCCGTCGCCGTTGCGGCGGCGACCGCCTGCGCCATGGCGCTGGAGCAGACCGCGCAGCGCGGCGCCGACTGGCCTCGGTTTCGCGGCCCCAACAACGACGGCATCTCGCCGGAGACGGGGGTCAACCGCGACTGGGCCGCCAAGCCGCCGCAGCTGCTCTGGAAAGCGGCGCTCACCGATGGGGGGTACGCAGGCCCCTCGGTCAGCAACGGCATGGTGTTCATCATCGACCACGACGGGTCGCAGGACATCGTACGGGCGCTGCGGTTGACAAATGGCGAGGAGATCTGGCGCTACGCTTACGCGGACGGCGACCGTCCGAACTTCGGCTTCGCGCGTGCTACCCCCACCGTTGACGGGCCGCGCGTCTACACGCAGAGCCGTTTCGGCAAAGTCCACTGCCTCGAAGCCGCGACCGGCAAGCTGATCTGGATGCGGGACGTCGTGAAGGACTTCTCTGGACAGCTGCCGCGGTGGGAGCTCGCCGTCTCGCCTCTCGTGGACGGCAACAAGCTCATCGTCCAGCCGGGCGGCGCAGGAGCCGCGGTGGTCGCGCTCGACAAGATGACCGGGAAGACGATCTGGAAGGGTGCAGGCGACGCCCCGGCCGGCTACGCGTCGCCGGTCATCGCGACCATCGGCGGCAAGCGGCAGATCGTCACGACAGACGCCAATGGCGCCCTGGGCGTCGATCCGGAGACCGGCAAGCTACTGTGGCACTTCCCGTGGCCCACGCGCTCCGGGTGAACGCGGCCACGCCGCTCGTCATCGGAGACTCCGTGCTCATCACCAGCGGGTACGGGATGGGCGCTGCGCTAGCAGACATCCGGGGCGGGCAGGCCGTCGAACGTTGGCGCAGCAGGGCCCTACAGGCGCACTTCAGCTCGCCGGTCTACTACAAGGGCCACATCTACGGAACGGGCGACCCCGGCGTTCTGACCTGCCTCGACCCGAAGACTGGCGAGGCCCTCTGGCGCGAGCCCGGGTTCGAGAAGGGCGGGATGCTGGTCGTGGACGGCCTGATCCTGGCGCTGGCGGGCTCCAATGGCGACCTGGTCCTCGCCCGCGCAGTCCCCACGAAGTACGAAGAGCTCGGACGGATCAGGCCGCTTGGCGGACAGAGCTGGACCGCCCCCATCGTAGCGCAAGGGCGGATCCTCGTTCGCAACCGGAACCAGCTGGCCTGTCTGTCGTTCCGGTAGAGCGCGCGTCACGGTCCACCTGACGCCGCACCCGCGGCGTCAGGTGGCGATGCGCCACCGGGTCTCCCCGTAGCGCACGAACTCCTCCGACATGGCGGCGATCTTCTCCGGGTCGTGCTGTACGGCTTGCGGCGATGCGTACCACTGCGCGATGAAGCCGCCGTTGTAGCCGCCGAAACGGTCGATGAGCAGCCGCGCATAGCGCCGCACGTCCTCCACCGTGCCGCGCACCATGGTCTGCTGAATGTCCACCGGGCACCAGAAGCAGACCCGCCCGCCGAACCGCCGTGCCAGAAGATCGACGCCCATGTTCTCCTGCTGGTCCATCTGGATCACCTGCACTCCCGCATCGATCAGGTCGTCCAGCAGGTCCACGATGTGACCGCAGCTGTGCAGGAAGCAGACCATGCCTAGCTCGCGCGCGCGCCCGTACACACGCGCATAGCGCGGCTGGAAATGCTTGCGGAACGCCGCCGGAGAGATCATCGGCCGGTCCTGCAGCCCCCAGTCGTCGGCCGAGATGAACCCGTCGGCCCCAATCTCGGCGAAGCGCTCGACGGCATCGATCGCGATATCGGCGAAGCGGTCCAGCAGCTCGCCCAGCTCTGCTGGCCGTTCGTAGGGGTCGGTCCAGGCCTCGACGTGCCCCCGCATGTACTCGAGCCGGTGGATCAGGCTCAGCGGCGCGTGAGCCAGCACGAACTTGCCGTCTGCGTTCGCCGCGATCGCTTGCGCGGCGCCATCGTAGCGCTCGCGCGCGCGGTAGTCGGGGAAGCGGTGCCGGGCCATCGCGCCGTAATCGCGGAGCGGGTGGACCTTGACCTGACCCATCGTGCGGCCCTCGGGGTCGCGCTCCCATCCGCAGCCCCACTCGTCGGTGTTGGCGTCGGGCGGCGTCCAACCCGGCTCCGGGCCAGCTCCCACCAGCAGGAAGTCGGTTCCCCAGGGCTCAGGAAGATTGCGCGGTATGCGCTCCGGACCGTTGAAGGTCGCAGCGCGCTGAACAAGCTCACGACCCGACATCATGTCTGGCAGCCCTCCCGCGCCGCGGTCCCTGTTAGGTGGTGCTCCCCAGCTCTTTCGCCAGCTCCACGATCCTTCGGAAGCTCTCGAGGCTGACGCTGGACGGTACCGAGTGATCGGACGAGAAGATGTACCCGCCACCTCGCGCCAGTTCCGGCACGACGCGTCGCATCTCCGCCTCGATGGCGGGCGGGTCGTCCCAGAGCACCGCGTTGATGCCGCCATGCAGCACAAGCCGGTCTCCGAACTCGCGCTTGAGCCGCAGGGCGTCCATCCCGGCCTTCACCTCCAGCGGATTGAGGGCGTCCAGACCCATCTCCACGAGGTCAGGAACGAAGGCCATGACGTTCCCGCACGAGTGCAGATGCGCCCGGATGCCATGGGCGTGCGCCCAGTCGATGGCTCGCTGCTGCACCGGCCGCAGCAGTGCGCGGTAGGCCTTCAGCGAGAAGAACTGCGTGCCCCGGTACCCCATGTCGTCGCACCAGAAGACGGAGTCGAAGGTGTAGCCCTCGTTCCAGATCATCTCCAGTATCGCCAGACTGGCGTCCAGACACGTGTTGTACATGTCGGACACCCACTCGGGCTGCTCGACCATCGCCTCCAGCAGCTGCTCCATATCGACGAACGAGTGCGTGGCGTCGAACCCGAACCACAGCCCTCCACAGATCCAGGCGCCGGCCTCCCTCCATCCGGCGTAGTGCCTGCGCAGATGGTCCCAATCCACTCGGTCCCGCGACGGCGCCATGCGGTCTTTGGCCTCTTGCCATACCTCCGGGCTGTCGATGCGGAAGTCCAGGTACTGCGGGACCGACGTGCGCTTCAGGTTTTTGAGCGTCACTCCCCACGAGGTCCGGTCGACGACGTACTCGTCGGTCTCCTCGAGCCGCTCTGCGGGCCAACGCGGTCCGGAGTCGCCCCCGACGTGAACGACGTGGTCGAGGCCGAAGTAGTCCACGAAGCTCACGTCGCGCGGCATGCCCTCGGTGTGCCAACGCTCGATCGTGTCCGCCCACGGGCTGTCGATGATGGGTATCCGGTCCGCCTCTCGGTGCTCGAACATGCGCTGGAAGCGCTCACGGGACGTCAGAACGGCGGCCATGCCTCTCTCCTCCTGCCGGCGCCCGCGAGCCTCTCGCGCGCGACCACCGGCACTCCTATGGCGGCGACCCGGGGGCAGACGCCTGCGCGCTGCGCGCCCGCGCGAGGGCCTCGTTCACCTGCTCGCGCAGCAGTCGGGCGATGTGCGGTTCCACGCCCCACAGGTCGCGAAGCGCGCCGTACTCTCGCGCGGGCGTCTCCGCACCCGGCTCCGTGGTCCGCACCCCTCGAAGGATGAGGTTGCGGGTGGTATGCACGGGTTCGACGAACTCCACCACGTCGGTGCGGTAGCCCAGCAATCGCAGCACGGCAGCTCGGAAGGCGTCGGTCACGACGTCGGCGAGCCGTTGCTTGAGGATACCGTGTCGCAGCACGGCGCGCCAGGCGTCGGCGTGAAGGCGCTCGTGCAGCTCGTGCTGGCAGCACGGCGCAGCGACGATCGCCCGACTGCCCGAGCGGACGCCGAGCGCTAGCGCCTCGTCCGTCGCAGTGTCGCAAGCGTGGAGGCTTAGGGTGAGGCCCGGCGGGCGCTCCGGCGCATAGGCCCTGATGGCGGTAGCGACGAACTCCATGTCGGTCCACCCGAGCTGGTCGCGCAGTGCGTTGGAGCGCTCCACGGAATCCCGGCGCACGTCGATGCCGACCGTTCGCACGCGGAGCCCGTAGGCCTCCCGGGCGTAGTGGTGCGCACAGAACGTCAGGTAGGCGTTGCCGCACCCGCAGTCCACCATCTCCAGCGCCTCTCCGGAGCGCCAGCGACGGAGCAGCGGGTCCAGCACGGCAAGGAACTCGTTGACCTGGCGGTACTTCGCCTGCATCTCGGGGCGCACCCGTCCGCGCGCATTCAGAATGCCAAGGGCGTGCAGCAGGCTGCCTGCGCTCTCCGGGGTGAGGAAGCGGCGCTTGCTCCGGTCATGCGAGAGGTCGATGGCGGCCGGATCGAGCGAGGGGCGGCTCCGCGAGACCATGACGCGACCGCGCGCCGTCCGGCGGACGAGAAGGTCATGGGTAGCGCTCTGCACATGGAACGACCCGAACGGGAGGTCCAGGAGCTCATCGAGAGCCGCTGGGAGCGCCTCTTCGTGAACGTTCTCTGCCACGCACTGAGTGGCGTCGTAGCGCGAGAACTGCCAGGCTCGGCGCCCGCGCACCGTCACGGGCCGCACGACGACGCGCCGCCAGGGACAGTCACGGCCCCGCGGCGCCGCCACTGTGAGGCGAAGGAAGACCTCCGCATCGCCGACGTCTGCCTTGACGGCGGCCCGCCAGTCGCGCGCGCCGATCGGTTCGCTCACGAGTAGCTGCCCAGCTCCTTGGCCAGCTCGACCGTACGCCGGAAGCCCTCCAGGCTCACCGTCGAGGGCACCGAGTGATCCGAGGAGAAGATGTAGCCGCCTCTCTCCTTCAGAATGGGCACCACGCGCCGCATCTCAGCCTCCAGCGCCTCCATGTCGTCCCAGAGCACCGCGTTGATGCCACCGTGCAGAACGAGACTGTCGCCGTACGCTCGTTTGAGCGCCACGGCGTCCATTCCCGCCTTCACCTCGAGCGGGTTCAGCGCATCGACGCCGA
>Ga0272446_1002316_pt1 | contig 26161 bp, 23 predicted proteins | sample YNPCB0061_FD_194587 | JGI IMG/M metagenome (GOLD analysis project Ga0272446, IMG submission 194587) | Hot spring microbial mat communities from Yellowstone National Park, WY, United States - YNP-CB-006-1 | ecosystem: Environmental > Aquatic > Thermal springs > Hot (42-90C) > Sediment | place...
CGCGCGGCGTCGCGCGACGCGGAGCGAGAAATCCATGAGTGACCGACGTTAGCACGCAAGGGGCGCCACGGCCCACCCGTGCGTATACTTCCTCGCATGGGGATCTTCGACCGCTTCTCGCGCCTCGTGAAGTCGAACCTCAACTCGGCGATCGACAAGGTCTCCGATCCCGGCAAGGAGATCGACCAACTCGTCATCGAGATGGAGGAGCACCAGCGCAAGGCGCGCGGCGAGGTGCAGGCGATCCTCGCCCACGAGAAGCGCGAGCGGCAACGCAAGGAGACGCTCGAGCGCTCCGTCGTCGAGTGGGGCGAGCGCGCCGAGCGGGCCCTCCGCGCGGGCGACGAGGGGCTCGCCAAGCAGGCGCTCGAGCGCAAGCTCGCCCTCGAGGGCGAGCTGCGCGAGGCCGATCTGGCCTGCACCACCGCGCGCGCGCAGGTCGACGAGATGACGGCCCAGCTGAAGGCGCTCGACCAGAAGGTCAAAGAGATCAAGCTCCGCAAAGAGACGCTGAAGGCGCAGGCGCGCGCGCAGAAGAGCCGCAACGCCGGCACCGGCAACCTGTCGGCGTTCGACAAGTTCGATCAGCTGGTCACCGACGTGGACGTGAAGGAGGCCGAGGTGCAGCTCGACGACGAGCTGGCGGCCGTCCGCCACGAGGACGCGAAGTCGAAGGAGGTCGAGCGCAAGCTCGCCGACCTCGAGAAGGACACCGCGCTGGAGGATCGCCTGGCCGCGCTGAAGGCCAAGCTAGACAAAAAAGAGTAGGGCCGTTACTTGAGCGCGCCGCCGAGGCCCTTCAGGAAGTCGTTGAAGGCGTTGCCGACGGCGCGCATCCCCGTCCCCGCGTAGCAGCCCACCGCCTGCGGGCAGCTGTTGGCCTCGTCGACGCAGCTCTCGAGGCGCTTGCGCTCGTCGGTGCCCGTCGCCTTCCACACCTCGGCGAGGTCCTGCTCGCACTTGTCGACGGAGTCGGCCTTGTCCCCGCACAGCGTCGCCAGCTTCCGACAGGCGCGCCGCTCGGGCTTGCCGTACGTCATCTTGTACCCGACGAAGCCGCCGACCCCCAGCAACACGACGACGAACAGGAAGCCCTTCATGCCGACCCTCCGATAGTTGTCCGATCCTACGTGAGAACGACCCCGACCTTCATCGGGAGTTCTGCCCGCTGATCGAACACCTCATCCGAGGCAACTATGCCCGGTCCACAGGACGGCGCTCCGAGGAAAGACTTTGGCGTCTGGGGGCAAGTCGGCAGAGCGATTGCTCGGGGCATGGCAAAACGATCGACGGTGGGTGCCGCGCTGGCGCAGGCGGCCGCGGCGGTGGACGAGAAGGACGCGCTGGCAGCGCTGCTGGCGGCGTGGCGTGAATGTCCGGCGGTGGCGTTGGCCGAGCTCATCGAGGCGCGCGGCAAGACCGCGGCAGCGACGCTGCACCAGCCCATCGGCGGCAAGACGCTCGAGGCGCGGCAGGCGGCCTGGCTGACGGCCGCCGCCAAGCGCGAGGCGACGCAGCTCGATCGGCTCATCGAGTCGCTCTTCGAGCGCACCATCGCTCCGACGACCGCGCGCGTCGAGGCGCTGGCCCGCTGGGGGCCCGACCCGCGCCTCGGCCGCGTCGTCCTGCGCTGGCGTGAGCAGGGGACGTTCTCGTCGTCGCAGTCCTTCTGGTCGGCGATGCTCGCCCTGGCGCGGAGCTGCGGCGATCCGCGCGTGGTGGCCGCGCTGCGGCCGCCCGAGCGGCGCGGGCCGGTGCACCCCGAGTGGACCGCGACGATGGCGGAGTGGGAGCGCGCGTACGAGGAGCTGGGCGCCGACCCCAACCGCCCCGTCGACGGCAAGCGGCCGCTGAGTTGGGCGCACGCCGTCTTCGAGTCGGCCGACTTCGCCCCCGAGGTCGCCGCGCTGCTCGTCGAGCGCGGGGCGCGCGCCGACAATGAGACGGTCACCTACTGCATCATCGGCAACACGGACGACGACGTCGCGCTGCTGCGCGCGGTCCTCGACCGACTCGACGAGCCGCTCGACAAGCGCGCCGCGCTCGCCGTCGCTGTCGAGCGCCGACGGCGTCAGCTCGCCGCGATGCTGCGCGCCCGCTGAAGGCGGAGGCCGATCACTGCCCCTTGAAGAAGAAGGGGAAGCTCACGTGACAGACAACACCGTTCGGCTTCGGAAACTGCCAGGCTTTCACCTGGCGCACCATGCAGCTCTCGGCGCTGGCGTTGTTCAGCGACGTCGACCCCACCTTCGCCGTCTGCACGCGCCCGTCGAGATCCACCGTCCAGTCGACGGTGACCTTGCCGGCGAGGTGCGGGAACCGCTGCAGCTCCTTCTCGTAGCAGAACTGGATCGCCGCGGCGTGCGACTGCACGACCTTCAGGATCTGCTCCTTCGACAGGCCGCCGTCGGAGCTCGGCGTCCCCGAGGTCGCCGCGACCTTCAGCTCCTTGGCCACGCGCCCCGGCCCATTCCCCGTCGGGCGCGCGCCCTTGCCGCCGCCGCCGATGGCCAGATCGCCCGTCCCGAGGAGCTGCCCCTTGCCGGTGCCGCCGCCGCCCGGGCCGTCGCCGCGCGTGCCCATGCCGCCCGAGCCGCGCCCGACCTGTAGCTGCGCGCCCTGCAGCCCCGCCATCGCCGTCGTCACCGACGCGTCCGGCGTATCCGACAGGAGGCTCTTCAGCGAGTTCGACTGCTTGCCCTGCTTGAGCGCGCCGAGGAGGCCCATCGTCGAGACCTTCTGCGCGATCTGATCGCGCGGCCCCTTCGGGATGACGGTCTTTTCGACTTTTGCGTCTTTTTCGCCGATTTTGCCCTCTTTGCCGGCGGCCTTCTTCGACGCGTCCTCTTCGCGCACCTTGCGCGGCGACTTGTCCTTCTTCTCCTCGGGCTGCTTCTCGGGCGGCGGGTCGAAGAGCAGCTTGGCGATCGCCGCCGACGGCGGCGGATCGACGTCGAGCTGGTCCTCGGGCTCCCAGGCGATCCACGCCAGCACCAGGAGCGCGACGTGCACCACCGCCGAGAAGGCCAGCGCCTGCCCGTAATATTTGTCAATCCACCCGAGCGGCGGGTGGATCTTCATCCCGGGCGCGACGAACTGGAAGAAGAAGGCGACGTCGCCGCTCTCGTCGAGCGCGACGATGCCCCAGTCGCCCGTGCCGAGCGGCTGGTAGCGGTGCTGCCCCGAGGGGACGCCGCGCCCGCTAGACAGAAAATCGCTCACCGCCAGCTGGTCGCCGCCGAGCGACAACTTGCCGGCCATCCCGTCGGTGAGCGTCAGCGTGTAGCTGCCGCTCTCCGGCTGCGCGACGAACAGCGGGAAGCCATCGGAGACGCGCCCCGGCGGGATGACGAAGGTGTCGCCCTTGCGGGTCCCGATGGTGATCGTCTGCGGTTTGTCGAAGATGCGCTCCTCGAGCGCCTCTCCACGCCACACGACGACGACCCGCAGCGGACGGGCGGACACGGACATGCGTCGCCTAGCGTATCACATCTGGTTCGTCGAGGCTTCGAGCTCGGGGATGAACGACCGCTTGTCCGGCGTCGTCGAGTCGAACTCCGACTTCATGCGGTTCAGGAAGTAGAGGAGCTGTGGGGTCTTCAGCTTGCCGTCGATGTCGAGGCCGGTGAAGGTGTAGCTCTTCGACTTGTTCCCCTTGGCGTCGACCTGCGTCGGCGGCTGGTTCGTCGGGGCGGGAGGCTTCTTCTGCGCGTGCGCCGCCAGCGGGGCCGCGCACATCAACACACCGACGAGAAGCGCTGCTCTCACGTCGAACCTCCGCTCTTCACGGTATCAGACGCGGGCGGCGGCGTCGACGGGGCGGCCGGCGCCAGCTTCTGCCCGAGCTCCTTCAGCCGCGCCTCGGCGTCGGCGCGCTTCGGGTGCGACGAGGCCGCCGTCTTCAGGAACTGCTCGAAGCGCTCCTTGGCGCGCGCCGGCTCCTTCTTGAACTCCATGTGCAGGATCGCCAGATCGAAGAGCGCGTCGGCGGCGTCGGGCCCCGTCCCCGCGAGCTCCAGCGCGCGCTCGTAGGCGCGGGCCGCGGCGTCGAGGCTCCCGCGCCCGCGCTCGGCGACGCCGAGGGCGACCCAGGCCGAGGCGTCCTGGGCGTCGGCCTTGACCACCTGCTTCAGCTCCTCGGCCGCCTTCTGGTAGTCGCCGCAGTCGAGGTAGACGACCGCCTTGTTGCGCCGCGCGACGACGAGCTGCGGATCGAGGCGCGACGCCTGATCGAAGTGGGCGAACGCCTCCTGGTCCTTGCGCCGCGCCAGCGCGATGAGCCCGAGGTTGTTCCAGGTGTCGGCCGCCGCCTTCGACTTGTCGTCGACGTCGAGCGCCTTCTTGAGGACGAGGTCGGCGAGCTCGAGCTGCTGCTTGGCGAGATAGACCAGCGCCATCTGGTTGAGCGCGGGCGGCTGCTCCTTCTTTTCCGCTAGACGCAAAGCCGCGCGCAGCGTCTCGAGCGCGTCGTCGAGCTTGCCCGCCCGTCGCTGCGCCGCCCCGAGCGCGACGCGCACCGGGACCTTCGCCTCGGCGCCCACGCGATCGATGTAGCCCTTGAAGATGCGCGCCGCGTCGCTCGACCGCCCCGCGCCGCTGTAGGCCTCACCGAGCGCCTCCACCGTCGCCGCGTGCGTCGGGTAGATGGCGAGCGCCTTCTCGAGCGGGGCGATCGCGTCTTCGGGGTGGTGCTGCTTCAGCAGGATCCAGCCCTCGTCGTAGAAGGCCTCCCACAGCTTGGGGTCGAGCTGCTGCGCCGCGCGCAACCGCTCGAGCGCGCGATCCCAGTTGGCGGCGCCGAGGCGCACCGAGCGGGCGGCCTCCTTCAACGCCTCGACGGCCTCGGGCTTGGCGGCCGCCAGCTTCACGACGTTCGCCTTCTGCCCCGTCGTGCCGCAACCCGCTCCGACTGTGAACAGCGCGCCAAGCACGAGCGCGGTCATTGTCGTCGGGGGCTTCGCCCCCGAACCCCCGCGCTTCGCGCCCGCTCCGCTGTCGCTCCGCATCCGCGCTCCGCGCCTCATCGGGTCACGCTCCCGACGAAGGGCAGCTCGGCGCGCGGCTCGGCCGCGGCGGTGCGGGCGCGCGCCTCGACCTCGGCGGGGAACTCCTGGTCGTCGAGCCGCCCGAGCGCCGTCCGCAGCTTCTGGGTGAAGTCGTTGTAGACGCCGAGATCGAGCGCCTTCTTGTAGCCGTTCTTGTAGGCGTCGATCGCCTTCTCCTCGACGACGATGACGACCTTCTCCAGCTCCTCGCGGTAGACCTGCTGCTCGTCGGCGTTGAGGCCGGCCGGCACCGGCGCCCCGCGCAGCGCCTTGGCGAAGCGCTCGTACCCCTCGCCGATGCGGTACAGCGCCGCCGTCGCCCACTCGGGGTCGCCGAAGGTCACCGTGTCGACGTAAGCGGCCTTGGCCTTCTCCAGCAGCGCCGATTTTTCGTCTAGCGTCTTCTTCAGCCGCCGCGCGTCCGACGCCAGCTGCGAGCGCTCGAAGTCGTGGAAGATGATCTCGCCCTGGAGATAGCGCGCGTGCGCCGCCGGCCCCGACGGGCCGCGCTCCGACGGCGCCGACTTCTTGTAGAGCGCCACCGCCTTCGAGAGCGGCTCCTCGGCGCGCTTGTGCTGCCCGGCCTTCACCAGCTCGGCCCCCGCGCGCGACAGCGCGTCGATGGCCTTGGCCCCGCCGGGATAGCGCTGCGCGAACTCGATGAACGACTTCGCCGCCTGGTCGCGCTGCCCCGAGTCCGACTGGATGACGCCGACGCGGAAGGCGACCTCGCGCACGTCGTCGCGGGTCTTGTACCGCTTGGCGTATTCCGAGTAGGCAAGAATTGCGGCCTTGGTATCGCCGAGCCGCTCGCGGAGGAGCCCCGCGTTGTAGAGCGCGTCGGCGGCGTGCTCGTCCTTCGGGTAGCGATCGGCGAGCAGCTGATAGAACTTCGACGCCTGGTCCCACAGCGCCGCCTGCTCGTAGAGCTTGCCCGCCGCCCACGCCGCCTTCGGCGCCTCGCCCGCCGCCTGGTACTTGTCGACGACGGAGCCGTAGACCTTCACCGCCTCGTCGGGCTTGCCGCCGCGCACGTAGGTCGTCGCCGCGTTCATGAGCGCCTGCGTCGCGCGCGCCGACTGCGGGAACTCGTTCGCCACGCGCAGGTAGATCTGCGCCGCGACGAGTGGCTCCTTGTCGGCCTTCTGCTCGCCGGCCTTCATGCCGGCGTCGACGACCAGCTTGCCGAGGCGCTCCTGATCGGGCTTGGCCTGGAACGCCGGCACCTTCAAGAGACGTCTCGCCCAGCTCTCGACGTTCTCGTAATCCTTGGCCTTGTTGAGCGACTCGAGGATCTTGTCGCCGGCCGCCGCAGCGACGGGCGCGGTCGGCCACCCTTCGACGATCTTGCCGAAGCGCTTCACCGCCTCGTCGTAGTCGCCGTGCTCGTAGAAGAGCTCGCCGTTCTTGTAGAGGATGCCGGCGATCTCGGGGTCCTTCGGGAAGAGCGCGGCGTACAGGTCGATCGCCTCGCCCATCTTCTTGTCGCTCGGCAGAACCTGCTTGCCGGCGTTCTTGTCCTTGCGGACTTTTTCGTAGGCACTAATGGCGTTGAGCAGCGCCTCGCGGTGCAGCTTCCCGACGGGCTTGGCCTTGCCGACGGCGAGGTAGGCGTCGCCGGCCTCTTCGTTCTTCTTCAGTTTGAAGAAGTAGATGTCGCCAAGCAGATATTCGATCTCGACCGCCTCGGCCTCGCTCGAGAACTTCGACAGGTAATAGGCGTAGGCGTCGGCGGCGCGCGCGTAGCGGTCGGGGTCGACGTGCTTCTGGTACTGCTCGACGCGCTGGGCGTCGGCGTGGAGGTTCTTGGCGACGTCGCGCAGCATCTTCGAGGCGACCTTCTGCGCGTGGTCGACGACGGCCGGGTCCTCCTGCTTCTTGGCCCACTCCGACTGCGGGCCGTAGGTCTCGGCGAGCTTGCGCAGCTCGGCGACGGCCCGCTTGTTCTCGTCCATCTCGCGGTAGGCCTCGACGATGCGCTTCTGACGATCGGGCGCCAGCTCGTCGGTGGGGTCGAGCTCGATGAGGAAGCGCTCGGACTCGATGGCCCGCTCGTAGCGCGCCTGCGAGAAGAAGGTGTCGGCGAGCTTGTTGATGACCTTTCGCGAATAGACCTCGCCGCCGATGCTAGACAAAAAGTCGTAGGCGTCCTTCGGCCCCTTCTTCTCGTCCTCGGTGAAGATCTGGACGAGGTAGTCGAGCGCCTCGCCCTTCAGCTCCTCGAGGCGCTTCTTGCCCTCCTTGGTGAGCTGATCGGCGCGCAGGCCCTTGGCGGCGCGACCCGAGCCGAGGTCGAGGACCTCCTTGAAGCGGCGCGCCGCCTTGTCGCTGTCGCCGAGCTTCCACCAGCACCAGGCGGTCTTGAAGAGCGCGAGGTCGTAGAGCGGCGAGTCGGGGAACTTGAGGACCTGCTCGTAGCCCTCGAGCGCCGACTTGTAGTTGCCGTCCTCGTAGAAGCGGCTCTCGGCGACGGCCATCCAGGCGTCGGGGCGGAAGCGGCTTTGCGGGTGATCTTTGAGAATCGCCTTGAACTGCTCGAGCGCCTCCTGCGAGCGGCCCTCGTTGCGCAGCGAGAAGCCGAGGAGGTACCGGACCGCGTCGATCTTCCGGAACTGCGGGTACTCCGAGATGAGGCGGCGGTAGATCGACTGCGAGGTCGTGAGGTCGAGCCGCGGCTGCGCCGGCGGGCGGCAGCGCTCGCCCCCTCCGACGTCGACGGTGGCGGGGGAGGGCGCGGCGCCCCCCTTTTCTGATTGACGCTTTTTCCCGCTGCGATCGAGGAGCTCGGGGCCGGGGGCGCTCTTCGACGCCGCCTCCTGCGCCTTCTTGCGCGCGGCCTCGCGCTCCTCCTGCTCCTTGGCGCACTTCTCGACGCCGGCGTTGTAGCCGGCCATCTGCCCGAGGAACGCCGCCTTCGACTCCTCCCACCGCAGCTCGGCGAGCTGGAAGAGCACCTCGGCGGTCTCGGGCCCCGGCTGGTGCTCGCGGAGGTAGGTCTCGATGAGCGCGATGCCGGTCTTGCGGCGCTCGGCGACGAGCCCCTCCTTCGCGCGGAGCAGCGCCTCGACCTCCTTCGACACCGCGAGGTCGCACGCGCTCTGGCCGGCGTCGAGGCGCGCCTGCTCGTAGTCGCCGCCCGCCCAGGCGCGCAGCGGCGACGACGACAGGCTCCAGAAGACGAAGCCGAGCGCGGCTCTACTGATAGTTCTCATACTCGTCCAGCCAGATTTCCTGCTCGGGCGGCCAGTACTCCTCGTCGTCGCCGATCAGCCCCTCGAGGTGGAGCTTGCCGAAGAGCTCGGGCGGGAAGCGCCCGGCGGCGAGATCCTCGATCTGCTTCTCGAGGCGCCTCTTTTGTCCAACGACCGCGTCGATCTTGCCGAGGCGCGCGCGGCGGATGAGATCCTCCATGCGCCCGCGGAGGTCGATGAGCGCCTTCTCGAGGAGGGCGCCGGCGGCCTTGTCGATCTTCGCCTGCAGGCGCGCCACCTCGGCGCCGAGCTCGACGGCGCGATCGCCGTCGGCGCGCACCATCGGCTCGAGCCCCTTCTGCGCCCCCTCTCGTTCGGCGGGCTCGCGCTGGATGGCGCGCTCGACGCTGGCGAGGAGGGTGCGCTGCCGCGTCTCGAGCGTGGCCAGCGCCTCCTTCAGCGGCGCGGCCTCGGGGCCCTTGGCCTTGCGCAGGGCGGCGCGCGCGCGCGCGACGTCGGCGGCGAGCTCGCGCGATCGCGCCAGGAGCTCGGGCGCCAGCATCCCGGTGCCGCTCGTCTGGACGCGCTGCCCGCCGAGGCGCGCCGCCAGCGCCTGCCAGCTCTTCTGCGCCGACGCCGCGTCGGCGGCGCCGACCTCGAGGCCGCGCGTGAGCGACGCCAGGCGGAAGAAGCGTGGGTCGATCTCGAGCAGCTCGGCCAGCCGATCCTCGAGCGACTTCGGCGGCGCGTCTTTTCTGTCTAGCGCCTTCTGCGCCGCCTGCTTCTCGCGCTCCTTTTCCGTCAACTGCTGTCCGGCGGGGCGCCCGCCGCGATCGCGCTCGGCGTCGCGCAGCGCCGCCAGCGCCCGCGCCTCGCGCTCGAGCAGCCGCTGCGCCAGGTCCTGCCGCGTCGCCGCGTCGGCGAGGGCGCGATCGATCGCCGCCACCATCGGCTCGTGCTCGACGAGGAACTTGTCGAACCCCTTCTCGGCGTCGGCGAAGCGGCAGGTCTTGACCTGAAGCGTCGCGAACAGGAGGCGCGCCTCGGCGACGCGCGGCGACTCGGGGAACTCCTTCAGGAAGGCCTCGACGAGGCGCGCCCCGAGGTCGAACTCCTTGCGCGAAAGCGACGACCAGGCGGCCTCGAAGAGCGCCTCGGCGAGGCGCGGCGAGTCCTGCGGGATGAGAAAGTAGTGATAGAAGGCGTCGTCGTCGCGCTTCTCCTCGTGGGCCAGCCGCCCGAGGGCCAGCCGCGCGAGGTCCTTCAGCGCGTAGTAGCGCCCGTCGATGTAGAAGCGCAAGCTGTCGCCGTCCTTCACGTCGGCGATGGCGCAGAAGGCGTCCTTGGCGCCGGTGAAGTCGCGCCGCTTCACGCGCGAGACACCGCGCAAATAAAGCGCAGACGAATAAAAGCGGCTCTTCGGCGAGACGCGCGCCAGCTCCTCCTCGGCGTTGTCTCCCGATCCGGGCGTCGCGCCCTCGAAGGCGGCGCGCCCGCGCAGGTAGGCGATCTCCTCGTTGGCATCGACGGCGCCGGCGCGATCGAGCTCGGCCACGCAGGCGCCGAGCGTGCGCGCCTCGAGGCAGACGTCGACGAAGCCGCGCAGCGACGCGACGTAGAAGGGCCCGTCCTTGCCGCGCGCGATGCTGCGCAAGTAGTAGCGCCGCGCGCCGTCGTAGCTGCCGCCCTTGGCCAGCGCCTGCCCGAGGCGATACTCGGCGTCCTGGAAGTCGTCGGTCTCCGAGAAGTCCTGCCAGCGCGGCGCCTCGACGATGGCGTAGAGGCGCGCCGCGGCCAGCGCGTGCTCGCCGCGCACCAGCTCGTCGTCGGCGAGGCGCACCTCGTCGGCGAGGCGCTTGGGCGAGCCGGCCGTCTTGTCGATGAGCCCGCGGCGCTCGAGCTCCTCGAGGTAGGCCGCCGCCTCGGGGCGCGCTTTTGCGGGCTTCGGCGGGGCGGCGATCACCACCGACGACGCGAGCATCACGACGCTCGCGATCACGATCTGTACCGCGCCCGAGCCCGCGCCCGAGCCCGTGCCCGTGCCCGAAGACCCGATGGACGTTTCGGGCACGGGCTCGGGCTCGGGCTCGGGCGCGGGTTGCAGACGCACGCTCACTTCGCCCCCTCGAGCTTCTGGCTCTTCACGCGCGCGAGGAGCCGCACGTCGAACGTGCCCTCCTTCTTGCGCGCGAGCGGCTGCGGGCCGTCGCCGTCCTCGTCGGCGGTGAGCTCGACCTTGGCCAGCTTGCCGTCCTCGATGTCGAACTGGAGCGCGCTCTCCGTCGAGTAGGCGAGGCGGCTCTCGCCCTGCGCGTTGGCCTCGACGCGCACCGTGAGCGTGTGGCGCCCCGGCGCGGCGAAGCCGTCGTAGAGCTTGATCGGATCGGTGGCGTTGGGCGCGTCGACGACGGCGACCGGCTGATCGTCGAGGCGCAGCGTCACCTTCTTGAGCGGCCAGGCGCGCTGCGCCTTGTAGACGAAGGTGACCGCGAGCTTGGTCTTGTAGAGCGCGCTGCCGAGGAGCTCGACCTTGGCGCGCGTGCGGAAGAGCTCGTCGCGGAGCGCGTTGTACTCGGCGTTCAGTCCGTCGAGGTCGATCTTTGCGCTAGACGACAATGACGGCGGCGGCGACGACGGAGACGCGGTGGGCGGCGGCGTCGGCGCGGGCGGCGGCTCGGGGGCGGCGGGGGCCGGCGTCGACGGCGCGGCGGCCGGTGCGGGCTCCGGCGTCGACGGCGCGGCGGGCGCGGGCGCGGGCTCCGTCGTCGCGGGCGCGGCGGCCGGAGGCTTGCCCTTCGCCGGCTTGGCCTTCGGCGCCGGCTTCTTGGCCTCGGCAGCGACGGTGCAAAGGCCAATCGCCGCGCCGAACGCCACCCCAGCCACGAGCTTGCGCACCCTCATAATCACTCCTAAAGCCCCGTCGGGAGGAACAGGCTCACCCCGAGCGTGAGCGACAGATCGTTCACGTACTGGCTCACCGCCAGGATCTGCTGCTTGTAGACCTGGTCGCGCACGTCGAGCCGGATGGCCCACGAGCGCCCGAGGAGGAGCCGCGAGCCGATGCCGAACTGCCCGGCGGCGCCGAAGCTGGTCGCGTTGTCGATCACGCCGACGCCGGCGGCGCCGTAGATGTCGAAGTGCAGCACCGTGTCGGCGAACATCCGCAGCTTGCCGTGGATCGGCGACCAGACGAGATCGGTGAACACGAGGAAGACGCGATCCTCGGGCGGCAGCACCGTCACGCTGCGATCCTGCTCGAGGCGCTTGGCCACCGACGAGCGGACCTGCGACCAGGCGAAGCTCGCCTCGACGGCGACGTCCTCGGTCAGGTGGTAGGTGTACGCGGCGCCGAGGACGAAGGTCCCGTCGAGGAGATCGCTCACGTAGTAGCCGCCCTGGAGCGTGAGCTCGTGGCGCGCCTGCTTGACGAATTCTCGCAGGTCGCCGCGCCGCCCGCGCTTGGCGTTGATCAGCTTCTTCTTCTCTTCCTCGTCGACGCAGTCGGTGCGCGGCGTCGCCGGGAGCGCCGCGGCGGGCACCGGATCGGTGGCGCGCGCCAGCCGCGGCGCGACCACGAAGGCGAGCGCGAGGGCGAGGAGGGCGCGCGTCACTTGATCCCCTCCAGCCCGTCGTCGAGGGCCTTCTTCGCGCGCGCCTTGCGCTCGGCCTGCGCCGCCGTCGAGCTCGGGCGCGGGCCGGGCAGGAACAGCGAGATCCCGAAGCTCCCGACGAGGTTGTTGGTCGCGCGCTGCACGCCGACCGCCTCCTGCAGGATCACGTAGTCGCGCAGATCGAACCGCAGCGCGACCCACTTGTTCGGGTAGAGCTTCATCCCGATCCCGACATTGAAGGTGAGCCCCTGCGCGGTGTCCTGGATGGTGTCGCCCGCACCGACGGTGAAGAAGACGTCGCCGTGCATGATCCCGCGCGGGCTCACGCGGATCTTCATGTGAATCGGCGACCAGAGGACGTTGCCGCTCACGATGAAGGCGAGCCCGCCGGTGAAGACGTTGCCGGCGAAGAACTCCGACAGCGGGCGCTCGATGCCGAGCTTGAAGTGGGTGACCACCAGCGAGGCCTCGATGCCGAAGTCCTCGACGGGGTAGAAGGCCACCGCGCCGCCATAGTTGTACGAGGTGGAGACCAGATCGGCGGCGAAGAAGCCGCCCCACACGGTCGCCTCGAGGCGCAAGCGCTTCAGGAAGTCCCGTCGCTGGACGCCCTTGCGCGCGCCGTTCTCCCCGGGCTCGTCGGGGTTGTCGAGGCACGCCTCTTCGGCGCGGGCGGGGCGTGGCGCAGCGACGAGCGCGCACGAGGCGAACGCAGCAAGCACCAGGACAGAGGCCCTGCGCTGAATCGAGGAAGGCACGCGCCGCGAGAGTATCACAACTCGACGACGGTCGTCCGCGTGGTGATATGCTCGGGGCGGAAGATCGCAAGGCGCCGTGTCCGAAGAGAGCAACGACAGCGAACCTCAGACGCACGTCTCCGTCGACGAACCGGGCGGCGCGCGCCGCACGCTGAACCTCAGCCAGTGCAAGCTGGTCGTGGTCTCGAGCGGATCGAAGTCGTCAGGCGCGGCGGGTAGCGCCCAGCGCGGGCGCGAGTACGTCCTCGGCCCCGGCCATGGCGGCGGCGACGTGATCCGCATCGGCAAGGCCGACACCAACGACGTCGTCCTCAACGAGGAGACGGTCTCGCGCGTCCACTGCGAGATCATCCGCGACGGCAAGGGCTACCTGCTCCGCGATCTCCACTCGACGAACGGCACCTTCCTCGACGGCGCCGAGATCCGCGAGGCCTACCTGCGCGCGGGCAGCGTCATCACCGTCGGGACGGTGCAGCTCAAGTTCCAGCCGTTCGAAGAGCGCATCGAGATCCTCCCGTCGGAGAAGGAGCGCATCGGCGAGATGGTCGGGCGCTCGCTGCGGGTGCGCGAGATCTTCGGCCTCATCGAGCGCATCGGCCCGACCGACGCGACCGTGCTGATCGAGGGCGAGACCGGCACTGGCAAGGATCTCCTCGCGCGCACCATCCACGGCCTCTCGCGCCGCCGCAACGGCCCCTTCGTCGTCGTCGACTGCGGCGCGGTCGCGCCCAACCTCATCGAGAGCGAGCTCTTCGGCCACGAGAAGGGGGCCTTCACCGGCGCGGCGACGATGCGCCAGGGCGCGTTCGAGCTGGCGAACGGCGGGACACTGTTCCTCGACGAGCTCGGCGAGCTGAGCCTCGAGCTGCAGCCCAAGCTCCTGCGCGTCCTCGAGCAGCGCGAGATCCGGCGCGTCGGCGGCAACAAGACGATCAAGGTCGACATCCGGGTCATCGCCGCGACGAAGCAGGAGCTCCTGCGCGAGGTGAAGCGCGGCCGCTTCCGCGAAGATCTCTATTTCCGGCTCTCGGTCGTCCCCATCCGCATGCCGTCGCTGCGCGAGCGGAAGGAGGATCTGCCGCTGCTCATCGACGCCTTCTTGAAGTCGCTCGGCGAGCGGGCCGGCGGGACGCGCACGCTCGACGAGCAGGCGATGCAGGCGCTCCTCGCGCACGACTGGCCGGGGAACATCCGCGAGCTGCGCAACGTCCTCGAGCGCGGCGTGTCGCTCACGCACGGGTCGTCGGTGGTGCGGCTCGGCGCGCTCCAGTCGGCTGGCTCACCGCTGAGCGCGCCGGGCGGTGCGACGGGCGCCGCCGGTGGCGCGGCCGAGCCGAGCGACGACGGCGATGAAGTCGTCGAGACCGTCGCGGGCGGCGCGACATCGCCCAATTCGTCCAGCGAGCTCTCGTTCGACGCCGCGCTCTCCTATCGCGGGAACAAGGAGCGCTGGGAGAACGAGTTCGAGCGGCGCTACCTGACGTGGCTCATGCAGCGCGCGCAGGGGAACATCTCACGCGCCGCGCGCGAAGCGGACATGGATAGGAAATATCTGCACAAGCTCTTGAAAAAACACGCCATCGTCCCCTGACCGTCTTTTTGCTAGACTCATAAATTGGCCGTCCGCGATTCGCGAACAATCCAAACGGTTCGTAAGCCGCGAAACGAGGTGGCGTTTGCGCGACCTCCGGATTCCGGTGTATGATTGGTCTGGCCCCGAGATGCGAAACGGTTCGTCGAGGATCCCCCCCCCCCGCGGCGGCTGACGAGTCTCGGGGCCTTTTTTGTCTATTTCTTTCTGTCTGACGGCGACTACCAGCGCAGCGTGGCGGTGAGCTGCACGATCATGGCGTCGATCGGGTTCGCCAGGCGGGCGGCGTTCGGCGGGAGCGGGGTGAGCGCGTCGTAGATCATGAGGTCGATCTTCGCGCTGAGGTCGACCGACTCGAGGACCCGCGCGACCTTGCCCTTCTCGTCGGCGGACTTGATCCAGGTGAGCTTCGCGCCGGCGAGCCAGTTGCGGAACGGCGAGAGCTCGCGGTCGCCCGCGAAGTATTGCCCGACGGGCCCGACCGCCTCGTAGCTGAGCTCCTCGCCGGCGTCGCGATAGAAGATGGCGCGCGTCTGCTGATACCAGCGGCCGCGCAGGCGCAGGACGAGGCGCGAGGTCAGGTACTGCTCGTACTGGATCTCGACGGTGCCGGACTTGATGTTCCAGGTGTCCCAGTAGAAGCGGCCGGTGAAGCCGAGCGCCGCGCGCAGCTTGGTGATGGCGACGCGCAGGCGCGCCTGGATGGCGACGCGCTGGCGCTTTCCGGGCTCGGTCTCCTGCGCCTCGACGCTGCCGCCGAAGAGCCGCACCAGGCGGTAGGGGTTCGACTGGAAGCCGTCGAGCGCCTGGAAGCTCACCGACAGATCGCTGAGGAGGATGGGCGAGAGGACCTGGGTCCAGGCGGCGAAATAACTGTCAATCGCCAATGGCTCGGAGACCAGGCCCATCGTGTTCTGGAAGCAGCCCTGCGACGAGCCGAGCGCGCGCCGCTCGAGGGGCTGCGCGCCGCGGTTGTCGACGTTGCAGACGCTGTCGAAGTTGTGCGAGTAGCCCAGCTTGAAGGTGGTGTTCTTGCCCCAGAGATCGACGCGCGCGGCGGCGTCGATGGAGTGGCTGCGGTAGTCGTTCTCGTGGCCGTAGGTGTAGCCGACCCCGACGGTGGTGGGGCCGATGCGGACCTCGGCCCCGGCGTGCGCGGCGTGGCGATAGTCGGAGAACTTCGTCGCCGACGAGATGGCGTCCATGCTGGCGCCGTAGATGCGCGGGGTGGCGCCGGTGACGATGTCGATGTCGTAGCCGGCGCGCAGCGTGAGCCAGCGCGTGGGGTCACCAGCGACGGAGACCTCGGGGTGGATGACGTGCAGCGCCTGGCCGCCGGCCGGCTCGGTGAAGTAGGAGACCGAGAAGTCGGCGCGGTTCTCGGCGCGCGCGACCGACGCCGCACCGACGAGGATCCCGGCGAGGGCGAAGCGCCTCAGTTGCACCCGCAGCCTCCGCCGCCCGCGCCCGAGCCGCCGGCCGAGCCCTCGCGGTTGGTGAGGATGTGCGTGTCGTGCGACGCCTCGACGGGGTCGGAGTCCGGCTGCATGATGCGGTCGGCGAGGAACTCCTTCTCGTCGGGGCGCACGGCGTAGCGGCCACAACCGGCGAGGCTCGTGAGGGCGACGAACAGAGCGAGCGCGCGCATGGTGACCCTCAGAAGTAGACCGCCAACCCGCCGGAGTACTCCTGCAGGTTCTCGGTCGTGTTCGGAGTGAAGAGCGTGTAGTTCCGGAAGTCGAACCGGAGGACTATCCGCTTGACAAGAACGAGCATCGCGCCCGCCCCCGCGTCGATGGCGAACTGCGTCTTCGGCGACTGGGTGACGCCGTTGACCTTGGGGAAGGCGGTGCCGGCGCCGGCGCCGAGCGAGACGAAGGGGATGAAGGGGCCGATCGGGTAGATGAGGACGTCGCCCCCGAGGCCGTAGAGGAGGAGCGACCCCTCCTTGCCGACCACCTCGCCGAGGTGCGCCTCGATCGAGAAGTGCGAGTCGAGCGTCACCGACGGGCGGAACATGAAGGATCCGTTGCCGCCGATGGCCCCGCCCGAGAACGCCAGGCCCACCGACGAGGCGATGATCGGCGACGGCGCGAACAGCGTCCGCTTGATCTTCTCCCAGCGCTGCGAGGCGGGCGAGCCCTCGAGCTGGACCTCGAAGGGGAGGACCTGCTCGCCGTAGATCCAGCCGAAGCGCCCGTCGGGGAGCACGACGCGGAACCAGTAGGCGCCGTTGCGATCGACGACCTCGAACACCTCGCCCGAATTGGCGCGGTAGAGCTCACGGAAGGTGAACGCGGGGCCGGTGCGCACGGGCGCGCGCGGGACGATCACGCGGAGGTGCGGCTTGGCGGCGGGCGCCGCGACGGCCGGCGCGGGCGCCGCGGCGACGAGGGCGGCGACGGAGAGGGTGGCGACGAGGGACGAGGCGCGCGCGGTCACGGGATCACTTCAGCCACTGCGTGAAGAGCGCGTCGGCGTCGGGGATGTCGGTGACCGTCACGCCGGGCGGGTGCGGCTGCGCGCGGCCCGAGGGGACGGTGAGGACCTGGCTGGCGAGCGGGTTGGCGCAGTTGAGGACGCGCTGGACCGAGCGGAGGTTCTCGCGCCACTGCGTCGGCCAGGTGGCGAGCGAGTCGGTCGGGGCCGGCGTCGGGACGCCGAGGAGCGACTGCAGCCGGAACGAGCCGCGCCCCTGCGCCGAGTCGTGGCAGTCGCTCTTGGCGCAGGTGTAGCGCTCGAAGTAGCGCGGCCAGACGTCGCTGACGAAGAACTGCGGCGGGGCGTTGCAGCCGGCGGGGGGGCCCGTGTCCGGGCCGACGTCGACGACGCCGCAGCTGGCGAGCGCGGCGCCGACGGTGAGGGCGGCCACGAGGGATGTGGCGAATCGCGAGAACGGAGCCACGCAGCGCGAGGATACCCCAAACGAGTCGGGCGAGGAAAGCTGCTACACTCGCGAACGTGGCCGAATCGCCTCCTTCGACTCCCAGCCCATCCCAGTCCCACGGCGGGCCCCACGGCGGTGGACCGCCCCCGCTCCCGCCCGCGCCCACGACGAGCGGCCCGCTGTTCGGGCGCGCGGCCGAGCTGGCGCAGCTCGATCAGGTGTTCGATCGCGCGGTCGAGTATCGCGCGCCGCAGCTCATCACCGTCGTCGGCACGCAGGGCGTGGGGAAGACGCGCCTCGTCGGGGAGTGGCTGGCCAAGCTGCTCGCGCGGCACGCGGCGGGGACGGCGGGGCGACCGCGCGTCTATCGCGGGCGCGGGCAGAAGGGCGCGGGGAGCTACTCGCTCATCAATCGCCTGCTGCGCGATCGCTTCGGCATCACCCCGGACGACGACGAGGAGACGCGCGTCCGGCGGGTGCGGACCCAGCTCACCGACGTGTTCGCCGATCGCCGCCTCACCGAGGTGCTGCACTTCCTGTCGCGCTTCCTCGACGGGGTGCCGGTGGCGAAGGGGGGCGACAACCCCTTCCTGCGCGCGGTGTCGTTCGGCGACGATCCGCGGCGCGAGGACGCCATCGCGCGCAGCGTGCTCCGGCGCTTCCTCGAGCTCGACGCCGAGCGCAGCCCGCTCATCCTCGCCTTCGACGATCTGCATGTGGGCGACGACGACTCGCTGACGCTGCTCTCCGATCTGGCGGCGGGGCTCGGCGGATCGCCGGTGGTGATCGTGGCGGCGTCGCGGCCGGAGATCTTCGTGCGGCGGCCCGAGTGGGGGCAGGGCGACACCGACCACACGCGCGTCGATCTCGGGCCGCTCGAGCGGCGCGACGCCGAGGCGCTGGTGCGGCACCTGTTGCGGAAGGCGGAGCCGCTGTCGCCGACGCTCGTCGAGGATCTGTGCGAGTCGACGGGCGGGAACCCCTTCTTCATCGAGGAGCTGGTGCGCGTCTTCGCGGCGCAGGGGATCCTCGCACAGAAGGGCGAGCGCTGGGTCATCGACACCGCGCGGGCGGCGCGCGTCGAGCTGCCGATGACCGTCGAGGAGGCGATCGAGGCGCGCATCGCGGCGCTGTCGCCCGACGAGCGGCGCGTGCTCGAGAAGGCGGCGACGCTGGGGTCGGTGTTCTGGCTGGGGGCGCTGGTGGTGCTCGGGCGCCTCGATCAGACGACCGGGCAGGCGCCGGGGCAGGCCGGGCCGGCGTTCGGCGCCTTCAGCGTCGAGGAGCGCGCGCGCATCGAGGCGACGCTGGAGGAGCTGGTCGAGCGCGATTATCTGCTGCGGATGCCGGACTCGACGGTGCCGGGCGAGGTCGAGTACATCTTCAAGCACAACCTCGAGCACGACCTCGTCGGCAAGCTGGTCCCGGTCGATTGGGCGCGGCGCTATCACCTGGCGGCGGCCGAGTGGCTGGAGACGCACCTCGGCGGGGTGCGCGATCAGTCGGGGGCCGAGCAGGAATTTCTGGCCGCGCTGTATGAAAAAGGCGGGCTGCCGCGGCGGGCGGCGCAGGCCTACGTCGCGGCGGCCGACAAGGCGCGCGAGCGCTTCGCCATCGAGGCGGCGATCGAGCTGTACGAGAGGGCGCTCAAGCTCACCGACGTCGACGACGTCATCGCGCGCATCGATCCGCTGCACAACTACGGCGACGTGCTGGCGCGCGCCGGGAGGACCAACGACGCGCTGGCGGCGTTCCGGCAGATGCTGGTCTGTGCCTGGCGGCTCGATCACCACGCCAAGGCGGGCGCGGCGCACGTGCGGCTGGCGCGGCTCTATCGCGGGATCGGCGACTTCGAGAAGGCGGAGCGGCACCTCGGCGAGGCGCTGACGCTGTTCCGCTCCGTCGGAGATTCGCGCGGGGTAGCCTCGGCCGAGGACGACCTCGGGCGCGTGGCCTTCTTCCGCGGCGACTACGCGGCGGCGCTCGAGCGGCACGGGCGGTCGCTCGATCTGCGACGGGCGCTCGGCGACTCGCGCTCGATCGCGCTGTCGCTGCACAACCTCGCCGAGGTGCACCAGGCGGCCGGCGCCGTCGGGGAGGCGGTGGTGCGCTTCTCGGAGGCGCTGGCGCTCAGGCGCGAGATCGGCGATCGGCCGGGGGTGGTGCAGTCGCTGGTCGCCGTCGCGGCGGCGTGGCGCGATCGCGAGGACTACGCGCGCGCGCTGCAGATCCTGACCGAGGCGCGCGAGCTGGGGCGCGAGATCGGCGATCGCTTCGCCGAGGCGCACATCCTGTCGCGGATGGGCGAGGCCTACGCGAAGTCGGGGCGCGAGGCGGAGGCGCGGCAGGCGCTCGCCGAGGCGGCGACGCTGGCGCAGGGGCTCGGCGACAAGCTCCTCGAGAGCGAGGCGGCGCGGCTCACCGCCGAGGTCTACCTCGGGATCGGCGATCTGCGCGCAGCGCGCGACGAGGGGCGGCGCGCGCTCGAGCTCGCCGAGCGCGTGGGGTCGAAGCCGGCCCAGGCGGTCGCGCACCGGATCCTCGGGACGATCGTGGCGACGGGCGGCATCACCGACGAGGACAAGGCCGCGGCCGACGCGCACTTCCAGAAGGCCATCGAGATCCTCGGCGAGGTCGGGCACGAGCTCGAGCTCGGCCACACCTACCAGAGCTACGCGCACGTGCTCACGCTGCGCGGCGATCTCGACGGGGCGGAGACGTTCACCGAGCGCGCCGACGAGATCACCCAGCGCCTCGGCCCGCGCCCGCGCGGGATGGCGGCGCTGCGGGCGGCGGTCTCGTCGTCGACGGGGTAGGGGCGCGCGGTGCTGCGGACGATCCGGCCGGGCGACATCCCGGCCCACATCACCGAGGCGTGCGCGCAGCTCAGGCGCGCCGGGCACGAGGCCTGGCTCGTCGGCGGCGCGGTGCGCGACCTCCACGCCGGGCGCGCGGCCAAGGACTTCGACGTCGCCACCAGCGCCACGCCCGAGCAGATGACCGCGGTGTTCGGGCGCAAGCGGACCATCCCGACGGGCGAGAAGCACGGGACGATGACCGTGCTGGTCGATCGGCCCGACGGGGAGCGCGAGCCGGTGGAGGTGACGACCTTCCGCGGCGAGGGCGCCTACAGCGACGGGCGGCGGCCCGACACCGTCGAGTTCGTGGCCGATCTCGTCGAGGATCTGCGGCGGCGCGACTTCACCATGAACGCCATCGCCTACGATCCGCTCGACGATCGCGTGGCCGATCCCTTCTCCGGGCGCGTCGATCTCGAGGCGGGCGTCATCCGCGCCGTCGGAGCGGCCCTCGATCGCTTCCGCGAGGATGGGCTGCGGGCGATGCGCGCGGTGCGCTTCGCGGCGCAGCTCGGGTTCCGGCTCGACCCCGAGACGGAGGCGGCGATCGCCCCGGCGCGCGACGTCTTCCGCAAGGTGTCGGCCGAGCGCGTGCGCGACGAGCTGGTGAAGATCCTGGCGTCGCCGCGGCCGTCGATCGGGCTCGATCTGATGGAGCGCACGGGCCTGCTCGCCGACGCGCTGCCCGAGCTGTGCGAGGGCGTGGGCTTCGCGCAGAACCGCCACCACGCCTACGACGTCTGGCGCCACACCCTCGCCACCGTCGACGAGACGCGATTGTTGTCTAGCGACGAGCAGGCGGCGACGGGGCGGCCGGCGTGGATCATCCGCATCGCGTCGCTCCTGCACGACGTCGCCAAGCCGCGCACGGCGGCGCCGAAGGAGGGCGCGCCGGGCGAGCACACCTTCTATCGCCACGACGAGGTGGGGGCCGAGCTCGCCGAGGCGATCCTGAAGCAGCTGCGCTTCTCCAACGAGGAGCGCGCGCACGTCGTCCACCTCGTGCGCAACCACATGTTCTGGTACTCCGACGAGTGGAGCGACGGGACGGTGCGGCGCTTCCTCGGGCGCATCGGGCCGGAGTCGGTGGGGGATCTGTTCGCGCTGCGCGAGGCCGACGTGCGGGCGCGCGGGCGCGGCGAGGATCCCGACAGCGAGCTGGCGGCGCTGCGGGCGCACATCGCGCGCGTGCTGGCGGAGTCGGCGGCGCTCAAGGTGGGCGACCTCGCGGTGAGCGGGGCCGACGTCATGCGCGTGCTCGGCTGTCGGCCGGGGCGCATCGTCGGCGAGGTGCTGCGGCGCCTGCTCGAGCGCGTCCTCGACGACGCCAGCCTGAACACGAAGGAGCGGCTGGAGGCGCTGATCCCGGGCGTCGCGGCGGAAATCCGCTAGACAGGAAAGTGGGTCAGCGGAGTCGTCCGGCGGCGCCGACGACGGCGGGGTCGGACCCGACGTAGAGCTCGAGCTCGAGCTCGCAGCGCTCGGCGTCGGCGCAGGCGGCGACGCGCGCGAGCAGCTCCGCCAGCGCGCGCTCGACGGGGGCGCGGCGCGCACCGGCGGCGGCGGCGAGGAGGGCGGCGTCGCGCGCGCCGAGCGGCAGGAGCGCGTAGGCGTCGCGCTCGTCGACGGAGATCGGCTCGGCGGCGCCCCGCCCGTCGCGCGCCCGCGCCGGGTGCGTCTCGACGCGGAGGACGAGGCCCAGCCCCTCCGCGTGCGCGACGACGACGCGCGCGCGCGGCTGATCGGGGAAGTGCTCGCGCACCAGCACCGACGGGACCGCGCCCAGCGTGCCGCGGTGGAGGGCGGCCTCGCCGAGCAGCATCGTCGCCGCCTGCCGCACCTCGGGCAGCGTCTCGGCCACGCGCCGCTCGTCGCCGGCGAGCAGCGTGACCGGCAGCCCGATGGTCTTCGCCAGCTTCACCGCGCCCGTCGGCGTCGGCGCCGGCGCCTGGCGGCTCACGCGCGCGCCCCACGCCTTGAGGAGGCGCTTGGCGTCGTGATCGGTGAGCGGCGCGCCGTCGACCTCGGCGCGCACCCGATCGCGGAGCGCGCGATCGTCGGGGCGGCGCGCCTTGGCGCGGCCGTCGTCGTCGTCGGGGGCGGCCGGCTCGGCCAGCGCGCCGAGCAGGGCCGAGAGCGCCTCCGGGTGGCGCAGATCGGCGTCGAGGACGCGCGGCCCGCCGTCGGGGATCGCGCCCGCGACCGGCCCCGCGTCGACGGCGCCCGCCACCACCACCACCGCCTGCCCCTCGCGCGCCGCCGCGTTCAGCTCGGGGACCAGCTCGTCGGCCGCGCGCTCGTCGACGGCCGCGACCGGCGCCTCGAGCCCCGCCGCGCGCACCAGCCGCTCGACGTAGGCCCGCCCGCCGCCGCGCACGACCACCCGCACGCGCGCCCCCGGGGCGATCCCCGCGTCGAGCAGCGCCGCGCGCGCCAGCCAGGCATCGAGCCCGTCGACGACGGCCGCCCCCGCGCGCCGCGCCACCGCGCGGCAGAGCGCGTCCTCGGTCCACACCACCGCCGGCTTCGCCCCCAGCACCTGACGCAGCGACGCGCCGCGCGCGCCCGGCCCGAGCACCAGCGCCAGCGCCTCGGTGGCGGGGTCGCTAGACAAAAATGCGATCGCCTCCGCCGGATCCCCGTCCCCGACGGAGATCACGAAGGTCATCCCCAGCCCGCGCGCCAGCCAGAGCGGCACCACGTCGGGGAGCGCCTCGCGCGCCGGCACCACCAGCCCCACGCGGCCGCGGCGGGGCAGGGCGGGGATGGGCGCGTCGAGCGCCGCCACGCCGCCGACGACGTTCAGGAAGCCGAAGCTGCGCGGCCCCAGCGTGCCGACGTGCGGCCCCAGCGCCACCGACGGAGCGTCGACTGGCGGGCGGGTGGCGGCGATGAACGGCGCCGCGTCGCCCGCGACCTCGCCACCGTGGAGCGCGAGGTTCGCCGCCACGCGCTCGGCGCCCGGCCCGAGGCGAAACCGCCGCGCGCCGAACAGCGCGCCGAGCTGCGTCCCCGACGGGCCGCTGGTCGCGCGATCGCCGATCGCCCGCCGCGCGCCCTCCACGTCCTCGCCGGGCCGCCTCACCCGCACGTCGACCTCCCGCGCCTGCGCCCTACGGCTCGTTGCCGCAGAGCCCGTCGTCGCGCAGCCGCGCCGCCAGCGCCGCCGCCGACGAGAACAGGCGCGGCCGCGCCGCCGGGGCTGGCGCGCCGCCCTCCGTCGTCGGGTGCTCGGTCCGATAGCGACGGCGATAGGCGAGCTCGTGCGCCGGGACGCCCGCCTTGGCGAGATCCCACACCTCGGTCGTCGTCACCGCCTCGGTCCAGCCCGCCGCCTCGGCCGCGCTCGCCGCCTCCTTCGACGGCGCCACGACGGCGCTCACGTGGACGACGACCGGCGGCTTCGCGGCGTAGAGGCGCACCACCTCGCCCTCGCGCCGCCGCGCGACCAGCCGCCCGTCGACGAGCTCGGCCCCGATCACCGCCCCGAGGTGGGGCAGCCCGAGCCGCTCGGCGAGCGCCGGCCCGACGGCGCCGCGCCCCTGGTCGCCGCAGACGATGACCGTCGCCGTCGACGCGAGCTCGCCGCACACCGAGCGGATGGTCCCGGCGAGCGCGATCGCCACGCCCAGGTAGTCCGTCGAGGCGAGCGCCTCGTCCCACAGCCGCACGCAGCGCGTGGCGCCGAGCGTGCGCGTCTCGCCGAGGAGCTCCTCGATCGCCGGGCTGTCGGGCGCGAGCGCGATCACCGTCGTGTCGCCGAGGCCGACCGCCACGCGCGCAGCGACGAGATCGGCGGCGTTCCGCACCAGCGCGATGGCGCGGCTCACGAGCGCCCCTCCGCCTCGCCGTCGCGGATGCGGGCCACCGCCGCGGCCAGCGCCGCCGCCTGCTCGGCCGCGTCGCCGACGAGCGCGTAGTGCGCCGCCGCCTCGGCCGCCGCCGGCCCGATCGCCACCTGCACCTCCGCGCGCACCGCCGTCGCCGGCCGCGCTCCGTCGAGCGAGACCATCACCCGCACCGCCTCCGTCGGATGGCGCGCATCGCCGACGGCGCCGAGCGCCTCGGCCAGCGCGGCCCGCGCCCCTTCGCGCGCCTCGGGCCCGTACACCGCCGCGCGACTCCGCGGATCGGCCTGCCACCCGAGCTCCTCGAAGTCGGCGCCCGCGCCGCGCCCCGACGCGGGGACGATCTCGACCTCGACGTCCTCGGCGCCCTGCGCGAGCTCGTACCGGCCCGGTGGAATCGTCGCCACGACGGGAAACTCCAGCCCGTCGGGGAGCGGCAGCGCGCGCGGCCCGCCCTCGTCGAGCTGCTCCCACAGCGCGAGCCCCGCCTCCGTCGACGGCGCGAGCTCGACCCAGCCCTCGTGCAGATACGCCGCCCCCAGCCGCGCCGCCACCCGCGGCGCGACGTCGCGCGCCCCGGCGGTCGCACCGAACAGCACCAGCGCCGGCGGCAGCGCCTCGGCGATCGTCAGGATCGACGCGCCGTGCGTCCCCCAGCGCATCGCGCCCGCGCGATCGCCGAGCGCCTCGTCGGTGACCAGCACGACCTTGTCGGCGCCGTGGCGCCCGAGGACCGCGATGATGTCGTCTTCGCCGTAGCGCGGCGCGCGCCCGAGCGGCACCACCGCGTACAGGGTCGCACCGAGCGCCGTCGACAGCCGGCGCGCCTGCCCCAGCACCTCGAGGGCTACGGGGAGCACGCGCCCTTCGTGCAGCTCGATCACCGTGAGGACGTTAGCCACGTCGCGCCGGCCTCTCTTCGATGCTCGTTGGCAAGCTATTTCGCACTTTGGCCCCCGTCGATGACGAGGACCGAGCCCGTCATGTAGCGCGACGCATCCGACGCCAGGTAGGCCACCAGCGGCCCGAGCTCCTCCGGCTGCCCCACCCGTCGCTGCGGGATGCGCGCGACGATCTTCGGCCCGATCTGCACGTCGTCGAGCGCCTTCTTGTTGAGGTCGGTGCGGAAGTACCCAGGCGCGATCGCGTTGACCGTCACGTTGTGCCGCGCCCACTCGATGGCCAGCGACTTCGTGAAGGCGATGATCGCGCCCTTCGACGCCGAGTAGGCCGTCGTGTCGGCCTCGCCGACGATCCCGGCGATCGAGGCGATGTTGATGATCGCCCCCTTGCGCTGCGCGACCATGTGGGCCCCGAACGCGCGCGAGCAGAGGAACGCGCCGAGCACGTTCGTGTCCATCACGCGCCGCAGATCGGCCACCGTCATCTCGAGGAGCGGCCCGATGGAGGCGATGCCGGCGTTGTTCACCAGGATGTCGACGCGCCCGAACTTCTCGGTCACCGTCGCCGCCGCGGCGTCGACGGAGTCTTCGTTGGTCACGTCGGTGACGACGGTGATCGCGCGCCGCCCCATCTCGCGGATGATGTCGGCGGTGGCCTCGAGCTCGCGCTCGGTGCGGCCGAGGAGGGCCACGTCGGCGCCGGCCTCGGCGAGCGCGCACGCGGCGGCCTGGCCGAGGCCACGCCCGGCGCCGGTCACGACCGCGACTTTGTCGTCGAGAAGGAGGGCAAGCACCGTCGAGTCTCCGACCGACGAGCGTAGCCCCCGGGTTTCCCGTCGGTCAAGTTTCTGGCGTCAGCCCCTCAGATAAAGCGGCGTCGATCGACACCGCGCACGAAGTGCAACGTGAGCGCGGCCAGGGCGGCGACGACGAGCAGGTGGACGGTGAGGGAGCTCACCTGGTACACGCCGAACGCGAGCACCCAGGCGAGGGCGAGAACGACGGCCAGCACGAGTAGCATCCGGAGCGACCTCCTCGGGAGGCTCGGATGCACGGACGAGGCCGCGAGCCGCGAGTCGCTACTCCTGGATGCCGTGCTTGCGACGGATCTGCTCCATCGCCTTGGCGTACTCGAGGTCCCAGGCCTGGGTCCCCTCCTGGAGGTTCTTGATGCGGCGGCGGACCTCGGCGTCGAGCTCCTCGTCGACGGTCATGTGCTTCTTGAGGATGTCGCGCACCTTGCGACGCAGCGTCGCGTCGTCGGCGAAGACCTCCTCGACGTGGGCCGACTGCATGAAGGTCTCGAGCGCCTGGGTGGTGATCCAGGTGATGGCCTCCTCGCCGAGCCCGAGGCCCCGCTCTTCGGCGAGCGCTCGCTTGATCTTGCCGAACTGCCCGTAGTCGAGCCGGCGCTGCTCGAGAACGTCCTTCGCCTGATCGGTGATCTCGCGATCGAGACGGACGTACTCT
>Ga0272446_1002317_pt1 | contig 26159 bp, 20 predicted proteins | sample YNPCB0061_FD_194587 | JGI IMG/M metagenome (GOLD analysis project Ga0272446, IMG submission 194587) | Hot spring microbial mat communities from Yellowstone National Park, WY, United States - YNP-CB-006-1 | ecosystem: Environmental > Aquatic > Thermal springs > Hot (42-90C) > Sediment | place...
GTGCGGTGCCCGATGTGCCCTTCGGTGCCCGATGTTGACAAAGAGGTAGTTTTTATGCCTGCGTCGCTTCGGTGCCCGATGTTGACAGGTGGGTAGTTTTTGTCGCCGTGTTGCTTTAGTGCTCTCGTTCCGGTGCCCGATGTTGACAAAGTGTGACTTCGGTTGAGCCGCGCGGTGGCGGGGTGCGGTGCCCGATGTCGCTTTCGGTGGTGAGACGCGGGCTGGTGTTAGGTCGCGGAAGGTGGCGCGGTGCGGTAGCGGGGTTGCTTGAGTGCCCGCGTCGCTTCGGTGCCCGAGGTGCCCTTCGGTGCCCGATGTTGACAGGTGGGTAGTTTTTGTGGTTGCGTCGCTTCGGTGCCCGATGTTGACAAAGAGCGACTTCAGTTGCGCGGTGCGGTACGGTTGCGCGGTGTGGTGGCGGGTTTTGGCGGCGGACTTTAGTTGTTGACAGGAAGCATCTTCGGTCGCGCGGTGCGGTACCCGATGTTGCTTTTTCGGTCCTAGCCGCCCGATTTTGACAGCGGCTTTGCTATTATCGTTGTTCTGCGAAGCGGGAGCTAACGGTATGCCATCGTGTCCCTTCCGCCGCGTAAAATGCTTTGTTGGAGCAGTTCGCGTTAGCGATCTGCCTCAAGGAAGAGACGTTTAAGTTGCTTACGCCAAGCGCAAAAACCGTGACAATCGCCACCACCACGATTGAGATCATCAGAGAAACAGCGGAGTGCATCTTTTCGCTTTTGGGACAAAAGCCGCTATCCGTCAGGTTGAATTTGCCGATAAATCCAGTTAACATGAATTAACGCCGGGCAATCTGCTCACCGCCTAAAATCCAGCTTTTATGATATTTGGACTTTCACATGGCCTGCCCGCTTTAGCATACGGCAAAATCTTACAGCAGTTTTTCGCCTCTTTCCCGAACATGCCAAGTTGAATTTGCAGATAGCCCGAAAAGCCTCAAGCGCTTCACCCGCAAGATTGACCGCGGTGAGATTTTTTAGTTCGTACCACGAACACACGCATCTCCGCTTTAGGGGAACCAATCGTCGCAAAGAACCTGTGATCGTGATTACGCCCATGCCGAATAAACGGCTACAGTAAGCAGTATAAAGCCATCGCGAATGTTTTTGCCCTGTACGACATGAATGTTGTTTAAAACTCGGTTTCATTATTGCGTCAACATCGGGCACCGGAATTAGCGCTTGAGAAAATCAGCACCTTCCACATCAGGTTTTTGTGTCTCCTCTTCTTCCTCTTCTTCCGTAGTGTCTGGCACTCCATAATCGGCGCCGAAAGTCGCGCTGGAAGCAAGAAAATCACTGCCCCAGGTTTCGTAGATCCAATAATAGACCATCGTTAGAGAAGCTTGTGAAAAGCCGATCGTCGCCCAAATCACCGGTAAGGCGGCAAAGAGCATGATGGTCGCGTTGCCGGCGGCGTAATACAGAAAAAAGTTGATGCCAGCGGAAACTAGAATGCCCAAAATCGTGGTGTAGACGGCCAGTAGTGAGTAGCGGTAATCGTGAAGTAGTTCAAGGATTAAGGCGCTGGCGGTTGAACTTAAAAGCACCTGCGTAAAGGCCGCGAAGGCGGTTAGTTCAAGGCGCGTAGTGGAAGTGGTCAGGTAAATCGGCAGAACGAAGGCAAAAATGACGAGGTTGATAATAAATATCTGCGACATCATCGTGGCAATTCTGGTATAACGGTCACGCTCGGTATAAGCAAGTAACAGCGTGCTGACTAAACTGGAGACGATGGAAGTGGCAAAGATCATCGCCATCAAGACCACAATAAAAAGCGGACTAGATTCGCCAGTCGCGTTGTCCGTTCCGTAAGTACCGCCTAGAATCGGTTGCAAGATTGAAGAGGTGGAAAGAAAGATTAGCATCATGATAAGCGCTCCGGCCGCGCCGCCCGCAAAACCCGCAAACGTTTTAAGCACGAGCGTAAGAAAACTTAACTTGCGGGGGCCGTATGAATATTCCTGCGCGGCCGTCTGTTCAGCCATTTGCGCCCCTGTCTGCTCCGCCGCCGCTAAAGCCTGCCCGCCCTGTATTTCGGTTGCTCCCTGTTGGTATTGCATTTGTGTCTCCAGTTGTCCCTGTTGCTGATATTGGTCCATATCGCTTTTGTTAGACTTTTACATGCGGTGTTGGCGATGACGCGGAACGGCCAATTGTTTACGCATTTGTTGACGCACTTTATTTAGCCTCTTTTATTTATTTTAGCATAAAAAACCAAAATCAGGAAGATGCCGACGCTTAAAAAAGCGTCAGCGAGGTTAAAAACCGGCCAAAACCAAGCGGCAATGAAATCAATCACGTAGCCAAGCCTGATGCGATCAATCAAATTGCCGATCGCTCCGGCGATCACGAGCGAAGTAGCGGCCACGCTAAGATTTTTACAATAATCAAGGTTTGTCGCCGCCCATAGCAAGAAAAACGCCATCAGCAAAACATTGGCCGCTATCAGCAATCCAAAGGGTACACTAATGCTCCAGGCAATACCCGTGTTCTCGGCGTATTTAAGACTTAATCCCGAAAAAATTTCCCGCGGGGAGGAAAGATTTGAATAAGCCGCCAGTTTTGACCACTGGTCAGCAAACACTAGCGCGATTGTCATCGCGCCCATCAAAATAAATTGAGCAGACGGCATCATTGCAGTTGTTGGCTTGCTTTTAAAAACAGCCTTATTGTCATTTCTCATTGTCACGCCACAATTATATCATTATTATGTTTTGGCCTTAAAGACTCTCAGATGCGAAAGCTACAGTCAGATCGCGTTCTTTTGTTTACCGTACTAGGCTTGCTTGTTTTTGGGCTGGTGATGATCACCAGCATTGGCGTACCCAAATCTATCCAGCTGACAGCGCCTAAAATCCTTTACCCAAATTGCAGTGACGCCAACGTTGATTGCTATTATCTTTTCAAGAATCATCTGGTTAGAATGTTACTTGGTATCGTAATGATGATCTTGGCCGTCAAGATTCCGTTTCGTTTCTGGAAAAAAACTTCAGTTTTCTGGTTCGCGGCAATGCTGATGCTTCTTTTTTTAGTGCTATTAATGGGGTCGCAATACACGACTTTCGCCAAAAGCTGGATCGTTCTTTTTAACACTTCATTGCAACCAGTTGAGTTCGCTAAATTGGCGTTAATTTTTTACCTAGCGCATTGGATGGAAAGGAAAAATCAAGACGTGGGCACGTTTCAATTTGGCTTCCTGCCTTTCTGCATCGTCACAGGCATTATGCTTTTTCCGATCCTGCTCCAGCCAGACCTTGGAGGAACCATGATCGTGGCGGCTGTGGCGGTGAGCATGTATTTTGTGGCCGGAGCAAAGATAAGACACTTGGCCTTGGGCGCTTTTTTTGTTTTTTTGGCCTCCCTGCTGATTTTCTCCACGGTAGGACGCGTCAACCAGCGCGTGATGGCGTTCATAAATCAGGACACAAACTGCCGTGAAGACTATTGCTGGCAGACTGAACAAGCGAAAATAGCAGTGGGGTCCGGCGGTTTCTGGGGAAAAGGATTGACGCAGGGCGTTCAAAAATCATATTGGCTACCACAGGCTTCGGATGATTTCATCTTTGCCGCGTCCGCGGAAGAACTAGGCTTTTTGAGAATCTTTATTGTCGTGATCGCTTACGGGGTGATCGGTTGGCGAGGGTATCACATCGCCAACAACGCGCCCGATCGCTTTTCCATGCTGACAGCTATCGGAATCACATCGTGGATCGTGATCCAGGCCTTTATTAACATCGCAATCAACATCGGCCTGATCCCTGTTACAGGTATAACTCTGCCGTTCATCAGCTATGGAGGATCGTCGCTTGTGGCGACACTGCTGGCGACAGGGGTTTTGCTTCAAATCTCTATATATGCCTCAGAAAATGCGCCTGGTATTGTCAGGAGGGGGGACCGGCGGACATATCATCCCCAATATCGCTCTTATTAATGATTTACGGGAACGATATGCCCATACGGGAAAGCTGTCGATTCTTTACATCGGCACGCGCCGCGGCATGGAAAGAAATCTCATTCAGCCGCTCAAAATCAAATACGCGTCAATCATGGCTGGCAAACTGCGTAGATATCTTTCTTTTAAAAATTTAGTTGATTTTTTCAAAGTTCCGTTAGGAATACTGCAATCGCTTTTCATTTTGGCCAGATTCAAGCCTTCAGTGGTCTTCTGCAAAGGTGGATACGTGTGTTTTCCGGTTGCGGTGGCAGCCAGAATATTGCGTGTTCCGGTAATATTGCATGAATCCGACGTCGTTCCCGGACTGGCCAACAAACTTTCCGCGAGGTTCGCAAATAAAATATGCGTTTCTTTCGCGCAAAGCGTCAAATATTTTCCCGCAAACAAAACCGTGGTAACCGGCAACCCGCTTAGAAGAGAGCTTGTTTTTGGCAACGCCGATGATGGACGCGCCTTCACTGGGCTAAATGAGAGATTGCCAATTCTGCTAGTGTTTGGCGGCAGTCAAGGCGCTCAATACATCAATGAATTGGTCCGTGACAACCTTGATGCGCTGCTTTCACGCTATCAGGTCGTCCACATCTGTGGAGAGCAAGACATCCAAAGCCCAGATGCGCCGCTCAAACTTTTAAAACAAGAAAATCGCCTGAATATCAAACGTTATCGCCCTTTTACTTTTGTCGGCCGCGAGATGAAAGACCTTTACGCGCTTTGCGATCTGATTGTGAGCCGCGCCGGAGCCATCACGCTCAGCGAGATCGCTTTTTTTAACAAGCCCGCGATCCTGATCCCGTTGGGAAAAGGCGCCAGTCGCGGCGACCAGCTGGTCAACGCTGATGTGTTCGCCACAGCGCACAAGGCGGTCGTCCTGCGGGAAGGTACATTTACAGGAGCGGACTTCTTACGCGAAGTGGACAGATTATTGAAGTTTTCGGGGCGTAAGCAAGCGGACTCATTGAGATCAACGGGCGCTCAAGGATCATTTGAGGCAAACGATAAGATAATTAAAATCATCACCTCTTATGAAAATCGCGATTAACGGCAGATTTCTGATCAAACCGCATACTGGCATCAGCGTTTACACGCGCCAGCTGTTTTCGGCTTTGGCAAGGCAATTTCCTGACAGTGAATTAGTGATGTTTACGCCCTCCGACCCGGGACTAAGTAACCCGCCACAGGCCGTGGCGCGCGGTGAAGTTAAATTTACCAGTAACGCAAGCGCCTTCCCTGCTAATGTCAAGATTGTGGTTCTGCCGGAAAAGTTTCCCGGCACTGGAGGAATGAGAAAAACTTATTGGGAACAAGTGCAGGTACCAGCCGCTATGTCAAAAATCGGCGCCGACATCGCTCATTTCCCTTATCCATCCAATCCATGGATTAGTAAGATCGCGCGTAAAATAATTGTGGACGGCGACAAGATAGAAAGGAAGGTCTGCCCAGTGGTCGTCACCGTCCATGATGTGATCCCATGGACATTGCCAGCGTATAGAAAAAGCGTTTCCACACGGCTTTATCAGGACAGATGCATGCGCGCGGTCGCTCGCGCGGACGGCATCGTAACTGTTTCAGAGGCTTCAAAAAAAGAGATTTCCCGCGTTTGCGGTATTTCAGCCAAGAGAATTAAGGTGATCCCCAACGCGCCCCCTCCCGCGTTCTTTAACAAGTTTTCTCCTCATCAAATCCTTGCGATCTTTAAGAGATACGGTATAAGCCAATCCCGTCCCTATTTTCTTTACAGCGGAGGCTATGATGCGCGCAAAAATGTAGGCATCATCGTCAAAACATGGCTTAAAAAGATTGCGCCCAACTTTAAGGTTGATCTTGTGTTGGCGGGAGGCAAAAGCCATCAAACCGATCTCTATTCCAGTTATGACTTGACAAATTTTAATTTAGGACATAGCTTAAAATCGTTAAAAGGAAAAATTATCTTGACGGGATTCGTTAAAGATGAAGATTTTCCAGTTCTTTACCAATTCTGTAGCGCGTTCATAAACCTTTCGCGCTCCGAAGGATTCAACCTGCCACTGCTGGAAGCGGCTGTAAGCGGAGCACCAATAGTGACCTCCGACATCCCCGTCCACCGTGAAATTGCCGGAAGTCACGCCGAATTTTGCCATCCCGACGACGTTAAAAAACTAGGCGCAATCATGGAAAAATTTGCTAGCGACAAATCTTTCCTCCAAAGCAAAAAGAAGATGGTTAAAAAATATAAATGCCCTTATTCATGGGAAAAATCGGCCATAATGCTGATGCAACTATATAAGCAGCTAACATGAGCACTCTTTGGACCATTACGGCAATTTACCATCTAATTTCTATTCTAGTGATGCTGTTGTGCGTCCTAAGACTTTTTGGTTATACACGCAGGTACAAACTTGTTGAAAACAAGCATACTTTGCTTTTTGGATTCATTTCCGTAACGCATGTCGTCGCGATTTACATATTCACGATTTTTTTGTTTACGGTGACATCAATTATCTTACTGCATTATCTTTCCACTCAATGATAAAGGCCATGGACAACACGAATAAGTTTTTCCGCGGGCAAATGGCGGATGAGGATGTGGTGACTTTTACTCGCAAGCATTGGATTGCTCTCATACCCGAGCTGATTCCGTTTTTTTTATTTTGCAGTTTCGTCATCTTAAGCTTGATTTTAATCAAACAGTTTAAACTGCCTAGCCTGAATGAACCGTATTTCCAACTGCTGGTAATGATTTCAATGATTGGCGCTGGATGGCTTATTCATCGCTTTTTTCTGCGCGTGATCAATTATTTTTTGAATATTATTATCATCACTAATTATCGGATTGTTGAAATACAGAAAACACTTTTCATTCGCGACACCAAAGAATCGCTTGACCTGCGCAAAGTGCAGGGAGTTGATTTTAGGCAGGTAGGCCTAATAAAAAACCTGCTAAAGTTTGGTGAACTTGAAATATCCATGGGCAATGCTGAAGTAAAAACCTTGCCGCAATTGCCTAATCCAGATTTCTTCTTTCGCCTGATAAATCGGCTCAAAAACGAGGCATTCAACCGTCAACAACGCTCTTTAAATGCCAGCGACAGCGGTATCCAGCAAAGCTCTTTTGAAAGCCATTTTACCGAAAAGCCACAATCAACCAGCACTATGGTATAATTGGAGCATGACAGATTCAATCATCATGATCACGGGAACAGTTTGCGTCCTTTTGCTGATGGCGGCGGCATTTCTTTTTATCTATTTTCGTTCACTCAGAAATGACCTGCAAGCGCAATGGAGGATCGTTCTTGATAATTTAAGGCTCCGACTTGATAAAATTCCAAATCTAATTGAAAATGTTAGAAGGTTTGCACCCAGCGCGACAAACGCCGCGACTGAACTAATTAAATTAAGAAGCGCGTGCTGGCCGTTATTTAACCCTGACAAAGAAAAAGTCTTCAAGGAACTAGCCGTATCTTTAAAACTTAAAGAGATTTGGGCTTTAGAAAATAAATACCCAGCGCTGTCCCACGATACAAATTATCTCGCGCTAAAAATGGAATTTAGGGATGTGAACGGCGAGATTGAAAAATCATTGGAGGAATATAACAATCGTCTGCGTAAATATAATAGTAAAGTTAGATTCTTCCTTTTTCTGCCATTCGCCTTAATATTTGGTTTTACCAAGTTGCCAATCTTTGAATTTGAACCTTAGGCAGTTTTTTTATTTTGCAATCTTTTGCTAACTAGTGCAATGCTTTAATCTTGCATGGTGAGTATATACTCACCTATAATTAAGTTGCTTAATTTTTCTTATGAGCGAAATACTGACGGAAAAACAGGAAGCGGTATTGAAGTTTATAGAAGATTACCAGCTTGAACATGGTTCGTCGCCAACTCTGCGCGAAATGCGCGAACACTTTGGGTTAAGCTCGGACAACAGTATCCTAAAACATGTTAAAGCCCTTGAAGACAAAGGATACATTATAAAGGACGACACTCCGCGAGGAATTAAACTGCTCTCCAGCGTTAAAGAAAAGCTTAATTCCACTGAACTAAAACTGCCGCTTTTAGGTATGGTGCCGGCCGGCGGTCCAGTGCTAAGTGAAGAATACATTGAAAAATGGGTGAATGTGGGCGAAGACATAGTATATCGCGCCAAGGATTCGTACCTTCTGCGGGTAAAAGGAAACAGCATGATTGATGCCGGCATATATGAAGATGACATCTTGGTCGTTTGTGGATCAACACAACCTAAACAGGGTGATATTGTCGTGGCTCTGGTGGATAACCAGAACACCGTTAAACGGTACATGCAAGACGCGCAAGGGCGTGTCTATTTGAAGCCTGAAAACCCCGAGTACGACAACATTTATCCTGAAGGTGAATTGTGCATTCAGGGCGTAGTAACAGCGCTCCTGCGCTATTATAAGCGGTGAGAGCGCACAGCTCACTTGGAAAGTTTTAAAAACCGCTTTGCGGAGCTGTTTTAAATGAGCCCTGAACATGCAAGTCGCGCAGTCTTGAAAATAAGCTTGTTACGCGCCGGCTGGTCCCGAAAGTTCGCTGCCGGGATCCGCTGCCCCTGCATCACCAGAAGCTTCGGTGCCCGCGACGCGGCTTCGCTGCCAGGCTTCGGTGCGATTCGTTGACGTCCGGTGCCCGCGACGCGGCTTCGCTGCCGAGCTTCGGGGCGATTCGTTGACGTCCGGTGCCCGCGACGCGGCTTCGCTGCCGAGCTTCGGTGCCCGGTGTTCCCGGAACACCGGGCACCATTAACCGCGCACCATTAACCGCACACAATCAAATCATCCTTAACCCAAACAAAATATGTTTTCACGACTTTTTTCCCCAGTGGTTATGAGCCGACTTTTTGACCCCATGCCTCTGCCCAGAGGCGTAAGGATAACCTTGCGCCCCGCCAGAATAGGCCGCAATCAAACAAAGTATTATTCCTTTAAACCCATCAAAATTACAAAAATCCCGCTCTACCGATAAATTGCTCAAAAAAGACGCGTTATACTCTACGGCGCGATGGATTGCCGCGGCACGCGAAATGATTTTCGTAACGCCTGAATCCTCCTGCAAAACACTATAACAAACCTCAACATGACCGCATGAATCAAGCTGCCTCATCACCTTCTTTTTTTAACCCCGCCTGACCTAGCGGGGTTTTGCTTGCGCCTAACCTTGATTTGCGACTGTCTTTCTTTTATTATCTCATGGCCAAAAACATCTTTAAAAAACCGCGCCACTTTAGCTCAGCGGTAGAGCAATACTTTCGTAAAGTAGAGGTCCCGGGTTCAAATCCCGGAAGTGGCTCCATTGAATTGCTATTTCTTTTCATCACCCCGAAAAATAACGGGGTCGTTTTCTAGCAATGTTTTGCTTAAGTGAGCAAGACACATGTGAACTTCACGGTTTGTTTCCCTCAAAAACCCTGAAATCCCATCATTAAACCTATCAACAGGTATCGCCTCTTCATCAACTCTTACCGCTTCAATACTTACACTAAAATGCCGTGCCGGCTCAGGACATTGACCCCCGTTGTATTGGCAGGTTTCTTCCTTATCAGCCGTGCCTAAAATTTCAGCTATCTCATATTCACCCTCCGTAAAACCAAAAGCCTGCTCAATGTCACGCCCCAAAGGTAAAACAACTGTAATTTTACTGTTTTTATCTCCTTCTTCCAACACGCATTTATGATTATTTTTCGCGCCAATCAGGGTGTAAATATAAGGTATTAAAAATCATTGTCAATATCTTGTCTTAAAAAAAATTGCGGTAAGGAGATTTTAAATATATTTCACCACTTTTTAACAAGGCGTTCACTTTGTTTTTAGACTTGTTTTATCTATTATGCACCTGCTTTATAAGCCTTTAAGTTCATGCGCTTATGGAATGCGTGTTGGTGAAGATTGCGGTTTTCACGCCTTTAAGTCACGCCAAAGCGGTGCGAAAAGCTCTAGCCGAGGCGGGCGCAGGGCAATTAGGCCACTATGACCACTGCTCTTTCAGTGTTCGCGGTACAGGAAGATTTAGACCCTTAAAAGGCGCCAAACCTTTTCTCGGTACGGCAGGAGTGATTGAAGAGGTGGATGAAGAGAAAATTGAAGTCATCTGTCCGATTGCAAAACTTGATTCAGTGCTTGCCGCAGTCCGGGAAGTTCATCCTTACGAAGAACCAGCAATTGACGTTTATCCTTTATTAAACAGGCCATGACCCCGATGATCAAACAGTATCGGGAGATTAAAGCCAAATACGGAGACGCTATACTTTTTTTCCGCCTTGGCGATTTTTACGAGATGTTTTTTGAGGACGCGCTGGAAGCTTCGCGGATCTTGCAAATTACGCTTACTTCACGCAACAAAGGCGACCATAAGGCGCCAATGTGCGGTATCCCATATCACGCGGCGAGCAATTACATCGCCAAGTTGACGCGCATGGGTAAAAAGGTCGCGATTTGCGAACAACTCTCCGATCCAAATCTTCCCGGAATCGTTAAAAGAGATGTTATACGCGTGATCACACCGGGGACAACTCTAGACGACAATATCTTGGAACAGAAATCAAACAATTACCTGCTGACATTCACGGCTCAAAAAAAACAATCCACAGCGGGGACAAAAACATTCTTTGAAATTGCTTTTGCTGATATTTCCACCGGTGAGTTTAAATCAACGACTGTTGATTCTATGCAAAAATTGGTGACTGAGATCAATAGGATCGCGCCGACTGAAATTGTTCTTCCGCCCGCAATAGCACAAAGCAAGGCCGCGCAAGAGTTGAAGAAAAATAGTCCGCGCATTTTCTTCTTTAATTATTTTGGTATTGAGAGCGACGCTGAAAATATTTTGGTGGACTATTTGAGAACAACGCAAAAAAATGCCCTTCCTCACCTGCGCAAGAAAGAGCCTTACGATATTACCGATTTTATGCCATTGGATGAGGCCACAATTAAGAATCTTGAATTGACCGAAACTCTCCGTGAGAATAAGAAAGAAGGCTCCCTGCTGTGGGTGATTGATGACACGATTTCAGCAATGGGAGGGCGACTTTTACGTCATTACCTCACACGGCCACTGGTCAACGCGAACGAAATCATGGCGCGCCATGACGCTGTGGCTGAAATGATTGCCAACCGCGAATCGCTGGAATCTATTCGTGAAACCATGCGCTCGGCGCTGGATCTGGAGAGACTTCTAGCAAAATTGAGTCTTGGTCACGGCAACGCAAGAGATCTAATAGGGCTAAAGATTACTCTTCAAATCATTCCTAAAATTAAACAACTGCTTAAAGAAAACAGATCAACTTTAATCGTAGCGGCTAAAGAATCAATGGACAGCTTGGTTGAACTAGTTGATTTAATCGGCAGAGCAATTGTGCCCGATCCCCCCTTGGCAATAACGGACGGAGGCATGATCGCTGATGGCTTCAACGCTCAGCTGGATGAGCTAAAAAAAATTTCGCGCGAGGGAAAATCCTATATTCAGAAACTGCAGAGCAGCGAGATTGAAAGGACAGGGATCAGCAACCTTAAAGTCCGCTACAATAAGGTTTTTGGCTATTATATTGAATTAAGCAAAGGCGCCGCAACGCGCGCTCCCGCTAATTACATCCGCAAACAGACGCTTGTTAACGCGGAAAGATTTATCACTCCGGAACTTAAGGAGTATGAAGAAAAAGTGCTGGGAGCTGAGGAAAAGATCATCATGCTGGAACGTAAACTGTTTGAGGAAGTAAGGGCGGCGGCAGTCGCAAGAATCGCGCGTATCCAGAAGACAGCCAAGGCATTAGCGCTTTTGGACGTAATTTGTTCGTTCGCGACCACGGCGATTAAAAACAACTATTGCAGGCCAATAATTAAAGAAGACGGTGGAATAATGATTGAGGCGGGAAGGCATCCCGTTGTGGAAAAAATGAGTTTCGCGGCGCGTTTTGTGCCCAATGACTTAAAACTGGAACAAAACGGCCAGCGATTGCTATTAATTACTGGCCCAAACATGGGAGGCAAATCAACATATTTGCGGCAATCTGCTTTGATTGTCTTAATGGCCCAGATCGGGTCGTATGTGCCGGCCGCTTCGGCTGAGATTTCGCTAGTTGATCGTATCTTTACCCGTGTTGGCGCATCCGACAATCTTGTGCGCGGTCAAAGTACTTTTATGGTGGAAATGCAAGAGACCGCCAATATCCTCGCGAACGCCACCGCAAAGAGTTTGGTCATTTTGGATGAGGTCGGGAGGGGCACGTCAACTTACGACGGTATGAGCATAGCTTGGGCAATTACTGAATACCTGCATGACCAAATTGGATGCAAGACACTTTTTGCCACGCATTACCATGAATTGATTGCTCTTGCTGATAAGCTTGATCACGCCGCAAATTACAGTGTCGCCGTGAAGGAAGCGCGAGCAAGTGACGCTGTTAGTGAGGAAATAGACAATGATGGCCGCGGCATTGTTTTTTTGTATAAGATTCTGACGGGGGGCGCCAACCGGAGTTATGGCATTGAAGTAGCAAAGTTGGCGGGATTGCCTCCACCAGTCCTGGCCAAGGCAAAAACAATCCTGGCCGATCTGGAAGTAACCATAGCTGAAAAAGGCATGCGCAAGCAATTTGGCGCGCGCGCCAAACAAATCAATGAAGGCCTGATACCGAGTTTTGCGCACACGCCTGAATCGCCCAGGAGTAGAGAATGGCCGATTTTGGATGAGAACGAGCGCGCTCAAAGGGCAATCAGAGATAAAGCGATAGTGGAAGAATTAAGTCGTGTTGATATCAATGCTATCACTCCGATTGAAGCACTCAACAAGATCGCTGAACTAAAAAAGAAATTGGAATGAGATTGTTTTCCACGCATTGTCGCCCCAAAATTAACAAAGCTTAATTGCCCCTATAAACAAGGTAAGGCCTCGTCAAAAGCTATGACGCTGGTTTTTTCGGAGTTTTTTATCACTCTCCAAGCGTAAGATTAAAAAATACTTGATGAAACATTACAACTTTATGAACAATAGAATAATCGGTTAAGCTGATGGCCGATGTATTGACGATTGATAAGATGACTTTAATCAAGCCTCTTCCAGAAAACCTCATCAACCAGATTGCCGCCGGCGAAGTGGTGGAGAGACCAGCGTCGGTCATCAAGGAACTTATTGAAAACTCCATTGACGCTGGAGCAAAAATGGTAACAGTGGAAATAAACGAAGGCGGCGAAAATTTCATGCGGGTAACCGACGACGGGTGCGGAATGGACAGTCAGGACGCTCTGCTGGCGTTTGAACGCCATGCGACCAGCAAAATCGCGAATAATGAGGATTTGTTTAGAATAAGGTCCTTGGGATTTCGCGGCGAGGCGATCGCCAGTATCGCGTCAGTCTCTGATATGACTTTGCAAACAAAACTGCGCGGCGCAAACGAAGGCACGATTGTAATCTGTGAAGGAGGGGTGATTAAAAAACACAGCCCCGCCGGTGTGCCTGAAGGCACTCAAATTGAAGTGCGCAAGCTGTTTTACAATACGCCAGCGCGACGGAAATACATGAAGAATCCCGCCACGGAATACGGGCATATTTTGGACACGGTAACGGGCTTGGCGCTGGCTTTTGAGCGGATTGCTTTTAAACTGGCGCACGACGACAAACTGGTTTTTGAACTACCGCCCGCGGACGACAAACTGACAAGGATCAGGGCTTTGCTTGGGCGGAGCATCTCCGACGAGCTGATTCCTTTGTTCTATGGGCACAGTCGCATTGGGTTAACGGGCTACGTTGGCAAGCCGCTCATCGCTAGGAGCAATCGCAACGGGCAGTTTCTTTTTGTTAACGGGCGCGCGGTTAAGTCGCATGTGCTGGCCTACGCGGTAAAGCAGGGGTTTCATTCGCTCCTGCCAAAGGATAAAAACCCCTTTTTTCTGCTTTTTTTTGAGATAGATCCTATGTACGTGGATGTAAATGTTCATCCCCGTAAGCAGGAAGTGCGCTTTGCAGACGAAAAGGAGATCTTCAAGATCGTCCTGCACTCATGCGAAAAGGCGCTGGAAAAAAACGTGTTGGCGCCGTCGGTCAGAGGCGACGCGCCGGAAAACTACTATACCGAACGCAAACAGCAGAGCCTGGATTTGGGCGGCGGCGCGGTAGCGGCTGTGCCCGTTAAAGCGCCGGTGGCAGCCGACATTGCTGTTTCAACCTTCGGCGTCGCGCCTACGACCAGCTCAAAGCTACCCCTCAGCTTTGAGCTCCAGCAGATGGCTACTCATCAGCTTTCGCCCGAAATCCGGTTCGGCACCGAAGAGATCATCCCGCTGGCGCAGATCGGCAACTCTTACATCCTCTGCGAACAGGGCAAACAGCTTGTGATCGTAGACCAGCACGCGGCGCACGAGCGCATCAGGTACACGGAAATCACCGAACAGTATGGTAAGCAAGAAAAGAACACCCAGCAGTTATTGATACCTGAACAAATTGAGTTTTCCCACAAGGAAGTGGCAATACTAAAGGCCAACCTTGAAATCCTTCAAAGCATCGGTTTTGAAATTGAACATTTCGGCGGCAACACCTTTTCTGTCCACGCCGTGCCGGCTTTCATCGTCAAACAGGATCTGCGCGCAGTGATAATGGGCCTGATTGATGACATCGCGAACTACGCTGTCAAAGGTGATTTTACCGATCGCAAAGAGCGCGCTCTGATTTATATGTCATGCCGGTCAGCAGTGAAATTTGGCGACAAGTTAAGCATGGAAGAACAAAAAGCGTTGCTCAAAAAACTGCAGACGCTGGCCAAACCTTACACTTGTCCGCATGGGCGCCCCACAATGATAACGATGACTTTTGAGGAACTGGAAAGGCGCTTCGGGAGGAAGTATGTGTGATAAGGGATTTAGGAGGGCTCTCAGTCGTGAATTGACGAGAGCCCTCCAATCGTCCGGAGGGTTCTTTGATGTTGCGCCGGTGTTCAGATTGCCGGCGATTAGGTTCCCGGGTTCAGATTTCCCGGTTTCCGATGTCGCGGATGAGGTCGCACATGCCGCAGGCAACGCAACCGGCCTTTTCCGTTGAGAGCAGGCCGTTTTGTTGCATGCATGACTCAGCGTAATAGAGCAGGTTCAGGAATGCTCGCCAATTGACGTTGGCGGTAACCGGGTAATCCGGGATGTCCTCGAACCTGCGTCCCGCGAGCGGCGAGGGTATCACTCCCATGCGCGTAACCGTTTCTATGCCCTTTTTCAGGCTTTCAAACGGTTCCGTGCCCACCACGAAGCATGTGGTGATGCGGCCTTTGCCGATCTCCCTTAAGCCCCTTTCAAAGGCTTTCAGGTAGGATTCGCGCGGACACAGAGCGCTTTTACCAGGGATGATGCGCGCACGGGTGTCCGGATCCCAGCATTCCAGGTTCATCATCAGACCGGATGCTCCCGCCTGCGCGAGCCTGTCGATCCAATCTAGGTCCGACGGCGGGGTGATCTCCACGGCGATCGGAAGCGAGGGGAACTCCCTGTGAACCGCTGACACCACCGGCAAGAACAGTTCCATGCCGCGTGCGTCGTGAGTGGTCATTCCTCCGTTGAGAGTCAGTCCTCCGTACTGCTCCACCGGGATACTGCGGAGCGCCTCCACGATTAGGTCGCCGCTTTTGCGTACCAGCGCCGGAGCCTTTTCGGACAGGGACCTGTTCATCACGCAGAACCGACAGGCATCGCCCCGAGCAAAGAGACAGCAGTCTTCATAGACCGCCGCCGCCAGCTGGCGGTTATGCGCCGTAACGATCTGAGTGATGTTGAAAGGCCCGACCTTCTGCCCGTACCAGTCCGGCGCGGGCAGGATTGTCACCTCCCAGAGCATTTGTCCGTCCTGCGTGAGGGTCGCCGACTGGCCGGATTCATGACTGATCCGCAGATCGGTCTTCTCGGCTCTGTACAGGGGAGCGTTTACTGTTACTCCCCCTTTCAGGAGCATCTTGCCGCCCGCCGACAGGCCTCCTCTTTTTACCTTTGAGGGATTCTGCCTAGCGAACAGTTCCGCCGATTCTTCATCGGCATTGAACCCTTCGCAGAGCAGTTTCGCCTTGAGCGCGATGGCCGTGAGCCTGTCAATTTCTTCAAGGCTCGGCCCGCACCGGGGTTTGGGGTTGGGGTTTCCGACACATGTTCCATCGATCATCTTCAACTTGATCATCTTACTCCTCCGAACTTTCAATGAGCGCGGCTCCCGCACTGCGCGGATGGGCACCTGGCCCATTCCCGTTAAAAAAGAAAACAGGAAAGCCTCCCCCTTTCGGGAGAAGGCTGGCTTGAAATGAAGATTCGCGCGGCCATACGGCCAAATTTCAACACAACCTTTTCCCGGAAGATGGTCTGTCGTGTTGATGGTTCAGGCGGTCGATCATCAGCCTGTAGCCCCCTTTGCCTTTTTTCAGCCATTTTGAGATGCGCGCGACCGTGGTCGAACTCAATCCGGTGGATTTCACGATTGCGGAATACGGGATCCCCTCATCCAGCATCTGCGCGGCCCGCCAGCGCCTGCCGAACTCCATTATTTCGTCTTCGTCAGAAGGTCCCTGAAGAAACTTTTTGCCTCTTTGATGTCTTTCAGCGACATAATAGCGCTGAACAGTGACTCCGAATTCTTGTCCCACAGCCTTGCCATATACTTTATTATACTAAAGTGATTTATTGCACTAAAGTACTCCCGCCCCACCCTGAAGTCAAGACTTTTTTTACAAGCCTTTGGCGTGCCAAACCATAATTTGAAACACTACCTTATTGCCCCACCAACCGCTAACTTTTTGCCCAGTTGTGTGCGGCAATGGCAAAGCCCGCTAACTTTTGCCCACTACCCTTATTGCCCCACCACCGCGGATAAATACAAATCCCTGTCAAGTGAGTCCGCATAGTACAGGGTTCCGTTCCCTAACTGCCTGAAGGAATCGGGATATTGTTTGTAGCCCCGCAATCCGGGCTTGAAGAAGACCTGTTTTAAGAACGTGGAAGCATATATACTAGGCTGGCGCTGAATGTAAAGCTTGTAAGTGTCCACCGGGTAGAGTTGAAGATTTTGAGGCAGTTGGTAGGTGATGGTAACTTCTTTTTCCGTCCCAGCCGCCACATCCATTTCATACATAAAAAAGGTTTTGCCGATTTCATCGTCAACGCGGGTCTTGATTTTATTCTTCTCAATACCCGCGGCGTCAAGCAGAACACTGCCCCGCGGCGCATAGATCTTCACCAAAACCTTGTTTGTACCGCGACCAAGCAAATCAATCAGCCAGTCTTGCATATCGCTAAATCCGGCGCGTTTAAGCTGTGACCTAACTTCATCCAGCGCCGCATCTGTCCACATGTGTTTGCGTTTGATAGAAACCTCGTCCATCAAAAGGCCGGTATTATTGACCAGCGTGTTGTGCTTGATAGCCTGACGGATGAAAAGGTCGCTCTTGTTGCCGCCAATGGAAGTAACGGTCACATTCAAATAATCTTCGCCAGGAGCAGTCTGAATCACCCTTCCCGAAAGGCCTAGATCGTCAAAGACCGACTGCACCTCTTCGTCCCTTGAATAAAAAAGCAATGACTTTTTCTTGCTCGCATTAAACAAAACCTTGATTGTTTTTTCCCAGTTACCGGAAGAAAATAGCTTTTGCCGAAAAGCCGAGATAAAATCATTCAGAATCTGTTTGGGCTTGTCGGCGCCGTTTAATTTGCCTTCAATAATATATGAAAGCACCACTGCGTAATTGTTGCGGTCAAGAGGCGCTTTAAGTCCCGTAAGCGTAATCGGACCAGTGACATCAAGCAGATCGGCAATCACGCTCTGGTTAATCGCGATGACGGTGTCAACGCTGGGACCTTTTTCCTTCTGCAAAAACCAAGCCGCTTTTTCCGCGGAGATAGCGTAATCAGGAGAGTAATTGGCATCGCGCATGCGCCAGTTTTTGCTGATTGACGAGATGTCTTCCGGCGCGGGAATATCTTCTTGCAGTTGCCCGTCAAAGTCATAAACGTCGTTGAAATCTATTTTGGTAAGATAACCATCATTAATGTCAATAATCAAAAAACTACCGATAAATCCCCCGGTTGGGCGAGCTTCAGCGTCATTTTGCAGTAGCACAAGATAGCGGTGCGGATACCTGTCGCCAAGCAAAGTGAGAATAGCGGGAATCTTCTTTTCCAACTTTTCAAGAAGATCTAAGAGCTTTTGTACCTTGGCACGAGCAGAATCAAAGCTAGCGGTGTATTGTGGCGGCAAAACTTCCTTACTGACAAGCGCCAGATTCATGTCAGCCTGTTTTGTTTGTTCATGCGCCTGCTGAATAAAAGCAAGATCATGTTTCAGCTTTTCAGTCAGCGAGTCGCGGGGGATAGCGGAATTAACCGCGTCACCGACGGATTGATTGTTGTAAGCGATGAAAAGATCTGGCAAACGCGAGAGACTGTCAATGCCCCGGGCAAAATTCTTACCGGCTGACGCCATATAATTGGCCGCTTTAAGCAGGTTTTCTATTGAATCAATGGTTTTTTCACGGGCGAAAAAATTTTTGCTGTTGGATTGTAAAAAAGCGAGATTTTGCAGAGCCAGATTAAAATTCGCGGTGGCGGAATCGTAGTTCGTTTCGGCGGCTCCGTAGCGATTTGCGACCGTGTCGTCAGTTGCTTTCATTAAACTTTCATAGCCGCTGGAAGCAGAAGCGATCACGCTATCTTTGATGAAATTGCCGCGCTGGATGATATTGACCGCGTTGATCGCAAACAGAATTAGAATGCCGGCGGCCGCGACACGCATAACTTCATTGACGCGGTCTAGCCGATAATCCTTTTCCGGATCAATTTGAAAAAAGAAAATTTGCTGTCTTTGTTCTTGGCGAGGCGCGATATCAAAGCGCGGCGCTTGCGCGGATTTGGTTAAAACGGCAGGTCGTTTTCTGGCCGAGGCAAGGTCAATGGCAGAGACTTTTTTGCGGATAGGGCGCGGTGTTTCTCCATCTTTCAATGAGATGGTCAAAGAGTGCTTTTTGCCGATATCCCTCAATATTTTTGTCGCCATCTGGTTAAATTACCTGAAGGTAATAGATAGTTGAGATTCCGTCCGTGAAATAGTTTCTGGACACGGCTAGGTTAGCGAAAGGCAGAAGGTATGGTTTAAGATTTTCGTTGGCATTTAGACCTAAAGCTTCTGTCAATGCACCAATTTTGATGTTAAAGATCTCATCCGCCGTCCGCATCGCCGGGTTAAGCACATTGTCGTAAAAAGGCGTATTGACCAAACTTTTCTCAATCCGGCCTTCCGCGCGGTCAATCATGTGCTTGATTAGGTCCTTATTGGTGGAGAGAATGATCTTGTCGCCGACGGCCGCGTAGTAGACACTCCAGCCGGTATTGCCAAGTTTAAGAATGTTTAGCGTTAAATCCTCATAATTCTCTTGCGAGCTTTCAATCTGTTCAGGACTCGCGACAATCTCCTGTCCGGTGGTTCCGTCCGGAAGGGTTACAGTCTGAATTTTTGGCATAAAGATGCCGCCTGTATTCTTGAATGCCGCGACGATCTTCTCAAAACGGGGAAGATCCTTGTCTTTATCTAACAGCTCTAAAATAAGAGAAAATTGGGGATTTTCCAGACTGTTATCCACCGTGAATAAATATTCTCCTGCCAGTAGCGGATAGATGTCGCCCTCAAGACTAATGTCCTTGCCAAAATAAAGCTGTTTTTGCGCTTCCAGAATACCCTCAAAAACCATGTCCGAGGTTTTGGTACCACCGCTGAAAAGCTCCCGAACGCGACTTAGTTCTTTGCGCAAATCATGTCCGCCCGCCAGCAAAACAGGTTCTTCGTTGGCAATATGCAAGAGATTACCAGTGTATTTTTCGCTGAAAGTTAAATATCCTCCGTCATTAATGATCTTCTTATCAAGGTTGGTTAAACTTTGCAGAGTGAATCTGTTTTGTTCGGCAAAAACAGTTAGACCGGCACTTTTAAATATGGCTAAAAAGGGCTTAAAAGCGTTGAAATCCTGCCCTTTGCGCGTCATAAAATCTTCATTTAAACTCAACGTGTCATAGATTCGGCTAAAATCGGCGTAAGCAAAAATTAATCCACCCTGCGCCAAGTTATTTGATGCCTTGGCATAATCTGGATCATCAGCCAGTTTTTGGCCACCTGCGGCAATGCTGTTTAGCAAGTTTTCCATTGCTGAATTATTTTCCGCCAGCACCAGATAATTGTTGATGAAAGTGAATTCAAAGAGGTGACTGATTGGATAAGCATAGACTTTGTAGCCCTTGAAATCTTTTGAAATCATCTCCTCGTTTGCCGCGCGCAAAGCTCGCGACCGCATGAATTCAAGAGTCATGTTATGATCCCGACTTTCCACAAAATAAATTCTGTCCATCTGGCCAGTCTGCGCACTTTTGACTACCGCCATGCCAACACGCCTGCCCAACCATGGCTCAACATCTTTGGCAAAATCAAGCGGCATCAGATAAGTCAACAATTTCACTAAACCATCCTTGCTATAGACAGGATATTTTGACATCAGCCGGTAGAACTGTTGGGGCTGGGACGCGGCCCCGTCGGTATTAATTTCCACGACGGCCAGCGTTTGTGACGCTGGTAAGATTTCCGCGAGATACTGTGGTCTGAACATCTTGCCAAACAAGAACCAGCCAATAAAGCAAAGTGAAAAAATGCCGATCATGGCAAGAATACCTCCTTTGATTTTTTGCCTATGCTCGGCAAAAATTTTCACCCTCGCCTGCCCGGGTTTAGCGGTGATTTTTTGTCCTGAAATTGTGGAGGAATCGGATAAACTTGATTTTTCCGCTGGAATTCGCGCTGATTCTGTTGAAGCTTTTTCAACAGGAAGCTCTTTGGCGGTTTTTTGCTCTTGGCTTTTTGATTTTGTCGTTTTCTTGCCAGCTTTAATCAGGAGACTCTTCAATGTTTTTCTCTTTTTTCCCTGAGGAGTTGGCTGTTTTTTTTCAGGCGGATGAGGACGAGTTGAAGCGACTGTTTTTTTCTTGCTCTTTTTTGCCATGGCTTGGTTTTAATTGATGAGCTTTTACGCGCGCGCGAGAGGTAGGAATAGTATCGCAGAAAGCCGCTAAAAAGACAAGTTTTGCGCTGGTCGGGCACTGTGCTTGTGCCACGCGCGGATTTGAGCTATTTTTTCGGTGTCAAAAAAGGACGCAAATTAGACGTTTTAACTTAGCAATAAAATGAGCCTCGCAATCATAACTACAACAAACGAAGGTAATATTATCGCCGCGGACAGTATGGAAACATATAAAAACACTATCGGCGACACAAGAGAAGGCTCCATGTCGCGGATGAAGCTCTTCCGTCTTAATTCAAGAACTGGCGCCGTAGCATGCGGATTGTCTTTTTTGGAAAACAAAAACATCCAGCAACATATAGCGGCGCTTTGTCGTAATAATGATTTTGAAGGCAAGACTGTGCGTGAGATTGGCGAGGCAGTTTACGATTTCATTTATGATAAATACAGGGCGTATCTAATAGCCACTGCCGAAAGACGCAAAGCCGACATTGAGGCGGCTGGCGGTAAAAAAGTCAAGTACGACCTTGACCTTGAGTGCATTAACTTAAAATTCAATGATCAGCATGGCAAAGAAATCACCCAAAAACACTGTCAGCCGATCATAGAATTTTTGATTGCTGGATACGACCCGGACGGCACGAATAATGTCATTAAAATCACCATTCCAGACCCTAAAGAGAAGACCGGCATCATGGTTAAACTGACCGGCGACCAGTGCGGCGCGACCTGGATAGGTCAGACAGACGTTTTAGTGCGGATTATAAGAGGCTGGAGTCCGCAGATTAAACAGTTAAAGATTATCCAAGAACTGCCAGAGCTTAAGAAAATGGAACTGATGAAGCAGATTGATGATCAAGAATATCTGATCAATTGGGGCACGATGACCTTACAGGACGCGATTGAGTTTTCTGATCTGGCAATTAGAACCACTGAGAGTATCCAGAAGATTACGGATGGCACCTGGATGTATCCGGGCTCATCGCCCGGGGTTGGCGGACCAATTGATATCGCGGTGGTCACTCCGGAAAAAGGCTTCATGTGGGTTCAAAAGAAAAAACTGCATATCGGTGATTCAGTTGTGGATTATTAAGCGGCGCCCGGGCGCGTTTAACATTGACAAGGGCATGGAAGCTTTTAAGCTTATTTGGCAACCACCGGTATTCGGTATTGACCAGAGCAGGTTGAAAAGAACGCGAAGTTGAAAAGAGCGCGCAGCGCCATAATTACCAAACCATGCGATACTTTATCCAAACATTGGGATGCGCCATGAACTATGCGGATAGCGAGCGAGTTTGCGCTGAACTAGAAAAACTTGGTCATAATAAAGCAAAAAAAGAAGCGGATGCAGATATCTTCATCTTCAACACCTGCTCAATCCGGCAGAAAGGTGAAGACCGTGTGTTTGGCAAACTTATGACTCTTGCAACGAGGAAACAACGCAAAGAAAACCTTTTGGTCGGTTTAACCGGATGCATGGTGCGCAAAACCAGCACCAAAAATTCTCCACCGGCAATGAAAGATAAGCTGGTACGCGACTTAAAGCCAGTTGATTTTGTGTTTAGGATTGAGGATATTAAACACCTTGATTGGTTGCTTAAAAAAGCCGCCATGGCCACGGCAATACCTAAAAAAAAGATTGCCGTAAAACCTAGCGTTAAAATGCCCGTGAGCGGCCGCGCGGGAACTGCTAATGACATTACGACATTGACCGCTGACCGGCTGGATTATCTTGATATAGCTCCACGCTATTCATCTTCCTTTCAGGCATTTGTGCCAATACAGGTTGGATGCGACAAATTCTGCACTTATTGCATTGTGCCTTACGCGCGCGGCCGCGAACAGGCAAGACCAGTAAAAAATATTCTGGCGGAGTGCGAAGCTCTAGTCAAAGGCGGGCACAAAGAGATAACGCTAGTGGGACAGAGCGTAAATTCATACGGCCGGAGTGCATTGGACAAACAAAATGGTTTGTTCGGAAAAGGATTTGTGGAACATCTTGCAAAAGATCATCGCTTGCTTTTTGAGCAAGAGCCTTTTTTAGCGTTGCTTACTGAAATAGATAAACTGCGCGCGCAAGGTCTAAACCGCCTGCGTTTTACTTCCCCTCATCCTTACGATTTCAGTAACGCATTAATTAAAGCCCACAATCAGCTCAAAACTTTAACTCCTCATTTTCACATACCTGTGCAGTCAGGCAGTGACAAAATCCTAAAGCGCATGAATCGCAAATACACCGTGGCGCAATACAAAGCATTGGTAGCAAAAATCCGCGAGACAATTCCCGATGCTTCAATCACGACTGACATCATTGTCGGGTTTTGCGGAGAAACCAAAGCTGATTTTGAAGCGACTTTACGATTGTACGATGAGATTAAGTGGGACATGGCTTATATTGCCCGCTACAGCCCACGGCGCGGCACAGTCTCTGAAAAATTTTTTAAAGACGATGTGCCAAGAGCTGAAAAAGCGCGGAGGTGGCATGAACTTAACAAAGTGCTGACCAATTGTTCACGCGAATATAATCAACGCCTTGTGGGAAAAACGCTTGAAGTGCTGGTTGAAAAATACAATAAGGAGACAAATGAATGCGAGGGAAAATCGCGCGAAAACAAAACTGTTCAGTTTACTGTTGCCGCTGCAAAAGGGCGCGCGTCACGCGGCAAAGCCGGCGCTAAGTTTGTCGGCACGCTCCAAAAAGTAAGGATTACCAAGGCGCTGGACTGGAGCGTAAAAGGTTCCCTTATTTAATAAACTCTAAAATTAAGCAAGAAGTTAAAACATTAGGCTAAAAAATGACAACCCAGTGGGTGTCGGGGAGGTGTAACCGCCAAAGCCGCTAAAACTTTAGGCCAAAATATGACAGCCCAGTTATTACACGCCCAGCTTTACAGTCATTTACCAATGACCGCCTTGATCCTTCTCACGCCCGCCGAGCTGGCTTCTTCTTTTATAATTTTGAAGCTTTTTAAGTCGCCAGTGTTATCGGCATGGGGACCTCCGCAAATCTCCATGCTAAAATCGCCCATGCTATAAACCTTGACCTGATCGCCATATTTATGCTCAAAAAGGCCAATGGCGCCTTTGGCCTTAGCGGCTTCCACGGTGGTAATTTCATAACTGACGGGAAGGTTGCGTTTAATCTGTTCGTTAACTAAATCTTCCACCTTTTGCTTTTGTTCGGGAGTAAGTTTATGCGGATAATTAAAGTCAAAACGCAATCGTTCGGCGGTAATATTTGACCCCTTTTGGTTCACATCCGGCCCAAGGACAATCTTTAAAGCTTTATGCAAAAGATGCGTGGCGGTATGAAGCTTGCGCACTTCTTCGCTATGGTCCGCCAGCCCGCCCGCGAACTTCATTTCTGATCCAGCGCGAGAAGTTTCCTGATGCTTTTTCATTGCCGCGTCAAAAGACGACCGAAAGGTTTTTGTGTCTATTGTGTAGCCTTCCTTAACCAGTTCTTCTTCAATCATTTCAATCGGAAAACCGTAGGTCTCGTAAATGTAAAAAGCTTTGTCGCCCTGCGTGACAGGCTGATCGGTTGGCACCCGTTCAGGATTCCAGGTCTTCTTCATTTCGCGCAAGCCCGTGTCCAAGGTTTTGTTGAACTTTTCTTCCTCTAATTTAAGATTTGTGAGAATGTGTTCTTGGCGTTGCAGCAGTTCCCGATAGGTGTCCCCGTAAATTTCAAGATATTTTTGGGCGATCAGGCCGATAAAACTTTCGGTGATGCCAAGTTTGCGGCCGTGCCGGATGGCGCGGCGGATCAATCTTCTCAAGATGTAGCCCTGATCAAGATTGGATGGCGTTACGCCCCATGGATCGCCAAGGATAAATGTCGCGGCGCGGATATGGTCAGCAATGATGCGGCTTGAGAAGGCAAACTCCTCCGTGCCCGGCGTCGCAACAGTTTTGAGTTCGCTTGCCAAGCTGTTTCCGCTTTTCGCCCCAATTCCAACCGCTGTGGACGATAGCGGCGACTTGATATTAGATTCTTTGCCTGATCGCGCTAAAGCGCCAATCATCTCCATAACCGGCAAGAAAAGTTCCGTTTCGTAATGAGTAGCTTTTCCTTGCATGATCGCTAAAACTCGTTCAAAACCCATGCCGGTATCCACATTACGCTGTTTCAAAGGAACAAAAGTTCCGTCAGACTGTTTGTTGTATTGCATGAACACGTCGTTCCAGATCTCAACATAGCGGCCACATTCGCAGTTGGCGTGACACTGTCCCGGGCGCTCTTTCAATGGATACCTGTCAATCAGTTTTCGCGGCGCTCCGGGCCTGTGGACTCCCGCTGGAAGCTCTGGATTGAGATCGTAAAACATTTCCGTGTCTGGTCCGCAAGGACCGACATGTCCGGCTGGCCCCCACCAATTTTTCTTTTTCTCGTAAAAGTAAATAAGTCTTTTGTCTGCCGGCGATGCCTTGTCAAAGCGCTTGAATCCTAGACTTTCCCAGATGGTTGCCGCCTCGTCATCACGGGGAGCATCGGCGTCACCGGCAAAACAACTAACCACTAACCGATCCGGATCTAGCCCCAAACCGCCTTCTTTGACTGGCGAGGTGAGATATTCGTAACTCCACGCGATCGCTTCCTTTTTAAAATAATCACCAAGCGACCAGTTGCCGAGCATCTCAAAAAAGGTGCAATGCGTCAAATCACCGACTTCGTCTATGTCATCGGTGCGCACGCATTTTTGCACATTCACGAGTCGCGTGCCGGCGGGATGTTTCTCTCCCATCAGGAAAGGCACCAACGGATGCATGCCGGCAGTTGTGAATAAGACTGTCGGGTCATTTTCAGGAATGAGTGACGCGCCGCCGATTTCCGCGTGACCATGTTTTTTGACAAAAAAATCAATGAAACTTCGGCGTAATTCTGTGGCATTCATGAGAATTGGGTTATATGGTGGTCCCGGCAAGAATTGAACTTGCATCTAAGCCTTAGGAGTGCCTTGTTCTATCCATTGAACTACGGGACCTTGACGCATCATAAAATTAGCTAACGCGCAGGCAATAGTATAATTATTTGTTGATCCGGTCAACATCGTGTTCGGTTCCATAGTTTCAAGTGCACCCCCTTGTCGAAGCGGGGTTTGTAGAACAAATTGAAATATACAGCAATCGGCGGTCTCATATCCAGAGTTTCATGAGGTCTTTGGATGTTGTATTCAAT
>Ga0272446_1002318_pt1 | contig 26153 bp, 23 predicted proteins | sample YNPCB0061_FD_194587 | JGI IMG/M metagenome (GOLD analysis project Ga0272446, IMG submission 194587) | Hot spring microbial mat communities from Yellowstone National Park, WY, United States - YNP-CB-006-1 | ecosystem: Environmental > Aquatic > Thermal springs > Hot (42-90C) > Sediment | place...
TTACCTTACGCTCATCGATGTGCTCTGACTTAACGCTATGGCAAGATGCGAGGTGCGACGGACATCCGCAGGTGCGGCTCGCAGCCGCACTTCCCAGCCAGAAGGACCAGGTGCGACAGACATCCGCAGGTGCGGCTCGCAGCCGCACTCCCCAGCCAGAAGAACCAGGTGCGACAGACATCCGTAGGTGCGGCTCGCAGCCGCACTTCCCAGCCAGAAGGACCGGGTGCGACAGACATCCGTAGGTGCGGCTCGCAGCCGCACTTCCCAGCCAGAAGAACCAGGGGCGACGGACATCCGTAGGCGCGGCTCGCAGCCGCACTTCCCAGCCAGAAGGACCGGGTGCGACGGACATCCGTAGGTGCGGCTGCGAGCCGCACCTACGGGGCTACGGGGCGAGATGCGACGTCTGCCCGCCAGGTTCATCGGCACCTGGTGCACGTGGCCGCAGATAAGCCACTGGTGGCGTGTCAGGTGTTGCATGCTACATAACGAGACGAAACACGCAGCACCCAACACGGGCGCCAATAGTCTGCTTGAGCTCATATGCATCAGGTTCCTCGTGTGCTGCGCCGCCACACCCTGATGACTATCCGCCGTTCGCCAGAGAGCAAGGGCTGCATGGCTCAGGGTGATGTGGCTGTCGACGTGGCGTCGGGGGCGTCTACGTCCGCGCCGCTAGCGGTAGGGAGCGGAGGCGGCGCGGTGGGATTCGCCGCTGCGGGCTGCGTTGCTGTCGGTGCTGCAAGCGTTGGCGACGCGGCAACGGTTGGCGGTGGGGGCGGGGCGGTTGGGGGCGGGGCGGTTGCCGTTGCGGTCTGTGTCGCCACAGACGGTGCGGCTTCGGTTGGGGTGGCGGGTGCACTCGTGTGCGTTGGCGTAGCTGGCGCCGCCGGCGTTGTCTGTTCGTCGGCTGGCGTCGCAACGGCGCTGGTTGCGGCCGGTGTAGCCGTCTCGGCAGTCGGCGAGGGGGAGGGCGTTGTGTCTGGCGGCGCGTCCAACGGCGCAGCGGGTGTTACGGAGGGCGGCAGCGCCGTCGGGGACGCGTCGACTGAAGCTGTCGTCGCCGACGGTGACAGCGTCTGCACAGACGGCGTCGTTGCTGGCGTCAAGTGAAACTTGGCGCTGCCGCCGCCGCTGACGACTGTTCGCGCGACATCGACTCGGCAGCGTCCCACCAGAAAGCCTGCCGTGCTGAACGAGGTGGTTGCCGTCCCATTGCCGGAAGTCGTTGCGCCGAACGTCGTCATGGTTTGACCGCCGCAGGAGACCGTAACCGCCAGCGGCTCGTGGGCGCCAGCATCCTGGATGGTGACGCCAATGCTGGCGCCAACAACTGCGCTTGCGGGATTCAGCGTTACTCGCAACGGACCAGGTTGCGGTGGCCGATCCGGAATCTCGGGCGATTTGGGCGCAGCGGTTGGTTGGCTCCGCGCTGGCGTGGCGGTGGCAAGCGCCGCCGGCCAGCAGGGAAGCAATAACGTTTCCCCGGCGTAGATCATGTCGCTGTCGCGACAGCCATTTGCCTGGCGAATGGCGGCGCTGGTGGTGTGGCAGGCCGCCGCCAACCGGCTGAGCGTATCTCCGCGCAACACTGTGTAGCGGACGCCCCAGCCCGCTGGCGGCGTGCAGCCGCCAGCCGCAGGTGCGCCGCCAGCGGCTGGTGGCAAGGTAGCCGTGGCGCGTGGCGTGGCGTATGCGGGCGTGGGCAGTCTGGGCACGCAGGGGATGCGCACCGGCAGCCCGATGCGCAGCAAGCCCAACGGCGTCGGGTTGGCCGCACGCAGATCGGCTTCGCTGACGCCGTACTGTGCAGCGATGGTCGCCCACTGGTCGCCGGGCCGTGTCAGGTGTTGCAGCCATTCCGCCTCGGGCGGACAGCCCAGCGGCGGCGACGGGGTCGAGGCTGGCGTTTGCGCCAGGAGCGGCGACGTCCATGCGACGCCGAGGCTCACCGCGACCAACCAGGCAACGATGCAGGTGAAACGAAGACGGTTCATGGTGCGGCTCCTTCTGAAAAGTGGCGCAGCCAGGCGCTACGGCGCTGTGGCATTGCCAGCACAGGCGACATCCAGCTTGCCAAGCGCCTCGACCGCAAGCTGACGGGTGACCGCGTTCTGCGAAAGCGCCAGGACGCGACAGAAGCGGTCGGCGGCAGTGACGATCTCCTGTTGGCGTTCCAATTCGCCCAAACCGAGATAAGCCTGCGCCAGTCGCTCCAGGCGGGCCGGGTCGGGCAGCGGCTGTGGTGCGATGCTATCAATCACGAACTGGTAATGGCCGGCGGCTTCCGTGGCGTACTCATGGGCATAGGGCGAGGCGACTTCTTGCGCCAGCAGGTAACGCTTGAGCAGGACCTGACCAAGCCCCAGATGCGCCTTTTCGGCGATGAACGCAGCGTGGGGCTGAGCTGGCAGCGCCAGCGCCTCTTCGTAGTGCGCCTGCGCCTCGGCAAGATAGGCGTCGCCGCGCACAAAAATACTGTTGGCTAATGCGATGTAGCCGCGCCCATAGTTCGGGTTGAGTTCGAGCGCAAAGCGCGCCAGTTGTTCCGCTTCGTCGACGCGGGCGCGCCGGCGCGCCACGTCGGAGGCAAAGAGATAGATCACCTCGCGACCCTTGAAGACGCCGAGAGGCTCAGACTCGCGGGCAGCCTGCGCCAATGTCACTGCGGCTTCCTCCAGACGATTCTGCGCCGCAAAATTGACGCCCTGGATCAGATCGACCAGCAGGCTGGCGCGCTGCGCCAACACCGGCGTCAGCGTGAAGATTTCATCTGGGTGAATGGTGAGAGGAAAGGCGAAGTCGTGCGCGCCGGTGATTTCGCCCATATCGTTGCGGAACACGTCTGACACCAGAAATTTCGTGCGCACATTCAGTTGCTCGCCGATGCCAGCCACACTGCCATAGATGACCATCTGAAAGCCAGCTTTCACCAGCTCTGCGGCGGCGCCTGCATCCTCAATCACCCCGACATGTTGATGCACAACGGCGACGCCGCTGGATGAGCTTGCGATGTATTCGTTCTCCAATGCATCGCTCAAGGCTTGTCCAAAGACAGCGCCCGCCTGCAACGCCGCAGCGCGTTCGCCATTCTCGACGAAATCCGCGACGGCGACGTTGAAATCGCCGGTGGGGATAGGGCGCTGACTTTGCCAGCGCCACCAGCCGATGCCAGCGCCGCACAGCATCAACACGATCAGCAGCAAGCTCAACACTTTTGCCCAGTTGATCGGCACGCCTTCCGCCCGAAACAGACGACCGTCGGTCGCGCGTATGTACAACGTCGGAATGACCCACTCCAGGGTGTCGCCCCCAGCCAGGCGCATTGCCTTGCGCGCTTCGGTGCACGCGGCGTCAACAGGCAGCCGGTTGGCGATAGCGCGGTAAAAGCTGCGGGCAAACTCAACCGCCGAGCGATCGCTCACGCTGGTCTGCATGGCGACCACAGCGGGGAAGCCGCGCGTCAGCAGGGTGGCCGCCATGCTCGACGTCAGATCAAGTGGGGAGCCTTCGGCGCTTTCGCACGCGTTGAGCACAACCAGCTTGAGCGTAGAGTGATCCGCCAGCAGATCGGCAAGTTCGGTGGCGCTGCGCAAGTCGGTCTCGCCTGCATCATTCGCCAGGGCGACATACCCTGTGTTGCTGAAGCCATCGAAGAAGGCGTGACCGACAAAATGGAAGGCGTGATATGGCCCACCGGCTTGAAGTTGCTCCTGGAGTGCGCGCCAGTTCTGTCCTGCCACCCACTCCACGCGCACGAGATGGTTCCACCACGGAAACGCCGCGGCAAGATGGCGACGTTCACTCTCGATATCGATCGGGGCGAGGTCGGTTGGGCTGACGCCCATCGCCAGAATACGCAGGGCGCCGTGCACCGCCAGGGGTTCAGCCGCGTGGTCAACTTCGAGAAACCGCACCACCGGGGTGTGACGCGACAGAGCCAGAAAACGCGGCGCCGCTGGCGGTGCATCGGGATCGAGCAGGAGTTCCCAGGGCAACACAGCCAGTTCAGGCGCGCGCACGCGCAGTTTGATGCGCAACCCCTGCTTTGCTGTCGCCGCGCGCACGCGGCTTTCCAGAAACAGGGCGCGCACCTGTGCATCGAACAGCGCAGCGGAGAGGCGCAGCCCCCAAGCGACAGCCCGCTGCTCTACACCGGGCATGGACGCCGAAGATGATTGCGCCCGGCCTCCGCCCCACAGCGTCGTGGTGGCCGCAGCAGGTCCTGCCACAGTGCGCGCTGCCTGGAGCGACGCCATCACCAGTGTCTGCCATTCCCGCACATCAGCATCGGTGAAGGGCGTCACAAAGCGCGTGCGCACAGCGCCTGCTGGCGAGTCGAGAACGGACAACGCATAAGCGTGGTCGCCGTCAGGGCCTAGATCGATGTCGAAGCTGGCATAGTCCGACAAGCTCATGCGATGATAACCCGGTGAACGCGTTGCGACAGCTAACGGACTACAACATAATCATACACCGTTGATGCGCCGTTGATCTAGCCCCCAAAAAGCGCGGCTGGCGTGCAGAACCATGTCGCGCCCAAGGCGATCAGCGACATTGTTCTGAGGCGGACATACGGAAACACCATCTTTTCTTCACAACTTCTTCACAGCGATCCGTCATCCTGGAGCCAACGAACAAACCCATTGAGGCGCAAAGGAGGCAAGCAAATGTGGAAAAAGATCATTGTAGCGATTCTGGTAGTGACGGTGGCGGCGGCGGCGGTGATGGCAGCCATCGAAGTGCAAGGAAATGTTGCGGCAAAGGCTGCCACCGCCACCCCGACAGCCGCGGCGACGCAGGTGGCCGCGCCCACGAATGGCGCTGGCAACACCGGCCAGGGCAGGCAGCAGGGCAAGAATGCCGGCGCCAGCGCGGCGGGGCAGCAGGCGCAGAACCAATCAGCCGCGATCGTTGGCGCGCCGTGGTCGGCCGCCGCCACCATTGTCGAGCTGGGTGAAGTGGGCATGACCGTGTCGCTGGCGGATGGCAGTCAGGTTTACGTCGAGCTGGGGCCGTCCTTTTACTGGCAGGCGCAAGGAACGCTGGCCGTGGGCGACGCGATCACGATCGACGGCTTCTTCAACGGCGACCAGTATCACGCCGCCAAGATCACCCAGGCGGACGGGACAGTGCTGACGCTGCGCTCCGAAACCGGCCAGCCGCTCTGGTCGGGCGGCGCCGCCAATGGTGGAGGTGCGGGTCATGGCAGCCAGGGCGCTGGCGGCAGTGGGCTGGTGCAGATCGCCCCGGAAGATTGGGTGACGATGACCGCCACCATCGCGACTGTCAACCGCAATGGGCTGACCATCGAGACGGCGGAGGGTGAAGTGATGGCGCTCAACTTCGGCCGGGCCGACTTCTGGCAGAGCCAGGCCGTGCAGTTTGCCGCAGGCGACGCTATCGAAGTGCAAGGTTTCTGGCAGGACGGTCAATTCCAGACCGGTCAGGTCACCAGGACCGCAACCGGTGAACGCCTGCTCCTGCGCGACCCAAACGGCCGCCCGCTGTGGGGCGGCCCCGGCCGCAACGGCGGGCAGGGTGGCAACGGCAGACAGGGTCAGGGCCACGCCGCCCCGACGAACGGCTAATCGCACAATCACGCAATCGCTGAATCTCCAATCTCTAATCATCGAGATTAGAGATTGGAGATTGAATCACTCTCAAGGAACTAAACCCATGACTACCGACCTTGATCCACGCCCCGAAGCCCTGCCCCAGCGCGTGTGGGATTCGATCCAGCGCGATCAACTCCCGCCGGCGGATGACCGTGAGCGCATGAAGCTGGTGATGAACAACCTGGTGCTCCACCTGCACCCCAGCAAAGTGAGCAAGCCGACGTTGCGCTTTACCTACACGTGGGGATTGGGTGGGCTGGCGCTGCTGTTGATTGTGATCCTTGCCGGCACCGGTGTGTTGTTGATGTTTGCCTACACGCCCTCGCCCGATCAGGCGTACAGCGACATGCTGGCGTTGCAAAGTGAAGTGTGGTTCGGTCAGTTGATCCGCAATCTGCACCACTGGAGCGGCAATCTGCTTCTCATTGTCACCTTCCTACATTTGTTGCGCGTCTTTTTCACCGGCGGCTTTCGCACCCCGCGCGAGTTCAACTGGGTGCTCGGCGTGGCGTTGCTCTTGCTGGTGGTGGGCGAAAACTTCACCGGCTATCTATTGCCGTGGGATCAACTGGCGTACTGGGCGGTGACGGTCGGCTCCAGCCTGCTGAGCTATGTGCCGCTGGTCGGCGAGCCGCTGCGCAACTTCCTGCTCGGCGGCCCCGAAGTGAGCGGCGCCACGCTCACCAACTTTTACGGGCTGCATGTGGCGATCCTACCGCTGACGCTCATGGGGATCGTCTCGTTCCACATCTGGCGCGTGCGCAAGGACACGCTGACCATTCCGCACAAAGTGGACGGATCGCTGCACGAGCCAAACGTCAAGGTGACGACCATCCCCCATCTCCTTTCCATCGAGGTCGTCTTTGCGCTGGTGATGACCGGGCTGATCCTGATGTGGTCGGTGTGGGTGAATGCGCCGCTGGAAGGGGCAGCCAACCCTGACCACAGCCCAAACCCGGCCAAGGCGGCGTGGTACTTCATGGGCTTGCAGGAGCTGCTGCTGCACTTTCACCCCACCTTCGGCGCCATCGTGATTCCGGCGCTGGCGCTGGTGGCGCTGGCGAGCCTGCCTTATCAGCGCTTCGACATGCAGGCGGAAGGCGTCTGGTTCCGTTCGCAGCGTGGACGCACCATGGCGATTGTGGCAGCCGTCGCAGCGCTGGTTTTGACGCCAGCGCTGGTCTTGCTCGACGAATACTGGCTCGATTTGCCGGCGCTGCTGCCCAGTCTGCCGACGATCCTCTCTAATGGGTGGGTGCCGCTGGCGGCGCTGCTACTGGGGTTGATGGCATTCTACGAGATCATGCAAAAGGCGTTTCGGGCGACCGCCTGCGAAACGCGGCAAAGCGTCTTTGTGTTGCTGGTCGTCGGCTTTCTCGTCCTGACTGTCATCGGCGTCTTCTTCCGTGGCGAAGGCATGGCGCTGGTGTGGCCGTGGGAGGTGATGGGATGAACGCCAATGTTTCACGCCGCAATTTTCTCAAGCTGACGTGGGGCGTGGCGGGCGCAGTGGCGTTGGCGGAAGCGGGCGGCGTCGCCTACATGTTCCTCTCACCCCGTACGGTTGAGGGGGAGTTTGGCGGCGTCTTCACGGCGGGGCCGGTGGATAGCTTTCCGCCAGGCAGCGTGACGCCTTTCACCAACGGGCGCTTCTACCTGGTGCGCGAGAGTGACGGCGGCTTTGTGGCGCTCTACCGCAAGTGCACGCATCTTGGCTGCGCCGTGCCGTGGGAGCCAGCGCAAGGACGCTTCGTCTGTCCCTGTCACGCCTCCGCCTTCGAGCGCAACGGCGAACTCGTCAACGCACCGGCGCCGCGCCCGCTGGATCGCTTCACCGTGACCATCGTCGATGGCGTGGTGCAGGTCGACACAGGCCGCCCGATCCAGCGCGACCACGTGTCGGAAGCGGACTTTGTGTATGCGTAGGGAGTGGAGATCGGAGATTGGAGATTGGAATAGGCGACGCACGTATCCAGGCGCAATCTCCAATCTCTAATCTCTAATCTCCTCTTCAGTGGAGCTAACGATGACACCCAAACTTACCCTTTTCGGTTTTCTTGGCACACTGCTGATCGTGGCGGCGTTGAGCATTGCCATTCTGCGCGAGCCGACGCGCCAGGTGCAGGCGGCGGAGACGATTCGCGTTGCAGCGGTCGCCGAAGGTCTCGACCTCTACGCCACCAATTGCGTCGCCTGTCACGGCGCGGCGGGCGAAGGGATGGCCGCCTACCCGGCGCTAGACAATGAGGGCGTCCGGCTGATGGACGCTGACGACATCTTCCGCACCATTGAACGTGGGCGCTACAACACGGCGATGGCCGCATACGGCGCCGCAGAGGGCGGCATCTTCACCGACATGCAGATTCGCAGCCTGGTGGCGCTGATCCAGGACGCGCCGTGGGACGCCGTCGCCGCGCGCGTCGAGGAGCTGGGGCTGACGCCGCCGCCCGTCGCCGCTGTTGCGCTCGACGACGCGCTGATCACGGCCATCCAGGCGCTGCCCGATGGCGACGTGTTGGCGAGTGGGCTGCAAGTCTACGCCGAAAACTGCGTCGCCTGTCACGGCGCCAACGGCGAAGGGACGACGCTGGCGCCGGCGCTCAACACCGACGAGCTGCGCAGCCGTCTGACCGACGCCGACATCACGCGCATCGTCACGCAAGGCGTACCCGGCACGTTGATGGCGGGCTGGGCGCGTGCGCTGGAGCCAGGGGAGATCGACGCTGTCGCCACGCTGCTGCGGCGCTGGCCCGAACTCGACGCTGCGGGGGTGACGCTGCCCGTCGTCGAAGCCGCGCCCATCGACATGAGTCCAGAGGCGATTGCCAACGGCGCAAAGCTCTACAACATCCTGTGCACGCAATGTCACGGCGTCGATGCCTACGGCACACGGCTGGCGCCCGCGCTCAACGACCAGACCTTCCTCAGCCAGACGCCCGACGCTGCCATCCAGCAGATCATCGCCGGCGGCGTCGCCGGCACATCGATGCCGGCGTGGGGCGGCTATCTCACCGAGGCGGACATTGCAGCGATCACGGCGTACCTGCGCAATATGGAGACGGCCGCATCTGCTCCGGTTGAGCCGTAACGCAGCGATCGTGTAGCAAGGATGGTTCTGACGCGGAGGCGCAGAGACGCAGAGTTGTGCAGAGCAGATGGGATCGAGACTCTGCGTTCTCTGCATCTCTGCGCCTCCGCGTCAAAGATGCAAACACACCGATCAGCCGCAATCAGGCGGCGCCGTTCGTGAGGCTGCCGGCTGACCGCCGCATCTGGATGAGCTGTTGTCGCAACTCCTGCTCACGCGCCAACGCCGCACGCCGTCCTTCGTCAAGCGCATAGTCCCACCGGGAACGATAGTTGGCGTCATAGGTGGTTCCCGGCGCCGGGCCGAGGAAGTAATCGAGGGCGAGGGCGACGCCGACGCCAATCGCAGCGCCGATCAGCAGATAAGTTCCTCTTGACACTGGGTTGTCCTTTCGCGTTCAATCATGCTATCAAATTGTATGTGACTTTTGACTGATGCAAAGCTCAGCGGTTACCTGGATGCAGAAAGAAACTGGTCAAGAGTCAGGTTCGCGGTGCGAATCAGGCTCCGCAGTGTGCCTCTAGCGACTTCACGGTGATTGGGGATGGAGAGGCTGGCAATTTCCCCGTCTTTGATCATAACGATATGGCTGCCGCGTTGACGCACGGCGCGCCAACCAAACGACTCGAAAACCCTGACAACTTCCACCCCACTCATGATTGGCACGGGTGGCATCAGGCCATGACCTCCACTTGCTGTGTCTCGACTGTGAGTGGTAGACCGTTTTCAGAACGCACTTCGAGGCACAATTGGATCGCTTCCCTGATCGCTTCGATTGCTTCTTGTCGCGTCTTCCCCTGCGACACACAGCCAGGGATTGCAGGACATTCCACTACCCACATCCCATCTTCATCGCGGTCAAGCGTCACCATGAATTTCATAGAATAACTCCTTCCTGTCTACCTACATCTTCACATAGCAATCCATTTTCCTGCTATGGCTGTATACAGCAGTTCTAAAGGCGGACTCATGGCAATTGGTGGCATGAATTGTACACAACGACCTGTCTTTCGACAATTGGTAGCGCAAAAGCAAGAAGGCGGCACGGCGCCGCCTTCTTGCTCAGTCAGTTGATAAGTGCTCGCAGCGGAGAAGCTGCAGGTGTTAGCTAGTTGCTTTCGGTCGTTGCGCGATTGACGACCTGGATCTCCTGGATGCGCTCCCCGGCGCCGTTCGCGCTCTGCGCTTCGGGCATGAGCAGCGCCATGCCAGCGTAGATCAGGGCGCCAAAGCCCATCGTGCCGAGGGTGAGAGCCACCCAGATCAGACGGATCAGGTTGGCGTCGATGCCGAACTTCTCACCCAGGCCGCCGCAGACGCCGCTGATCATGCGATTGGTGCGGCTGCGCTGGAGCGGCATCCCCGACCGCATCCGGTTGAGGCCAGCCTTGAACTCATTGCTGGTCGGCACAGCGCCGTTGACGCTCTCCCTGACCTTGCGGGCAGCGTCCACAATCTCCTGGTCGAGGTTGCGCTGACTGTTCGCCCGCAACAGCAGGTAACCTGCCCCGATCAACACCGCCGGCCAGAACAGCACGGCGACGATCGTCCAGAAGGCGCCCCACAGACCGGGCAGAATCCCCAGATTCGCCAACAGCCACAGGCCGCCCAGCGCCATCAAGATGCCAGCAGCCCAGGTCACACCCTGCTGATTCAATTCTAATGCAGGCGGACGTAGCTGCCCAACTTTGTTGTCGCCGGTGGGCAAGAAGACCGCCAGCAGGACGTAGGCCAGGAAGCCGCCGCCCCACGTGGCGAAGGTCGCCACGACCCACAGCACGCGCACCAGCACCGGGTCCCAGCCGAAGTACTCGGCAATGCCGCCACAGACGCCGCCGATCACTTTGTCGGTCGGATGTCGGTATAACATGCGTTTGGTGTTCATCGTTTGCTCTGCTCCATTCAATTGCGAAGACTTATCCGCTTGCATCCATTCCGGCAACGCACCCGCTGTGCGTTCGGTCGTTGTATTCATGGTTTCGCCGTTCATTGATTCCCCTTCTGCTCACGTTGGCGCACCGTCTGCTGTCGTCACCGTCTGCTGTCGTCACCGTCTGCTGTCGTCACCGTCTGCTGTCGTCACCGTCTGCTGTCGTCACCGTCTGCTGTCGTCGCTGACCTCACGTATGCGCCGTTGTCGATCAATACGCAGTGTCGCGCAGAAGGTTTCAGGTTTGCGACCAATTTTGTGACAAATCGCTGACCTGTGGGTACAATCAGCAGACATGACCGCCGCAACCTTTTTCGACATCGCAACCGATGCTGCGAACGATGACGCCAGGCAACCTCATCCGCTGGCAAGCACTGACCATCGGCCCTGGCCGCTGCCAACGGCGCCCTGGGTGATGGCGCAGACGTGGTGTGATTTGCTCTTCGCGCATTGGCCGCTGCCCGCCGCCGCGCTCCAGGCGCTCTTGCCGCCCGCGCTGACGGTGGACGCCTTCGACGGGCAGGGCTGGCTGGGCATCGTTCCTTTCAAAATGCGTGATGTGCGTCCGCGCGGGTTGCCCGCCGCACCGTGGCTGTCGGCGTTCCCGGAACTTAATGTGCGCACCTACGTGCGCCTGCGCGATCGGGGGATTGAGAAGCGAGGCGTCTACTTCTTCAGCCTGGACGCCGCCAATCCGATCGCTGTGCAGATTGCGCGACGCACCTTTTGGCTGCCCTATTTCGACGCGCAGATGCGCGCCCACAACGACGGCCGCACGATCCATTACGCCAGCCGTCGCACCCACCGTGGCGCGCCAACAGCCGATCTGGTGGCGGGGTATGCGCCCAGCGGCGCTGTCTATCGGGCGAACTCTGGCGACCTTGACCACTGGCTGACCGAGCGTTACGCACTCTACACCGTGGATCGGCGTGGGCGTCCCTACATCGGTGAGATTCACCACGCGCCGTGGCCGCTGCAGCCCGCCGCCGCCGAGTTTCTGATCAACACGATGGCTGGCGCCGCCGCCATTCGCCTGCCGGAGACGGCGCCGTTGCTCCACTTTGCGCGCAAGCTGCAAGTGGTCGTCTGGCCGATTCGCCCGGTCGAGCCGTAACATGCACAACGCTGCGCTTCACCCCGCGCAACTCGCCCCTCGCCCCACCCTCCGCCTCGGCTTTCCCGTCAAAGTGATCGGCGAGCCGCTGCGCTCACACGACAGCCGGCGTTGGCAACATGCGCCTCATCTCAGCGTCAGCCTGGCCTACCTGCGCGATGTGTTCGAGTATCTGCACCGCAAGCAAATCCGTTTCTACCGGTTGGCGGGACAGCTTGCGCCCTATCTGACGCATCCTGGTCTGCCTGCGTTTCATCGCCAACTGGACGAGTGCGCCACCGAACTGGCTGTCACCGGCGACCTGATCCGCGAATATGGCCTGCGCGTGACGCTACACCCGGCGCACTACGTGCAGTTGAACGCGCCGGATGACTGGCTGGTGCGCCGCGCTGAAGAGGAGCTTGGCGTCGCCGCGGCGCTGCTGGATGCGATGGGGCTGGATCGCGACGCCGTGATCGTCGTGCATGTCGGCGGCGTCCATGGCAACGCAACGGCAGGGCGCCAGCGATTCGTGGCGCGTTTCCTGGCATTGCCGGAGAATGTCCGTCGCCGGCTGGCATTGGAGCACGACGATCGTCGCTACTCCTTCGAGGACGCATTGTGGATTCACCGCCGCACCGGCATCCCTGTCGTGCTGGACGCGCTGCACCTGCGCTGTCTGAACCCGGCTGGACGAACGCTGGAAGATGCCCTGCCCGTCGCCCTGGCGACGTGGCCTGCTGACCGCCAACCCAAGCTGCATTTCAGCACTCCGCGCACGACGCTGCGCCTGGTGCGCACCGCGGCTGGCGTGCGCTTGCAGCCGCCGCTGCCCAACCAGCACAGCGATTTCCTCGACCCCTTTGCGTTTATCGATCTTCTGCACCTGGCGCAGCGCCTGCGCGTCCGCCCCTTCGACGTAATGCTCGAAGCCAAAGCCAAAGACCTGGCGCTGCTGCGGCTACGCGAACAGATTGCGCACTTTGCACCGGGACTGGCGGACCTGGTGGCGTGAACTACGCAGTGATATTCAGTGCAAAATTGTCCATAACTTGCTACGAACACCCTCCGGCACATCTTCATCCGATGCAAGCTGCGCCCACACCAGTGCACGATCCAGCAGCGGCAGCTCGCCGGCCCAACAGCGGTGCGCCAGTCTGGCAATGGACCGGCGCACGCAGCCAAATTCTTCGGGCGTCAGGAGCGCCCGCAGTTCTGGGACGGCAGCCATCAACTCCGGCGTCACGATCGACGCGCTGTAGTGTTTCAGCGCAGCGTCGAAGCCGGCGTGAACATCGACGCCCGGATCAAACGGTCGCGCCGGCGCCGCCAGATCGACGTGGGCAATGTGCTGCCCGCCGCCCTGCGTCAGAAAGAGCAGGGCGACGGTCTGGATCAACTGGCGCGTGAACTCGTTGCCCGACGCCAGCGCACCCGGATTCACCAGCGTCACACCGTCACACCGATAGACCAACGGGATATGCCAGTGACCAAAGACCGCCAATGTTGCGCCAGCGCGCTGTGCCGCCGTCACCGTGCGCGCAAACTTTGGCGGCATGTCGTCGCCGACGCGCGAGGCGCGCTCCGCCGCCGGGTCGGGATAGTGGCTGTGCCATAGAAAGATGCGCGTCCCTGCCACCGACACAACCTGCTGATAAGGCAACTCGCGCTGCGCCTCCGCAGCCTCATCATTTCCGTGCACGGCGACCACCGGCGCGATCCGGCTCAAGTCGTCGAGGACGCGCAATTCGCCGACATCGCCAGCGTGCAGGATCAAGTCGACGCCCGCCAGCACAGCGAAGATCGCCGGCGGCAACTGGCGGCAGCGCTGCGGGTAGTGCGTGTCCGACACCAGCCCCACCACCGCCGCCACCTGCTCCCCATCACCCGGCCAATACGCCCGTGCGCCCACGCTCCCAATCTCCAATCTCTATTCTCTATTCTCCAATCTCCTGATTGCTTAACTTCACCCCTGCGTCTCATGCACCACTGCCAGCGCGTAATCGAGAATCTCCAGCGCCTGGTCGATCTGCGCCTCGTTCACCGTCAGCGGCGGCGAAATGCGGATGACATTGCCGTAGAGGCCGCCTTTGCCGATGAGCAACCCGCGTGCGCGCGTCTCCTCAAAGAGCTGCGCCACCGCTTTGGGCGCAGGCTCTTTGCTCTGGCGGTCGGTCACCATCTCGATGCCCTGCATCAACCCCTTGCCGCGCACATCGCCGATCAGCGGGTACTTCTCGCCCAACTGGTCGAGACCGCTGCGCAGCCGCGCCCCCAACGCCGCAAAGCGCGCTGGCCCGCCAGCTTCCTCCATCGCTGCCAGCGCGCCCAGCGCCGCCGCCGTCGAGACGGGGTTGCCGCCAAAGGTGCTGATCGTCAGCCCCTTGCCCACCATCGCCTGCGCCACCTCCGGCACGGTGATCGTGTTGGCGAGCGGCATCCCGTTGGCGATGCCTTTTGCCATGGTCATGATCTCCGGTTCGACGCCCCAATGCGTGATGCCGAACCAGTGCGTTCCGGTGCGCCCGAAGCCGGTTTGCACCTCATCGCAGATGAAGACGCCGCCGTAATGCCGGGCGATCTCCACCGCAATTTTGAAGTACTCAGCGGGCGGGGTGATGAAGCCGCCGACGCCCTGAATCGGCTCCGCCATGAACGCGGCGATTCGTCCCGACGTCGTGGTGCGGATCACGTCCTCGACATCCTGCGCGCAGGCGACGCCACACGACGGGTAGGTCAGCTTGAGCGGACAACGGTAGCAGTACGGGTTGATGGCGTGCTTCACGTCCGGGCTGAAGCTCTTGCCTACTTTCCAGGTCGAGTGCGCAGTGACGCTCATCGTCAACGAGGTGCGCCCGCTGTAGGCATGTCGCAGCGCCACGATCTCGCGATTGTCCGTGTAGGTCTGCGCGGCGACGATGGCGGTCTCGTTCGCTTCGCTGCCCGAGTTGGTGAAATAGCTCATCTGCAGCCGACCGGGGGTGCGCTCGGCCAGTTGTTCGGCCAGCGTCACATGATTCTCATTCGGGTAGAGCGTCGAAGAGTGGATGAGCCTGCCCACCTGCTCACGCACCCGCTCCACGACGTGGGGATTGTTATGCCCGACGCTGGTGGTGAGGATGCCCCCAAAAAAGTCGAGGTAGCGCTTGCCCTCTGTGTCCCAAACGTAGAGGCCGTCGCCGTGGGAAAGGGGCAACGGGTCGGTGTAATAAAGAATGTGGTTGGGCCAGAGATAGGTGCGCTGTTTGTCGAGAATGGCTTGTGTGTCCATGAAGATACCCCTGAACTATGCGGTTTGGATTGTAACTGACGGAGTGTGCAGCTGCGGCTGGCGCCCATTCATCACCGCCACGATCTCCGCCATGATGGCGAGCGCGATCTCCTCGGGCCGGCGTGCGCCAATGTCGAGGCCAATGGGCGCGTGGATGCGCGCAAGCTGCGCGTCGTCCACGCCCAGTGCTTTGAGCGCGGCCAGGCGTCTGGCATGGGTCTTGCGTGCGCCGAGGGCGCCGATGTAGCGCGCCGGGCTGCGCAGCGCGGCCACCAACGCCGGGTTGTCGATCTTGGCGTCGTGCGTGAGCACGACGACGCACGCGGCGGCGTCGAGATTGGCGGCAGTCAGCACCTCCTGCGGCCAGCGTGCGATCAGCTCGTCCGCATGGCCGAAACGCGCTGGCGTGGCAAAGGCCGCGCGCGGGTCGATCACGATCGTGCGGAAACCCAGCGCTTTGGCAAAGGTGACCAGCGCCGTGGCAATGTGAACGGCGCCGACGATCCAGAGGCGCGGGGGCGGCGGCTGCACATCGATGAAAAGCTCCACTGCGTCGGCGTCGATCATCACCGCCAGGCGCGTCGGCTGCAACGTTGTGAAGCTCTCGGACGCGCGCGCCGTCACTGCTGCATCGAGGCGCGGGTCACCCAGCGTCCCAACGCCGGCGCCGTCAGGTCGAAGGTAAAGCGCCGCGCCGGGCGCCGCGCCGTTGAGCGTTGTCGCCAGCGCCGCCAGGCGCCCACCGCGCACAGCTTGCTCAAAGGCGTGGTAAGGCGAGGCATCAGGCGCAAGCGGCGTCACGAACACCTCGATCGTGCCGCCGCACGCCAGCCCCACACTCTGCGCCAATTCGTCGGCAATGCCGTAGGTGAGCAGTTTAGGCTGCCCGGCGGCAAGACAGGCCAGCGCTTCCTGCACGACGGCCCCTTCGACGCAACCGCCGCTCACCGAGCCAGCCATCTCGCCCGCCGACGAGACCGCCATCTTGGCGCCCAACGGCAGCGGCGCCGAACCGTAGATGCGCACAACGGTCGCCAGCGCCACGGTTTTGTCTTCGCTGCGCCAGCGGTCGATGATCGGTAATAGTTCACGCATGAAAATCTCCAGGCAAGCGATTGAGCGATCGGAGAGTAGAGATTGGAGATTCGGCGAGGCCGTCTTCGTTTCTTCCTGTCTCCTCTTCTCCCTGTCCCTTCACCGCGCCCTGCGCCCCCAGGCGTCCAGGGCGCGCAGGGCGGCGAGCGTCAACACGCCTTTCCATTCGCGTTCAGCTTTACCCCCTCGCCCCTCGCAACTCGCCCCTCCTACCGATTGCGGCCATATTTCTCGTGGCTGGAGACCCAGTCCGACGACGAGATGGCCGACGCCAGGGAGATTTCGCCCGCCAGCACGACGCCGGCGATGATCTCCGCCAGGCGGTTGACCTTGCCGCGCCCCCAACAGCCTAGCAACTCCAGGCACTCGCGCTGGGTCGCCAGCCCGGTGCCGCCGCCATAGGTCGCCACGATCAGCGAGGGGATGGTGATCGAGATGTACAGGTCATTCTCTGGCGTCATCTCCGTGTAGATGATGCCGGCGGAGGACTCGGCGACGTTGGCGACATCCTGGCCGGTGGCGATGAACATGGCGGTGATGCCGTTGGCAGAATGGGCGCCGTTGTTGTTGGCGCCGGAGAGGATAGCGCCGACGTTGGAAACATTGTTGTGGTAGAAGAGGCTCTCCGGCTCGACGCGCATGTGCTCGATCAACACACTGCGCTTGATCACCGCTTCGGCGACGACGCGCTTGCCGCGCGTGTGCATGATGTTGACCTGCGACGCCTTCTTGTCCGTCGCCAGGTTCGATTCCAGATAGAAGTGGCGAATGCCGGGGTAGGTGTCGAGAATCCACGAACAGGCGGCGAAGGTGGCGCGGCCCACCATGTTCTGCCCGGCGGCGTCGCCAGTGGAAAAATTGAACCGCAGATAGGCGAACTTGCTGGCAAGATAGGGGTCGATGTACTGAAGTTTGGCGACGCTAGAGGTTGCCTCCGCCTCCTCCGCGATCTTGGGCAGATTGGCCTGCACCCATTTGACGAAGTCGCGCGCGTCGGCGGCGCTGTCGAAGACGAAGACCGGGGCGCGCTGCATGGCGTCGCCGATCACGGTGCAGCGTACGCCGCCCGACAGGTTGAGCACCTTCATGCCACGGTTGTACGAGGCCACCAGCGTGCCCTCTGTCGTCGCCATCGGCACGATGAATTCGCCCTGCGCGTGCTCGCCGTGGATCGAGAGCGGCCCGGCAAAGCCCAACGGAATCTGCGCGACGCCGGTGAAATTCTCGATGTTGCCCTTGAGGATGTGCGGGTCAAATGAATAATGGCTGATGTGCTGCAACTTTGTCCCGGTGTACTGCTCGATGAATTGCTGGCGCGCCTTGATCGCCGCGTCACTGTAATCATCGGCGGCGTCGCGCGGAATGTGGACGCGCCGCTCTTCCTCTTTGGCGATCGAGCCATCGACCTTGAGGGTCAGCACGCCGAAGGGGGCGGCTTCGAATTTGACCTCGATCTTGTGCTTGCCCAGTTCGAGCGGAGGAATCTTGCAGACGATGTCGAGCGAGCGTCGCAACGGAAAATCGATCGGGGACGCAGCGAGCTGGTCAGGCGTCAGCACTGCGCCGTTATCGAGGACAATCGTGATGGCGTCGCGCGGGGCCACAGTGTCATCGAATTTGACATGATGGAGGCCAGAAATCGTGGCGTCGCTCAGGCGGTTCTTGAGCGAGAATTTGACGCCCTCCGGGGTGTTCTTGAGGCTGCCAAAGGTGTACAACTGCTTCAAAATCATGCTGGGAATGGGAAAGGCCATCGTCGGTTCCTCCGTGAATTGGCTGGGGCGGGTAGGTTGGCGAATTGCTGGGGCGGATTATACCATATTGGAACATGATGCAATGTCGGGGATAATGGGCAACATCGACATTCGTCTCAGCAGAAGGCGCCAGAGATGACAACTGAGAGTGCCCCGCCTATCTACACCATCGGTTACGGCGACCGTGATCTGGATCGCTTCATTGCCGTGCTGGAAGCCAATGCCATCGCCTACCTGTTGGATGTGCGTTCGGCGCCCTACTCGCGCTTCAAACCGGAGTTCTCCAAAGCGGCGCTTGCGAAGGCATTGGCCGATCACGGCATCCGCTACGTCTATGTCGGCGACAGCCTGGGCGGTCGCCCCGACGACCCGACCTGCTACGTTGATGGCCGCGTTGATTACGCAATCGTGCGCACTAAGGAATTTTTCCGGCGCGGCATTGCCCGCGTCGAGGCTGCACACCGCCAGCATTTGCGCGTCGCGCTGATGTGCAGTGAGGGCAGGCCCGAGGAGTGCCATCGCACCAGGCTGATCGGCGAGGCGCTGGTCGCACAGGGGACGCCGGTCGTCCATATCGACGAACATGACCAGCTCATCACGCACGACGCCGCGATCCAACGCCTGACTGACGGGCAGTTGAGTTTGTTTGGACAGGAGCGCTTTACCTCGCGCAAGCGCTACCTGGATGAGGAACAGGACGGTCTCGAGGGGGCGCCGACATGAATAAACTCGTCACCATCGGCGTCTACGGCTTCGACGAGCAGAGCTTCTTCGCAGCCTTGCAGCGCGCGGGCGTCGATACGCTCTGCGACATCCGCCGGCGGCGCGGGGTGCGGGGGAGCGAATACGCCTTTGCCAATCGCGCCCGGCTCGAGGCGCGGCTGGCGGCGTTGGGCATCCGCTACGTGCATCGCCTCGACCTGGCGCCGAGCCAGCAGCTGCGCCAGCGTCAATACAACGTCGACGCCGCCGCAGGCGTCAGCAAGCGCCAGCGCGAGACACTGTCACCGGCCTTTGTCGAAGGGTATCGCAACGAGTGCCTCACTGCGTTCGACAGCCATCGCTTTGCCGCCGATCTGGGCGAAGAGGCGCGCGTTGTCGCCTTGTTGTGCGTGGAGACGGCGCCGGCGGCGTGTCATCGCGGGCTGGTGGCGGCGCGGCTGGCCGCAGACCTGGGACTCAGCGTCGAGCATCTCTTGCCGGAAGGATGCATCTGAACCGACGCCGCGCCCACACGCAGCGGCGGCAATCCACATTTCCCAGCCCCCAATTGTACGAAACTTCATTTACAGCCCCGCCGCCTTGATGTACACTTTCGCCCATCGCAACAGAGACCGTCAATTGTGGACACCATGTTCCAGAGGAGTGCTTGTGAGCGACACACCGATTTTCTCCACCCCCGCCCAGGTCAAAGACGCGCTGAATGGTCAGCAATATATCGCCAGCGACGAGATCGCCACGACGGTCTTTCTGACTGCGCAACTGGGCAAACCCCTGCTTTGCGAAGGTCCGGCTGGCGTCGGCAAGACCGAACTTGCCAAGAGCATCGCCGGCGCCACCGGTCGCCAGCTCATCCGGCTGCAATGTTATGAAGGGCTGGACGAGACCAAAGCCCTCTACGAATGGGAATACGCCAAGCAGCTTCTCTACACACAACTGCTGCGCGACAAGCTGCAAGATACGCTCGCCGGCGCCAACACGCTGGCGCAGGCCGCCGACCGCCTTGCGCAAGAGGAGGATGTCTTCTTCTCGATGCGCTTTCTGCTGCAACGCCCACTGCTCAAGGCGATCCTCAATGACAGCCCCACGGTGCTGCTCATCGACGAGATCGACCGCGCCGACGCCGAGTTCGAAGCCTTCCTGCTCGAAGTGCTCAGCGACTTCCAGGTGACGGTGCCCGAGCTGGGCACGCTGGCTGCGGTGCATCGCCCGCTGGTGCTGCTGACGAGCAACAACACGCGCGAACTGAGCGAGGCGCTCAAACGCCGCTGCCTGTATCTTTTCATCGGTTACCCATCGGTGGAGCAGGAGATGGCGGTCGTCCACCTCAAGGTGCCGGAACTGGCGCCCAAGCTGGCGCAGCAGGCAGTCGAACTGGTGCATCGCCTGCGCAGCCTCGATCTGCGCAAATCGCCCAGCATCTCCGAGACGCTCGACTGGGCGAAGTCGTTGGTGGCGCTCAACGCCCGGCAGCTCGACCGCACCGTGCTGGAGAATACGCTCAGCGTCCTGCTCAAGCATGAAAGCGACCTGCAGAAGGTCAAGCGTCGGCTGGATGTCACAGAGAAGGGGCCGCGTCTGGAGGACGACGAGCGACCGTCACGGTGGAGGAATTAACCATGGACGAACGCATGATTCGCTTCATTGCTGCGCTGCGCGCCGGCGGTGTGCGCATCAGCCTGGCAGAGAGCGCGGACGCCTTCCAGGCGGTCGATACGCTGGGCGTGCAGGAGCGTGAGGCATTCCGGCTCAGCCTGCGCGCCACGCTGGTCAAGGACGCCGCCAGCCTGCCGACTTTCGACGAGCTCTTCCCGCTCTTTTTCGACAGCGCTGACCCGCAGCAGCCCAGGTTCGACGTCACGCAGGATATGTCGCCGGAAGAAGCGCAGATGCTGGCGCAGATGCTCAGGCAGTACAGCGAGCAACTGCGCCAGATGATGGAAAAGCTGCTGCGCGGCGATCAGCTCAGTCAGGAGGAGCTCGATCAACTGGCGCAGATGACCGGCCTCAACCGCGCGCAGGATATGCAATACCGTGACTGGTACGCGCAGCGCATGATGCGCGCGCTGCGCTTCAAGGAGGTGCAGGAAGCGCTGCGCGAGATCATGGAATTGCTGGCGAAAATGGGGATGAGCAAGCAACGTCTCGACCAGATGCAGCAGTTGATCCAGGCCAACCAGAAGGCGCTGCAGGAGCAGGTCAATCGCTTCGCCGGGCAGAAGATCGCCGAGAACATGAGTGAAGCCGAGCCGGACAACGCCAATATCGATGAACTGATGGATCGCCCCTTCCGCGCCCTCTCGGACCGCGAGATGGACATCCTGCGCAAAGAGGTGCGTCGCCTTGCCAACCGCCTGCGCAGCCGCATCGCCCTGCGCCAGAAGCGCGCCAAAAGCGGCCAGCTCGACGCCAAAGCCACGCTGCGCGCCAACCTCAAACATGCGGGCGTGCCCATCGAGATCAAGCATCGCGACCACCGGCTCAAGCCCAAGCTCGTCGTCATCTGCGACATCAGCACCTCCATGCGTTACTGCTCGGAGCTGATGCTCAGCCTGGTCTACGCACTGCAAGACCTGGTGACAAAGACGCACGCCTTCGCCTTCATCGACCATCTGGAGTTCATCTCGCCCGATTTTGCCGGCAAGGAGCCGAACGCCGCCATCGCCGCCGTGCTCGAACGGATGCCGCCCGGCTACTACAGCACCGACCTGGGCTATGCGCTGCAACAATTCACCCGCCAATATCTGGACACCGTCGACCAGCGCACGACCTTCATCCTGGTGGGCGATGGTCGCAACAACTACAACGACCCGGCGCTCGATGCCTTTCAGCAGTTAGCGCGGCGTGCGCGGCGCATGATCTGGATCAACCCGGAGCCGCCGATGTTGTGGGGCAGCGGCGACAGCGACATGTTGCAATACGCGCCGCTGTGCAATCACGTCGTCATGGCGGCCACATTGGGAGAATTGACCGAGGCCGTGGATCAGTTGCTGTCGCAGCCATAGCGCGAGCGCGCAGAGTGCAATACAAGGTGGTGGGCTTCATCGCAGGAAGAAATCTCGTTGAGGCGCGCCGCAGAAGTGGCCGGCCTTTCCCGCGAGGAGTTCAAGAGCCTGCTCGCCGCCCGCGGCTTCGAGCGCTGTCTCTACACGCCAGTCCCTGCCGACGTGGACGCCGATGTTGCGCTGCTCCTTGTTCAGCCACCCACGCGCTTCCCCTTGCGCAGCGCTCTCTTTTCCTCATAACCCCACCCGTCTCTGCCCGAACCAGGCAGGGGCTAATTTTCCCACAAAGATCGATCAGCCCGGCTGGAGGTTGCTTTGCCCGCGCTGCGCCACGGCAATAGCAGCCAGGCTGAATGTATCCATTTGTCAATCGACCTCACTTCCAGGAAATGGTTCTGTTGATAGCAAATACTCACAGTCTAAGTTGGCCTTTCTCTGACTGTGCGCATTTCACCGGCAGCGTACAGAGATGAGCAGCGGGTTGCCCATGATTTATCCAGTAACCCGCTGCGCCATCTCCGAAAGCAACTCAATTTCCCTTGCGTACATGAAATCCTCGAAGTTGTCGGCGCTCAGTGCATCCAATGCAAGGGTGTCAATGAAATGGCTGCGCATGATTTCGCCCAGACGCTCCTCCGGTATCAGCTTCGCAATATATTCGCTTGGGCTGCTCCGGGAAATCTTGCGGTTGGTCTGGGCAGAGATGAGGGTTCGATTCAAGACGCAGTTGATATCGGTCGAAGCAATCGGCTGACCCTGATCTTTGAGCCGACTCAGATACGCCCTCGGAAAGATGTGATGGTCTTCGAGCGTGTGAAACTCAATCGAATCGTCAGACTGGAAGTCTTTCGCGCCACGGAGGGCAACCAGACACATGACGCCACGGTATACCGAATTGACCCGACTGACAGACCGCAACGAGAAAGCTTTGTTCTCAACGATATTGACCCGTGCGTCGGCAATGGCTTCTGGCTCAAAAGATGGGTCTTTGGCAGCACGCAAGAAGTCCTGATAGTCTCGATAGATTGTACTTTCCACTGAACCTGCATAACGTTCACGGAAGACGCTCGCCCAGTACCACCGCCGCATGATTTTGTATGCCTGATGAGTAAAACCTTGATGGTCGATTGCATGGAGCATTGCCGCCAACGGCGAGACCATCGTGGAATAAGGCGCCCACTTGCTGTCGAACACGCCGAAACCGTCACTATTCGTCGAGGTGATTCGCTCCAGCGCCTTTTCCATGTAATTGACCGCCATGCGCCAGTCGGCTTCATAGTTGGTCGGAGTGAAGTTAATTAGCGATGAACTCTTGGCATCCATGCCGCGGATTAAAGCAATGGTGCGCAGCGTGTACACGCCATACTCATCAGGTTTGCCATCGGAAAATTGGTTGAGCAATGGGTGCGATTCAACCGCTTCCTCCCACAGCGCGTGCTGATCGATTTTGTCTTTGTACAGGCGTGCGGTAAGCAAGTCGTACACGGACAAGCGAACGCCCGTGCTGTTCATCTTCTCAAAGATGGCGCAAAGTTCGGCGATGCGTCGATTGTCATTGAGCGGCACTTTGGGAATTGCCAGCGTTGGCACAAGGAAACTGCGGATGCCGTCGATCGCTTCAGCCCATTTGGGCTTATGTTCCGGGAAGTATTCATTGAAATATCGGTCTCGGTCCTGGTTAGCCAACCATTGTTCATATTGGAGTATCCATTTATCCCAAGTCTCCAATACCGTGAATGGGATCACCAGCTTGTCAAACTGGTGCTGTTGATCCAAATACTGACCGGAATAGTCAGCACGTTCACTGAAGATTGCCTGCTCCAGATTCCCCGCAGTGACTTGCTTCAAGTCCAGAAAGAAACGATAGGGGTACTTCGTCCAGCGCAGCGGGATCGATGGTGCAGCGAAAACGTAGTGCAGGGAAGTCAACCTTTGCTGACCATCCAACACCATCAGGTCAGGTTTTATCTGTTCTTCGTGAATCTGAACGCCCTCCAGCGCACGGTATGCAAAAGGAACATTGTCGTGCTCTGTCTCCAGCAAGAGGAAAGAGCCGATGAAATGCCCCCGCAAAATGGAAGTAAGCAAATCCGTGATGTCTTCGCGCCCCCAAACGAAGTTGCGTTGGAATTGGGGCAAGACGATCTTTCCTTTACGTCCAAGATCGACCAGGTCGAGTAACTTCTGATTGTCTGGGGTGGTTTTCACTTTCGATTCTCCAGGTTCTATTGTGCTGAGCTATCTGCTCTATGTGCGCAAATCATCCAAAAACTCCGACGCCGGGCGCACGCTCGTCACCAGCAGGTGATCGCGCGCCCGCGTACAGGCGACGTAGAGCAGGTGGCGCTCGGTGTTGTAGACTTCCTCTAACTCGCTCTCGTCCCCGGCAGTCTCGATGCGTTCCTGCAAGGGAATCACCTCGTCGTCGCACGCCATGACCGCCACGGCGCGGAACTCCAGCCCTTTCGCCAGATGCATCGTGCTGATCGACACGTGGCCGCTCGTCGTCTCCACGTGGTCATCCAGCACCTTGTAGGGCAGGCCAGCGGCGGCCACAGCAGCCTGGGCGCGCGGCAGTTGCGCGGCGGTGCGCACGAAGACGCCGGTCTCATGGGGCGCAATGCCCTCAGCCATGCGCGCAACCAGCCACCCGCTGACGGCTGCGCTTTCCGCCGCCTCCGTTTCCAGCGTCTGGATCGTCGGCTCCGGCCCATTGAACGCTGAGACCGTGCCGCGGCGGTCCTCGCGGTTGCCGTCCACATCACCGACTTCCGGCCCAAGCAGCCGGTCGGCCTGCGCCCTGATCTGGTGCGACGTGCGATAGTTGACGCGCAGGGTGCGTGAGCGGCCGCGCACATCGACGCCCAGCGCCTTCCAGGAGAAGGGCTGCTGGAAGATGCGCTGTCCCAGGTCACCCGTAAAGAACAGGCTGTTGGCTTTGCCGTTGCTCAGCGCAGCCAGGAAGCGCAACTGCGCCACGCTCAAATCCTGCGCCTCATCCACTACAATGGCGTCGAAGGGGGATCGCCCCGTGACGGCGAAATGGGCGGCCAGGCGACTGAACAGACCGGCAGGTGTCATCAGTCCTTGCACCTGCAACGTCGCCCACGTCTTGGCAAAGACCGCCCAGAGCGCCGCACGCTGTTTGTCTGATAGGCGGGTTCTGCGTCCCAGGCGTGTGACCGCGCGATAGGCTTCCCACTCTTGCAATTGCCACGCATCGACCACGTTCTCCCATTCAGCCAGCACGAAGGGGAGCGGGAAGGGCTGCCCTGCCGCCTGCGCCACCGTCTGTGTTGCCGTCTGCACGATCTGCCGCACCTCCGCTGCGGTCGCCAGGCGTGGCCGCCCAAAGTTCGCTTCGTAGAGACGGCTGGCGATGGCGTCTAACGAGTGCACCTCGATCCGTTCCGCCAGACGCGGCTCGCCGCTGAGCAAGATTCTCAGCTTCTGGCGCAGCGCGTTGGCGAGCGTGTCGGAGAAGGTCGTCAGCAGCACGCGCGCGTCCGGCTGTGTGCGCGCCAGGTAGACCGCACGATGCAGGGCGACGATGGTCTTACCCGTGCCCGCTGAACCGGAGACGCGCGCCGGGCCGTTGTAGTCGCGCTCCACCGCCTCGCGCTGCACTGGATGTAAGAAGACCGTCCATTTCTCCCACGGATAATCCAGGGCGGCGGCCAGTTCTTCGACGTTGCGCATCATGCGGAAGCGGCGCTGTGCGTCGGGGTGCGCGAAGGGGTCGGTGGCGTCGTCCCCTATCCTTGGCAGGGGCGGCGTGACGCCGGTGGCGAGTTGCAGCAGCGCCTCCGCCGCTTCTGCGGGCAGGTGATCGGCCAAATCGAGCAGCCCTTCTTCGGAAACGCGGCGCACCTCGTCCACCCATTCAGCGGGGACGCCGTAGCGCAGCAGCGTCTCTGGTGGGGTGGCGGCGAAGATCGGCAGCGCAGGGCGCACCTCCTCGACGTAGCGCGGGATGACGATCTCCTCCACCCGCTCGCGCACCTCCACGATCTGCGCCGCGCCGGTCTGTGCATGCACCTCCAGCTTGCGCCGCGCTGCCCAGTCGTAGGCGGCGTCGTGGTGATCGACGTAGCAGAGCAGCAGGCTGCCCGGCTGTCGATGGACGATCAGACGGATGTCGGAACTGACGCGCACCGACCAGAAGTTCTTGTCCCTGACCTTGTCCAGCTTGTGAAAGCTCATGCCGGGGTTAGCCGGATTGAGTTGCAGGTCGAAGGCGGTGGTCTTGACCGCCTTCTGCTCGTCGCCGTTCAGCCGGGACAGGCTATCGATAAAGGTGTCGGCGATGCGAAAGTCCATAAAGTCATGCGCCCCTCCGGGGCGAATTGTCGCGTCCCCTCGGGACGCATGAGTTTAGCCGGTGGTTCGTGTCACCATCCAAATTCATGCGCCCCGAGGGGGCGGGTTGTCGTGTGCGTTCGTGCGTCTAAATTCATGCGCCCCGATGGGGCGGGTTGTTGTGGGCGTGTCACCATCCAAATTCATGCGCCCCGATGGGGCGGGTTGTTGTGGGCGTGTCACCATCCAAATTCATGCGCCCCGATGGGGCGGGTTG
>Ga0272446_1002319_pt1 | contig 26149 bp, 22 predicted proteins | sample YNPCB0061_FD_194587 | JGI IMG/M metagenome (GOLD analysis project Ga0272446, IMG submission 194587) | Hot spring microbial mat communities from Yellowstone National Park, WY, United States - YNP-CB-006-1 | ecosystem: Environmental > Aquatic > Thermal springs > Hot (42-90C) > Sediment | place...
TGCGTTGCACTCGGGCGAAAGCTCGAGTGAGGATTGAAACGTCTACCACCGGTATTTGGGCAGCGGGTACTGGCTGTTGCACTCGGGCGAAAGCTCGAGTGAGGATTGAAACTTATCGCTCCTCTTCGTCTTTCTGCTTCTCCACCACGTTGCACTCGGGCGAAAGCTCGAGTGAGGATTGAAACCCCATAGCCCGCCTTTATGCGGGCCTCTGAGCTAAGCGTTGCACTCGGGCGAAAGCTCGAGTGAGGATTGAAACACCTTGCGCGGCACCAAGATCGCCATCCGGGTGAGTTGCACTCGGGCGAAAGCTCGAGTGAGGATTGAAACTTGCGTACTTTTACCGCTACAAACCTATCTTGCGTTGCACTCGGGCGAAAGCTCGAGTGAGGATTGAAACGTCTACCACCGGTATTTGGGCAGCGGGTACTGGCTGTTGCACTCGGGCGAAAGCTCGAGTGAGGATTGAAACATAGATATGGGGGTAGGGGTAGCCCTACCCCCACAGTTGCACTCGGGCGAAAGCTCGAGTGAGGATTGAAACAAGCTCGTAATAACAATCTTCACAGTAAGGGCCGTTGCACTCGGGCGAAAGCTCGAGTGAGGATTGAAACAAAGAGCCCGATGTCCTGACCAGTGCACCAGGGAGCGTTGCACTCGGGCGAAAGCTCGAGTGAGGATTGAAACCCAGGCTGATCAGCGGCTCAGCCTGGCGAAGCCGCGTTGCACTCGGGCGAAAGCTCGAGTGAGGATTGAAACGCAAAAGCGTCTACCCTGTGCAAGTTCCAGATGAAGTTGCACTCGGGCGAAAGCTCGAGTGAGGATTTAAACCCCACTCCGGAGGCGCCCGGCCTGAAAGCGTTACACTCAGGTGAGGGCTCGAGTGAGGATTGAAAAACCATGGCAGAACGAAAACCCATCAACGCCCAAAACTACCACCGTTTGGTGGTAAAGGTGGGCAGCGCTGTGCTAAGCGGTGCAAAAGGACGTCAACAGCAGCTCGAGATAGCCGCACAAATAGCTACGCTTCGGGCAGAAGGCCGCGAAGTGGTGCTGGTTTCCTCTGGGGCTGTGGCTACCGGCCTGAGTAAGCTGGGTTTCAAGGAGCGTCCAAAAACCATGCCCGGCAAACAGGCCCTGGCCGCGGTAGGCCAACCCACGCTAATGTATTTGTGGGAGCAGGCGTTTAGCTGGTACGACCTGAAGGTGGCCCAGGTTTTGCTCACCGCGGAAGACCTGGGCCACCGCCAGCGCTATCTAAACGCCCGGCAAACGCTCGAAACGCTCCTGGAGTGGGGCATTGTCCCCATCATCAACGAGAACGACACGGTGATGGTGGAGGAGATCAAGTTTGGCGACAACGACCAGCTCTCGGCCTTAATTGCTTCGCTGGTGGGGGCCGATCTGCTCATTTTGCTCTCCGACATCGAGGCCCTCTTTGAGGCCGACCCCCGCACCCACCCCCAGGCCAGGCCCATTCCCTTTGTGGAGCGGGTGGATGCTGCGGTGCTGCGCATGGCGGGCGACAGCCCAGGCCGGGTGGGCACCGGCGGGATGAAAAGCAAGCTGCTGGCAGCCGAAAAAGCCCAGGCCGCCGGAATTCCCACTCTGCTGCTGCCTGGCCATAGGCCCCAAAGCATCAGCCAGGCCCTGCGCGGTGAGCCAATCGGCACGCTATTTGCCGGGGGCAGTCGGCGCTACAGCGGTCGCAAGCTCTGGCTGTACCAGCTCCCCAAACCCCAGGGGGAGGTGGTGGTGGATGCCGGGGCAGCCCAGGCTTTGCGCCAGGGCGGGGCCTCCCTTTTGCCGGCAGGTATAAAGGAGGTGCGTGGGCAGTTCGGCGTGGGCGAGGCGGTCAGGTGCCTGGATACCGAGGGCAGCCTAATTGGGATAGGTCTGGTGAACTACAGCGCCTCGGAACTATCACGCATCAAGGGCCGCAAGACCCGCGAGATCGAGGCCCTTTTGGGTTACAAGAATACCGACGAGGCCATTCACCGCGACTACTTTGCCCTGGCCTCGGAACTGGAGTGATATTTTGGTGTCATGACCGCCACCCCCCCACTCCAGACCTACGCCCTGGCCGCTAGGGACGCTGCAAGGGCTTTGTCGGCAGCCCCGCCCAAAGCCAAGAACACCGCGCTGCTGGCCATGGCGGCGAAGCTCGAGGCGCAAAAAGAGGCCCTCTACGCTGCCAACCAGCAGGATCTGGAGGCTGCCCAGGCCAGCGGCCTCTCGGCGGCCAAACTCGACCGCCTGCGCCTGAACGAAAAAGTGCTGCACGACCTTTTGGCGGGGTTGCGGCAGGTGGCCGAGATGCCCGACCCCATCGGCGAGATTGAAGGCTTAGAGATTCGCCCCAACGGCCTGCAGGTGGGGCGGATGCGGGTTCCGCTGGGGGTCATCGGCTTCATCTACGAGTCGCGCCCTAACGCTACCGTGGAGGCCAGCGCCCTCTGCCTCAAGGCCGGAAACGCCATCCTGCTGCGGGGGGGCAAGGAGGCCTGGCACTCCAACAACGCCCTGGTGGGGCTTTTACAGGAAGCCCTGCTCGAGGTCGGCCTGCCCAAAGAGGCCATCCAGCTCGTCCCCACCACCGACCGCAGCGCCATCCTGGAGATGTGTCGTCTGGGGGGCCTCCTGGATCTGATCATCCCCAGGGGTGGTAGGGAGCTAATCGAACTGGTGCAGCGCGAGGCCCGCATGCCGGTGCTGGCCCACGCCGAAGGGGTCAACCACCTCTTTGTGGACCAAAGCGCCGACCTGGAGATGGCGCTACAGATTGCCCTGAACGGCAAAGCCCAGCGCCCCAGCACCTGCAACAGCCTGGAGAAGGTGCTGGTACACCAGGCCATCGCCCCGGTGTTTTTGCCCCGGCTGGCCCAAGTTATGCAGGCCGCCGGGGTGGAGCTGCGCGGCGACGAGCGCACCTGTGCCCTCATCCCCGCCAAGCCGGCCAGCCCTGAAGACTGGGCGATGGAGTACCTGGACTTGATTCTGACCGTGAAGGTGGTGGACTCGCTCGAGGAAGCCCTGAAGCACATCGCCCGCTATGGCTCGCGGCACACCGAGACCATCTGCACCCAGCACCATGCCCACGCTATGCGTTTCCTGCGCGAGGTGGATGCCTCGCTGGTGCTGGTGAACGCCTCGCCCCGCTTCAACGACGGCTTCCAATTGGGCCTGGGGGCCGAGATCGGCATCTCCACCAGCAAGCTGCACGCCTATGGCCCCATGGGAGTGAAGGAGCTCACCACCACCAAGTTCGTGGCCCTGGGCCAGGGGCAGGTGCGCGAGTAAAGATTGCAGCGCCAGGGTCTACATTTCGCATTACCCTGCCATCCAGCTCTACCCCCACACCCATGCAGTCCATCATCGCGCAGGTCTACCAGCTATATACGCGCGCCCACATCCCCTTTTTCTCGGCGGCCCTGGCCTACTATGCCCTGTTTAGCCTGATGCCTTTGCTGATTCTGCTGGCCGGCATCTTCGGTCTGGTGCTCTCGGGCAGCGAAGACCTGCGAACCGCGGTGCTGGTGCGGCTCATCGAGCTAGTGGTGCTGCTCTTCCCCACCCAGCCCGACCTGGCCCAGACGCTGGTGAACTTTTTGACTCGAGGGGCCTTCCCCCTTACGCTGGCCAGCCTGCTGGTGTTGCTGTGGGCCAGCAGCAACTTCTTTGCTGCGCTGGCCTATGCCCTGGGCATCATCTTCGGCGGGGCCTCGCCTCCCCCCCATCCAACGGCTAAGCCCCAGGCCGCACCTTTAGCCGAATCAGACCCTCTGCGGCGACGGTTTCAGCGGGGCCTGGCCCTGCTGACTGTCCTGCGTGGGCGCATTGCAGGCCTGCTGGCCCCTTTGCTCTTGGGGCTGGCCCTGATTCTCTTGGCCCTGTTGGGGCTGGCCATGGGCTTTCTGTTACGCTACCTCCCCGCCGAGCTGAGCTTTTTGCGGGGCGGGGTGGAGGTGGTCGTTCCGGTGCTGGGGGCGATACTGCTTTTTTTCCTGACCTACATGCTGCTTCCCGTGCCCACCCCGCGGGTTCTGGCCGCCTTTGCCGCCGCTATACTAGCCGCTTTGGCCTGGGAGGGCGTCCGGCTGGGCCTGCCCCTGCTGCTGCCCCGCACCCAGTACGAGCTCATCTATGGCCCCATCGCGGGCTTTTTGCTGGCCCTGGCTGGGTTTTACCTGACCATGTGGATTTTGTTGGTGGGGGCCGTATTGGCAAAAATTTTGACGGATCGCTCGAGCGACACCATTTAGCACGGTTTTCCGCATGATGGACAACCCGCCTCGGAAAAGCACCCCGGGCCCGTTTTTTTCAGCAATGGCCGGGTGTGGCGGTATGCTAGAACCATGAACCACCCGGTACCCACCCCGCACCCCACCACCCAGGCGCCCAGCGTGATCCGGCTGGCGGGGGTCGCGGTGGAGTTCGAGGGACGGGAAGTGCTCTCTGGCGTGGACCTCGAGGTGCACAAAGGTGAGTTTGTGGCCATCATTGGCCCCTCGGGTGGCGGCAAGAGCACCCTCCTGCGCCTGATTGCAGGGCTGCTCAAGGCCCGGCAGGGCACGGTGGAAGTGGTGGGGCGGCCCGCCATGGTCTTCCAGGACTACCGCCTGCTGCCCTGGCGCACCGTAGAGCAGAACATCCGGCTGCCCATCGAGCTCACCGGCCGGGGCCGCATCGAGACCCACCTGGGCATGAAGCCCTATTTGAAGCTTTATCCGCACCAGCTATCGGGGGGCATGAAGGCCAGGGTCGCCATTGCCCGAGCGCTCGCCCAGGACGCCGAGGTGCTGTTGATGGACGAGCCCTTTGCGGCCCTGGACGCGCTGGTGCGGGAGCGTTTCAACCTCGAGCTCAAGCAACTGCACGAGCGCACCGGCAAAACCATCGTGTTCGTAACCCACAGCATCCGCGAGGCGGTGTATCTGGCCGACCGGGTGGTGGTGCTCTCCGGCGGCAAAATTGAGGCCATCCTGCAAACCAAGGGGGAAGGGCGCATCACCGCATTTACCGATGGGCTCGAGGCCGAGCTGCGCGAACGGCTGGGCGTGGCCGACTCTACCTTCGTCGAGCCCTCACCCAAGCCCCTGCGCCCACCCTGGGAAATCCTGGGCACGCTTCTGCTGCTGGCCCTGTTTTTCTTAGGCTGGGGACTAATGGCAACTCGAGTTCCGGTGTTTGTACCCTCGCCCCTGGAAGTCTGGCAGGCCATCGGGAAGAATAGCGCGCTGCTCTTCCACAACGCCCTGACCACCCTCCAGACCGCTGGGCTGGGCATCCTGACCTCGCTGGTCATTGGACTACCCATAGGCTACGCGATGGGCCAGAGACGCTCGCTCGAGCGGCTTTTGTCGCCCTTTATTGTGGCCTTGCAGGCAGTCCCCACCATAATTGTGGCCCCGCTGCTCATCATCTGGTTCGGCTATGGGCTGGTCTCCAAGGTAACCATCGCCACCCTCATCTCCATCTTTCCGGTGCTGGTCTCGACCATGGTGGGGGTGCGGGAGGTAGACCGCACCTACCGCGAGGTCTTCCAGACCATTGGCGCCTCGGCCTGGGGGGTGTTTAGCAAGCTCGAGTTCCCCGGCGCCCTGCCGGTCATCCTGGGCGGCCTGCGCCTGACGGTCTCGCTGGCTTTGATTGGGGCGGTGGTGGCCGAGTTTGTGCTGGGCGGCGGGGGGTTGGGGCACCTGGCCCAGACCGAGCAGCGCAACTTCAACTACGCCAACTCCTTCGCTGCGGTGGCAGTAACCGTTCTTCTGGGCATCTCCTTGTACGGGCTGGTAGCCCTGCTGGAAAGCTACGTGCTGCGCTACCGCAGGCGATAACCGTATTTCTTTTCATTGACAGTGATAAAACATGTCTTCGATTTGTTCTTTTTCTGGAGCCCCCGCCTGAAGCGCGGGTAGCAACAGCCTGAAAAACGATGGTGCTCCAACAATCCCTAGCGGAACGATTCAGGTGGGGTTCATATCAGGGAGAGGCCTGGGCCTTTGCTGGTAGCTCCGCCTGACCCAGTCGCATAAGGCGGGGTCAGGTCAATCCAAGGACTTTGTGGTCTCCTCCGGCCTTCTATCTATAACGCTGCAACAGGTTGTAGGCGAACTCCTGCATCAGCTCGGGACGCGCCTCTTCCAGCTGCCACAAAAGGCGCAGCAGTTCGTCGTCGGACAGCTCGAGCAAGGGCTCGAGGTCTAGCAGCCTCGTTTTGGGTAGCTTTTTCCGGGCAAAAATTTCGGGGGCCTCCAGGGCCGCCAGGGCTACCGCCACCACGTGCTTGCACACCGGCCCCCAGGCATAGGGGCAGGTACAGTCCCACTCGCCTTTGCTGAGGTTAATCTCCACCCGGTACGGGAAAGGGGCGCTCCCCTGCACCCGCGCTTGCAAGCGGCCCCGGCTGCGGCTGGCCTCGAGCACCGCCCCACGCAAAAAGAGGGCCCGGCCCCGCTCCAGCACCCCTGGGTCGGCCAGATCCAGCAAGCTTTGCAGTTCCAGTTGCACCTGCTTATCAAAATCCAGCCCGCTTCACTTTGCAAGTCCTGGGTTTGTGACTAAACTAACTTTGGGCCACAAGGCCCAATTCCTTCAGGGCGGGGTGCAATTCCCCACCGGCGGTGATGGCGGCCTGGCCGCCCGAGCCCGCGAAGCCTGGAAATCTGCCGCACATCCAGGCCCGATTGCGTGAAAATCGCAAGCCGACGGTTATAGTCCGGATGGGAGAAGGAGTGAAGCCTGGGTGCCCTGTGCCTGGGCGTAGCAGGATGTGTAATACCTCGTAAACCCTCTTCACAACCGTTGGGCATTACCAGACTCGGGTCGGATGCAGTTCGTGCCTGTTTCGGCCCTTTGGGATAGCACGGTGTGTTGAGGTGAGTGATGCGAAAACTTGTAGTGGTGCTGGCCGTGTTGCTGTCGCTGGGCCTGGCCCAGACGCAAAAGGTGCGGGTAGGGCTGGGTTACCTGCCCGACGTGCAGTTTGCCCCCTTTTATGCCGGGGTGGTCGAGGGTATATACGCAAGGCGCGGACTGGACGTAGAGTTTCAACACGGCTTCTCCTCGGAGCTGTACCCCTTGCTGGTTCAGGGAAGGCTCGATTTTGTGGTAGCCGACGCCGAAGACGTGATGGCCCTGCGCGCCCAGGGAACCCCGCTCAAGTACGTGCTGGCCCTCTACCAGAGCGTGCCCAACGCCCTCTTCTCGCGGGCCGAGAAAAACATCACCTCGGTGCGCGACCTCAAGGGCAAGACCATCGGGATACCGGGGCTTTTTGGCACCTCGTACACCTCGTTGCAGGCCATGCTGCGGGCGGCTGGCTTGCGCGAGTCGGACGTGAGAATCGAACAGATTGGCTTTACCCAGGCCGAGGCCATCGTGAGCGGGCGGGTAGATGTGGCTATGGGCTTTATCAACAACGAGCCCATCGTGCTCGAGGCCCGTGGTATCAAGCTCAATGTGATTCCCGCCGGCCCCTACAACCGTTCGCCGGGGGTGGGAGTCATCTCCACCGATCGGGTGCTGGAAAACGCCGAGCTGGCCCGCCGTTTTGTGCAGGCCACCCAGGAAGCCATGGCCCTGACCCTGCGGGAGCCGCGCAAGGCTTTTGAGGCCTCCAAAAAGTACGTGCAAAGCCTGGGCGAAGACCGTTTCCGGGTGCTCGAGGTCTCGCTCAGGCTCTACCAGTTGCCCTACACCCGCCAAAACGGGCTGGGCTTCTCCAACCCCCAGGGCTGGCAGAGCGGGCTGACCCTGCTCAAACAGACCGGACGGGTCAAAACCGACCTGCCCTTTACAGCCTTCTTCACCAACGAGTTTTTGCAGCGTGGCCTACAGGCCAGTACCAGCGCGGCAAAATAAAGGCGTCCCCCGCGCCAGTTCCCGGCCCTCTTGACCCCCGCCCTGTGCGGGGGTTTTTCAACATGGCTGCCTCCCGCCTAGCAGGAACCGGGCGCCCGGCTACCGCGCTGTTGGGAAAGGCCGGCATTGGCGTAGCCCAGGGCTGGCAAGAAAAGCTGCGCTATAGCAAAAAATCGGCCTCGAGGCCCGCTCTGCGTGCTAGTATGGTTGTATGTTTGGGCTGGTGCCGCTAGCGCTGCCTTAGGGGAGGCCCGTGTTTGGCCAACTCCCCCTTCTATCTTGAAGGGGGTTTTTTACCAGCGCGCACCGTGCCCTCAGCAAAAGCCCGCATTTCCTTTTCGGGCTTTGTGGCAATAAAATGTCCCGTTGAGAACTGGAGCAACGAAGATGCTGACAACCGACAAATACAACCCCCACGAGCTCGAGCCCAAATGGCAAAAATACTGGGATGAAATCGGGCTGTTAAAGGCCACTGAAGGCAGGGGAAGCAAAAAAGCCTACATCCTGGTGATGTTCCCCTACCCTTCCGGCGACCTGCACATGGGCCACCTCAAGAACTACACCATGGGCGATGCGCTGGCCCGTTTCCGGGTACAACAGGGCTATAGCGTGCTGCATCCGTTTGGTTGGGACGCCTTTGGGCTGCCCGCCGAAAACGCCGCCCTGAAGTTTGGCGTAAGCCCGGCCGACTGGACCTTTGGCAACATTCAGCAGTCCAAGGAATCCCTGGCTCTGATGGGCATCCGCTACGACTGGAGCCGCGAGGTAACCACCTGCCTGCCCGATTACTACAAGTGGAACCAGTGGATTTTCCTCAAAATGTACGAGCGCGGCCTGGTCTACCGCAAAAAGAGCCTGGTCAACTGGGACCCCGTCGAGCAAAGCGTGCTGGCCAACGAGCAGGTGATTGATGGGCGTGGCTGGCGCTCGGGGGCGCTGGTGGAGAAGCGGGAGCTCGAGCAGTGGTACCTCAAAATCACCGACTACGCCGAGCGGCTTTTGAACGACCTGGACAAGCTCTCGCGCTGGCCCGAAAAGGTCAAGGCCATGCAGCGGGCCTGGATTGGCAAAAGTGTCGGCGCCGAGTTCGATTTCCAAGTAAAGGGTCATGATGCAAAGATTCGGGTCTTCTCCACCCGCCCCGATACCATTTTTGGCGCAACCTTCATGGTGCTGGCCCCCGAACACGAGCTGGTGGCCCAGATCACCACACCCGAGCAGAAAGCCGCCGTGGAAGCCTACGTGGCCGCTACCCGCATGAAGAGCGAGGTCGAGCGGCAGATGGAAGATCGCGAGAAAACCGGGGTCTGGACAGGCGCCTACGCCATCAACCCCGCCAATGGCAAGGAAATCCCCATCTGGATTGCCGACTATGTGCTGGCTGGCTACGGCACCGGGGCCATTATGGCTGTACCGGGCCAGGACGAGCGCGACTGGGAGTTCGCCGAGAAGTTCGGTCTGGAAATCATCCGCACCGTCGAACCACCCCAGGGGTGGCAGGGCAAGGCCTATACCGAAGACGGCCCGGCCATCCACTCCGACTTCCTGAACGGGCTTTATGTGGAAGAGGCCAAGCAAAAAATCATTGCCTGGATGGAAGAAAAAGGCATCGGCCAGGGTAAGGTCAACTACCGCCTGCGCGACTGGCTCATTAGCCGCCAGCGCTACTGGGGCACCCCCATCCCCATGATCCACTGCGATAGCTGTGGCATCGTGCCGGTGCCCTACGAGCAGTTGCCGGTTGAGCTGCCCACCCTGCGCGATGTGGAAGATATTCGCCCCAAGGGCAAAAGCCCCCTGGCCGCGCACCCCGAGTTTTACGAGTGCGAGTGTCCCAAGTGTGGTGGTAAGGCCCGGCGCGACACCGATACCATGGACACTTTTATTGATTCGTCGTGGTACTTCCTGCGCTATACCGATGCCCAAAACCCCAACCTGCCCTTCGACCCCCAAAAGGCCAACTACTGGATGCCGGTAGACCAGTACATCGGCGGTATTGAGCACGCTATTCTGCACTTGCTGTACTCCCGCTTTTTTACCAAGTTTTTGCACGACCTGGGCATGGTAGAAGCCGCTGAGCCCTTCGAGGGCCTCTTTACCCAGGGCATGGTGATGGGCTGGACCAACGTGGGTGAGGTGGAAATACGCGAGGGGCGCATCTACTTCAAAGATGACGCCCGCCGCAGCAAGCTCGAGCTCGAGCAAGGCCTAACCCTCGAGGAGGCCCAGAAAAGCGGGGCCGAGCTGCGCCAGGAAGAGGGCAAAACCTACTTCTGGAAGCCCGCTGTGATGAGCAAGAGCCTGGGCAACGGGGTGATGGTGGGGCCGTTTGTAAAAGAACAGGGGGCCGACATTGCCCGCATTACCATTCTGTTCGCCGCCCCGCCCGAAAACGAGATGATCTGGACCGAAGAGGGTGTGCAGGGGGCCTGGCGCTACCTGAACCGGGTTTACCGCCTGGTTGCCGAGCACCTGGCCGAGCTGAAGACCCAGGCCGACCTGCAAGAGCCTGCCGGGCTGGAAGGCCCACACAAGGCCCTTTACCAAAAGCTGCACCAGACCATCAAGAAGGTAACTGAAGACCTCGAGGCCCTGCGCTTCAACACCGCCATTGCCGCCCTGATGGAGCTCTTGAACGCCCTGGGCGACTACCGCAAGGAGCACGGCGTTACCCCGGTCTTCCGTGAAGCAGTGCTGCGCTACATCCAGATGCTGGCCCCCTTCGCCCCCCACCTGGCCGAAGAGCTGTGGCACGAGTTTTACACCCACTCGGTCTTCAGCGCCCCCTGGCCTACCCTGGACCAAGCCGCCCTGGTGGCCGACAGCTTCGAGCTGGTGGTGCAGGTAAGCGGCAAAGTACGTGGCAAAGCCACTGTAAGTATACAAATTAGTGAAGAGGAAATTAGGCGACTGGCGCGAGAACTTCCCAACGTACAGCAGCACATCGCGGGTAAGGAGGTGCTGAAGGAAATCTACGTGCCGGGCAAGCTGCTAAACATTGTGGTGAAGTAAGGTTTTGATTCGTTATGAACAAAATTCATGTCTATAATTTTTGCTCACTAGCGGAGAAGTTCGAAAGAGAAATATGCAATGTCCTGAAAAATGACTATCCCCGATCCTGGGATGAAAACACGCTCTCATACAACATTCTGTCTGCCCTTCGAAATGTGCCAAAATTGACATCAAGCAATAATTCTCAACCTAGCGTCAGTATCAAGTGGGATGCCTTCAAGTTTACCGGGAAAATAGAGCAACAGCATGGGGACATAGCGGTTATTGTGGTGCGAGAAGCAAAAGGACGCAAACCCCTAACTGGAGTAGGGTTCCTTGAAGCAAAAAAGCGCGATAATAATTCAGGTGACTATATTGCAATCAAGACTAAACAACTCAGCAGAATTCTCAAGAAAACACCTTATGCCTATGTTCTGCTATACGACTACGAAGCCAAGCCCGTAAGTGTATCGGATTGTATATGGTGTCGATATTGGGATATACGGGCGTTTGCTGTCCCTGCAAACCTTGTCCTTGCCCTCAACACCAAAAAGAGCCACTTAGTTGAGTACGGCCTGCCACTATCTTACGTGCTCTGTTTCAGGTTCTTTCAGGGCTACGATCTTGATTTCGATAGGGAGATCGTTCAGAAGGTTCTAAACCGTACAGAGGAGTTTGGAGGCATCAGCTACATGCTTGTGGCTACCATCGGAGAAGTAGCGGACGACCAGATCCCTCAACCCAACGATACAGTGTTTGCTCGACTCGAGTAAGCCAGGGCTTCACATCACGATAGACAATTGCCACTGGAAACCCGCCGCCCAGGCGCGTACCATTAGGGTATGATCACACTGCATAAAATCAACAGCCTGGCCGAGCATCAGGTGCTCGAGTACGTGGGGGAGGATGCGGGCGACACCTTCCGTATCATCGTTAAGCACACCTCGCCCAGCCACTATGAGGCCCTGGGCAAGGTAACGCTCAAGGACGCCAGCGTCAACTACAAGTCTTCGGGATCCATGACCCCCGACCTCCTGCTGCAATGGCTCGATACCCTTTTCGACCGGTGGCCAAAAGCCAAAAACATACCCTGGGCCCTGCACGACCTCGACGAAAAAACCCAGCAGTTCGTGCGCGAGGTTCGCCAGGCCACCGATGTGGTCTAAGTTGCGCCAGGGCAGATTGGCAAAACCAGCGGAATGAGTCAATGCATACCTGGCGCAATTCCTAAAGCGAACATTCGGTACGGCATCTTGCATTCCGCTTATGGAGACACTTAAAAATCAGGACTGCTCGTAGTCGTGGTAATCGGCCTGCCGGGCCCGCCGCAAGCGGGCGCGCAGCGCGGCAGGTGTGTAGGGCGTTTTCTGGTGCACAATGGCCCCAAATCCGGCCATCAGCAAGGCAGGAAACAGCAGCAGCAAGCCCTGAAGGGGATCAGGCACGTAAGGCATGGGGAACTGCGTCGTTAGGGCCCAAAGTTGAACCAGGGGCAGGATACCTCCCATTAAAAGCCCGCTAAGCCACCACTGGCGCGGCCACCACCACCCCACCACGAAACCCAGCAAGAGCAACAGCGTTCCAGCAAACAGCAAATCCACGTTGCCCAGATCGGCCAGGGCAACCAATAAGCCAATCCCCGCCGGTATGAAGAAGCGCAAAAGAGCCCGAACACCAGGTTTCATGACCCTACAATATCGGGTTTAGAGCGGTTTTGGGTATAAGTTGCGCCAGGGTAGATTGGCAAAACCCGCGGAATGATATGAACCCCGCCTGAATCGTTCCGTTAGGGGTTGTCAGAGCATCCTGGCTTTTCGAGCTAATGCTACCCGCGCTTCAGGTGGGGCCCCAGAAAAAGACCAAATCAAAGACATTTATTATGAGTCTATGCGTCCCTGGCGCAATTCCTAAAGCGACCTTTCGGAACAGCATCTTGCATTTCAACTATGGAGACACTTATGCCCGGTTCAGCCCTACAACCGCAGAATACCTCTCTCCAGCGCTACCGTTACGGCTGCGGTGCGGTCGTCTACCCCCAGCTTTTCGAAGGTGTGCAGCAGGTGGGTTTTGACGGTGGCCTCACTAATTTTTAGCTTGCGGGCGATTTCTTTGTTGGAGAAGCCTTTGGCTACCAGGGCCAGCACCTCGAGCTCACGCACCGACAAGGTTTCTTCCCCAGGGCCGCGCATCCGGCCCAACAGGCGGGCGGCCACCGGGGGCGAGAGTACCGCTTCGCCTTTGGCGCACAGCCGCACGGCGCGGAAAAGCTCTTCGCGTGGGACATCCTTGAGCAGGTAGCCGGTAGCGCCGGCCTCCACCGCCCGCACGATTTCGGAGTCGGTGTCGTAGGTGGTTAGCACCAGCACCTGAACCTTGGGGAAGCGGGCCCGTACCTGCCGGATGGCGGTTACCCCATCCATCTGGGGCATACGCAAGTCCATTAGCACCACATCGGCCCCGACTTGCTCGAGCAAGCCCAGGGCCTCGAGGCCGTTGGAGGCTTCACCGACTACCTCGAAGTCGGGCTGGGAAGAGAGCAGCCCCGAAAGGCCCGCCCGTACCACGGGGTGGTCGTCCACCAAAAGAAGCCGAATGGGAGTTGGAAGGTTCATAGGGTTTTTTCCTCCGCTTTGGAGCGCCCGCTGTACAGGGGCAGACTAAAGGCCAGGGTAGTGCCCAGCCCAGGCTCGCTCTCTACGGTCATCTGGCCCCCCAGCGCTTCTACCCTTTCGCGCATCGAGCGCAGGCCAAAACTGCCTGAAGTGGGCGGTTGCAGGCCCACCCCATCGTCTTGCACGTCCATCAGCACCATGTCGCCCAGGTAGGAGAGGGTGAGGGTGGCATGGCGGGCTTTGGAGTGTTTGCGTATATTGGCCAGGGCCTCCTGGACTATGCGCAACAGACCTACCTCGAGCTCCGGGTGCAGCGGGCGGGGCTCGCCGGTGAGGGTGAACTGGGCCTGCACCCCGCTCTCCTGCTGCCAGCGCCTCATCAGCCGCTGCAAGGCTTCGGGCAGCGAGGTGTTCTCGAGAATCTCCGGCCGCAAAGCCCAGACCATCCGGCGGGCCTCCGATAATCCCTCGCGGGCTGCGTTGCGGGCTTGTTCCAGGTAGCGGCCAGCCGAAATCTCGTTTTCCGAGGCCATCTCGGCGGCCTCAAGCTGCACCACAATGCTGGCAAAGCCCTGGGCTAGGGTGTCGTGAATCTCGCGGGCCAGGCGCTGGCGCTCCTCCAAAACCCCGGCCTGGCGCGAGGCCTGCTCGAGCTCGCGGCGGGTGCGCTCGAGTTCCTCCCGTGCTTTAGTCTCCCGTACCAGAAGCTCGAGGGTAAAAAGCGCATACCCCGAGTACAGAAAAGCGATGAAGATAAAAAAGGCCAGGCTCAGGTCGGGGTACTCGGCAGGGGTGGGCAGGGCCCCCCAGGAGGTGGTTCCCTGCGGCCCCTGGCTCAAGACGATTTCAAAGGTAATTTGCAAGGGCTCCTGCTGGGCCCACCAGACCGACAAACCGCCCAGTCCCAGCACAATCAAGAGCACCACCCACAACGGCAACCAGTAGCGGGCCACAACCGGAACCAGGCCCAGGGCCAGAAAGGGCAGGTAGTTCTGGCTCAGCCAGGCCACCACCCCCACCCCAATCAGAATCAAAAAGGCAAACTCCCAGGCCCGGCGCTGCCCGGGTCGCACAGCCCAGACCACCACCCCCAACAAAGCCACCGCCGCGCCGATGCGCCAGGCCGTCTGGGCCGGGTCTTGCCAGGGCAGCACGGTGGGCACCTCGAGCGGCCTGGCCGGCACCAGCAGGGTAAAGGCCAGCACCGTCAGCAGGTTGAGGGCGGTAAGTAGTACCACCACCTGCGCCACGGGGCGGCCTGCAAAATAGCGCCGGAATGGCGAAAGCATACAAGAATTGTATGCCCAGTCCGCCCCTGCGGTTTGCATAGGAATACCCATTTGCCTGCCCTACGCAAGAACCCCGTTCTCATGCAAAAATAGGCCTGTTCCAATCGCCCAAGCCTTCCAATAGGCGGGCTTCGCAGCAGGAGGTTGCATGCAGAAAATCACCTTGCCCCATCGCTACTCCACCAGCAGTTCGCGCTTCCGCGAAGCCTCCATCGAGAGCGGCTGGCTCTGCTTCAAGAATGGCGCGGTCTCAATTCGTATTCATCTTCCGTTGGTCACGCGACTCGAGCTTTCTTACCAGATGCGCGACTGGTTGTTGGCGGTGGCTTTTGTGGGCTTCTTTGTGGGGCTGGCCAGCTTCGGGCTGCGCTCGTTGGGCTGGCTGAACATCCCCCAATTGCTCCGGCTCAACGCATCTGCACTTGAGTACGGAGCCCTGGCCCTGGCGGTGATTGCCTTTGTGAGCTATCTGCTCTTCCCCATCCGGGTTTTATTCCTCTACGACGGCAACGCTGCCCCGCTTCTGGTGATGGGCAGCAAAAAGGCCATCGAGGACATGGAAAACACCCTTTGGGCCTTCCTCGAGGCCCTGCATAAAAAGCAACCCTGAGGGATTATGGAATCGGTCTGGGACTACCCCCGCCCCCCGCGCTGTGAACCCACAGCAAAACGCATTCTGGTGCGGCTCGGCGAGCTGGTCATCGCCGATAGCAACCGGGCCTGCCGCGTGCTGGAAACCAGCCGCCCGCCGGTCTACTACATCCCGCCCGCGGATATTCGCATGGGTCTGCTGGAAGCCACCCCACGTCAGACCTACTGTGAGTTCAAGGGTCGGGCCAGCTACTGGACGCTCAAAGTGGGCGACACCGTGCTGCCCAACGTGGCCTGGAGCTACGAAGACCCTACCCCCGGTTTTGCGGCCATCAAAGGTTATCTGGCTTTTTATCTGGAACCCCTCGAGGGCTTTGTGGATGGCGAAAAAGCCCAGCCCCAACCGGGACGCTTCTACGGGGGCTGGGTAACCAAAGACATCGTGGGGCCGTTCAAGGGCGGGCCGGGAACTCAGGGATGGTAGCCTGACCACCCCGAACCTGCACACAGGTTCGTATTCTGACGCTTATATAGTTTACAAGTTTTGTCATCTTTGCTAACCTGACCTGCATCGGCTGGGAATAGCCAGCCAGTAGGGAGGACAGATGTCGCTTTCACGCAAGGGTTCACAGAAGAGGCTGGTTACTCCGGTTCTGCCCCAGCAGACCACCCGGCCCCAGTACGGCCTGCTGGGGCTGGGGCTTTTGGGCGCAGCCTGGCTCTATGTGCACTTATCCACAGCCCAGGGCCTGCTGCTGTTGCTGGGGGTGGGGCTGGGCTTTACCCTGTTCCACGCCCGGTTCGGCTTCAGCTCGGCCTTCCGTCAGCTTCTGAGCGTGGGGCAGGGACGGGCCCTGCAGGCCCATATGCTCTTGCTGGCGGTTACCGCCACCCTGTTTGCCCTTTTGTTTACCCTGGGCCAGGGGCTGGGCGGCCAGCCGCTGGCGGGATACCTGGCCCCCATCGGGCCGGGGCTCTTGCTGGGGGCTTTTTTGTTTGGGGTAGGCATGCAACTGGCCGGGGGGTGCGCCTCGGGCACCCTCTACGCTACCGGGGGCGGCAGCCTGGTGGGCCTGGTGGCCCTGTTGAGCTTTATGGGGGGCTCGGTGCTGGGGGCCTGGAACCTCGAGTTCTGGACTTCAGGACCAGGGGCAGTGGGCAGCCTGCCGCCCATCTCGCTGGCCGAGCGCTTGGGGCTGTGGGGGGCGTTGGCCCTGACGCTTGCACTGGTGGGAGGGCTGGCCCTACTGGCCGAGTGGGTTATCCGCAAACGGCAACCTCCACCGCCGTTCCAACCTCGAGGCCCGCAGGGCTGGGCTCGAGTGCTGCGCGGCACCTGGCCGCTGTGGGTGGCTGCTTTGGTACTGGCCCTGCTCAACGCAGCGGTGCTCTACGTAAGCGGGCGCCCCTGGGGCGTTACCTACAGCCTGACCCTGTGGGGTTCGCAGGCCGTGGAAGCCCTGGGCCTGGCCCAGCCGGTGTTTTGGGGGTTCTGGAACGGCCAGTCGCCCCTGGGGCTCTCCCCCCTGGGCCACCCCACCGCCCTGACCAACCTGGGCATCCTGCTGGGCGCGCTCTTGAGCGCCGCCGCCGCCGGGGTGTTCGGCAAAAACCCCCGCCTGGGTTGGAAAACGCTTCTGGCCGCGGTGGTGGGTGGGCTCCTGATGGGCTATGGGGCCCGGCTGGCCTACGGCTGCAACATTGGCGCCTACATCGGCGGGGTGGCCTCCTTCAGCCTGCACGGCTGGGTCTGGCTGGTCATGGCCTTGCTGGGCACCGGGGCTGGGCTGCTGCTGCGCCCTTGGTTTGGGCTGTCGAACCCCAAACCCACCGACTCGGTTTGCTAAGTGTCTCCCTAAGTGTCTCTATAGTTGAAATGCGAACTGCCACTCTGCAACACCCGCAGGGAATTGCGCCAGGTACGTCGGTGCTGCGTCAGGCGATCTCGCAAATCTACCCTGGCGCAACTCTACTTCACCCCAAACTGCGGTTCGCTGCTGGCGAAGCCCACGCTGCCACTGCCAGCATTCCACACAAAGCTCCAGCTGCGGTTGCCACCCGGTGCCAGGAGACCCGCATCCATGAGCGCCCCCGCGGTCGGGGTTGGTCAGGGCCGAGAAATTGGTGCCTAACGAATCTGGCTTAGGGCACTTTTCGCCGATGTTGATCTGCAAATCGCTCAGGGCGGCCATGCGCGGGGGCTGGCCCAGAGCAAGTGCTGCCAAAAGCGAGAGACCCAACACCAAAGCTCTCATCTAGCCTCCTTTTGCACTTCCAAAGCCCTTGTCGGTATCGGTTAGGGGTTCAGGGTGATGGTGATGGGGTTTACTGGCTGGATGCTGAAAATCTGGCCCTGCATCCCCACCCCGGTGATGTTGTCGGTGATGTCGAGGTTTCCACCGCCAAATGCACCACTAAATGCGTTGAGCGTAACCGTGTAGGTGCCCGGTGCAAGCGGGGAGGGCGGATCGGTCTGGGTGCGGGGCGCAAAGCTGAGTTCCGAGCCAACGTAAAAGGCAAAGTCGGAAAGCCCCGAACCACCCTGGTGCTGGAAGGTCACCTGGTACAGCGCGCTATAGCCGGGCTGGGTTGCGGCACTGTCGTTCCAGGTGGCCGTAAGGCTGGCGGCGCTGTAGCTGCCCCCGTTGACCAGGTTGCTCCAGCTCACGTTGCCCACCGCAAAGGCCGAGCCGCTCCCGTCTATGCTGCCGTTGCCATCGGCATCAATGCTCAGGGTATAGCGCCTACCCGGCACAATGTCAAAACTATTGGCAATGTAGGTTCCTGGGGCCAGTTCGGTCAGGGTCGCGGTTCTGCCGGTGTTGTCGCTGATGGTAATCTGGGCACCAGAAGCGGGCTCGGCGTTTTCTAGGTCGCCGTCGGCATTGGGGATGCCCTTCTCGAGCTGCACGAAAGCAAGTCCGCCCGGCTGCAACAGCGCAAGCGCCTGGAAAAGGCCCTCCGGAGCCGGGGCTACCCGAATGGGTAGCGGGTTGGTGGCGGCAGCCCTTACCGACTGGCTGGACTCGGGCGGGCAAGGCCCTGGCCTGCGGCTATAGTTCCTTCCATCGAGCCCAATTAGGTCGTCCTCATACACTTTACCGATGTCTATGACCTTCGCACCCGGTTTTGGAATTAGGTTCCCCCTCGAGTCCACAAAGGTATCGGTGTAGGTCTTGGTTGCCACAAAGTTGACCGGCCCTCCCTTCTGCACGGTGATGCTGGCCTGACCCAACCGGTTGGTAACCGCCCGAAGACCTGGACGTGCCGTGACCACCGCTCCGTCCAATGGCCCATCTCGCCCACGCACCTCTATGTCCACACACTCCTGTTCCTGCACCGCTGGGGCCCCGCCGTACCAGGAGAAGTGGCGGATGCTGGCCCGGAGCACCGGGGTGGTGCCGTCCACGCTCGAGCGCTCCACCGTGCCCTCCACAAAGTCTTCCCAGCGGCCGGTCTGGGGGTTGTAGGCATAGCAGTGAATCTTATCGCCAATCTTGTACTGGCTGCGCAGCTCCGGGGGAATGGGCAGTTCGACGATGGCGCTCGAGCCCGGCTTCAAGTTGATGCGGCGGTTTTGCGAGTCGAGGATGCTGAACTCGGCAAAGGTCACCGGGGCCAGCGGGGTGGAGCTGGCTCCGCCCGCCACCAGGTCGCCGGGCAGGGCCGAGTCTTCCTTGGTGGGGTCAAGCGGCGTCACCACCACCCGCAGGTTGGTATCGGTGGTGTCCAGGCTGTTGGGCTGGAAGATGACCGCGTAAGGGCCCGCTTCGGTGCGCTGGAAAAGGGTACGGGCCTGGGTGGGGTTGTAGCTTTGCTCGGTGCCGTCTTTCTTCAGGGCCACCAGCACGGTCTGGGCGCTACTGGCCGACTCGGCGATGCCGTGGCCGGGGGCGTAGCCGGCTTTCTCGAAATCGAGCTTGACCAGGCCTGCCGACAGGCCGCGCAGCTCGAACTCGCCCCGCGCGTCGGTGGTGGTGGTGCGGCTGCTGCCCACCACCCGCACCGTCACGCCCGAGAGCCGGGCCCCCGAGCCAATATCCGTGACCAGCCCCGCCACGGTGTTGGGCGCGCTGGGGGCTACGTTGCCCCCGCCACTATCGCCGCCGTTGCAGGCCCCAAAAAGCCCCATCAGAGCAACCATCCACAATTTGTTTCGCATATTTCCTCCTATTTCCGACGAACCACCACCACATCAAACGAAAGGCCGTCTATCGGGATGGCCTGGGCAACGTGCTTGTGCTCTAGGTCGAAGACCACCAGATGGCCCTCGGTACCGCTGCTTACGATGTACGCCCGCCTGCCGTCGGGCGAGAGGGCCGCATGGGTAGGGTTGACAAAGCGTTTGTCGCCCTGTTCTAGCCGATAATCCTGGCGCTGCCCGGTATCCATATCGAGCCATGAGACCGCATTGGAGTAGTAGTTGAGCGAAAGGATTTTCCCGTTGCCTATGGCCAGCATGCCCAACGGCCCTGGGGTGACGATAAAGCTTTTGGGGTTTGCGCCGGGCGCGTGCAAGCTGAGGGTGTTGGACTCAAAGTTGGAAACCAAGGCACTTTCTTCTAGTGGCAACACGAAGGCAGGGTCGGAGCCGGTGGGGGCCTCGGCCAGGGTTTGCCAGGTTTGCTCATCGAGCCAGCGCACCGCACTGGCCTCGGTGCTGGGCTGGCGGGGGCGCATCGCCACCACCAGCTTGGCCTTCACCCGCGCCACATCGGCAGCCTCGTTGGCGCTGCCCGAGGGCGGCAGATTTTGGGCCCGCACCACCTGCCCGCTGGCGAGGTCTATCTCACTCAGGCGGCCCTGGCGGATGTGGGAGATATAGAGCTTGCCGAAGTCGCTCGAGAAGGCAATACCTACGGGCCGAAGGCCTACGATGAAAGGTTTAGCCCCCCCAGGGTTGTGGCAGTCAAAGCAAGAGGTCCTGGAGAAGGCATCCTGGTCGAAGTGGGCCTGGATGGGGGTACCGTCGTCGCGGCGCTCGGGCACGGGAGCCGTTAGGAAGGTGCGGGACACCTCGAGCGTGCGCGCATCTACCTCCGCCACCGCCTGTGAGCCCACCAGCACCACATACACCTTGTTCCTGTCTGGACCGACGACCATCCGGTGTGGCAGACCCCCCACGGTGATGCGTTTGACGGTCCTGCCCTGTACGGGGTCTATCACGGCCACAGTACTCGAGCCAGCCTGGCTCACCAGTACATAGTGGGAGCTGGACGGGAGCACGCTCGAGCAAGCCATCAAGAGGAGCAAGCCAAGAAAGAAGACCCTTTGCATAAAGCTTCTTTCAGCCTCAGCGCCGCTGGTAGGTATACCAGGGGGTAGCGTTATAGCAGACAGCAAAACCCCAGAGATGGCGGCCGTACTGGCAGCCCAGCATGAAGTAGTCCCCACCTGCCGGCATGGTATAGCTCCAGCGGTAATAGCTGGTGAGGGGCTTGAGGGAGTGCTCCTGCACGCCATCTTCCGAACCGCACTCGCGGATACGCACGATCAGCCGGGCCTGGGTGGCCTCGAGGCGCACGTCGCCCTGGTAGGTGTCCGGATCGCGCTGGTTGGTGACCTTGAACAGGGCATTGCCCTTTTCGAAGTAGATCAGGTCTTTTTTGCAGACCCCCTCGAGGTTCACCCGCACGAAAGCCATGCCCAGCTCGTAACCTTCAGCCGTGAAGCGCAGAAAGCGGTTCTCCCCACAGCAGTCGGGAAACCGGTAGACCCCGGTCTGCGGGTTGTAAAAGTCGGTATCATAGCGGCCCCACAGCCCGATAATTTCTTGATAGGGTGTCTCGGTGCCCAACTGGAAGTCTTGGGGCTGTGGGGGCTGAGGCGGGTTGGCCGGTGGGGTAGGGTTTAGGAGCTTGAACTTGAGGGGATAGGGGCCGCCCGAGAGTTCCATCTGCACAGTGGTATCCAGGAAGGTCTCGTACTCCGCGACCGCGACATCGAAGCTCACCGGGCTTAGGGGCAGGTTCAACGAGCCCGAGTTGGCACAGTTTTGCACGTCCAGCCGCCGCTCGCGGGGCCGCAACACCAGGCGGCTTCCGGTAAACTCGGCCTGCCCCACCATCTGGTCGAAAAAGCTGACCAGCGCGCAGGTAGACGATACGCCCTGGGAGTAGTGGGCAAAGTAGAACTCGCCGTTGGGCCTGACCTTGAACTGGGCCGAGTAGCCCTGGGTCATGTTGAAGGTCACCCCGGTGTAGAGGTTGGTGAACTCCCCCCCGCTGGCCAGGGTGTCCTGCCAGATCCCGCTCAGTTCGGCAGGAAAGCTACCGGTGGGCGGGTTGCCGCCCCCCGGAGGGTTGTTGCCGCCAGGCGGAGTGCCCTCGCTTGCACCCCCCCCGCACGCCGTCAGAAACAGCCCTGCCAGTAGTCCAATCACGGTTTTGTTCATCGTTACCTCCCTTGACCCGGAGGAGGGAGCCCGGAATGCCCCCTTACTCCGGTGCTTCCTCCTCTTCTGCCTCAATCTCCTGCTTCAAAAAGGTCGTCAGGCTATTTACATCGGCAAAGTAGTGACGCTCTTCTCCCTGGCTCACCGAGGCCCGCCAGACCTCGCCCTCGGGGCTGGGCTCGAACCAGATGCGAACCACGTAAATCTGGCTGGGCTTTTGGGTCATAGCTTCCTCACCATGGTGGTTTTGGGTGGCCCAATGTGGGTAAATGGGGTGGGTGTCGGCAGGAGGAGGCGCTCCACCGACACCCCGAGCTTCTATTTCTGTACCGTGATGGTCGCACCGGTAATGGGGAGACCACTTACGGTAGGGCTTCCCTGGGCGCTCAGTGCGGTCAGGTTGATCTGGTAGGTCTTATTCACCGGAGTAGTCTGACCACCCCCACCGCAAGCCGCCAGGGTCAGGGCCAGCGTCAGCGCCAGGAAGCCTGCCCGCAAGGAGCGCATCCGCCACGCGCCCAGCAGCATCAAGGGCAGCAGCAGCGGCGTGGGCAGCGCCGGGAGGCTCTGGGCTTTTTGCACCGCCGGACGGGCCGCCAGCGTGCTGGCAATATCGGCCACTACCAGGAACTGGCTAGCGCCTGGGCTAAGTGCAAGCGGGGTAGACAGGGTGAGCGTAAGGGTGCCGTTGTCGGTACTGAAGGTGCCGGTGGCTATGGGCGTTTCGCCTGAGTCAATCTGGCCGTTGGCGTTTGCATCGCGGATTAGCTTGACCGCGGTGAGGTCGAGGCTGTCGTTACCGCTGCCGCTGGCTTGCAGGGTGATGTTTTGGAGCTGGGTGGCCTGCGAGGGGTTGAGGGTAAAGGCCAGCATCGAGACGTTGCTCTGGCCCTTGTTGCGGGTGGCATCGGTGGGGGCGTTGGCGGGTTTTGCGGCGGCAAGTGTGGCGGGCGCGGCGTTGGGGTTGGTAAAGGTAGCGGTAACAGTCTTGGCCGCATCCATCGTGACCGAGCAACTTCCCGTACCGCTGCACGCATCGCTCCAGCCAACAAAGGTGGAGCCACTATCGGGGGCGGCGGTGAGCGTTACGGTTGCGCCCTGGGCAAAGTTGGCGGTACAACTGACTCCACAGCTAATGCCCGCCGGGTTACTGCTGATACTACCTGTGCCACTGCCCACCTTGCTGACAGTGAGGGTCTGGGTGGGGCTTTGGTTAAAGGTAGCAGTGACTGTTTGGGCAGCAGTCATGGTCACGGTGCAAGCCCCAGTGCCTGAGCAGGCCCCACTCCAGCCCGCAAACACCGAGCCCGCACCAGTACTGGGGGTCAGGGATACGCTGGCCCCGTCGGCAAAAACGTGGGTACAAGTTGCCCCGCAGTTGATACCAGCGGGATTGCTGGTCACGCTGCCCGAACCCCCACCGCTCTTGTTCAAGGTGAGGCTGCGCCCGAGCTTGTACTCCACGGTGAAGGTAGGGTTGCCACCACCCGGCACCACAAAAGACTGGGTAGCTGGACTTGCCACATAGGTGTTGCCGCCAAAGTTAACGTTGGGTGGGGTGGTGAAGTACTGTCCTGCCTCGGCACTCGAGACGCTCTGTCCGGTACCGGTCAGAATCTCGAAGGTACGGCTGTAGTTGTTGGGGCCGGTAACTGGTACGCTGGCGGTAGAGCCGCTCGGCAACCCATTGGTGGTGATGCTAAACGAGCCCGTGGTGAGCGGCGGCAGCACGGCGAAGTTGGCCGTGACGGTGCGGGCCTGATCCATGGTTACGCTACAGGTAGGGCTCCCCACGACACCTGTACAACCCGACCAACCGGTAAAGCTCGAGCCTGGGTCGGGAGTAGCGGTGAGGGTGACCACCGTACCGCCGGTAAAGCTCTGGGTGCAGGTTGCGCCGCAGTTCAGGCCCTGCGGATTGCTGCCTACGTTGCCTGAACCCGCCCCGCCCTTGTTGACCGTGAGATTGAAAGTCTGGGCGCTGGCTCCGTTGGCGGTAAACTGTTGCTCGGGGCCAAAGAAGGTGCCCAAGGCGGTCTGGAACCTAGCCCGCCAATAGAGGGTTCCGCTGAAGGCCGCATTGAGTGTCAGGTCGGTGGTGACGGTCACGCCGTTGACGGTATTGGAGACGTTCGCAGGCGCGAAGTTGCCTACGTTGTAGTTACCGGGGGCGCTGCCGACGTCTATAGAGGCTATCCCTGACTGATAGAAGTTGTAGATGAAGGTGGTCAGTCGGTAATTGGTTCCGCCCTGGAAGGTCGCGCTAGGAGCGGGGTAGTTGACCACTGGCTTGTACCCCACCACCACAAACTGTTCGGTGACCACTGTACCGTTGGCACTACTGGTAAGCACGCGCAAACGGCGCTGGGGAGGTTCGGCTAGACCATTGAGTACACGGTTGAATTTCACCGGTACGTTGATTTCGAAACTCCAACCCGAAGGAACCACGGCAAAACCAAACTGCAAACCACCATTAGGCCCGCTAGCAGGTGTTTGCGAACAAGCACCGGTATTACCTGGCAGGGGAACATTCTCACTGTAGCCATCCCTCAAACGCCGCAAGATACAGCGCACAGGGCTTTGAGAGCTGATGGCTAGCTCGGTACCCTCTGGTAAGAAAAATTCAAACCCTAGGGCATCCGCCCCCGAACAAGGGTTGCCTACCACTGCTGCCACTCCTTGCACGTAGGTCACATCACCCGTTTGAGGGAAAAGAGGCGAGGTACCACCCCAGTAGGCCGCATAAGCAGTTACTGCAGTCTCGGGGATGAAGACCACACACGCAATGCCAGGGATGAAACCAAAAGTACCCGAAAGCCAACGGTTCTGGGCATGGGCATTCTGTGCCCAGAAACCCAGTACTAGAACCAACATGAGCACCGTGAACAAACGAATTGGATTGTTCATGGCGTCCAGGGTAGTCCAGGCAGCATGACTGGAGGATGACTGAAGAAAACAGGCCCCGAAAGGGGCCTGTCTGAATTGCTCACGGATTCTTCAGGTGGCTCGCTCGAGCCGGTCAGTTGCGGGCTGGAAGTAGCACTTTATGGAAGGCGCAAGCTGGTTATCCATCCCGTATATCCCATTGGGCTCGAGCCCCCACTCCTGGGGCCACTTTTGCACTACTGCGCCGCCACCATCTGGATGTTTATTCCACTGCGTGGAGGCTTGACCAGAGCAGGTTGGCCCTGGCTATCCACATAGATGCCGATCAGCCCTTGCGTCTGGTTGACGGCAAGGATTATATAGTCGCCCGCTACTAGCCCTTCGATGCTAAAGCTGCCTGTTCTTCCTGCTGTGTTAATGGTGGTGGTTTTGCTCTTGGCTTCATCGCAGTCGTCTGTGGAAGCAATATAGAAGCAGGCCACCACCTCTGTACCCTGCACGGTAGCGCCCAAAGGCACGGTCACGCTTCCCGAGAAACCACCACCCCCTCCCCCCCCGCCACATGCACCTAGAACGAATGCTGCCACAAGAGATAAAAACGCCATTTTCGTTTGCATGGTCTCCTCCTCCAGCCAACGGTAGTTCAGGCAGCATGACTGGAGCATGACTGAAGAAAACAGGCCCCGAAAGGGGCCTGTCCGAAGCGCTAGGGCTACCTCGAGCCCAGGCTTTCAAGCCATCTGCGCTGCTCGGGCGTCGGGCGCGTCAGGTCGTCGGTCAGCACCTCGAGCTGAAAGTCGGCCCGAAGGTTGCCGGGACGCACCGCCACCAGTTCGCCGCTCCGATCCACCACCCCGCCCAGGTAATCTCCCCGGTCTACCGCGCGGTTGTTGTTGATGTCTTTCCAGCCCAGCACCGCATAGTCACCTGGTGTCAGGTCGGGGATGGTATAGGGGGCCGAGATACCGCTCTGGGTCAGTTGAATCGCCTTGGATCTATTTTCATCACAACCGCTTGCGACCACAAAGCAGGCCACCACAAAGGTGTCTTTGATGCTGGCGCTGGTTCCAGCGCCCACCTTAAGGCTCAGGGGCAAGGTGGCGGTGGTGCCGCCCGAAGTGCCCTGCACGGTCAGGCTATAAGTTCCGTCGGGAACTGTACCGTCAACGCTCAGGGTGAGGGTGCTGCTGTTCAGGGTAGTGCTGGGCGGGTTGAAGCTACCGCTCACCCCGGCAGGCGCGCCCGGAAGGCCCAGGCTCACCGCCCCGGCAAAGCCCCCGCTGCGGCTGATGGTGATGTTCACGTTCAGGCTGCCGCCCGGCTGGGCGCTCAGGCTGGTGTTTGGGGTAGTGAGGCTGAAGCCCGCGGTGCTGCCCCCCTGTACCGCGGCCAGGGCCGCGTTGGCGTCAATCAGACCGGCCCCACAGTCGCTGCCGCTGAGGCGGTTGCACTGGGTAGGGTTCAAGGGCCGGGCGGTGGTTTTGAGGATTTGCAGAACCTCTGCGGTGCCCAGGTTTGGGTTA